>Ga0136560_1001942_pt1 | contig 10556 bp, 8 predicted proteins | sample AntRauMeHopE1497_FD_104925 | JGI IMG/M metagenome (GOLD analysis project Ga0136560, IMG submission 104925) | Saline lake microbial communities from Rauer Islands, Antarctica - Metagenome Hop E1 #497 | ecosystem: Environmental > Aquatic > Non-marine Saline and Alkaline > Saline | place...
GTTTGAATCTCTCGCACGCGCACTGACAATTCTCGGGCGCCCTTACGAAAAACAGCCGGTGTATCGGGAGTTTCGGGCGGGTGATGTTCGGCACTCCCAAGCCAGTATTGAAAAAGCTAAAGAGAGCTTGGGATATGCGCCCGAATTTCCGATTCAAGAGGGCATAACCAAAGCGATGCCCTGGTACCGCGCCAACGTCGATTGAAGAATTTAAATACCCGGATTTGACGCCGCTGATAAAGGGTAGAGTGAACCGATTCATTCCTCCGTATAGCTATCGGGTATTCGTATGTTTTTTATGTCAAAACTCGCCATATTTTTAATTTCCCCACTGGGCAGTGCGTTGCTCCTGGGAAGCTTTGCTTTGCTGTGTTCGGCTTTGCGTTTCCGTCACCTGGCGATGGCGTGCGGGTTGTTTGCATTGTTGTGGCTGTGGGGCTGGTCTTTACCGGTGGTGAGTTTGTGGGCGCAGCAGCATCTGGAGGCGCCTTACCCTGCGCTGACGATGGAGCAGTTGCCCAGTGCTGCAGCAGCTGTTGTGTTGGGTGGGGGTGTTCGCCCTGCGAGTTACCAAGAGGATTATCCGGACCTGGGGAGCAGTGCCGACCGGGTGTGGCATGCGGCCAGGCTTTTTCATGCGGGTAAGGTGCCATTGTTGGTGCTGGCGGGTGGCAGCGACGATCGGTTTAGCCGCATGTCAGAGGCAGAGGCGATGCGCATTCTGTTGGCGGATTTTGGAGTGCCTGCTTCGGCAATGGTGTTGGAGGAACGCAGCCGCACCACGGGCCAGAATGCGGTGTTTGTACGCGAAATTTTGGCAAAGCGGCAGATTGATCGGGTGTTGCTGGTGACCTCGGCTTTGCACATGTCCCGCGCGTTGGCGCTGTTTCGGGGGGTTGGGTTAGAGGTGATTGCCGTAGCGACGGACCACAGTGCCTATCCGGCACCGCGCTGGCGGCTGTGGTTGCCGTCGGCCAGGGCGCTAGATGACAGCGGTGCGGCGCTGAAGGAGTGGGTTGGGCGCCTGATATAAAACGGGGACAGATTTATTTTTTAAAAGGGGACAGATTTGAAATCTGTCCCCTTTTTTTACTTTTTTACTCTCTGCCATTAATTTAACGGCATTTTTTTGCCTAAAAAGTACTTGAAACGAGTACTTGTTGCCTTGTATTCTACGCAAAATAAATCTTAGTATTCTTTTTTAGGTTTATAAGCCGATGTCGACTGCATTTTGACAAGGATGATCTGATGATGAATGCGTTTTCAATCCGCCGTGACCAGCTTAGGGAGAACCCCAAGGTGTGGTTCGTAACTGGCGTAGCCGGTTTTATCGGCTCTCATTTGCTCCAGTGGCTGCTGGAGAATGGCCAGTCTGTGGTGGGACTGGACAACTACGCAACCGGGCACCCGAAAAATCTGGCCGAGGTGCGGAATCTGGTTGAGCCGATGCAATGGAAAAATTTCGTGTTTATCGAAGGTGACATCTGCGATTTGCAGACCTGCAAAGACGCGGTGAATGGTGTGGATCATGTTCTGCACCAAGCGGCGCTGGGTTCGGTGCCGCGCTCCCTGGCGAATCCTATTAATACCCATAACGCCAACATCAATGGCTTTTTGAATGTGTTGGTGGCTGCCCAAGAGGAAGGCGTATCGAGTTTTACCTACGCCGCGTCTAGCTCCACCTATGGTGATCATCCGGCGTTGCCAAAAGTCGAAGACCAGATTGGTCAGCCTTTGTCGCCTTACGCAGTGACCAAACTGGTTAACGAGCAGTACGCAGCGGTATTTGCGCGCAGTTATAAATTTAATTGCATAGGGCTGCGGTATTTCAATGTGTTCGGCCCGCGCCAAGATCCCAATGGCCCGTATGCGGCGGTTATCCCGAAGTGGACAGACGCCATGTTGGCGGATAATCCAGTGAATATTTATGGTGACGGTGAAACGTCTCGCGATTTCTGTTTTGTGGCCAACGCGGTGCAGGCCAATATTTTGGCCGCTACAGCGGAAGAAAGTTGTAAAAACGAGGTTTATAACGTTGCCATTGGCGATTGCACGTCGTTGATCCAGCTCCTCGATGTTATTGCCAAAGTGTTGGCAATTAACGGCATTCACTACAAGCAAGAACCGGTTTATAACGACGTCCGCGCCGGCGATGTGCGCCATTCGCAGGCGGATACCTCCAAAATTTCCCGCTGTCTGGGATACAAGCCTAGCCACAACATTTTTACCGGTCTGGCTGTGGCCGTGCCCTGGTATATAGCCAGGCACTCGCAACGTTTGGTCGTTGCGCTATGAATACGCTTTTTTTTCTTTCGACAGCTATAGGTGTTGCGTTTTTGGCATTGATGGTGTTTAAAGCGCTTGCGCCCGCGATGGATTTATTAGACACGCCTTGCGAGCGTAAACAGCACGTCGGCGCAGTTCCGCTTGTTGGCGGAATCAGTGTGTTCGTCGGTTTGCTGTCGGCGTGGTTTTTGTGGATGCCGCTGATGTCTGAATACGTGGTGTTCTGGCTGTGCGCGCTGTTGCTGATGGCAGTGGGTGCTCTGGACGATGCGCGTGAACTGTCGGCGCGGTTCCGCCTGCTGATTCAAGTGGTATTGGGCGCTGTGCTGGTGATCTACTCGGGGGTGCACATTACGCATCTTGGGGATTTGGTTGGGTTTGGGATGATTGAATTGGGGTGGGTGGGGCCATTTTTGACCATTGCCGCGATTATTGGTGCCACTAATGCGTTTAATATGACCGACGGCATTGACGGCCTGGCGGGTAGTTTGACGCTGATAACACTGGTTTCTTTGATTGCATTGTATGCTGCTAGCAGCAGTATGTTGGTGGAAACTATGTTCGCGACGGGTCTGGCGCTGGCGATGGTGCCTTACCTGATGGCAAATTTGCGCATAGGCCCGTGGCGTCGCAAGGTTTTTATGGGTGATGCGGGGTCGATGTTCATCGGCTTTTCCGTTGTGTGGTTGTTGGCTCAGGGCGTTAGCCAAGATGACCCGGCCATTCGCCCGGTAACGGCTCTGTGGATTATTGCGATACCGTTGATGGACATGGTGGCCGTGATGATTCGCCGCTTAAGCCGCGGGCAGTCGGTGATGACAGCAGGCCGAGACCATCTGCATCATATTTTTATGCGTGCCGGGTTGAGCGACAGAGAAACTCTAATTTTAGTTACGCTTCTAGCGATGGTGATGGCCTTTGTCGGTTTGATTGGTGAGCTGTATAAGGTTCCGGAAGTGCTGATGTTGCTAGCGTTTTTGATGGTGTTTATGGTGTACGAATTGGTACTAAGAAACGCCTGGCGCTCCTTCTCGGCCTTACCAGGCGAGGAGTGACGGTGGACTGGGGACGGATTTCAAATCCGTCCCCGCTTTAGCCCTGCAGCACTAGGGACAGATTTCAAGTCCGTCCCTGCCTTAGCTGGCCCCTGCGTCAGGGGTTCAGTTCGCTATGCATCGCGCTGAGAAGTTCGTTGGCTTTGTTCGGCGCTTTTCATCCGTTGTTGCAGACTGCTCACACGGCGTTGTGACTGAAGTTGTGTATAAGCAATGGAAATGGCGCCGGCCCAGCGCATGCGAACAAAACCAGTGTCGTCCAAGGTTTTCAGTTTGTTCTCGCACACCCGGTGCAGCCCTTGCACGCCGGTGAGTTCCTGAAGTTCATCCCAGGGTTCCATTACGCCGGCTTGTTCCAGGCTTAGCAACGCTGCTGACAATTTTAGCTGCCCGTCTTTGAGTTTTATCAAAAATCGTAGTGTGTCTTGCAGCAACGGGCTGAGTTGCTGGTGCTTGTCAAAAAATGCTTTACCACTGTATCCATCGCAAAGCGTGTCTAGTTATTCGAGCATGCACAGCTGTGAATTTTGCCGCTGATGATGCTGAATGGGTAAGCGCGGAATTCAGCCGGTATGTAGGGTGGCAGCCACTGGGCACACGATCGGCGATCGCTCAGTACGAAAATGTATTTTAGCCTGTGGTTAATTCCTGAATCGATTTCTCGTGGCCTTGCTCTATCATCATTAAGTAGGTAAAAAACCCCATTTCCAATGGCCTGTAATAGCAAAAACCTTGTACGTAATCGGCGCCGTGCTGCATCGCGAGCAAACCCTGCTCTCGATTTTCAATACCTTCAACAATTATTTCTACATCCATTCTTTTAGTCATTCCAATAATTTCTGCTAAGAATTGGTTTTTGCTTGCGTCAGTTTCAATGTCGGTAACAAAGCAGCGGTCTATTTTAAGTTTGTCGATTTTTAACCGCTGGAGATATGCCAGTGATGAATGTCCAGTACCGAAGTCATCCAAAGCAAATTTGATGCCCATATTACGAACCTTTTGGATTATGGGTAGCGTTCGTTCGAAATCAATAGCCGCATTGTCTTCAGTAATCTCGAGGCATACCTGCCTTGCAGGGATATGCTTGGAAAGAAGGTGGGTTGTCAGAATCTCTGGCAGTTGTTCACAAATTAGGGAAGGATTCAGATTAATAGATAAAAATCCATCAAAATTCATCTCAGAAAAAAGGTATTCAGATTCCAGAGCCGCCTTACGCAAAATCCAAACGCCCAATTCCTTACCCAGACCATGATGCTCACAAATATCGACAATCTCGTTGGGCGGGATGATTACATCATTTAAACGACCTCGTAAAAGAACTTCGGCACCGGCCACCTGAGTACTGAACATCGCTGACATAATTGGCTGATACACAAGCCACAGCTTTAGCTCACCGGTGTTGTGACGAAGAAGTTGAACCAGCTCTCTCAAGATGTTCTTCTCTATATCGAAGGCATCAATAAGTTCATCATTGCTTGCATAAAAGATAAAGCCTTCATCAATCGCATAGCTTAGAGCTTTGAGGGCTCTGTCGTGGCGTTCACGCCAGTGTTGTATCGCTTTGCCTTCATGAATAGCAGGATCCATTCCCGCAACGAACTGAATTGGAATCGTTGCGCTATCTATCGACCAGTCAAACTGTAATTTTTTAATCAAGTCGACTAGTACAGCCTCATTTATGTTTGACGAACTATGTTTTTTTAAAATAACGAACTCACCGTAAGACACGTGAATAAGCAGGTCTTCTTCATAAATATGTTCGGTTATTCGCTTAGCACAGAGTTGGATCAGTGTGTCGATATCACCACCACTGTACTTTTTTAGAATGTGTTGTGAGTTATTAATCCTAATGACGATGTAACTATCTGATTCTTTGATGATAGCTTTATTATTTAAGTAATTAAGATTGAAAGTTCGCGTAAGTGGATCCAATAACAATTGTTTACGCAAAAAATTAAACATAAAAATTAAATAGAGAAATCCCCCAAATGACAAAATAATTGTTAATTTTTTAATGAACCGAAATTTATCCAGGTCCGTGTCAAATTGATCTAAAATAATATCTGAATCACCACCTACCAAATTTTCAATGACCAGTTGATTGATGTCCATATAAATATTAGCCCATACTTCACGGGCAGACTCTAATGTAGAGGCGTTCGGACTATTATTAGCCATGTCAAAAATTGGTTGGCTTAGTTGTTTAAATTGGGAGTTTATATCTGTAATTCGTACAGTATTAGAATTAAGGCTCCGAAGCGCAGCAGTTTCAGCACTGTTTAGCAAGTAAGAGAAGCGGCTCCACAAGATTTCGTAGCTAAGCGTCAATAAAGCTGGGTTCGCAATCTCGGAACCAGCAAGCATTAGGTACTTGTCGAACATTTCGGCCTCAGTGCGGAACTGGGTTAAGTTCCAGGAGGCCAGGCGAATGTCTTGTATTGACATACGTTTGGATTCGCGAATGTTCAGACTAAGATAGCTGGAAAAAATAAGCAGCATTCCCAAGAAAACGAACAAAGCAACGGTTACTTTATGAGAGAACAGGCGGTGTAGCACGCTGGAATGCGACCAGATCATTGCGACTCTCCAACGATAATATCGCTAAGCTGCCATATTATCAGACGGTGAAAATCTGCGCTGTCAAGGTTTGGCCTATCGGTCAGTGGCAAGATGACCCAGAGGGGTCCCCTCTCCCTAATTAACATACGAGAGTCGTTTTTTTTCGTCGCCATGATGGCATCGTAGTTTTTCAACTTGCTGAACGTTGTCTCAACTACATAATTATTCAGTGCAACTAATTTTATCGTTGTGCTGGCTTTTGGTTCCGCGCCCAGTGTCGCTGTTAACAGGTCAGCCATGAGCGGACCGTCGAATGTAGCCGTTCCTGAGAAGTAGGGTGACGAGGTTACGATTCGTCGTTGTGGCTGGGCCTCGATTTCGTTAAGAGCCCAAACTTTCAGCAATCCGGTCGTAGGTTGTGAAATCTGAAGATCCACTCCTGGAGTGCGAGCTTCCACAAAGGACGAGTAGATAACGAGTAACACCCCTAGGGTTGCAGGAAACGCCGCGTAACTTCTCTTGTATCTTCTGACAGGTGTTAGATTGTTCACGTGATCCCTTCAACAGAAAAAACTGCTCGTAATATTGCTGCAAGCGTGTAAATTCGACTTCGCAAAATGAGGTTTATATACGAAAAATTAGTATAATTCGTTTGATTAGACAAGAACTTTTGATGTCTCGACGGTAAATTTCAAAAATCATTAGTACCTGAATCCGTGACTTCACGCGACCAAATTGACTCTTAAAGTCTTTAATAACAAGGGTTTATATGGCATAATGTCACATTATGCTCACCCAGTCAGTGCATCAACCCATGCGTACTTTTACTCTCCAGCAATCAAAGACCGAAGTCTATACACCTCACGGCGGACTGGCCCTGGTGGGTCATTGCTTGAACCGGCACACCTCTCTGAACAAGACGGCCCGTACCGTCGTCAAGCGTCACGGCATTCCGAACATGGACCTGATCCGGACCTATCTGGGCCTGATCACTCTGGGGAAAAGCGATTTTGAGGCGGTTGAGTCGGTCCGCACGGATCCGTTCTTTAAGTCCGCCATGGGGATCAAACAGGCACCGTCCTCAGCCCGATTGCGGCAACGCTTTGATGAAGACGCCAAGCTGTTGATCCCTGTGCTGGAGGATGCCAGTGGCGAGTTTTTGGCCTCCATAAAGGGTCCGGTCACCCCGCTGGCGATGGGGCACGTGGCTCTGGATATGGATGTTTTTCCCATGGACAACAGCCAGACCCGCAAGGAAGGCGTCAGTTACACCTACAAAGGCTACGACGGTTATGCTCCGATTGCGGCTTATTTGGGTCAGGAAGGCTGGTGCCTGGGTTGTGAGCTGCGCCCCGGCAGCCAGCATGCCAACAAGGGTTTTATCGATACTCTTGGTCGTGTCTTGCCGCGCGCCCGCGCTCTGACGGCAGCCCCAATCCTAGTGCGTTTGGACAGCGCTCATGATGCCCGTGAGAATCGGAACTTTCTGCGCCAGCAGGAACACATCGATTTCCTGATCAAATGGAATCCCCGCAAACAGGATCCGTTGGCGTGGGCGGACAAAGCCCAATCACAAAAAGCGTGGACGTTGAACCGTGACGGCAAGATGGAAGCCATTCTGTCGGAAGCTCTGCCAGACGAGCCCGGCGTTCGCCGAATCGTCAAGGTGACGGTGCGCACCAGCGATGCCCGGGGCCAACTGTACCTGGAGCCGGAAGTCAGTCTGGAAGGCTGGATCACCTCACTGCCTGCCCACGTGGCGGATGGGCAGCGTGTTATGGCGCTGTACCGCGATCATGCCACCAGCGAACAATTCCACAGTGAGTTCAAGACCGACCTGGACCTGGAACGCCTGCCCTCGGGCAAGTTCGACACCAACAACCTGGTAATGGCCTTCGCTACGCTCGGCTACAATCTGCTGCGCTGGATGGGGCTGAGGCTCACCGGCCCGGATGCGCCAATACGGCACCCGGCCAAACGCCGCCGCCTAAGAACCGTGATGCAGGAACTGATGTATATGGCCTGCCGCCTGGTCCACAGCGGCCGCCAGTGTTTCCTGCGTTTCGGCCGACACTGCCCGGGCTTTGCCGTTTATCGTGATCTCTATCGAGGCCTTGCCTCCTCCGAGTAGGCAGCCCGGCCCTCTTCCTTACTCGACCTCAACCCAGCCATCTCATCTGGGCAGGTGCCCCTGCCTGAGCACCTGAAACTGTTCAATATTTGATCTTTTTTTAGGCGTTGCAACCGGCAAGATGGCACACGTATTCTCAAAAAAATCGGAATAGCTTCAAAAATGAGTTTGGCTTGGGTCAGCCAAGGCTTTGCCTGCTATATTCGGACGGAGTCACTGATTCAGGTAATAGCTATGCATCTGCACCAAACAACATATAATTCAATTGGTTACTGCTCGGCATGAACCATTAGCGATAATTTTCATCAACACCTCTCTGACCACTACACAAGTCAAAATTAATGACCATTGACACCTTAAAAGATTATGCACAAAATGAGTACACTAATCAGACTGTATCGCTTCGAGCCTCGCGGAGGCCCATTGATTTTACACTGATTTTTTGGGTTGGTTTGCCTGCATTATAAATAGAAGCGGCGTGTAGAAACAAAGATACCAAGGCTAGGAATAATTGCGAGCGGTATCTAATATGCTGTTAATCCCGATAGGAGTTTTTTATGAAATACTATAGATATAAAAAAGCGCTTTGCTCTGTGTTAAGCGCAGCATTTATTAGTGCAGTGCCTGTCTTAGCGAAAGCAGATGAGGCGGATGATATTATCGGGTTTATGTTGAACGCCAACGGCCTCTTGTGCGCAGAAATTGTCGACTTTTCTGCACTCAAGCAAAAAAATATATATGAGGTAACCTGCGTTAAATACAAAGGTGGGAAAGCTCAAGCAACTTATATTTTAGATATGAATACCGGTAACGCTTGGGAAGACTGAATACGCCGATCAGCTTGTAGCTGACGCCTTCCTTGGTCGTCAGGCTGTGATCTATGGCGAGGGCATCGACATCCAAGGCTACATGACCCATCGCCAGCGGCGAGACTGAAACCTTTTACGGAGCTCAGAAGCTCACAGCTAGCCTCATCTAACAAGGGAGAAGCGCTTTGGCACCTTTAATAGCTACCGCAACCCCTTTGCCTCGGTATAAAGTGTTGGCGTTGCACTCGGATCGTAATAATGTTCGTACCGGATATTCTTGAACTAATCTGGTTTAACAACCAATTTAGAGTTAGGGAAGGTCTGATTAGCGCCTGATTTGCGGAGAGCGAGACGCTATGAGTTTAAGAAAGTGTGGTGAGTGCAGAAAAAATGTAAGTACAACGGCAGAAGCTTGTCCTCACTGTGGGGCAAATAGAGAAAAAATGATGAAAGTTGGCTGTCTGAAAATAGCCGCTTATTGTCTGATTGGGTTTTATATCTTTCTTTTTATTTTTGCGAAGTAGTGCTACGAAGCCGTTCTTGTTTTCGGACACTGTGCGCCATTTGATGGCCAACAGTGCTTTATACGGCAGCTTCGCCCACGTTATGAACGGTGTTTCTATGGGAGAGGCAGAGATACCAAACTCACGAAGCAGCGTCCAAACATACTCTTTTCTGATCAGAGCGCTGTGTCTACCGCATAAATGCCCAGCTTGTTTGCCTTTTTCTTAGCCTCAGCGTAATTGACACCGGCGAGAGCGGCACTCGCAGCAATACCGCAACCGGGTGAACGCGGACTTTTATAGACGCCCTGCCAATGTTCGCTTCTGTTTAACCTGGCTCGGACGGCCGTCTTTTCGTAGTGACTACAGAGTTGCGGCTTCTCCCGTATCCTGATCAAGGTCACACTCTTTGCCGAGCCATATTTCTGTCTGAAAACGGTCGTTTTCTGGACGTTTCCAGCGCTGTTTGTCTAATCTCCTCAAAAAGTCGCTTGCAGCTTTTTTAGCCGTCCAATAGTCCCGTACAACAATCTATGGTCTGAAAATGTTGCTTTTCTAATCATGTAATTTTCTGAACAATCAAAAAACCAACCGAGGTTCACACCGGAGCATGTGGTGAATGGAGCAGAGGGGCAAGCTGGCGCTTTCAACTGCTCTAATCCATACGTTAATCACATTTGACGGGAGTTTCAGAAAGCATTCGTTTGATTTTGTGCTTCGCGTTCCTTTTTAATTTTATCAGCCGCATCAATCTCTGCCTGCATCGTTCTGAGGTTGCCCGGAATCTCGTATTTTAGAAAGGTTGTGGTATTCGGCCAGCCACGGAAAACGCGGATGATTACGCCGTCAATGTCCCACCGGTACTCGACGCTTCCCAGGTTTGGATTTCCATCGATAGTTTCCCAGTCTTCGTACTTCGTGGCGACCATCTTGGCGATCTGAGTTACCTGGTCTTTGTCCATGTGAGAGGGAAATCGATACTGCGCGTATGCGAGTTTTCCTGCATCAGTGTAGCCAGTGTCAAATTGATTTGCGCCGTTGAGTTCAGAGTCAGGATTATAGGTGTCTATCCAATAATTATTGTCTTCTCGGATAACTTTGACGTTGGTTTTTGCCAGGGTTTGGCGCATTACCTGTCGGGTTACTGTTTTGAGTGGGGCACCAAAAAGCTCGACACGGCCGGATGAAGCACTTGATGCTTGGGAGTAAGAAA
>Ga0136560_1001945_pt1 | contig 10541 bp, 8 predicted proteins | sample AntRauMeHopE1497_FD_104925 | JGI IMG/M metagenome (GOLD analysis project Ga0136560, IMG submission 104925) | Saline lake microbial communities from Rauer Islands, Antarctica - Metagenome Hop E1 #497 | ecosystem: Environmental > Aquatic > Non-marine Saline and Alkaline > Saline | place...
CGACCCAAGCACGATAAACGGCAGCATTTGCGCTGTGCTGCGCGCCTGTTTTGGCAAACTTGTGATACCCAAAATTCTCAACATCGGCTACAAAGAAAAGGTAATCGTGTTGTTCATAATTTAGCACAGCCTCTACCGCATTAAGGTCTGGCATAAAAATAGGTCCTGGTGGTATGAGCGCATATTTCATTGTACCATCTGCATTCTTATAATAGGTGTTATAAGGTGAATCTATTTTAAGGTCGACAAAAAGCACTTGTTTAATGACCTGGTTAAAGTTGTTTTCTAATGCCTTTTTTGCATAAATAACGGTTGGGTCCGCCTGTAGCTGCATACCTATGTTAATACGGTTCATATAGACCCCCGCTACTTTGGGCCGTTCTGTGGTCATAGCGGTCTCTTTTTGCACAATCGCAGCTATAGCGCTTACTTCTAGTGGGGTGAGGTTTATTTTTTTTGCTTTGGCAAGCCGCTCTTCATTCCAAAATATTTGGTATTCGTTCAGCATTTTTTGTCTGAAATTATTTGCGCTGCTGTTCCAGTACACCTCATATTGGTTAGGTAGGTACATGCTTAGCGCATTTTCTGGTGTAAAACCATGCGCTTTAAGAAACGACTCATCGCGCATGCTTGTAAGTAGGGTAAGGCTGTCCACTTCTAGTTGTTGTGCAACACGACCTGCGAGGTCTTCTAAGCGTTCCTGGTTGTTGAATTTTAAGCTTATAGCCGTGTTTTGGCCGCTCAAAATATTGATAACATCGTTGTTGTTACTTCCTTTTTTAATAAAATAACGACCGGGTTTTATCATGTTATTATACCCTTTTTTTACAGCAGTTGTGTGAAAGGCATCGCGGTCTTCTAAAGCAGCGGCTATGAGCATAAATGCTGTGTTATAAGTAGCGTCCGTAGGTATGCGCACTTCATATTGCGCCTCGCTAAAATTAGTGTTCGGTGTAAAAAATGTACTATAAACTTTATACGTTATTACAGACATGCCCACAAGTCCCAGAAGCACCACGCCAAGTATTATTTTTTTAAAGTTGTTCATTGATTAATTGGTAAAAATGTTCATTAACGTATCCTTTTTTAGTGGCAATCCAGTCTGTTTTAATTCCGCTTTCGCGAAAGCGTAACTTCTCAAATAACCTTTTACTCGCGTCATTATTTGCAGCGATACCGGCATAAAGCTGGTGCAGCATAAGGTGGTTAAAGGCATAGAAAACAAGCAACTCTAGCGCTGCACTTGCATAGCCTTTTGTGCGGTCTACGGTGTTTGCAATGGCTATGCCCACACCTGCACGGCGGTGCATGGGGTCAAAATCATACAAATCTACTACGCCTACAACCTCGCCATACGGGTCACAAATCGCGAGTCGCAGCTGCTTGACTTCGTAAATATCGCGATGGGCATTTGCGAGATACTCGCGTATGGTATATTTAGAATACGGCGCATAGGTGTTGCCCACGTGCCATAAATTTGGGTCATTTTCTAGCGCGTAAATAAAATCTAAATCTTCGGGATCTACCGCGCGTAAAGAGACTTTTTTGTTAACCAGCTGTATCATGACATCGTACCCTTAAATACAGCGGTAGCTGGCCCTGTGAGCCATATATCGCTGTAACCTGAGCCGCTTATTTTAAAACGTACCTGCAGGTTGCCCCCTGGGGTTTCTAAATCTATCTCATTACTCGTCGCGTGTCCTGTGTAATGCATTGCTATTGCAACGGCCGTTACGCCTGTACCACAGCTTAGGGTCTCGTCTTCTACACCGCGTTCATAAGTGCGTACTTTATACTGATTTTGTGCTATGGGTTCTACAAAATTTATATTTGCTCCCGCGTCGCCGTAAAGTTCATAACGTAGTTTCTTGCCTGCTGCAAAAACATCTATACTGTCCAGATCTTGTGCAAGTTGCACGTGATGTGGCGACCCTGTATTTGCAAAAACATAATCTTTATGCCGTTCTAAGGTAGTAACATCACTCATGTGCAAACTAACAACTAGGTCTGTTAAGTTGGCATGGTGCGTGCCGTCCACAGCATTAAAGCTTGCGGTATCGTTAACGATGCCTAGTTGTTGCGCAAAACGTACAATGCAACGACCGCCGTTACCGCACATACTGCTTGGGTTGCCGTCTGCATTAAAATAAATCATTTTAAAATCTAGACCATCGTGGTTTTGTAGCAATATCAACCCGTCCGCGCCTATGCCAAATTTTCTGTCACACCATCTGGCAATGGTTTCGACATCATTTAATGGAAAGGTTTCGTCACGATCATCTATCATGATAAAATCATTGCCGGTTCCTTGGTATTTGTAAAAAGTGATCGTTTGCATCGGGTACAAATATATGTTACCGAGCGTTAAATAGCGTTAAAATACGGGTGTAACACAATGATTTTATAAGTGTGGTGTTAATTTTGTAGTTCTGGGCACGAACCGCCCGTTGTACATTAAACGTACCGTAAGGTTTGTATAAAAACCAGTAACTAATAATTTAAAAAGTAGGTAAACATGAAATCATTTTTCAAATCAGTAGGAATGGCCATTTTAGGTGGCGCAGTGGTTTTAGGCTCTTATAAAATGTTCTTTGAAGAACCACAATCACCATTATCGCTGTCCAGCGATTCACAAACAACGCAATTACCTGTACAGCAAGTTGCCTATACGGGTAGTGCACCCATTAATACCATAGATTTTACAGAGGCTGCGGAGCGTACAGTACATGCTGTGGTACACGTTAAAAACACGACCCTTGCAAAAGGAGCGGTTTCTATGACAGACCTTATGTATGGCCGCACGCCATATCGGGAGGCTGTGGGTAGCGGTAGCGGCGTTATAATTACCCAAGACGGTTACATTGTCACAAACAACCACGTGATTGCAAATAGCACAAACCTAGAAGTGACGCTCAACAACAACAAAAGCTATCCAGCAAAAGTGGTCGGAACCGACGAGAAAAGCGATATTGCACTTCTTAAAATAGAGACCGACGAAGAGTTGCCTTATGTGACCTTTGGCGATAGTAACCAGGTAAAAATAGGCGAGTGGGTTCTTGCAGTTGGGAACCCGTTTAATTTAAACAGCACCGTTACAGCGGGCATTATAAGTGCCAAAGGCCGCGACCTCCAAGGCGACAGCTCACAAATTCAAAGTTTCTTGCAAACAGATGCAGCTGTAAACCCAGGAAACTCTGGTGGAGCTCTCGTAAACACCCGCGGCGAGCTCATAGGAATTAACACCGCAATTGCATCGCGTACAGGTTCTTATGTAGGATACTCCTTTGCAGTACCGTCTAACAATGCACGTAAGATCATAGAAGATATTATGGAATACGGCTTTGTTCAAAAAGGAATGCTAGGTATATCTGGTCGCGACCTTAATGGCAAACTAGCTGGCGAGTTAGGACTTAAAGAAGCCGAAGGTATTTATGTAGGCAACGTGGTAGAAGCTAGCGGTGCGGCAAAAGCTGGCGTGCGCGTAGGCGATATTATCACCAAAATAAACGGTATGAAAATCAGAAATTTTGCTGACCTTACTGGTTTTGTAAACAGTAAGAACCCAGGTGATGTGGTTACAGCTGTTGTCATGCGTGATGGTAGTGCAAAACAAATTCAAATAGAAATTACTAAAAACAATACTGTAAGCGTTCCCCAACTAGAAATGGAATTGCGCAACCTGAACGCACAAGATAAAAAAGTGTATGGAACAAAGGCCGGCGTGAAGGTAGAACGTACAACAGGCTCGCTAGCCCGTTACGACATGCGTGACTATGTTATCACCGCCATAAATGATAACAAGGTAACCGACGTAGACCAGTTGCAACGCATTTTACGAAGCATAGGTGCTCGTGAGACGGTGCTCATAGAAATGAAAAACACCAGTGGCGAGGTAGAACGATTTAGATATACTATAGACTAAGAACCACGTTTTTATTCCAGACAAAGCCAGTAAGCCCGATATGCATCGGGCTTTGTTTTTACTATAAACCCGTAGGTTTTAAATTTTAATTGTTTGTGGAGGTTACGGTGAAAAGGTAGCTTTAAGCTGTAATGTGATTATGTAGCCTTAAAAAGCTTTCAAATTCAGATTTCAGTATTCGTTTGGATTTTAGCTTGATTTTGCTTTTAGTTCTGGTACTTGCTATGGTGCTCGGGGTGCGGGCTTAAGCAAGGAAACAACCTCAAAGTCCTGTTCTCATCTGGATAGCTGCTTTAGAACAGTGTCATGGGTTCAGCGTTTCTTTCATGTCTTTGAGTTCTTGATTTCCAGACATCGTAAAAGGTTTTAAATTTGAATTCCTGTTTAAATCTTAAGTTCAAACCCGTATACAATCCCATTTTATTTGTGGTGATTACAAAATTGTTAATACATACTTTCCCAAGAGCACCTATCACCGCGTTGTGGTATTTACATTTGTAGAATCGAAGATAATTATATACATAAAGGCAAACGCAGGCAGCTTGTCTCACTCATGCGTGAGAAAGGCATTATAGATGAGCGCGTTCTAGACGCGATGAACAGCGTGCCTAGACATTTATTTTTAGATAGTTCGTTTCTAGAACATGCATATATGGACAAAGCGTTTCCCATAGGAGCAGACCAGACCATATCGCATCCCTATACCGTTGCGGTGCAAAGCGCCTTGCTGCAAGTGCAGGCTGGGGACAAGGTTTTAGAGATAGGCACGGGCAGTGGTTACCAGTGCGCGGTGCTGCTAGAAATGAAGGCTCAAGTATATACCATAGAACGGCAGAACTTGCTATACAAAAAAACAACCCAGCTTTTTAGAAAACTGCATTATAGGCCGCGCAAGTTTGTCTTTGGCGATGGGTATTTAGGCTTGCCAGACGATGCACCTTTTGACAGCATTATCGTTACTTGTGGCGCGCCAGATGTGCCACAATCGCTGCTGTCCCAACTTAAAATAGGTGGTAGGCTCGTTATACCTGTAGGCGACGAATCGCAAGAAATGACCCTAATTATACGTGAAGAAGCTGCACGTTTCTCACAACAGAGCTTTGGTGAGTTCAGGTTTGTCCCTTTTTTAGTCGGGAAGAAGTAAGACTTTTTTAACATTGGATGCGCCTTTATGTGTTAACCCATTGTGGTTGATGCTACGTTTTTTGCTCTTGGACTTTTCACAAGCGGCAGTAAAATTAAAAATATTCAAGATGAAACAGATTTGGCAGTTTAGCATGCTACTATTTATTTTACAAACAAGTGAATATAGTATTGCCCAAGCAGACAGCACCTGGCAGCAAAAACCAGAAATAACCATCTCAGGTTTTGCCGATGTTTTTTATGCCTATGATTTTAATGAACCGCGAGGTCTTTCTAGGCGACCGTTTTTATTTAATCACAACAGGCATAACGAGTTTAACCTGAATCTAGGACTTTTAAAGCTTAAGGTAGAACAACCTAAATACCGAGCCAATATTGCGCTGCAAACAGGAACCTACGCCATTGATAATTATGCAGCAGAGCCCGCAGCACTGCAGTATATTTTTGAGGCAAACATAGGGCTTGCGCTAAACGACAAAAACAACCTGTGGTTAGATGCGGGCGTGTTCCCGTCACATATAGGTTTCGAAAGCGCAATCTCTATAGATAACATGACCTTAACACGTTCACTAGCAGCCGAAAATTCGCCTTATTTTCTAGCTGGTGCAAAAGTCACCTACAACCCAAACCCTAAATGGGAACTAGCAGGCCTGTTTTTAAATGGCTGGCAGCGCATACAGCGTTTAGAGGGCAACTCGCTACCGTCGTTTGGTACGCAAGTAGTCTATAAACCGTCGGAGAAATTGAGCTTTAACTGGAGCACCTTTGTGGGAACTGATGATCCTGATGTGCGCAGGCGATTTCGCTATTTTAATAACCTTTATGGCACCCTAAGCTGGACGCAAGATTTTGAACTCATCGCAGGACTGGATATAGGTGTGCAACAAACAGTTAAAGGCAGTTCCAGCTACGACTCGTGGTTTACGCCCGTTATCATAGGACAGTACGACGTAAACGATAACTGGAAAACAGCAATCAGGGCAGAGTATTATCACGACCAAACGGGCATTATTGCCCCTACCACGACCGTTAATGGTTTTAACACTACGGGGCTATCGTTAAACCTAGACTATGTACCCACGCAAAACTTAAGTTGTAGGATAGAAGGACGCTGGTTAAACAGCAAGGATAAAATCTTTGAAACTGCCAGTGGCATAACTAACAATAACTTTGTAATCGCCACATCTATAGCTATTAAGTTTTCCGAAAATTTAAGTAAATAGACGCATTAATTAACGCAAACAAAGACGTAAAATGGGTTATTTTTAAGGCAAACCGTTAGCTGCTTGAGGTATTTACGTTTCTCATGATTTAGGCATATATCGCATCAGCGTAGTGGTTTGTACGCTTTCTGATGCTGTCATTTGCTCATACCTTGACGGTACCAAAACAAACGCAAAGACATGATAAATAACTCTTTACAATCCTAAATTAATACCTAAAATAAAGGCTCCAAAATTGCGATCGCTCGTCATGCTGCGCACATAATCTAAACGAAACGGGCGGAATTTGCCAAAACCGATGTTGTCAATACCTGCGCTAACCTCAAAATAAGGGTTTTGCTCTGTAAATAAAGCTTTACCACTTAAAATAAGGTCATAGTTGAGCCTGTTTATTCCGGGGATTTTGCCTAGTACAAATCCCTTAAAATCGTGCTGCACGTGTACTTGTGCATAATCGTTGCTCGTACTAAAATCATAGTATTGCAGCAGCCCAAACCCGTACTGATTTAATGCGCTGGTTTTTAAACGCAGCTGGTTACCGTTAAAATGCTGATGGTCTACAAAAGAAATGTTGTCACCATTAATAAAGGTACCACCGTTAACCCAGTAACTGCTGCGGCCTAAGTTACCCATGTCAAAACCTTGGTACAGACTGGCACTAAACTGGTGAAAGTCATAGTTATCGCGACTTGCGCCGTAACCGCCTTCATAGCGCAGGTTTATGGTCGGATACTTTTCATTTGTAATATTAAACTTTTGGTCTGGGTAGCTCTGAAACTTCTGACCTGGTCTTATGGTAACACCAGCAGCTACTTTAAAAATACTGTGGTCGTCTATACCTGCTAGCCTGCCGTTGTTTAAGGTTAGTGGGTTGTTGCTGGTATAGGCCACATTTGCACGCGGGTAAAATGTTTGGTCTGTACTGTTGTTAAGTCCTTGTCGCTGCTCGTAACCCGCGCTGCCACTTAGGTAAATTCCGTTTGCTATTTCTTCGCTGTAGCCCACACTGGCATAATCTACCTCGTAAAACTTAGCAAAGTTTTGCTCTAGAAAAAGTGTAGACACGGTGTTTTCTAGGGTGTTTATGGGTTCGGCATTATTAATTTGTCGCGCTTGCGTTCCTGCACTCACACTTACTGACCTGCGGTTGGTTCGGTTAAATCTATACGATGCCGTTGCGTCATACCGCAACCGGTCGTCGCTCACACCGTAGTTTACATTAGAACCTATGAAAAGTGCACGATTATAATCGTCATCGTAGCCTTTAGAATAGCTAAAACCGCTGCCTATCACAAAACCTTGCACCGTGTTAAAGCCCTTAAAACTGCCCAGGCCTAAAACACCGTCGTAACTGTACCGCTCATTTTTTTTACTGTTTCCATAGCTGTAGCCAGTAAGCAGTTTCATGAGTTTGAACTTGTTGTTCACGCGGTCTACACTATCCTTATACATAGGAGTGTTGCGCACGGTTGCGATACTGTCTTTTTTAATATAATCTTTGTTTTCTTCTATCGTGAGCGGTACTGGTCTTTTCTCGTTCCAGTAGGCAGCGTCTTTTTTATTTGCACCGGTTTCAAAACTTAGTACCTGTGGGCCAAAACTTTTTTTAGTAAACTGGGGTTTAAAGTTGTGATCTGTATAGTTTGCAAAAAACCTACCGTTACCCTTAAAGCCAAACAACCCAAAAACGAAGTCTATGGTTTGGGAACGTTTTACCCAGTCGCCGCTAGTGGGCTCATAGGTATAGTCCTGTACAAAGGTGAGTTTTTCGATTACAGGCACGTTAATGTTTTCACCTGCGGTGCTTAACTCTAATCCGTCTATGGTCCACTGATCTTCTACAATGTAAATGATACCATTAAAAGTGTTGTCTTTAGGACGTTTAGAAAGCACTTCTATTTTGTTTATAAGAAACTTGTTATCATCATAAAAAGTACCGAGCAGTTTGTAGTTGTAGTAATTAAAGGCATAGTCGGCTATGGGTGAGACGATGCGGTTATTGAGGTCTATGTTGTTATTATAAAAGTCAAAGTTTGCACTTTCGGCAGTGTTTATACTAAAACCGTTATCATCGCCGCTTATTTTACTAGCAATAATATGTTCCTTAAAATCGTCTGGTGCGTTATATGCGATTTCAGAAACCGTTTCAGACAAGTACACCACACCACTGCGGGATAGCGTGTCTAGAGAACCGTCTAGGTCGCCTATTTCCTGCCCTAGAAATTTCTTGGGAACATCGGCCAGGCGCCATATACCGCGAGAGTAAAAGTTTGCGGTGTAACTAGAGAATTTTTTACGATTGGCTTCTCGGTTTTTAATAGCTTCGCGTATTACCCGGTTTGCCGGATTCTCACCACTATTTACAACGATGGCGTCTAGCGAGGTTTTTTCCTCTTGCAGTTGCACGTTCTGAACAACCTCTTTATTTGCAACGGTTATGGTAACGGTTTGCGATTTATAGCCCAAACTCTGGTAGGTGATTTCAAAGCTGCCCGCATTAGGTAGTTTGAAACTGTAGCTGCCGTCTATGTTTGTGGTGGTGCCCGTATACGAGCCTTTAACGTAGATAGAGGCAAATGCTAGTGGCTCTGCAGCACTATCTGTGACCGTGCCTGAAACTAAGTTTTGAGCCTGCAGGTTTAGTGATAACAAGGCCAATGAGGCACTAATTAAAAATCGCGTCATGTAAAAAGTTTAATAAGGTTCGTTAGTTAATAGACGTTAAAATTAATAAAAAGTTGCCTTACTTGTAATCTTTTTTTATTTGATCTAGTTTGCGTTTGTTGTCGCGGTCTTTAAGTGTCTCGCGTTTGTCAAACAGTTTTTTACCTTTTGCCAGTGCAATATCTAGTTTTGCAAAACCTTTGTCTGTAATAAACATACGCAACGGGATAATGGTGTTACCCGTGGAGTTTACTTCTTTTTCTAACTTTTTAAGTTCCTTGCGGTTTAAAAGGAGTTTACGGGCCTGTTTAGGCTGGTGTGAATAGTAGCTGGCATGAGAATATTCTTGTACGGTCATGTTTATAACCCAGAGCTCGCTGTTTTGGAACTCACAAAAACTCTCGGCTATGCTGGCTTTACCTAGTCTTATAGACTTAATTTCAGAGCCACCCAGCACGATTCCTGCCGTGTAGGTGTCTATAATTTCATACTCAAACCGTGCTTTACGGTTCTTTATTTCTATTTTGTTGTTGAATTTCATACAGTCTTGCAAATATAACAAAGGTCGCCGCAGCCTTGTTATATTTGTACCATGAAAAAGAACACGATTATCTTGCTAGCTACGTTAATGGGCGTTCTCGCAGCTTGCGAGAAAAAACAGCCAGACGCAACTGCTATTATAGATAAAGCCATACAGGCACACGGTAGTAACCTGTTTGCGCAAAGCAAGACCACTTTTACCTTTAGAGAAACAACGTATAGTGTTACACGTGCTACAGGCAGCATAGCGTTTAACCGCAGGTTTATATTAGATAACGACACGATTCAAGATGTTAAAACATATACGGGCATAACACGGTACCGCAACGGCATTGTAGAAACGGTGAGCGATTCTTTAAAGAAAAAGTACGACGCTGCGTTAAACTCTGTTGTATATTTTACACAATTACCCTACAGCCTAGACGGCCCAGCGGTCATAAAAAAACACCTCGGCATGGACACGATTAAGGGTGAAAAATACCACGAGATAGAAGTTACGTTTAATCCAGACGGCGGTGGCGAGGATCATGAAGATGTTTTTGTGTACTGGGTAAATGCGCGGTCGTATCTTATAGATTACATGGCTTATAGTTTTTGTGAGGCAGATTGTGGGTACCGCTTTCGCGAAAGCGTAAACCGCAGCAACCATAAAGGTATTATTATGCAAGATTATAAAAATTATAAAAGTATCCCACAGGACCCGAAACTGCAACACATGGACGACCTGCTCGAAGAAGGCAAGCTGGAGTTGTTAAGTGAGATTATAAATAAAGATGTGGTGGTTACTCTGAAAACCAAAAAATAATATCTTTTTACACGCAACTTTTTTATAATATGTGCATCTGTTAAAAAAAGAGTCTATGAGCAAATTCCTGTATTACATCGTTTTGGTAGTGCTATTAACCAGCTGCACCATAAGACTAGAAGAAAACACACGCGTACTTACTCAAACACGTGTCGTGGATAATAGGGGACAACCACTTTCTGGGGTGACCGTAAAGGTGTTTGGAATTCAAAGAACGGACAACCCGTTTGCACAACTAGGTAAC
>Ga0136560_1001946_pt1 | contig 10540 bp, 9 predicted proteins | sample AntRauMeHopE1497_FD_104925 | JGI IMG/M metagenome (GOLD analysis project Ga0136560, IMG submission 104925) | Saline lake microbial communities from Rauer Islands, Antarctica - Metagenome Hop E1 #497 | ecosystem: Environmental > Aquatic > Non-marine Saline and Alkaline > Saline | place...
TCAAACCATTTTTCTGATAGTTACTTATCGTGATGAATGTGTCATAGATGCGAAAGTTTGAGGAGCGGAGTGCGTGAACGCGGGTCTGGAAGTTGAGAGAATGAGGGGAGAAATCACATCGAGTGGATGTTGATCGCCCAGCCATCAACCTGAGGTGCCTCTGCGCGCGAGTTTGTCGCATCAAGCACCGCACGGTTCCTTCCCCATTCCTTCACCAGGCACCTCCCTCAATCAATATGGCAAGTGCCATGGGGTGCATGACACTGGTAACGTCTGCTCGGGGGATAAAAAGAACTCTTTATTGCCCAAGCCACGGCAGAAAAAGGATTCGAGATGCCTGTCAGCCATCGGCATCGGACTCTCAGCCGCGAGGGCAGCAAGCTGTGGGCAGTGTGGGCAGTGTGGGCCCGTTTCCTGCACCCGCGCCTTGCATGCCGTACCTGGCTATTCGGTCCCAGCTGGCACACAACTATTGGAAAAGCCACAGCACCCAATCACACACGGAGCCTAGACGCGGGCTTACAGTGTGCGACAACAATGGGTAAAATACCTTGAAACTGCATCCAAACGGCTGCTCGGTTTCGGCAGTATCTGTGTCGGTGTGATGGCGGTCGCCTTGTGGAGTGAGGCGAGACACACCTGTGGAGCTGTACGCCTGAGCTGCGGCACTCTGTGCTCTCCTGGCGTGCTTGCATGGCGCACGGCGCATCTCCCCGGAGCAAGGTGTAGATGCCGTGGCAAGAACCTGGATGTCATGAGATATCAGCAGCGGTAAGGCCAAGCTTGGGCGATTGTCAGTGAGCGACTCATTCTCACTCGTGAAACTCTGCCGCAGGATAGCATCGCGTTTCGGTCGGCCCGGAAGCAGAAACCGAGTGATGCAAGCGAGCAAAGCTCCGGCATGTCAGCTGAGCGAAGGCCAAGCCGCCCGGAGAGCTCAATCGAGCGTTGGGCTGATGCGCCATAGCGCCGCTTCGTCTGGGCCCAAGGTCACGGAGGGAAGGCCGCTCCCAACCAGGATCTTGCCAGTGCTGCTCCTGGCGACAACGTCCCGGATGGTGGCGTTGAGCGATGGATTCCAACCCGTGATCTCCGCGAGGCAGTCGGAATCACAAGCAATGGACGCTGCTGCGGGTCCAACATTGATGAATGCAACTGCAGCGTCCCCGTTCGCGAGGCGCCGGCCCCAGATGTTGGTGGTCGTGGAAGGTGCGTCGAGGGAGAGGCAAGCGCCGCCCGGCGAACCAAGCCACTTGATCGGGCCAGATGCGCCTCCAGCAAGCGCTGAGGCGTCCCACAGCTGCTGGGCCGACCCGTCACACGGGGCAAGGGTGATGGTACCGTCTTGCCCTGGAGTCAAACAGTATTCGTCAAGCCCTGAGACAATCGAAGCGCTGCTGGCATCGGCTCCCTTGATATGCCACTGCAAATTCTTGTAGCAGCTTGGGCCGCAGCAAGTGCCTCCTGCCGTGAGGCACTCATAGCCGATCACGCTTGTGCCACAATTGTCAACGTTCAGGCAGACGTTCCCTGATGTGCCAATGTAGCCAGCCTTGGCACCTGACTCGAAGAGCGTCCATTGCTGGGCCATGCTGCATGCAGCGACTCGTGCGGGGGGGTCGGCACCGTTGCCCGTGAGGGGTCCTCCCACGACTCGCTGGCCTGCACGACCGAGCCGGTCCTGGTTGATTGCGATGATCTCGGGGTTGAGGTAGGTCTGCTCGCGAAGCAGAGTCATGTTCGTGATCGACTGCGACAGCAGGAGCGGGGCTGCCACCATGGCCCACATCAGGAACTGGGTGACGCTCTGCTGCTCTGTGACGAGCTCATTCCCCCGGTCCGTGGCCCCGAGCAGGAGGCACGGGTCGTTCCAGCCGCCCGGCCCAGAGTCCTGGGCCAGCTGCGCCGCGGCGTCGATGTTGACGAGCACGTTGCTCCAGTCGGTGTCATCGCGGCCGATGCGCCAGGAGTTACCGAGTGCCGCGCCGACGGGCCCGTACCACGTACTCCAGCCGCACAGGGAGAAAAACACTGGCTTTGCGCCGGGCGCGCTGGAGGCGTTTTTCAGCGCGTCGCGCATGGTGGCATACTGGCGGTAGGCTACAAGGTGGTCAGCAGATGCGTAGCAAGAGTCCTCCTTGACGTACTCGACCCCAGCGGCGACGTAGGCCTGCGCGTCGTTCGTCTCGAAGCCCTCGGAGCCTGGTCGTCCGCCGCACGTCTTCGTGCCGCGGTCCGTGTACACTCCGGCCCGGAAGCCGCGGGAGTTCATCGCCTGCACGAATGCCCGGAGCCCGCCTGGGAACATCTTCGGGTCGGGGATGATCGTGCCGTTTGCGGCCCTGGAGCCCGCCCACCCGTCGTCCATGTTGGCGAAGTGGTAGCCCGCCGCCAGGAACCCCTGCATTGCGTGACGATTCCAGAGCGAGCAGGTTTGCCCATTCAGGCAAGCGGCCTCGGATCGGGGGGTTGGCAGTCGCCACCAGTTGAAGCTGTCCGTCCGCGGCTTACCTTGGACTTGAGAGCCTCTGCTGCCCCGACCATGTGGTCGAGAGATAAGCTTGTGTACGTATCATACCATGCGTTGTACCTGCGACGCTCACAATCCCCACGGGCCGGCCAGTGGCACTGCGGGCTAGCGTTTGCTGCGGCACTCGGCCGTGCATGGGACGGCTCACCCCATTTGTGGGGTCAGTCCAAGACCGTTGTCTAGCGCATGGGCAGATGCCACGCATGCGAGCACTGCCAGGCCCACACGCATCCTGCCGAGCAAAGGTGCAGCATGTCGCGAGCAACGAAGCCGCTCTGTCACCTTTGTTGTGGCTCCGCACGCACCACCGCCAAGCCCGCTGCCACAAGCCTGGGCGGCCTAACCAGTCGTTGCGGTTTCCCGTGGGCCGCTGGCGTCTGCTGCGGCAGCGAGCTGCCCTTTTGAGGCCGCGACGACGTACACGTCACGGTCAGGAAGTCCCCCGCTCGGCGGAACGGGGCCGCGGCATCCTGGCCCAGCCTGCGCTTGGCTTTGGACTTCGGCATCACGCCAGTTTCTGACGCCAGCAGGCAGGTCCTAAGGCTATGGCGCAGTCCAGGCTCGCCGACGCCGCTTCAGGGATGGTGGCCGGCACGGCTGGCGTGCTCATTGGGCACCCAATTGACACGGTCCGCGTGAATGTGATTGTTAGGGGAATGCGGCCAAGCGAAGCTGCCTCCCGCATCCTCCGGGAAGCAGGGGTTCGCGGCCTTTTTCGCGGCGTCTTGCCCCCGCTCCTGACGAACGGACTTGGTGAGAGAGCGCGGTGTCTACTGTTCGCCCGTGAAGCATGTGCGCGCTCCTTGCTTCATGCTGGCCCGTCGCACCCGCTTTTTCGTTCGCAGTCGGAACGACGGTTTTCTCGGCGTTTGAGGCCGCGAAGCGTGCGCTCCGACCGCATGTGGAACGCGGGGTGCTCCCCGAGAGCGTAGCACTGGGCCTTGCCGGCGCCTCCGCTGGAGCTGTGGTGTCCGTCGTCTCGACACCTCCTCAGGTGCTGAAGGTTCAGCTGCAGACAACAGCAGGCGTGGCGGGCGCGGCCTCCATGGGGGGCGGATTCAGCGCGACGACCACAGCGCTGCGCGCTTTGGTGCAGGCCCGGGGTCTGGGCGGGCTGTACACGGGCTTCCGGGCGCAGCTGCTGTGCGAGTCGCTCGGGCGGATGACGTACTACTTCACGTACGAGGCCGCCAAGCGAGGCCTCGTCGCCCTGCGCGGCGGAGCCACTTCCACAGCCCGCCCAATGGACCCGGTGGCGGGCGTGACGCTGCCCGAGCGCATGCTGGCCGGCGCCTGCGCCGGATGCGTGGGGTGGACGATCACCTTCCCGTTTGACGTCGCGAGGAACAGACTCCAGTGCCAGCTGCCAGGTGAACCGGCCCGCTACCGGGGCGTGTGGGACTGCCTGGCGACCAGCGTGCGGGCTGAGGGCTGGCCCGTGCTTTACCGCGGCCTTGGCATCACGCTGGTGCGCGCCGCACCCGTCGCAATGACCGTGCTCCCAGTGTTTGACTTGGTCCGTGACGCTGTACGTTCCGAGTTCGGGGTGTGAGCCGGCCACCGAGCGCCGTCGCAAGCAGAGACTGCGCGAGGCGCTGCTTGCGGCTTGCCCGCCCACACACCCACGAGGCAACCCCCGGCCCGCACGCTGAACCGATCGCGTCAATGTGGAGGGCTTCTCGCCGGCTCCGCCGGCCCGTGCAGACCCGTCTCGCCGCAGCCCGAGCGCTGACGACTGAGCCTGCCAGCGGCGGCATCCACCTGCCCAACCTCCCGGGCGCCGATCAGGATGCTCAGTCCATGGTCATCGTTCCGCCGACGCCCAGCGCGGCGCGGGGCCCCGCGGCGGCCGCAGAGGGCAACGCCGCCGACCAACTTTTGCTTCGCTACCTTCGCATGGGATCTCAGATGCTGTCGAAGGCTGAGCATGGCGCCAGTGATGGGGTCGCGTTTGACATGGAAGGCATTGCCAAGGATGGGCACCGCTTCAATGCCGAGTTCTCTGCCAATCCGGCCTCTCCGACGCCGTTTGCGGGATTTGCGCGGCACTACTACGCAATGCCGCGCCCGGAGTGCCTTGTCCCTGCGCTCGTGTCACTACTTGGCAGCCCTCGTGGCCTAGCAGGGGAAGGGCAGATGTCGGAGGCGCTGTTTTTTGGCCGCGCTCTGGGTCAACTTGGCGAGGCTGCCGTGCCGCTCGGTATGCTGATGATGCGCGTGGTGGATGAGGTGGGGACCATCATGGTCACGCGCGCAAGCAGCGAGAAGGAGCGGATGCTCGCCTCGCAGATGCAGATGTCGCGGCGCGAGGGGATGCTGCTCGCCCTGCTGCACTCAGAGGTGCCGGAGCTCGCTGCTGTCGTCGAGCAGGGAGTCAAGCAGGCAGAGGCGGCCGTCGGCGCCGTCCGTGAGGGCCGGGTGGGTCCCGACGGCGCACCTGTGCCCGAGGAGGAGCGCGAGGCCGCGTGCCTCGTGGTGCAGGAGGCTGCCGACCGCCTTCGCTGCTTCCTCCCTGCCGATGCGGCCCTTCGCACGCCGATGCAGCCCCTCACGTGGCCTCTTCCCGGCCTCCCGTACGAGGAGGCCGCCTTCTTCGACGGGGCCGTGGGGAACGCGTCGCCGCCGTGGGCCAAGTCGTCCCGCCTCGTGACGCTGGCGCTCACCGTCCGCGACAGGGGGGGCGAGGACGGGCGCGGCATGGACGCGGACACCTGGGCACGCGTTGGCCTGGCCGTGGGCGAGGCCGTCCAGGACGCCATGTGGTCCGAGGTCCACGCGTCGGCCGACGTGATGACGCTCCGCAAGTGCGTGGCCGCGGCGGCGGAGTGGATCGCGTACGCCGACGAGCACGGGCCGGAGCACGTCCTGGACCCGGAGGGGACACCCGTCCCCATGCGCTTCACTTTCGAGGACGCCGCGGCCGGCGAGGTGGGCGGAGACGCCGCTGCATCCAGGGACGACCCGCGGGAGCGCATGCGGTTCCAGCTAGCCCGCCGCGCCATGGCCAGGCTCATCCGCGAGGCGTCGCAGCACCCCATGGTGGTGGAGGCCATGGAGCTAGAGCGGCGAGACCTGATGCACCTGATGGCGACGGCCAGCTTGCGGGGCTCCGCGGGTCCCCGGTCCACGGTCTCGGCGTCGGCCAAGCAGGCCGCCACGGCAATCGAGTCAACTCGCCCCCTCCTGCACATGGCCCTCGCCGAGGGCCGGGCGGCCGTCCCGCAGTACGCGGCTCTGTTCGCCCAGAGGCTCGAAGAGGCGTTCGCGCGCGAGCTGGACGAGGACGGGGCCGAGCTGGAGCGCCTGGAACCACTGCTAGGCGACGACACCGGCGTCGTGCCGCCGGCAGGTCTCCTTGCCATGGCATGGCACCTCCCCCCCATGGTGGCAGAGCAGTGGGCCGGCCAGGACACAACGCCGCAGTCACTGCGCGACGGCGCGTCCAGCACGACGAACGACCTGGTCATGCAGGCAGTCGCCCGGACGTCACAGACAGGCCGTGTGGGGTTCATGACACCCGCACGCCCACGCGCGTCCGCTTCCAGCACAGATGTCGATGCCGAGGCCTCCGAGGCCGTGGCGGCAGCGGCCGCGTCGTGCGGCGTGCGCGTCGACTGGAGCCTCGCAACGAGCCGCGCCAACACTCTGGTCCTCGAGGGCCAGCTGGCGCACCGCCTGTTTGAAGTGACGCGCCGAGCCCGCGAGTCCGAAGGCGGCGGCGGCGTGCCCGTCGGGGGCAGTCGCCTCGGCTCTGGGCTGCCCCCGGGAGCGGAGTCTTCGAGGGCATGAGTGGCGGAGCCGCCCATGACAAGAAGCTGCGTGGTGTGACGCCAGCATGCCACGCGAGTGAAGGGTGGCTGCCGCGCTAGCCGAAGCGCTGAGCTACGCCGAGCCTGAGTGTGGCTGTGCTGGCACCAAGGCGCGGGAACGGAGCCATTGGTGTTGTAACACCTTGCTGTGTTGTGCCTTTGTGGCTTTCACTCCTGTGCGAGGGCTGGACACCGATGACGTCGCCAGAACCTGCGTTTTCCGCTCCTGCGAGCAGAGGACACAAAAAATCGGCCAGCTAAGCGCCACCTCGAAGTCACACGCGGGCAGACTATGACGAGCTCTTTGCTTGCAGCACTGCTTGGTGCCGCATCCGTCACTGCAGCGGCTGGCGCATGGTTCTTCGCGACGCAAGCAAGCGTGTCGGACCAATCGGCAGCCTTGACGGCCGTATTCGCATCGGCAGCTGCGCTAGCTGCCCTTGTTGCGTCTGGCACCGCAGCAGCATCATGCATGCATTGCACTGGAACATGGACGACGGCAGTCACAGCCGTCCGCCAAGCGCTGGTGAAGCAGGGATCCAACCCTGACCCATCCACCTGGGCAGGCCGTCTTGTGCTTTTCATGATGCGAGACATGAACCGCCAATGCCGGGACGCCGCCCGTGCCGCGTGCGCCCCCGTTCCAGGAAGCACAGTCGTCGAGCTCGGCTGTGCTGATGGTCACCTACTCGGCCAGCTTGCCGACGATTGCTCGAGTTCAAATGCTGAGGATCCAGGCCGTGCCATCGGTGTGGACATCAGCGCATCTGTCTTGACTGGCGTGGCCGGGCGCGCGGCGGCGACGATTCGCCCCGGGCGGTTCTGCGAAGTGACAACGCAGTGCAAGGCCATCGGGACCCCAGGCGTAACCCTCGACATCAAGGACGCGACAGTCGATGCCGTTGTGCACTGCCACTGCGTCTACTTCTGGAAGGACTTAGATGCGGGGGCAGCCGAGGTGGCGAGGGTGCTGCGGCCAAACGGGCGGCATGTCTTCATCATGGGGCCTGAGGCCATGCTGAAGTCCAATGCATCAATGGCAGACTCCCCGTTCCGCCAGACCAGCCACTCTACCATCCTCAGCGCTTTCGAGCGTGCCGGAATGTCCACGGACAGTATCGAGGTGATGGCAGGTGCCGGACACTCTGTGGTAAGAATGAGCAAGGACTCAAGCACGTGCCGGGCGTGACAGCCCCGAGCTCTGGGGCGCCTCATTGTTAGTGAGTGCAGATGCAAAATCACCGTTTTTAACAGTGCTGTGTCAAACGACCATCACACAACAGCGGCGCCAGCTTGCTACAGCCGGCGCCGAGCGGGCAGCTCATGCTCACACATCAGGAGGTCCCACGTGCCAGCGCAGCCCTGGCAAGCAACTGAGCGACCAAGGCGTGGCCCCGAGGGACGCTAGCATGCCGCAGGGTGGTGCCTGGACCACCGATGGGCGGGAGCTGGCCGAGGGTCAGCGTCTGAATCTGCAGCCGCTGCCCCGTGACGGCGGCGGTGTCTGCTCGAAGCCTTGCGCTGCGCGCCGCCCCTTTTGGCCTCGGAGCTGATGCGCGGCCGAGCCTGCGATGCACTTCGGCGACTCGTGGAGGTTTGGCTTGCCCCTTTGCTGCGGCAGCCTGCTCTGCCGCTTGGTCCGTGTCCGGTGTTGTCGTGTCCCGACGGGCTCTCATCGGCGACGGCGGCGGCAGCCTTGCGCTGCCTGTCCGGCCTGTAAGCCTGGAAAGCCCCCCACCTTGCCGATGCCCTCCTTTCGTGACGCCTCTCCGCGACAGCAGCGACCCAAGGGTCGAGGACTTGGGGGCGGCCCGGGGCGGGGCAGCCTTCAGGACCGGGCGTGCCGTCAGAGCCCCTCCCCCGCGGCTGCTGAGCGCCGAGTCTCCGGCTCGTTGCCTTGGCGAGCGCTGCCGCGGTGACTCGGATGTTTGCTTTACCCGCCTGGCTGCTGCTGCCGCGACCAGCTCCTCTCGCCTTCGCAGGTGTTTTGCGGCGCTGCCTCCTGCAGGCACCTTTCGCTGGCGTGGCATGAGCGCCCGAGCAAGCTGCGCCTTGGGGAGCGACACCGCGGTCGGCAACGCCTTGGCGTCACCGACCCGCCGCATGGCTGTGTCGTCGACTGCCCGCTCCCCCTCCACCATGACTCTCCATAGCCGGCAGTGCGCGTGGATCTGGACGCGGCAGAGCTCCCAAGCTCCGCGACCGTACGCGCGCAGCGTCACGTCCTGGATGTCGATCGCCACGGCGCACCACTCATCCTCTCTACCTCGCTCAAGCCGAAGCGGCAGGCCACATATGAACGGTGACACTCGCGTCGACGTTTGCGAGGTCGAGAGCCTGAGCCGCCTTCGGTGACCGCTGTCGTCGCAGACCAGAAGCTCAATGACACAGTGCGGCGCCATCTGCGGAGACGCTCACATACCACGGACGGCCAAGTGATCGGGCTGGCCGGCCGCCCAGCCTTGCTGTCCGTGGGGCCGCTGGCGGCAGCGCGGTCTTACAACTCGAAGCACGGCGGTGAAAATCCTGGGTCGGCGCACCCGCAGGTCCTCGTCAAGGCGGGACGGCAGAGTGATGAAACAGCAGTCTGGGTGCGCTCCGTTGAGCTCGATGGCCCGCTCCCTGATTTGGTCGTCCTTAACCCGCCGGAGCCAACCATTCCGGACGGAGACGGTCCACCCCTCCAACGGCTCGTCCCTGCGGATTCAGTGGCGTCACCACAGTGCAGCAGGTGGCTCAGTGGCCGTCCGGTCGCGCCACAGCCAACTGTGCAGCCAACAACGGTTTGCCGCCGGCGCACGACTCACGCTTCTGCGTAAAGGAGGTGCCGGACCGCTGGCTGCCCGCCTTTGTCCCCAGCCATGATGGCTTCGTGTGCGCCTCAGGCGCTCCAGCAACTTGTGGCTGCCCCGGCCCCGAGCTGGGCGCGCGTTGGCTCGCCAGCAGAGTCTGTGCTCCGCCGATGCGTCCCGGAATACGCTGGCCCAGGCCGCCGCTCACACGCGGTCCGACGATTCACCCAGCCGCTGTGTCCAGCAGCCTGTGTGGGGTCGACCCGATCATGCGCCGGGCCAGAGGGTTGCTAGCCGCGGCGGTCGGGGCGGGCTCAAGACATTTGCGCTTCTACCACCCCATGCACGCGTCGACTGTTTACCCTGTCGTGGCAAAGACGACAACATCATCCCGATGGCTCAGAAACGCAGTGATTGGGTCGGTGGTGGTCGGGGCTGCGGCCCTGGCAGCGGCGGTGGAAGAAGCTCCGATCAGCCACCGCAAGCGCCTGATGCTCTCAAGCGAGGAGCTGGAGGAAGTCATTGGAGAGCGACATGCCAGCAGTATGTCCATCAAGGCAATGGACCCGTCGCACCCGGACTGCGTCCTCGTGGGACGGGTGTCTCAGCGGATCATCGTCGAGTCTGACCGCCTTGTCAGCAAGGAAGCCCAGCGCTGGCGGATCAGCGTGGTGGACAGCGAGGAAGTCAACGCGTTCTGCGCCCCAGGCCGCGTCATTGTGGTGTACACGGGCCTTATCCGAAAGATGGAGGAGATTCGCGCAGCGATAGGGGCGTCGGCGCCAAGCCTCGAAGATATGCTCGGGGTTGTCATTGCCCACGAGTGCGGTCATGCTATTGCCAGACACTGGGCGGAGAAGCGGTCCTGGGCGCCGTTCTTCTTGTTTGCCGCGCTGTTTGCCCGGACATCGCCGGCCATCGGGCCAATGGTGAACGTGGGCATCCATCTTCCCATGAGCAGGGTCCACGAAGATGAGGCAGACCATATCGGCATGGAGGTGCTGGCACGGTCATGCATGGACCTGGGCGCCCCGCAGGCATACTTTGAGCACATCGGCTCCACGGTCACCTCCGGGTGGCTGTCGACGCACCCTACGGATGGATCAAGGGCCGATCGCTGCCGCGAGCATGCCGAGCGGCTGCGGCCCTTGCAGCTGAGGCTGTGCGAGGATGAGCAGAGGAAAAAGCATCACGCCAGGAGCTGGCTGCTGTGGCCTGCGACAGGCTGAGGCAGTTTGTGTGGTTTCCTGGAGTTGCTGACACTGCAGAGGCAGCTGTGCTCGTGCCAAGCAGCGCCACGAGCACTCGTTGTGGGGCCTTGGCGTTCCGCGGCAGCGCGTGCGAATCTGCGCGATGCATATCTTCGTCACGAGATCACACACAAGCTCACAAGCGGCTGTTCTCGGGGA
>Ga0136560_1001948_pt1 | contig 10536 bp, 10 predicted proteins | sample AntRauMeHopE1497_FD_104925 | JGI IMG/M metagenome (GOLD analysis project Ga0136560, IMG submission 104925) | Saline lake microbial communities from Rauer Islands, Antarctica - Metagenome Hop E1 #497 | ecosystem: Environmental > Aquatic > Non-marine Saline and Alkaline > Saline | place...
CCAGCACCTAAGGAGCAAGCCCATGAGCACGTGGGTATTATTATGGGAACAGGTCAGAGTGGCGGTGAGAAATACCGCGAGGCCATAAACCTTATAGACAACGGTCGCGTGCGTCGTTTGGGAAGCACCTCAGTCATACAAACCATGACTAGCGGCATAAGTGCCTGGTTAGCTGGTGAGCTGGGTTGCGGCAACCTGGTAACCAGCAATTCCAGCGCGTGCTGTACGGGTACAGAAGCTTTTATAATGGGCTATGAACGCATAGCAAGCGGTAAAGCCACCACCATGCTGGTAGGGTCTACCAGTGATTCAGGGCCCTATATTTGGGGAGGTTTTGATGCGATGCGTATTTTGCCCACAAGGTATGCGGAAAACCCCAGTGCGGCAAGCAGGCCTTTTTCTAGCGATGCAGCAGGTTTTGTTCCAGGCAGCGGTGCTGGTGCGATGGTTCTAGAATCTTTAGAAAGTGCGCAACAGCGCGGTGCATATATTTATTGCGAGGTCATAGGCGGTGCACTTAACGCTGGCGGTCACAGAGGCGATGGCAGTATGACCGCGCCTAATGGCAGTGCCGTACAAGCCTGCATAAAACTTGCTTTGCTAGATGCGCACATAGAACCAGCAGCCATAGACGCCATTAACGGTCATATTACAGCCACGGGCAAAGACGCCTACGAGGTAACAAACTGGTCGCAGGCACTTGCCAGAAGCGGCAACGATTTCCCGCCCATAAACAGTTTTAAAGCGACCATAGGACACTGCCTTGCTGCTGCGGGCAGTATAGAACTTGTGGGCAGCATCTTGCAACTAAAGCACCAGAAGGTCTACGGCAACCCCAATATTACAAGTCTGCACGACGACATTCTTGCGGTCATAAACGCGGCATGCGTTCCCCAAGAAACAATAGCAATGCCGTTAGACCACGTGATAAAGGCAAGCTTCGGTTTTGGCGATGTAAATGCCTGTGTCATTTTAAAACGTTTTGAGTAAGGCATAAGGTGCAGCAGTTACAACTTAACAAGGCAGGTAGGTTTGCATAATCGCAACGCGCAACCAGCCGCAGCAGCCACTCAAAGAACCACGTTTTATTACCCAATACATATCTGGGCGTGCCCGCACCTTCTAGCTACGCACGGTGTGGTCGGGCTATACGCTGCAAGTCCGCGCTCGTGCCTCGCTGTGGGCTTTACGCTGCTATCCCTCACGCAGGTTAACCACGGTATATAACCTCATTATGATAAACAAGAAAATCTTTATCTGGAATGAATTTGTCGGGTACCGTGATTTTTCTCTTGTCCTGTTTTAGAAATAAAGAGGTTATAGAAATGTTTTCTTTATGTTCGTAAATCGCACCAGAAATTTTAAGCGTGTAGTCGGTGGTGATTGTAATGAGTCCTTTATCAAATGCGCTATCGTGCATGGTGTTCAGACACAACCCATTTCTGGGGTTCATTCTGTGTTCTTTATTTAAACTCCACGGTATCATGTGGCTGGCTCTCAGTAAATCGGGGATTGCTGTACCCGTAACGCAGCACTTTTGGTAATAGGACGACAGTACGGACGCGCGAAAGAAGTTTTGATTCACCCTTGTTTTTACAAACCGTTCAACGTCTTTACCTTCTTTAAAATCTACTAAATCTATTTCATTAGCTTCGGCAAGTGTTTGTTTTTGAAACTGATAGATTAACTTTTGCTTTCATAAGCTAGTGTTTCCCAGTTGTCGTGAAACTCGTCCCAAATGATTTCTTCTAACTTACTGCCATTTGTCAAACCCGTGATGCCTCTTTTTTTTAGTGCAGGATCTAGTTTTCCTAAATTGCCTATTTTCTCGTTTAACGCATACGGTAAACGCCCGATGATGCGGGCGTACTTTATAATCGTAGGATGGGTTTTAGTGCTGTTCTTAAACGGAATCTTGCAGCACACATTAAACGCTATTATCGCTCTTCTCGCGTCCAGACAGTTGCGCTTGCCATTATTTAATCTGGCTTATGTTAAGAGCATGTACTGAATAATCACTGAGTAACTCGTTTAAAAGATCCGCGGTGATGTCAGAACTGCCCTGTAAAATTTGAAGAGATATTTCAATTCTTTCATCTGCGGTTAGGCTTTTTAAACAAGCCTCATCACGGAAAAAAGCCATAAAATCTGCACTCGTTGTTGTATTTAAAAAGTGGTTCATAGTGTTACGTGTTATTGCGTTAGGGATAGCAGTGAAAATCCTTTTTGTGAGGTACGAGCAACAAGATTGTAACGTATAGCCCGACTCATCTTTTTGGGATGAGTAACGCCATAAAAGAATTAATAAATTGATTTTCAATCATAATACGGCGGCGTAAATGATTAAACATACTTCCTAATCCCAAAAATTCTAAAGACTTTTTAAAACGAATGCCCCATATAGCAGCCTGTATTTGTTTTATTCTAGTATTTGCAGAAACAGCAACCTGCCTAGTTCTGTATGTTCGATTGCTATAATAGACGTGCCGCCTATGCTCACTTGCATTCCTGCGCCGCTAGTGCTACCGCCAGTGGCTTCACCTATTTTTATAGTATGTTGGACCGTCGCCTAGGTGGTATTGAGTTGCTTGCCATTTACTTAAATAAGCAGCGGCTCGTCACAATTTGTTGGAATGCACGATAAGGGCGTTTTTTTACTAACTATCGCAGCGTCTGTTTTTTACAGTTACATTTATATTAAAAGCAGACCCTAGTAAGGACTCCATAGGGTCTCTTAAAAAAGGAACTTAGCAAGTTGCGGGATTTTTTACTGCAAACGCTGTTGCATCGTACGCCTTGCTTGCTACCTAAAAACCGCGGTCTTTTATTCCATAGCCCGTGAGGTCTACCGCCATAATATTTGCGCCGTTTGCAGTTGCAGTCGCTACAAGTTTACGCTTTATAGATGGTCAGTCTAAGTTGCTATTTTCCTTTAGTATGATATCGCTTATTTTAAGCCAGTATCTGCATTGTTTTCTTTAGACGATGTAATGTGTACTTTGTTGTCCCTCATTTACAGGGTTTATGTTGTAAACCGTTGTAACACCTGCGCTACTAGCGCACGACGTGCGGGGCAACAGCAGTACAAAACCGCTGTCTAGGGTACGGGGATTTAACGATTTCATAAGGTTCGTTTCAAGCGCTCTTTTTACGCGGTATGCTGTGTAATCTTATTCTTTAGGCATCATTTTAATTTCAAAAACCAGATCTGCATTTGCAGGTATTACGCCACCTGCACCTTTAAGGCCATAAGCCTGGTCTGCGGGTATAAAAACCACAAGCTCGTCGCCATAGCCCATGGTTAAAACTGCTTCTTTAAAACCAGGAATTAGGGACATGCTGCTGTTGTAAACTACCTTCATGGGAATGTATGCGCCTGAGTCGTCTTTGCGCTGGTTAAAGTTGTCAAATTTCAAAGAAAGCTCCTTGCTGCTAGAATCAAAAAGGCGACCGTCTGGAAAGAAGCCACTGTAATCTAACGCCACGGGCGCATTATTTTCTGGGCGTTCTCCTGCGGCGGTGTTGCGCTTGTAAATTTGGATACCACTAGGCAAGAGTGTTGCTTGTGGTTTAAGCTCGGCAAAGGCAGCCATTTTTGCATCGCGGGTTTTAGCAGCGTTTGCTTTTAGGTCGGCTATTTTCTTTTCTTCGGCTTCAGCTTTTGTTTTGTATTCCTCAAGTTGTGCCGTGAAAACCTTGTCGGCTTTCCATTTTCTTGCCGTGCGACCCACGCGTATAATGTTGATCTCCTTCATATACACATTTTCTAGCGGCTTATCGCTTGCATTTTTTGCGACGGTTGCGATGCTGTCTACTACGGTTACATTTTTTATGACCTTGCCAAAAACATTGTAGCGCATGTCTAGCGAGGTACTTGCTTTGTGCATAATAAAGAACTGGCTGCCGTTAGTTCCAGGGCCAGCATTTGCCATAGAAAGCACCCCTGGTGCGTCGTGCTTGAGGTCTTCAAACACCTCTTGCGGAAATTTGTAACCTATATCACCACCACCTGTGCCCGTTTTATCGCCACCTTGTATCATAAAGTTTTCTATAACGCGGTGAAAAATAAGGCCGTTATAAAAAGGCTTTTTCTTGTATTCCTTTCCCATTAACGGGTGTTTACCTTCGGCCAGTGCGACAAAGTTTGCAACGGTCATAGGTGCTTTTTCATAATATAGTTCAGCAACCATGGTTCCTTTGCTTGTTACGATTTCTGCATATATACCGTCTTTAAGGTCTGGATACTTTTTTTTAGAGGCAAAGGAAACTAAGAGTAAGGTAAGCAGTAGGAGCGGAGCATAAAATTTTTTCATAGTCTGTGTGTTTAATTGTTTTTAAAATAAAATAAGGCTGTATAAAGTAGAAGTCTCAACGCGGTTCTCTTTGTACAGCCTTATAGGTATGATGGTGTTGTAATAAAAAGATTAGTTCTTTTAAATCACGGTATGATTTTTATTTTTTCTTAGCCAGCATGGTTAGTTCAAAAATGAGGTTGGCGTTAGGCGGTATCACATTGCCACCACCAGCCTCGCCATAAGCAAGTGCCGCAGGTATAAAAGCGACAACCTTATCACCATAAGCCATGTTTAGTACAGCTTCTTTAAAGCCAGGTATCATTTGCATTTGTGGCGATATTTGTAGCGGCATTGGGCCATAAGCACCAGCAGCTTCCCGGTCAGGATTAAAAGAGCCAAATTTAAATGCCACGTCTTTTTCGTTAGCGTCAAACAAGTTACCGTTTTCAAAAAAGCCAGCATATAAAAGGTCTATAATGTCGCCTTGTGCCGGCATCTCGCCAGATCCTTTTGTAACGGTGTAGAGCATTAAACCACTTTCTAGCGCAACTGCTTCTCCTTTTAGTGCCTCATGTTCTGCGGTTTTTGCGGCAACTGCGGCTGGAACGCCGGCTAGCATAGACTCAGCAAGAGCCGCGTCGTCGGCTATTTTGTTATCATAAGCTGCGACACCATCTGTAAATGCTTTCACGGCATCCCATTTTTTGGCAGCACTACCCTTGCGTATTATGGTTATTTTTTTCATGACCATGTCCTCAACCGGCTTCTGGCCTTCTACAGGCGTTGTTGCGATAGAGTCTACTACTTGCTGGTTTTGAACAACTTTTCCAAAAACGTTGTATTTCATATCCAGTCCCGGATTTTCTTTGTGCATTATAAAGAACTGGCTACCGTTTGTACCAGGTCCAGCGTTTGCCATAGAAAGCACTCCAGGTGCATCATGTTTAAGGTCTGCGCTCACTTCTTGTGGGAACACATAACCTATATCGCCTGCACCTGTTCCCGTTTTATCACCACCTTGGATCATAAAATCTGCGATAACACGGTGAAAAATAAGACCATCATAAAAAGGTTTTCCTTTAAGGGAGTCTGCAACTTTTGGGTGTTTTCCCTCGGCTAGCGCTACAAAGTTACCTACAGTCATAGGCGCTTTTTCATAAAGTAACTCTGCAATTATGGTTCCTTTAGTCGTTTCAATTTCGGCATAGATGCCATCTTTCAGATCCGGATATTTATCCTGACAAGAAGTTGCTGTTAAAATAACAGTTAGTAATAAAAGTAAGTGGTGTACTTTTTTCATTTGTTTTATTATTTAATTGTTTTTGTTATAGTTTACTCGGGTTTTCTTACAATAGGGTTAAGGTACATTGGGTTTGGGCTGGTTGTTGTTGCGCTTTCGCGAAAGCGTACTATCTACAACTTTATTGCGCATGTTTATACCTAGTAGTTTTACGGAGCTTTTAAAGGGTATGTTTGTGCCGATGCGATCCTCGTCGCCATAATAGCCATAGCCCATATATGACGGGTAGTAAACCATAAGTTCTTCTCCTACTTTCATCATTTTTAGGGTTGCGCGCATACCGCGGAAAATGCCATATTCTTGTTCCATACTTTTAGTAAGCGGCGATAACTCGTCTTCATAATAAATGGTGTCACCTTTAAGGGAAACCACATCATATGCAAAGGTGACCTCGTCGCCAAAACGGGGCATGGCGCTGGCCGAATCTATTTTTGTGATGTAGGCATAGTAAAAGCCAAAAGTTGCGCGCTCGTAGTCGCGGCCTTCTTTGGCGATCATTGCTTCTATCGCTTTTTCTTCGGCAGCATAGAGCCTGCGGTTGTTTTCAACGCTTATTTTAGTGGTTGAAGAGCTGCTGTTTGTTATGGGACGTCGTGCCTCTATCTGACGGCAACTGCTTACTATCAGTAACAATAGTAGGCTATATAGCGGTAGCGTTGAGGTCGTTTTCATAGTGCGGCAAGATACTAATTAATTTACTTATGGTTCGTGCAAAATTGTCGTCAGATTTACCACCGGCGGCGTTTTTATGACCGCCACCGTTCCAGTGAGTGCGTGCCATAAGATTTACGTCAAAGGTGCCTTTAGATCGTAGCGAGGTTTTTATAATGTTTTCGTCTTTATTTTCAATGAAAATTTGTGCAAATACCACATTTTCTAGACTTAGAGCGTAGTTTACAAATCCTTCTGTATCGCCTTTTAAAAAACCATTATCGTCTAGTTCTTGTTGGGTGAGTGTGATGTATGCGGTGCGATACTGTGGCAAAACCACCATGTTTGTTAAAGCTACTGCGAGTAGTTTAAGGCGCGATAGGTTGTTTGCGTCAAAAAGCATGCGGTTTATACGCTCGCCTTGTGCTCCAGCATCTACCAGGCTTGCTGCTACGCGCAGGGTGGTACTTGTGCACGAGCGGTATTTAAAGTTCCCAGTGTCTGTTACAATACCGGTATAAAGTGCGGTGGCGATTTGTGGTGTAATGTGGTCTGTGTGCCCCATCATTTCTAGAAAGTGGTAGACCATCTGGCAGGTAGAGCTCATGCTTGTATCGCTGTAAGTGAACGCAGCAAAATCGTCTGGTTGCTCATGGTGATCTATCATGATAAAAGTCGCAGCACTTGCTGTAAGTGCAGGCTCCATGTCACCAGCGCGTTTAAAAGAATTATGGTCTAATATAAAAATGACCTGCGCAGCTGCTATAAGCGAGTTTGCTTGAGCTGCCGCTTTATCGTAAATAACAATGTCGCTCGTGTAGTCCATCCATTTAAGAAAGGTAGGAAAATCGTTGGGGGCGATTATGGTGGTATCGTGGCCTAGGCTTTTGAGATAGCCGTAGAGTGCTGTGGTAGAACCTATCGCATCGCCGTCTGGACCTTTATGCGGCACGATCACTATTTTTTGTGTGGTTTGTAAAAGCTCTTTTAAGGATTCAATTTGCGTATTGTTCATAGCTTACAAAAGTAAGGATAAAGCTGGGTTTTTTAAATTTCACAGTGGTTAAATCACAAATTCCAAATTGCAAATTGCAAACTCCAAATTCCAAACTTCCGAACCTAATATCCAAAATCTAGGCTCCAAGTTGTGGGTTGCTATTTTTAGGTTTCGGGTTCAAAGAAATTTTGTGTATGTTATGGGACTAAATACCACGCTATGTATGTCATTTCAAATTGCTTGGAACGAGTTGTTGCGCATGCTGTGGTGTCGCTCCCGCGGGGTATTGCATATTTTTAATTGGCTATTGCCTAATGCCCATTGCTCATTATTTATTGCTCATGGTTTATTAAAAATTGGCTTTTGCTTTATGCCTATTGCTGCTTTACAGTTACTTGCTTGCGGTATCATCCCTTTTCGGGTTTGGGGAAAAGCGATGTGCTGCTTGAACGCTTCTTTGCTTTAAGAAGTTTGGGACGGGACTTGTGAATGTCTAAGCTTAGAAGCTCACTGCATTAAACACTTAAAGACACGCCAACTCACCGCCTTAAAAACTGAATATCTTTTGAAATAAAAAGCTCATTTTATTAGTATCAAAAAGCATTACTTTTGCAGCGCATTAAAAAAATTAAAAATGGCTACAAATAGAACTTTTACAATGATTAAGCCAGACGGCGTTGAAGATGGACACATAGGTGCCATCCTTGAGAAAATTACAGCTGCTGGATTTAGAGTCGTTGCTCTTAAATTAACGCAAATGACCGTTGCAGATGCACAGGTTTTTTATGCGGTACACAATGAGCGCCCTTTTTACGGCGAGCTTGTTGAATTTATGTCTCGTGGACCTATCGTTGCAGCCGTTCTTGAAAAAGACAACGCTGTTGCCGATTTCCGCGCGCTCTTAGGAGCTACAAACCCGGCAGACGCTGCAGCGGGAACGTTGAGAAATCTGTATGCTCGTAGTATGGGAGAGAATGCCGTTCACGGTAGCGATAGTGATGAAAATGCTGCTATAGAGAGCGCATTTCATTTCTCAGGTCGTGACATGTTCTAGAACAAACCACTTTATGAAACTAAAAATCCAGCCTTGCGGCTGGATTTTTTTTTACCCATGAGATTATGACCCAACTCTTAAAAGCACAAGGTTTCTTTTTACGCCAGTCGCTGCCTGATATATTATGAACACGGCGCACTGCTGTTTGTAACCCAGTACACAGACCGTGTGTCGCAGCAACTAGAGTTCTTTAGAAACTAAATAACAGGTGTACAATAAGTAAAAGCATACGAGAATGAGTGCTTCCCAGCGATCGAGTTTTTTCTTTTTGCCAGTAAGCATGGCAATCATAAGAAACACGGTGCCACCCGCGAGTATGTACAAATCTTGGTTGAAGTTTTGCTTAAAAGCAACGGGGCTTATTAAACTACTCACGGAAAGTATAAACAAAATGTTAAAGATGTTAGAACCTATCACATTTCCTATGGCGATATCGCTATTCTTTTTAAGCGCTGCAACAACAGAGGTTACTAACTCAGGCAACGATGTTCCCGCTGCAATAATGGTGAGGCCTATTATTTTTTGGCTAACACCTAAATCTGTAGCAATAGCGATACTGTTGTCTACCACCAGTTTCCCGCCTACGATAAGTCCTGCAAACCCGGCTAAAATTAATCCCCATATGAGTAGATTAGACTTTTCATGCGCGATTGATGCGGCAACGTTGTGGGTGTTATTTGCTTTATCGGCTTTCATTTGTCGGTACATGTAGAACAAGAAGCCCAAAAATAGCGATAACAAGATAAGACCGTCCACTCGCGAGATGGCAAGGTTATCGCTCACAAAAAATTCATTTGCAAGCATAAATAAAATCACGGTAATCACAAGGGATACGGGTATTTCTCGCCATGCTGTGCTGGACTGCACGGTAATGGGATATACCAAACCGGCCACTCCCAATATCAAAAACAAATTTAAATTGTTACTACCTATCACGTTTGCTAAGACAATGTCAGACAACCCGTTAACAGATGCAACAGCGTTTACAACCAACTCTGGCGCAGAGGTGCCAAAAGCAACAATCGTAAAACCTATTATCAAGTCGGGAATGTGGTTTTTTCTAGCCAGCGCAGATGCCCCGTTAACTAACCAGTTAGCTCCCAAAATTAACCCTGCAAACCCTGCGACTATTAAAACGAACGCAATGACCATAAATTTCTCATAATTTTATTTTATACAATTTTTAAAATGCTGGACAACATTTTTAATACCGTTGCACGTTTATGCACGTTAACGCGACTGATGTGACTGCAGCATCTTTCCAAACGTACGTAACATGTGAAAATGTGCGCACTATAAGTGACGTTAACATTCCTAGGTGTACCCTGCTATGCGGGCTAGCAACAGCTTAGTTTGCTAGGTTTCTAAAGGACTTTAGTTTTGCATTTGCTATCGAGTCTATTTTAGATGTAGACTTGTTTACAAGAGAATCTAGCTTTTTAACTTTTGCACCTTCCATATTAATGAGCGAGTCTAAATGGTTAACTCTATCAAGCTCCTTATTAACTATAGAGTCCAGCGATGCTGTTTTTGCATTTAACTTGTTAATTTTATCTTCCACTTTTTTGCTCATATCTTCACAAGAAACAAACAACAGTGCACATGCACTCGACAACAATATATTCTTTAATAACACACTCATGATTTCCTTTTTTGGTGCGGTAAATATAACATCTGTGCGCGCTCAAAAACTCTTCATATTTTCATAAAATTTAAGACGATTTAAGACGATTTAAAGAGTGTTTAAATAACATTTAATAGCTTTTTATTTACTTGAGCCCCTTCAAAGTTAGGAACGATATGTTAGAGTTAGAGTTAGATTTAGATTTTGAGATGTGAGCTGTGAGCTATGAGTTGCAGCCTCTAGATTTCGATTGCAGTTTAGATTTCAGTTTAGATTTAGTTTTTGAGCTATGAGCTATGAGTTGCAGCCTCTAGATTTCGATTGCAGTTTAGATTTCAGTTTAGATTTAGTTTTTGAGCTATGAGTTCCAGCATTAGATTGCAATTTAGATTTAGATTTAGATTTCGGTTTAGATTTCGGTTTAGATTTAGATTTTGAGCTATGAGCTACGAGTTGCAGCTTTAGAATTCAGTAACAGTTTCGACTCCTTTTACTTTCACCTTTACGTTTACCGTTACTTCATCTTCACCTTTCTTCTACGGGTTACAATAGTCGCAAAACCTGGGGTCTTCGGTGTTTTTTTTGTGGGGAAAAAGAGTTTCCTTTGAGTAATCG
>Ga0136560_1001949_pt1 | contig 10532 bp, 9 predicted proteins | sample AntRauMeHopE1497_FD_104925 | JGI IMG/M metagenome (GOLD analysis project Ga0136560, IMG submission 104925) | Saline lake microbial communities from Rauer Islands, Antarctica - Metagenome Hop E1 #497 | ecosystem: Environmental > Aquatic > Non-marine Saline and Alkaline > Saline | place...
GAGCCGGATGAGCCCTTGACGCACCTGGACAGTCTGGCCGCAGATGTAGAAAGCCTGAACACTTCGTTCCGATGTGACACAGCCGAAGCTTGCCGCATTTGGCGGTATGGAGCTCGAGATCTGCACCACAGGAGGGGGTCGGGCGCTCCGGCAGTCTGCGACGTCGGCCAGGCAGCCTTTAGACGAAGTCGACCGACTGTCGAGAAGATGCCTTCTCCATGATCCACGAGCGGCCCAGCAAGCACTCGAAGGGGGCCATTGCAGTCACCAAGCCTTGGGTCAACCGGCTAGGTGCCTGGTAGGGCAGCCTGAGAGTGAGAGGCGGTTGGGCGGGGGCTGCCATGAGTGCTCATCTGATCTTCATTCTCTGGCCGATGCTGACGATGACGCAAGCTTTCGTTGGCTGCTCGGATCGCTCCTCTCGGTTTCCTTGCCGAATTGTCGACCATTCCGCTCCTGAGCTTGCTCCCTGCTGGCTATCGCTCGGCAGCGTCACCTCGGAGGTCGCCGAGCGGGCGACACCCACACAAACCACGGACTTCCCATAAGAGCCCCTTGGAGCAAGCCTCGAGCACGACGAGAACACACGCTGGCCTGAATGTGCCGCGCTACGCCTTGCTGGGGCTGGTCTTGTGGAGGCGCACCTTTGTCATTCGCCGCCAGCTGACCGCTGCATCACGCTCCCCGGGCGTCACGGGTGTAAAGTCCAGCTTGAACAGCTTGGGAAATGTGGAGATCACGAAATGCCTGTACGCCTCGTTCTCACGGACGGGGCAGCCATGCAGCGTGAGCGCTCTGAGCTCAGGGAACGCGGCTGCCAGTGCCTCCACGTCGCTGAGGTGCTTCACACCGTTCCCGTGCAGGTAGAGCTTAGCGAGCTTTGCGGCCCCCAGCTCGGCAAGGCCGTCTGCGATGCCATCGCCCAAAGAGTTAAAGGAGAGGTCCAGAAGCTGCAACCCCGTGGGCTCCACCAGGACGCGAGCCATTGCCTCCGCAAACCCATCCAGCCCCGTGAGCCGATTGTTGTCGAGCTTGACTGCGACGGTGCTCGACAGCAAGGGCTCAGGAAGTCCGAGCAAAGCCATCGGTGTTGTGCCGGCGGCGCTGGCTGCGTGACTGCCAGCCGTAGACGCCGATGCGTCCGTCCCGGAGCGTGCTGCTGCTGCTCGATCTTCGGAGAGAGCGGCAAGCTTGCCTGCTGTGAGCTGAGCTTCGGCTGTGGCCTTCACGATCTGGTCCGCAGTGGAAATCTCCTTGAACGACAGTTCCAGGGGCGGGCTTGGCCGCCTGCCTCGGCTGGGGCTCGAAGCAGCCATCTTCTGCCTTGAGCAGGACGGGTGTGCTAGGGTTTGAGAGAGCTGGCGCCGGAACCCGAGCCTGCCTCGCACAGAAGCGATGGCCAAGAACCACTGCAAGGCTCTGCGGTCGCTGCCTTGACACGAGCGGAGACGCGAGCCACCCGGGGAGTGCACTGGCCGCTTGCTTGGTACAGTTGTCAAGGGATGCGGTGGGACCGGGCGAGGGCGCTCAGCGCCGGGCTGAACTGCGCTGGTCGGTCAAGACGAGCCGCTTCCGTCGGCCTCGTCGCGCTTTGCGGCCTGACATTCGTTGTCGTATGTTTGCTTCAGGCGTTACCTTCCTTCCGCCCAGGAGTAACTGCGCAGACATGGCACCCTTGCTCGCATCAGGGGAAGCTGGATAAAGCCTCAAGCCCCTCACCTGACCTGCTTGGCGCGATTCCAAAACTGGGTGCAGCCGGAATCCGCTGCATTGACGTTGATGTGCTTTCCCGGGGGCAGGTAGCCTCAGGCGGGCGGACGGGCCCGTGCTTTGATGTGGCATCACTCGCCGTTGTGCACCCCTCACATGCGAAGGGGCAAGCAGCCCTCGACGCTTCTCCTGCGCTGGGCGATGTAATCCGGGCGGTGGCTACGCACCTGGGAACGTCGGGCGACGCGCCTGGCATTGTGACGATTGAGCCAAAAGGACTGCCGATGCACGCCGTCGCCGCAGTCGCACAGCTTGCGGCCGACTTGGAACGAGAGTCAGGTGGCAGAATACAAGCTTCCGTGATCATCCACCACCTGTCCGATGCCACCTCCCTTCAATCGGCGCTGATCAAGCGGTTCGAGCACTGCGGCCTGGACGGAGCAGCTGCCGTTCCAGCGAGGCCGAGGCTTACTCTGGCGCTTCGTGATCGGGCTGGAGCAGCAGATGAAGCCGCGCAGTCGCTGTGCCGTGGCGAGCGGCCAATAGGCTTCAGCCAGCTGTGGGCCCTCATGCCTTCGCATCGCTGGCTGCTTGCATGTTCGCCGCAGGCTGAGCTCGACGCGGAGTCATCGTGGCAACGGGCTGCGATTGCTCTCCGCCAGCTGGCCCGCCCTTCTGGGCTCGGTTTCTGGCGCCTTGACGTGCAGGGCACGGCCCGGGCTGCGCCGACTGTGCTGCTCCCCTGGGTGTACGACTCACCGCGAGACGAGTGCGAGCTCAAGGCGCTGGTTCCTCGTGACTCTGGCTTCACCGTGTTTGCAGTGTCCAACACGCCTGCCGCGTTGACCTTCCAATGTGACCGATGAGCTCGGACGTGCCCTGCCTTCGCCCCAGGACTGCCCTGCCTCCTGAATACAGGATGTGAATTAGAATACGGGACTAAATCAAATATTGCCGGAGTATAGTCGGAGCCGGCGCGCCTTCCTGGTCCGACAGCTGGCACACCACCACAGCCCAAGCGCAGACAGGGCGCAGCTTGAACGGCCATGTCAGACCGCGCCGCCCGCAAGGCACGGGATAAGGAGCTGAAGCGATTGCAACAGCAGCGCAGGCTAGCACGCGAGATGGCGTCGATCCGAGGAGCTGCTGCTGAAGCGTCTGAAAATGGTGGCCCGGATGTTGTGCTGGGGTTCCCCGGGGCTGACGGCGTTGTCGTCAGCGGAAGCCGCAGCCACCGGGTTCCTGGACCGGCCGCGCTGGGCCGCATGGCTCCGTCGACTTCGGGCTCCCGTGTCGAGCCGAGCCCGTCGTCCTGTGTATCCGGGGTCCATCATCCTGAGGACGGCCTCCCTGCCACGGACTGGGGCGCGTGGAGGGTCTGCCAGGTTTGCGGAGAATCGGCGGTCGGCTGTCCTGCATGCTACGTTCGGTCCGGTGTCGTCCTGGGGTGGTCCAAGCACGGCAAAACTGCTGTCTTCGGTCGCACAGGCCGGCGTGCCGTCACTCACGGTACGGCGGGCACGTTTGTTTCCCAAGAGGAGGCGGAGGCCGAGGCCGATGCTGGGACCGTCGGCGCACCGACGTCGGCGTTCCCCAGCGTTCACCGCGGAGCTGAAGGACACGAAGTCGTCGCCAGCGGGGCCCCGTCTGCGGGCGTGGGGGGCGCCGCCCCAGCATTGCCCGTCTCACCGCTCGTCGATGGCTCAGGCTCGTTGCGAGCCGTGCCCCGGGCATCGACCGCCTCGCACGCCCTCCCCGCCGAGGATCTGTTTGGAGCGCGGAAGCGCAGCTCGCCTGGGCCGGGCCGCTCGCTACAAATCCCGGACCTCGTTGACCGTCGCCGAATCCTGGACCGCCGGTCTGCCTGGCCGGCCGTCACGGTGGTCATCCACGACCCAGTCCGGAGCACGACCACGTCCCTTCGTGTCGCTCCCGACGACCCACCCGATGCCCTGGCGCTCATGGCGGCTGTGGCATGCGGCCGCAGTGCTTCGGCCCCCGGCGCCCTGCTCGTCCCCGCCGCCGCCGGACCTGTCATCCTCTGGTCGCGGCCGCCTGGCGCGTCTTCCGTGGCAGCCCTTTCTGACGTGGTGAGGTCCGCACCCCGCCGCTGGATCCACACTCTCGCCGTCCCTCGGCCACTCGGCCGGGCAACGTCGGCGCTGGTCTCGGCATTCCTGCTCAAGAGCATGGGGCCGGAGCGCGGTGAGGCCTGGTTTACCGCTCCGCGGTCAGACCTTGATGGCATTGGGCCCCAATTCCCGGACCGCGACTCGGTTCAGTCGCAGCTGGACTGGCTTCTGCGACAGTCAGAGCTCGTCAGGACGAGGGGTGCCGGCTCAGCCGCAGGATCGCTCACTGGCGCAGGTGCAGCGACAGGGCTTGCCGCCAGGGAGGCGCGCCGCGCGGCCGACACAGGGGTGAACCTTAGGCGCGTGGATGCGGGGCAGGAGCACTTGCTCGGCGCCCCCAAGAGCATCATGCGGGCCCACAAGCTCCGCGCATAGGCCGAGCCCCGGCAAGCCCTGACGGTCGTATCGCATGGGACGCAAGCTCCGCACTTCCCGTGAATCAGACTGGCGCGCTCGTTGTCGCGGGCCACAACAACATTTTGACAGAGCTTGCGGTGATGGCCACCCAACCCTGCAAGACCTGCCTGGGGGCACTCAGCGCGCACGTCAATGGCATCGCGCGGCAAGCCACGCCGCCGGAAGGCCCCGCTCCTCGCCACGGCGGCAGACTGGGAGCCTGCCCCTGCCCCAGGCCTGTACCCGTTGGCTCCATCCCGTGCGCCGGTGCGATCTCCCAGCCCGATTGACGTTCAGGCAGCATCGCCAGAGAGGAGAGACATACGCATGCAGGGACGCAGCCGGGGTAGTGCTGCCGAGCCAGGCCCGCCGGCCGGCGCAGCTGCTGGGTTCGTGCCGGCCCGTTCCCAAGGGGCATCACCGGCCACCGGGCCGACACGACCGGCCGCTGGTGACCGAATCATCGCCGCAGGATACTTTGGAGAGGACGATGACGATTGGCCCGGAGGTGACGCCGAGGCCGAGGGGTGGGACGCACCGCCGGACCACCCTCTCGGCGACGCTGACATGCCCGGGGCGGAGTATGACGTGGATTTGGGCCCAGACCTGCCATCCCTGCCGCCCCGATCAGCAAAAACCGCGCAGACGGCGGCTGCTGACGCTGCCCGCTCCGCGCGGTCCGGATACTCTGCCTCTCGAGCCTCTGAAGCGGTGCGGCGGGGCGGGGCAGCTGGCGCGCGTCACGGCAGTCACGGATCGATGCGCTCAAGGGGCACGCCCATGGTCCGGGAGGCCAGCGCTGAGGACCCGGGGGCGGCGGCGGCGGGAGTGGCGGCGGGCGCGGGCGGTCTCGCCGCGGGCCGGAGGACACCGTCGTCAAGAGGGTCCGGCCCGACGCTGGAGTTCTCCCGCCGGGCGAGGGCGGTGGCCTACGAGCCGAGGACTCTTGCCGACTACAAGGCCATGCAGCCCAAGGAGGGCGCGTACGTCGAGTTGGGGCGCCTCGGGCCGGACTTGTCGTCCGAAGACCTGGCTGTCAAGCACGAGCAGCGCCGCAAGGCGCGCGAGTACGCCAGGGGTGTGCGCAAGACGGCGAAGCGGGCGGTGTCACGCAAGCGGCCCGGACCGGCAGACGAGGAGCGATCCAAGGCCAAGGAGGCGAAAGCGCGCCCTTCCGCCCGGACCAAGGCGCTGGACTTTGCCAAAAGCCGCATTCCTGCGCCAAGGCGAAAGCCAAAGTCCGGGGCGGGCACACTAGCTCGCGACGGCTCAGGCCCAGGTGCAGCCTCGAGGGCCGCCCCGGTGCGTTCCGAGCTGGAAGCACTAGAAGCCGAGCATGATAAGTTTGCGGCCGCCGTTGCCGGAATCCGCAGACTGGTGTAGGCGCGGTAGATCTGAGTGAGGCCTGCCGTGGGTCACTTGCGGCTCGCCGGCACACCACAGGCTTGCAGGCCGCAGAGAGGGTCATGAACGCAAGCCGCTGCGCCGTTGTGCTCTCGCGCGGCGCGTCCACCGCGGTGCGCGGGAAGCGGTCCGCGCACACGCTGGTGCTGATGCGTCACGGGTGAGGCAGCTCGGCCCGACGTTCGAGCCATGCCGCTGCCGCGACGAAGGCAACTGGCCCCAGCAGCCCATTGGTGCCACCCGCGTGCCGTGGGACGCTACTGCGAGCCTCCTCGCAGTCAGTCGGAGTGGAACCTGCAGAATCGGTTCACCGGCTGGGTCGACGTTAAGCTCACGGACCAAGGGCGAGCTGAGGCTTCCGCCGGCGGCGCATCGATCAAGGACGCCGGGTTTGAGTTCGACGTTGCGTACACGTCGGTCCTCACGCGCGCGATTACGACCTGCAACCTTGCGCTGGAGTCCGCCGACCAGGCTTGGCTCCCCATCACCAAGGACTGGCGACTGAACGAGCGGCACTACGGCGGCCTCAGCGGCCTCAACAAGGCCGAGACATCGGCAAAGCACGGGGAGGACCAGGTGAAGATCTGGCGCCGTTCCTTCGACGTGCCGCCGCCGGCCCTGGACAGGGAGTCCGAGCACTGGCCCGGGCACGACCGGCGCTACAGCGCCCTCGACCGTGCCGCTCTGCCCCTGACCGAGTCCCTGGCGACGACGTGCGAGCGTGTGGTGCCGTACTTCGAGTCGGAGCTCGCGCCGGCCATGCGCTCCGGCCGACGCCTTCTCATCGTGGCGCACGGCAACAGCCTCCGCGCTCTGGTGAAGCACCTGGACGGCATCTCCGACGCCGACATCACCGGCGTGAACATCCCCACGGGCGTTCCCCTGGTGTACACGCTGGACGACGACCTCCGGCCGCTCCCGGCCCCGGCCGGCTCTACCGCCGCCTCTCCGCTCTCCGGCTACTACCTCGGCGACCAGGACGCCATCGCCGAAGAGGCCGCCAAGGTCGCAGCCCAGGCTTCGGTCAGGGCGTGAGCGAGCGTGTGCGAGTCAGTGCCACCCAGGGCCAGCCGACTTCCCGGCCCAGGGCAATGCCCGTCCGTGAGTCGCCTCGCTTTCGCGGCAGCGGCCACTCGATGCACGCGCCATCACACCGGGCGGGGGACCGGGCCGCACAAGCCACGCCGGCTCGCCGCTCCCCTCGGGCCAAAGCCGCCCCCGCGCATGTGTCTGGAAGGACTCTGCGGGCTTACCCTCCCAGCTATCATGCGATCTGGCAGCTCACAAGTCGCGCGTCGGCCGGTCGCCGTAGCGCCTCGCCCGCGCGTCGTCGGTGAGCGACGACCGCTTGATGAATTCGTACGCCGACATCACCAGCGCGCCGTTGGGCGCCATCGTTGCCACCCTCGCCACCATGCCGGCGGTAAGGCCGCGCGTTCCCTCCACCAGGAAGAGCGTCCGCATCGCCTGCAGCAGCGGCGTGCCGTGCACCTGCACCCGCGTCCTGAGCACGTCGAGCGGGTTGGCCAGCACCGCCACCGTCGTGCCCGCCATCGCGCCCGACGCCACTTCCACCAGCCGTGCTCGAGTGCTCGAGTGCTCGGGCCCTGCCGCCGTCAGCAGTGCCTTTCGGTACATACCGTACGACGTCCACCACATCGTCGACCCCGGCGCCATCTGAGCCACGGACGCCCAGTACCCGCGGTACATTCCCGCGAAGCCGCGCTCCGCGAGCACCTGCCGCACCACGCGCATCGGCTCCCCCCCCCACTTCGGTGCCTGCGCGCCGCCTGCCCTCGCCCCTTCCCTGCCCGCTCCAGCCGCGGCCTGCGCACCAGCCCGCCCTGCCGGGGACGCGACCCCCGTGTCGACCATGAGCTTCTGCGAGACCACGTCGATGGGGTTCGACACCGTCTGCGCCAGGAGCACGGCCGAGCAAGCCGCCAGCGCTGTCCTGTACGCCTCCGACATCCCGTTGAGCGCCGCGACATCGCCCGACCGCAAGCGCTCGAACACAGAGATATACAGCTGACCCACGGCAAGGTTCAGGGTCGACGTCCCGAAGCCCTTGAAGAACCCCCGCGCGCCTTCCCGCGCCCATATGCTCCTGATTGCGTGCAGTGTCCCGGTGTACGCGGGGGCACCGGTGCTCTGGGCTTGCAGCCGCGTTTTGACCACCGTCACTGCGATCGCTCGTCTTCAACGGGAGGCAGGGCGTTGACTGCATCAGCCGGGCGTGAGATACAGCGGCGTAAGCACTGCAATCACAAAGCATGTCGCCCAGCAGGCAAATGGTGGCCGCCCGGCGACGGCCCGGCTCACACGGGTGGTTGACAGCCCGCACACAAAAAAACACCGCAGGCCCGATGGTGTAGAACTTCCGCTTGTCTGCGGGAGAAACACGGCGCGGCGGCGTGTCATTCGCGCAGTGCAAGGGCGGAAGCTCTCCGCGTGGGGTCACGCTCGGTGCCGTCATCGCTGCACGACCGGGGCGGTGCGTTGCCAAGAATGACGCACCTAGCTCTTCCCATTGAATGGTCGGCGACCCAGCCACACCCTGCTCGGCTGCCATGCCTGCTTCGGCGCGCGGGACACGGTGCCTTACGGGCCGTCGGAGTGGCGACAAAACAGCCGAGGTGGGCGGTGCGACGACGTAGAGCTTCGACGAGCTGGTCACGCCGTGCCTGGGCTCCGGCACCCTGGGCACACACCGCGGACCCAGGCCCAGGACGCCTGTCCGCTGCAGCTGAGCCAATGGTGCTCGCATCCGCGCGACGCTCGGCCAGGGTACACCCAGCTGTCGCTGCCGACGAGCTGGGCTCACTGATCCAGCTTGCTGCAGCGGCTGCGACACCATCCCGGACACCGGGCAAGCGTGAAAACCCAGCCAAATCAGCGCGGTCTGCGAAGCACGGCGCAAGCGCTGCTCCAAGCAGGCCTATTCGGATTCTGATGCTTCACGGCTGGTGCCAGAACGCAGAGGTGTTCAGAAGCAGGCTGGGACCGTGGCGGCGCAAGGCAGAGAAGCGCGGGTACGAGCTCGTGTGGGCGGATGCGCCACACCCCGTGCCTCCGTCTGCGTTTGGGGCGAGGCCCGGGGCACTTGGCTGGTTCTTCGCGGAGCTGCCGGACGGCGCGCCGCCGATGGCCGCGCTTACTGCGCATGACATCCGTTACCAGGGCCTGGACGAAGCGCTTGCCGTTCTCGAGGCTGCGCACGGCCCCGTCGGCGGAGCGCCGTTCGATGCATGGGTCGGCTTCTCGCAAGGGGCGGTGCTCGCCCACCACATCATCCAGGCAGGCATGGCAAGCAAGGCCAGTATGGCAATGTTCACCAGCGGATCGGCACCGGTGGAAGGCGGCCCGGAGCCGTCAAGCCCGCGAGACTTCTCGGCACGGTGCGCGGCAATCCTGCCACGGTCCGCCGTTCTCGTGTGCGGGTTCCCATCCAGGGCTCTGACCCCGTGGCGGCGAGAAGAACCCATTCCGCTTCGCAGCATGCACCTCACATCACCCAAGGACACCACGGTCAGCGAGGAGCTCGCGCTGCAGCTGTTGGAGCGGTTTGACCCTGCAACGCGGTCGCACATGCGGCATACCCACGGCCACGCAATGATCCAGCGCGCTGCAGATGTTGAATTTGTGCTGGATTGGGTCGCGGCGGCTGTGGGCGCGAGCGAGGGGGGCCGGCCGGCAGAGGAGGACGTTTGAAATTGAGTGGCCAGGCCGAGATGCCGACGCAAAGGTGCACCGTGCTGGCCATCATGGCCTCGTCAACGCGCGTTGAGGGTGTAACAGTGCTTTTTCCCGACCCCAGGTCCGATGTGACGTTCGTCGGGGGCCGCGTGCTGGCCGCGGGCACCGCAAGCGACCACGGCGCGCTTTGCCTAATGTCTGCGGACGGCAGCAGCCCCGATGACCTCACTGCCGGCGGCGAGGCGGACATCGAGACCGTCTGCCGCGTGGCCCTCGTCGGCGGGTCGAGCGCCGCTCCGGCCTCGGTCGTCGGCGTTTGCGGCGACGAGCTCTTGGCGTTTGGGTTCCCCGGCCTCAAGCGCACTGCCGAGCTGTTCCGCGCGTCCCTCAAGCTGCGTGCTGTCAGTGCTCGCACCGGAGGCTCGTGGGTGTGAGTTCCTGCCGCAGCTCGCCCGCCGCCTGCCGACTGGTGGCCGAGCCTGGTTTGAACTCGAACTGCCTGCTCACTGGGCGCGCCGGACCCTGCGTGCTTTACCGCCGCCTCCGGGCTCGATTGGGCCGGCTGACCCGATCCGTGGTGTGTCCTGGTGTTCGGAGCCTCGCAGGGTGGTCGGGGGCGACGACGGCGAGGTTGTGGTGCTCGATTCTGCAGACAGCTCCAAGCTGTTCCGCCTGAAGGGATTCGAGCGCGGTGTGAAGGACGTCGCGTTCAGCCCCGATGGGGCCATGTTGGCTGCCGTGTCCGCTGACGGCTCGGTCCGATTCTGGGACGCGCTGCCGCTCGATGCGGCACCCCCGGCGGCGCCGGCTCCCGCAGGCCGCGCTGCAGGCGTCACTGCCACTGACTCCGGAGACCCTGACATCGCCCCTGGGTCTGAGGGTGCGCTGAAGGCGTGCCGTGCGGCGTGGCTTGCCGACGGCTCGGCTCTCCTGGTGCCCGAAGGCGCCGACGTCAAGGCTGTCGTGCCCGCGACCGCCGGGAGCGGCAGCGATCCTTCCGTGCGTGCACTGTCCCTCAGCCTCAAGGACGTCGCGACGGCGGTGGCGGTGTCGCCGTCGGGCCGCTACGCAGCAGTTGCCATGCTCGGCTACCGCCTCGACGTCATCGACCTCGGCGACCGCCCGGCGGCCCTCGCTGCGGGCAGCCTGAAGCGTGCTTCCGCCGCTGCGGCCGGTGGCGCCGCTCCCGTCCGC
>Ga0136560_1001950_pt1 | contig 10531 bp, 15 predicted proteins | sample AntRauMeHopE1497_FD_104925 | JGI IMG/M metagenome (GOLD analysis project Ga0136560, IMG submission 104925) | Saline lake microbial communities from Rauer Islands, Antarctica - Metagenome Hop E1 #497 | ecosystem: Environmental > Aquatic > Non-marine Saline and Alkaline > Saline | place...
GCCTTGTCACCTCCTGCTCTGCGCACTAGGGCGCTCAGCATCTCTGAGCATCCGGCGCCGCCGAGGGCATGCACTGCTGCTGTGCTGTGCTCTGCTGATGATAGGAGTTCTTCCAGTGCCGAGAGGGCGTTCCTCACGAGGGCAGACCGGAGGTGAGGGAGTAGGAGCACGATGCCACCGAGCGCGAGGCGGAGGTCCGCAACGGATTCCGGTGTCCAGATGCCGCTGTCAAAGCGCATAAGCCGGCGAAAAGCGGTTATACCAATAAATGCGGCGACATGATCAATTTCGCTAAGCTCTCGGGTCCCAAGTGGTGCCAGGGATGCGCGGACGTCCACATCAAGTGAGAGCAGCGATAACCCTGCTCGCATGGATCCGAGGGCGTCTGAAGCAGAAGGAGCATCCTTGAATGGCAGCAGGTTCCTATGATCTGTTACGAACCAGAACTCAGCATCGCTCATGGTTGGCCTATCATCTTCGGAGTCCGCCCTATGTCGCTTGCGCGGCGGAACATCCGGAGCGCTCGTGTTGGCTTCGCTGCTCTACAGGGATTCGGTGCTCGAGGAGGCGAGATCGCTGCGGGTCCGTTTCATTATAAATATGGAAACAGAAAATAGGCGTTATGGGCGGATCTGCACCCTGAAATCGTGCGGAAATGAAAATTGGGAAGGAGCCAACGGAAGGGAAGAATCCTTTTCATCTTCATCTTCGGCCGATTTCGGGTTGCAACCTGCACTGCTCGCGTTCGTCTTGTTGCCGTTGCTCGCCTCACGAGAGAAACCTGGGCGGTGGCATTCATCAAGTATGTCCGATGTTGACTCCATGCTTCGTTCTGTGAACAGCATGCTGACATCGGATATCCTCAGAGGACTGAAGTCACGGTTCTTGCACAAGCAGACAAGAAATAAGTTGCAAGGGGATGCCGAAGGTGTGAAGATGGCAGAGTTCGTCGAGGTTATGCTCCCAACGGCAAGAAGATTTCGCCCAGGCGCAACAGACAGTAAGGATACATTAAGTCTACAGCGTTTGATGTTTACGTTTGCTCCCCAATCACGTCCATACGGCGAGGGCATCTCCATACTTGCTTATTTCACCGTTCGCAGCCATTCTCGTGGTTGATTTGATGGAGTTGTTTGACAGGATCGACCAAGATGGTGGAGGGGCGTTAGATTGGGATGAATTTACTACATTTTGCGTGGAAAATGGGATGCGAGCAACCTCTGTCAAGGAGCGAAGGCCTGTCATTAGACACACTGTAAGTTCATTGAGTGCTCCGTCGAACGACACATGCTAACGACATAAATGAGAATCTAACATTTTGATCGGCTGCATGGCTGATTAATATACTATTTTGCAGTACAAGGAGACATAGTTCCGCCGAGACGACCACGGACAGGTCTTCTATCGCAACTTGAGTTTCTTCCGATTCGTGGTTGAATTGTAGCAGCTGTGGGTGGCAGTGCAAGGCAGCAACATCCTTCTCGTGTATAGCATAGATGGCAGGCTCTTAGTGCGACTACACGTTGCTGGAGCCAACGCCGTGCACAAGCCTATTCATGTGGCAGGGCAGCGGCCAAGGCAGACGGAAGACATGTCGCAAGTCCAAGCAACCGTGCAGGGGATGGCAGCGACAGGAAAGTACTCGGCCACTCAGCTCATGACCCACGTCAAGAAAGAGCAGCAGAAGAACGACGTCAAGTGGGCCTAGTCCTATCTGGCAAGGAACGTTCCTTCGAACGGCAGCCGAACCTCGATACGGGATAGGCTTCTCGCCGCCAACATCGTGGCACAGGCTCAATCACGGAAGGAGGCAATTCAGGTCCAGCGGAGGGCACCAGGGCGACAAGCAGCCATCAACACCGCCATAGAGCACAAGAGAGAGACTGAAGCTCGCACAGGGGGCAGGATGGCGAAGTCGTCGGTTTCCAAGAGGCCGTAGACAGCACCTGCCAGGCGGGCACAGGCGAAGCGAGCTGCCGGCCGCCTCGACCCGGAGGACTTCGTGCCCGAGAAGCATGCCAGCTCATTGCGGAACTATTCACAGAGCACGCGGCGCCGCATCATCCACAACACCATCCTTAGTACCGCCTTCCCCGAGACGAACCAGTCCGAGGCCTATGTTGCGCGTCGACGGATGGAGATGAGCAGCCAGGGGTCTCTCGTGAGGCAGCTGCAGAGGGGCAAGCAGGCCATCAAGATGTAGAGGAAGAAAACGAAAGAACAAGGCGACGCGGAAGGTGCCATTACGAGAAAGGAACTCCTGTCCCTGCAGGTGAAGCCGAATTGCAAGACGATACCCAGGGAAGCACCGGAGACCCTCCGCGCCGGCATCTCGCAGGGCGATCTCCCGTGGGTCACCATGGCCACCGCACCGGCTTTCTAGCCTACCGCACCGTACACTGGCGTGTATGACCGATTCCAAGGCGCCCCCCGCCTGGCACAGGAAGAACATGTAGATGGCCAAAGGATACCGCCCATGCTGCCGGGTCTCAAAGGCATCGCCATGGATACGGTACGGGCAGACGATGCCAGAGCAGCCTACAACCAGAGATCGCCAAGCCGCCGGACCTAGCGGCAAGGCAAAGGCAAAGAAAAAGGTAAAGGCAAAGGCACAGGCGCAGGCACCAAGTCACGCTCACATTTCCCTCGTCCTCTGCATATGGAGCGTGGTGAGGCCACCGTGTCAGATGCAAGCAGAGTCATCGCTTGGAGAGAGGGCAGGAGCACAGCCGGCAGTGGGGCCGCCCCTGCGAATCAAAGTGCCGATAGAGCCAAGCCCGGACCTTCATCAAGGACGGCATCCAGAAGCCAAGATATTGAAGATGAAGATGAGATTGGACCTCAGCCAACTTCGGGGGCATTCGGGTCCAGTCTCGACCACGGTGCCAGGAAGGCATAGTACGATCCTGGCTCTGTGGATCGGATCAAGGACCTCGGGAACGTGCCTCTGGAGATGCCCCAGTCAAACGCAGCGCTCACGCTTGCTAGGTGTCCCAACCACATCGTGTGCGCGGAATTCTGCAACGTACCTGTCGATGCGACCGGCGATAGCACCTCGGTGCAGCCCACGATCGTGGTGTCAACCTCGGACCAGGTCCTCACGTTCTGGGACGTATCCACGTTTGCCAGCCTGGGCATGTCGGACACTGTATCGATCCATTAGCAGCTCGTCTGGAGCGCCACAGGGGAAGCCCTCTTCACTCGGAGCGAATATTCCAGCGGGGTGCAGGTGTGGGATGCTCGTCTGCGTCGGAAAGTGCACGTTCTCGACGACCCGCAGGAGCAAGTCACTAGCCTCTGCAGGATGGAGTCCCTGGGACTCGTCATCGCTGGGTCCGTCGACACGAACCTGTACGTATACAAAGTACCTCCGCTGGCTTGGATGAAATCTGCAAAACCGAAACTGCTCGCTACTCTCGGCGAGCACATCCGAGGGATAGCCGACCTTCGTGCAGATGACGAGAGCGGGAGGATGGTGTCCCTGGGGAACAGTTCGTCGGAACTGTTCGTTTGGGACATGCGTCTCCTGCGTCTCCTGACGAAGGTGAGAGGACACACGGAGGATATCGTGGGCTTCGGGCTGATGCCAGCCGACCCCTTCCACCTCATGACGTGCGATGCAGTGGGAATCGTGAGGATGTGGCACATTGGAAGCTACAGCTAGCCCTCGCTCATTCAGATACAGGTGCGATCATCCAATAGCAAATGCTACTTTCGTGGGGCTACCGTGACGGCACCCCATCAGCAGGTCGTCGCCGTGTCGGACAGGGTACACGTGTTCCGGCGGGTGGCAGTTGCCGCTGCTTTCCCGGTGCCACACCGGGTCCTGTACTCGGATGTGACGGAGACATTCGTCGTTGCAGCTGGGACGGACGTTCTGTCTTTCGACGCTCACACAGGGAGCAAGTTGCAGGAGACAAACGATGTGCTACCGGAACCAATCGTTGAGGCCTGCATGGACCACCGGCGAAGGAAGCTGCTCCTCGGGGACACAGAAGGAACCATGGTGGTCCTGAACTTAGTCAGTGGATACGCCATCAAACGGCCCAAGTACATGCACAATGACGACGTCACGGGTATCGTGAACGCAGAGGCTGACGCTTGTTTCGTCACGGCTTCCTGGGACAGAGAAATCCGAGTGTATTCGGACAAGCATGCCGAATCCATGCCGCTCCTGCGATTGGTTGAGAATGCCCACGATGCGGACATTCTTTCCATGTCGTTCGATAGGGAATTGAACCTGGTGGTCACAGGAGCCGCGGACGGAAGCGTGCGGGTTTGGAGGTTCACTGACCTGATGCCCATCCTTGAACTGCGAGGGCACACGGACTCCGTCACTGACGTCGAGATGGTAGGGACGGCCCTCCCCATGGTACTCACTGTGGATGCAGGCGGAGTCATGCACGTGTGGGCATTGCCTCCCTCTCGTTTGGCGGGCCAGCTGCTCGTCCGGGTCGTCAACAGGGGGCGAGCAAGTGGCCTCCAGCCCCCGCACATCGACACCGACCGCGAGCCGTGGCCAGTCGATCTCAATGATGACTCGGAACAAGAATCGGCCGTGCCCATCACCGGTGTTGAGGTGTTTTCCACGACGAGGGATTCTACCCGCCGATCCTGTCGCATCAGGAGACAGTCAAAGGCACTGACGCCGTCTGCACAGCGAGACTAGGCACGGATGGAAGCGGGCGAAATCCGTCGGCGGGAGTTCACCGTGTACGATTTCGAAGTAACCGAGGTGGAGAAGGAGGATGGCTACGAAGGCAGGGAGCCTCCGTTCGTGGTGCAAGTCACGACCGGCGATGCCCAGGGTCGAATCAAGGTATGGGACCTCTCGCTGCTGCTCGCGCCCTTCGGCATCGAAGCTGTCGGCATCGAAGACATGGATTGCAGCCAGCAGACGTACGAGCCGCATCTCAAGAAACACCGTCTGTACGAGCAAAACGTGCCCATAGCCTACGACCCCAGCCACGACACGGTCAAGGCCAAGAACAGCCACAGCCACAGTCGCACGCGCAGCGAGGGGTCTCCGCCCGTCCACGAGAGACGAAATCGACGCATCCGGGAATCTAAACAGCAGCAGGAGCAGCACCCATCGATTTCTAGCTCACAAGAACGCCGTAACGGAGATATGAAAGGTAAGCAGGATAAAGGCAAGCTCACAGCTCGTAATAATGGGAGGAGATTGAATCAACCTGACTCCCTCCCTGCAATCCCGGCCGCTAGTGGGGGACACGTGTCGGGCAACGACACCCAGGCAACCGGCTTCAAGCCCAGTGAAATGCCGCCAGATACGAAGCGGGATGTGTCATCCACCGGGATAGTACGGCCGAGAGACATCACGTCAGCGATGAAGGCGCGGCGTTTTCAGATTAAGGAAGAGGAGGTGAAGGAGAGGGCGGGCCTCGATCCCGCATTCAAGCCCAGGATCAAGACCATCCGATTCCCTGACATCCCCATCGCAGACCGGGTTATGAAACTGCCCCAGCGTTCACCAGGGTGGTATTTCCATTCTGCCAGAGCCTCGCCAGCGTCATAGGGCGAAGCAGGCAGGAAAAAGGGCAAAGGGAATGGAACAGGCAAGGTGAAAGGCCGCAAGGGCCTTCGAATGAGCCTAACAGCGTTCGCCGCAACAGGGGGAAAGGCGTCCCTGAATCTTGGTGGGGCTTCCAAGACCGTGCTTGAGGCCCAGAAGGCGGTTTTATCTCCCGCGCTGCTGGCGGAGAAGAAGAAACGATAGCTGGAGGCATGGGTCGCTTCGAGGGAACTGGACGTGAGGCCGCACTGCGCGTGGACGGCGCACTTGGCATCAGTCACGGGACTCACCTACATCCATGAACCGACCAGTATCGCCTCGTGTTCCCCAGATGGCTCTGTAAGGCTATGGAGCATGCGCGGTCGGCCGATCGGAGTGCTCATCTCACCCCCACAGAAAGAGATCAAAGTCAAGATACCCGGGCTTCCAGACTCAGACTCGGAATCAGACTCCGAGGAGGGTGGTGTTCCAAGCGCGGTAGGGGGAGTTGGTAGCCGGGTTGCGAAGAGATCGAGATCTCGGTCGCAGAAGGTCCACAACCTGATGACATCCGAGTGCCCCTGGGGATTCTTCATCGACGGCCGGCGCAAGCGTGCCATCAAGTCTTGGGCCGCGACCTAGGTCATGGCTCAACTGAGTAGCATCTAGAGCCGCAAGAAAATGACACCTTTCGCGCGATAGCTTGCTAAACTCGGTCTCAACGGTCTCGATAAGCTCCTGCAGCGCGAGGAAGACACAACGCAATCATCGAATTCGCTGCCTGGTCATGTCGATGACCCGGGCCAGGACCGCGACGGGGACAGGGATGAGGGCCTCCTTAGAGGAGCCATCGCGCACTCCACCGTCTGGACCCAGGCGGCAGGGCTCAAGAGCGGCATCGAGACGGAGACGCCGCGTGGGCCTACGACGCCAGGGTCTGCTGCTGCCCTCGTGGCGGGCGGTGCGACGGGCTGGCACGGATTTCGAAGTTCCGTTGGCGCCGCGCACCCGCCAACGCCGGACTATGGTCGGTTTCGGAGCAGCGCGGAGATCGAGGCTATCCGAGAGCATGCCCAGGGAACAATAAGGAGCGCAGCCGCCCTTCTCTCCGTGGATGCTCTGGATGCGATTGACAGGAAAGCCAGGTTTGCAGAGGAAGAAGAGCGAGGTGATTACGGGAGAACAGGGCCAAAAGGCAGTAGTGCAGGTACCAGGACGAGAGCGAGAGGCAAGCAGAACGCAAGTCTTGGTGGAAGAGTCAAGTACAACGGACGCAGGGGCCAAGAGTCTGTGCAAAGGACCAAGTTGGGCAGGATGAGGAGCCGCACTTCGATGCCCGAGGGAGGAAATTGCGGCCACTTCCCCCTCCAACCTGCCGGCAGCGGCCGCGATCCTGCTGCATCGATGGATCTGGCTCGCGACTATGGAGAAGAAGCGATGAAGATGGCACACGTTGCCGTGACCCTTGCCCTTTTCCGGACGGGCGGGGGGACTCACAGCGGCAGGATGGCGACGGAACCGGGGAGCCGGGCGGGTACCGGTGCATTGCATGACGGTGCACCAGCCCGCTCTCGATCTCCATCTTCGAAGCCTCCTCAATCTCGCTCCCGCTCGCCCGGGTCTGCTTCCTCCAATAGGCCCGTCCTTACAGGTGCAGCTGATAACGATACGCAGGATCCCGGGCTGGAAGACGACGCGCATACGAGTCACGATCAAACTTACCAAGCTATAGCATTAAGATCCACCCCTTCTGCTGCAAACGTGTTTGCAGTGCCCGGAGGTGTAAATGGGTCTAGAGGTCGCGTCGGCAGACAAACGTGGGTTTAGAGCGCTTCGGAGACGCTGGGCCTGGGACTTGGATAGTCCGACGGAGTGGATGGGAGGCAGAGGCAGAGGCAGAGGCAGAGGCAGAGTGAAGCCGGGGCCGGTATCAGCAAACAAGCCGAAGCCAAGGAATCTGGTGTAGCCAAGCCGTCCGACTCGGAATCAGATGCTGCTATCTTGAGGACCCTCAACAGCGTTGCTGATGCTGAGATTGGAGCTGGAATAGGCGCAGGAAGCACTGCGGGCGGACGAGTAGGATTCGGATTCGTGCCGGGGGGTGCCGCAGCAGGCGGCTCGCAGCACAGCCGACATTCCAAGCAGTCCCAGTCCCAGTCACAGTCCCAGTCCCAGTCCCAGTCCCAGTCCCAATCGAAGGAGGCATGGGCGCATGAACGACTCCACGAGATCCAAGAAGCGCGGCGCCGGCCAGAGGAGGGCCTAAACCGTCAGTTCCGTAAGCAGTATGGGATCCGTCCTGGCTCCGCCTAGGATCAAGCGATCCGCCGGATAGCCATGCCGGAGCAAGTGCTTCCGCAGTATGCTCGCTTCAAGGAGGCGCTCGCTCACCAGGTCGGTGCTGCCCGCCGGCTCAAGCTCGTGGAGGCGAGGAAGAAGAAGAAAGCCCAGCTCCAGGCCATGGTCGATGAGGCCATCGCAGGCATGCCAAGGCACCGCGATAGTTCCACTGGTGTGGCTAGTGACGCCGTCCCCCTCCGCCCTTCCCATGGAGGAAATGAAGAGGCACAGGGGCAGGTAGAAATGCAGGGACAGAGACAGAGACAGAGACAAGCACTGACTCATGACGAAATGATGGCGAAAGCTAGAGGGACACAGGTGACCAAGGCTCTCAGTAACCGGCTAAGAAAGGGGCGTGCCATCGCCCAGAAGGCTGCTCATGCGACGGTACTCCGGGCCCCGAGGACGCTGCAGCGATGCGTGCCCGCCTTTCAGCCTGCTGGAATATAGCAACGGAAGGGGGCTGGGGCCAGGGCTTGTGGTGCCGATCCTGATGGCGGAGCTGGTGATGAGCCCTCAGCAGCAGCGGGATCTGATCCTATGCCCATTGCTAGGCAGAAGTCGTACTCGGAATCGAAAAGGGTAGCCCACCCCGAGCAGATTGCCCCTGGCCCTGCCCCTACCCCTGCCGCTGCCCCTGTCTGTGTCCGTCGTGGGGATTTCGAACGGCTCAGTGTTGTCATCCCAGAAACACCGGTGAGGGCACTGGCACTAGATCTCGATCTAGACATGGATGGGGATGGGCGTGGGGATGAGGATTAGGCACCGGATCGAAATCAGACGAGCAAAGGCACGGTGTCCCCAAGCGGAGTTTATGCATCTTCATCTTCAAGACCATCTTCATCTTCATCCGTTGGATAGCCTGCGCGCAAAGTCCGGCCCCCGACAGCGAGTCACACGGAGAGATTGGCTCTCACAGGGGTGGGACGCCGGCCACCGTCAGGGAACACCATGGCCTCTGCTCGGTTGCCGGCGATGGAGGTGGGCTCACGAGCACTCGGTGGATTCGGACTGGGGAGCGTGATATCGCCCGAGAGGGAAGTTGACGCCGCTGATGCCATGCATGCTCCGGAGGGTCCTATGCCTCACGACGGGAATTCGATCGGAGCACGCGCACCACCAGCGCCTGGCGCCTTGTCTCCTCGTGCACCCGAGGTCCATGTTGCACGCGACATCGACATCGACATCGACATCGACATCGCAAGCGCAGATACATCGCATGCAGGTGCATCGCATGCAGGTGCAGGCTCAGGTGATCGTGAATCTGGGGAAGCTGAACGCACTGGAAGCCCTACGAAGGCCGTGGGAAACACCGTGAACTTTTCACCCATCCGCAAACAACTTTTAAATTCGAATGTGGACGACTCATCCGTCCCTTTGGCAGGTAACAGAGTAGGGGATACGGTCAAGAACTTAGAACACGGCCCCGAAAGCAGTCTGATGTCGGAGACCGTGGCCACTGGGGCCGGCGAGACCAGTTCCAGCTCTCAACCCATGTCGGCTTCGGCTGCTGATCCTGATCCTGGGTCTGGGTCTGGAGCTGGAGCTGGAGCTGATGGTAGGACTGCCTTGATCCCTGGGGGCCATGGGCTTGGGCTTCATCTCGAACCAGAGATCAGCTATGTCGGCGGGTCCGTCGGGCTGGAGAGCGATGAGGCAGACGACGCGATCGAAGCCATGCTCCTGATTGCGAGGGATCAAACCGAATAGCACACGCAACATTTGCGCGGCCTTCGGAGAGCGAAGTCGGCCGCTCGTCGGCGGGGCGTGGCAGAGGCAGTAGCGGCGCCGCCCAGTCGGAACGTGCAGCGGAACATCAGTGGCAGCGGCAGCGGCGCCGATCGCGGTGGGAAGGCGAGACCACAGACTGCTTCTTCTTCTTCTTCTTCTTCAGCGATGTCGGTGTCAAGCAGGAGGAGAAGGAGGGGGGTGAGTGGGACAGAAGAGATGCCAGTACCCAAAGGACCTATGGAGACCGGGACCGGGACCGGGACCGGGACCGGGACCGGGGTCGCCAGCAGTAGCACTGACAGTTCCCCTGTGGGTGCCCCTGAGCTCAAACTGCCCAGCCTTCCGGTACAGTTCGGGGGCATCACCCGAGGCTAGGTGCGCACCTTCGTCCGGCTCTTTGACTCGATGGATAGGGATGGGAATGGACAGGTCGACATTTCGGAGACCCTGGCTTCGGGAGCGTTCTCGCAAGCGGGAGGAGGCGGCGTAAGTTCCGCAGTGGCAAAGAGCATCTTCCGCACCCTGGATCGGGACCGGAGCGAGACTGTTAGTCTCAGGGAACTTCTCCGGGTGGCTTTCTCTTAGGCTGGCAAACAAGATTTCCGGAACATAATGCGTTATGCGCAGCGCCTCCGAAACGAGGAGCAAAATGCTCGGCTGACGATGCTGGAGATTGCGCGGGTCCCTGCGCCTGGGAGGGTGAGGCACGACTGATCGGATCGGATCGGATCTGGATCTCCGGCGGGAAGGGGGACGGGGGTGCACATAGGGCAAGGGATCGATCGATCTGGGAGCAGTTGGCTCGAAACAGGCAGCTGTGCTCTTATCGCGACCCTCGTAGTTTCCAGCTAGTCTAGACAAGTTTCTACGTCTTGCGCAATCATGAATAGCCTCTAACACCAGCTGCCTGGCTCCCTGTTGACTCAAGGTTGACAAACTGTGGACTCC
>Ga0136560_1001951_pt1 | contig 10528 bp, 16 predicted proteins | sample AntRauMeHopE1497_FD_104925 | JGI IMG/M metagenome (GOLD analysis project Ga0136560, IMG submission 104925) | Saline lake microbial communities from Rauer Islands, Antarctica - Metagenome Hop E1 #497 | ecosystem: Environmental > Aquatic > Non-marine Saline and Alkaline > Saline | place...
GCACCCCCACTGGCACTGGTACTGGCACCCCAGCCAGCGGTCACGGCGCGATGTTCCCCAGTGGACTGTGCTTTAGATTGCGCCTGGTACTGCGCATCGGCATGTCTCCGCGCATTCGCATCACGCGATGCGGCGAATTTACCATGGAACGAATTCCCCCTAGAATGGCTTGCAGTACCCAGCCCTGGCGTCGCACCACGCTGGCCATGGTCTTGATGAGCGGGCTAGGTGGCCTCACCGGTCAGGAATGGAGGTCCTATAGCACTATTATGCAGTGTGGGAGCGTCAGTGGGGACGTGTCTTCCCCACGATATACTTGGGATCCATGGGGGGGCCAGGGCCGTTTGAACTGCATCGGGGTGTTGCACTGCACGCTGGTGCCGGCGATCTGCCGTCGAGGTATCAGCTGATGATAGCACTGTACGGTTGCGGCGGGATGACGAGTGCGAGCTAGGCAGCGAGGCACCCGCATGTATGAGGGGCCAGTGCGGATGCTTTGAAGCGATTTGGACGGCTAGCGCCTCCCGAGCCTCGACACCCGTGGGACCCGGCGAGATAGAGGTGAAGGATCCTCCTCCTCCTCCTCCGCCTCCCCCTCCGCCTCCTCCGCCTCCTCCTCCTCCTTCGTTCCCTTCCCGCTCCTAACCCTAACCCTTACCCTCCTCGTACACCCATGAGTTACTACCATGCCTTATCTGAACGCCGGACGTGGACGTGGACGTTGACGTGGACTTGGCAGAGATACGGTTTCTGACTGAATGTCCGTGCATCTGCATCGCATCTTCCCGCTCCTGCAGTTGCTTGAATAGAACCCCGAGAGTAGGACCACCCAGCGGACCTGTGTGCTGGTCCGTTTCAGTGCTTGTGGCCACCACTTCACCAGGCCCTGCGTGGACCATTGCCCCTACCCTCACCTCTGAAGCGGAACCACGGCCACGGCCACGGCCACGGCCACGGCCATACCTACCTTTGGTCACATCATCAATATCATCATGCTGTGACGAGTCGGTCGCAGCAACTATGGCCTCATCGAAACGCACGTGGTTCACTTTGTCTCCTGCTATGAGGTCGTGCCCCTGTTCCCTGAGACGTCGCTGCACACCTGCGATGACCCGTCCCCCCCTGATCTGTTCTTGCTGCCAGGCTCCTGCTGCCATACGCCCCCTCCATAGACAGGCACGAATAGCCGACCGAGTCCGACTCTCTGCATCCCGTGCCTCCGCACTTGCCCAGGCTAGGACCGCCACCTTGACGTATCGCTGTAGTGCAGCCATTGCAACCACCTTGCATGCACCGGCGAAGGTCACCTCATTCGGCAGCTGGAGACACCGTTGGCCTCGAGTGCCACGCCTAAGCCTGAGCAGGACCAGGTGAGTGGCATACACAGACAAAGCGGCGCTCCTAGACTACCACCAGAGGGATGCAGCTCCTGATCCATCAGTAGCGGCTACCGCGTGTCCAGCTCTATTCTAGTCATGCGTCTCCACATCCGAATCCCGAGTTCTCGGTCTCAAAGCTAGCCATGTGTCATCCAGCGCCTCCCATCGGGCGATGCATCCACCGACAGGCGCTCCTCGAGCTACCCCTTCAGGCTGTACCTTGGACTCGTTCGGCTCGGACCCAGAACGGTGTATCCAGTCCATGGGTAATCCCCGGGATCGGATCCGCCCTAAAATCCACGCCTCCAGCCATGCCTCCCGGTCCCTGCACCTAGCAAGAGTTGCCATTCTCGGCGACTGCATTGCCAGACGGAGTACGCGATCAAATCGAGACAGAGACAGAGGTAGCGATGATGATTCATCGCACTGGACGGCCATGACACCCAGTTGACGGACCGATTCATCACCATCAACAACCATAGTTCGCAGCACACGGCGGCAATAAGTCCCCGTCCCCGTCCCTGTCCCTGTCCCTGCCCCAGAGACCTCCATCGCCTTTCCTTCGCCTCCCCCCACCGAGACCTAGGCCTTCATAAGGACCAGCCCTGGGACCAGTCGGACCGAGTCACTTTGCAGGAAATACGACTCGCACCGAGGCACTAACTCATGTGCCTGGGCCACAGTCACCTGATCCGGGAGACATACAGAGAGTAGCATCGACACATCGGGGGGCACCTCGGCAGCCAGACACCTCCTGAGCTCTCGTCTCCCCTCTGCTGCTGCTGCCCCACCAGCTCCCAGTACGGAGGCTAGATCCATAGCTTGAGCTGGATAGCGCAGACCGACACCGCCTCCTGACCGGGTCTCATTATGACTATGGTACGAGGTGCCACCAACGGGAAACACACGGGGTCCACGTCCACGTCCAGATCCAGACCCAGACTGCGGAGAACCCCCACCCAAGTTCATCACCTCGAAGGAACCTTCGTCTGCTCTTCGCAACGAGAAAGTAGATGCACTTGCATGCAATACATCTGCGCCCGGAGGCCACGAGGAGCGTCGCCTCCGCCGATGCCGACCTGCCAGACCGCTACTGAGCCCACTCGTATTGCGAGCTAGGTGCATGTGCACGTGCCCTCTGCTCCGATTTCGGTGTCGGTGTCGGTGTCGGTGTCGGTGTCGGTTATTGCTATTGCTACCGCTCTTGCTACTGCTACTGCTCTTTGCCCCGGACATTTGTGACCTGGATCCAGATTGCTACCACTCTGTTTCCACTCTAAAACGTGGTTGCAATGACCGACTGCGAGCAGGTCGAAGCTGGATCCTACCCATACTCATCCCCTTCCCCTTCCCCCCTCCTTCCCCTCCCCTCTCTTTCTCCTTCTGTCTCTGTCTCTGTCTCTGCGCCTGTCTAGAATCTCCTCCCCCATGGCTATTGGCGCCAAATCGTCCCCTCTGTATACTTTGATTGCGTTTATCATTCGCTACTCTTCGTGTTCTGGTCGCACGTGGTCCAGCCTCGCCGATACGTCTCAACAGGTGCTCCTAGTCCTTTCGCCGGGAAGCAGCCGCATTCACAATATGCCTCTCATAGGCCACGGGCATTGATGGCATTGATGGCATTGATGGCATTGATGGCATTGATGGCAATGGCAACGGCAATGGGACGGGAGGCTCCGACTGAATCAGCGCGCTAGCAGCTCCGCCCTGGGTACGACTCTGAGCTACAATTGGCATCCAGGCCGCCCACGCACGTCGAGATGTGGGCAGCGAGCCAGATCGCCCCGAAGATGGCGCCGCCGATAGCGAGTTCCGCTGCAAGCAACTTTCGCCCCATGTGCTGCTATCTGTGGGCTGCGAAGCATCAATAGGCTTACGAACTCCATGGCGTCCCGTATCGCTGCTCGGTGCCTACCCCTGCCCCTGCTGCATATGATGTCCCTGTTGGTGGCTCTCTGTCGGCCTCATGGCATACCGGCCCACAGATCGAGATCGAGATCGGGGCCGCGGCTGAGGGATCGATGGGGATGCTCTCGTGTACTGTGCTTCGTTGGATGGCTGCCACGGCCATTCCCCTGTCGATGGGGCTGCCTATGGACCTGAGGTGCGAACCCAGGACGGTGGTGCACCTGCCAACGGCAAGGGTACGTGCTATGAGGCGACTGGCGACACGTTTCGGCGCCCGTCTGCCAGAGGAACATTATTGGCTGCAGCCAGAAGAAGTCTTCTGCGCGGCAGTGACATGTGGGGACTCTCAGCATCGTCGCCATTGCTGCGCCGTGACGTTGCAGCTAGACTCGCTACGCTCGCCAAGTCCATCGGAGCCCTAGACGCAGCTTCAACCGCAAGATCGCCATGATCAATATATTTAACATTAGCTCCACGCCATCCGGATGGTGGAATCAATGGAGTTGCCGGAGAAAGGGTCAAATCTAGTTGCTCCGCATTTGTACAAGCCATATACATGAGCCTCTCAGGGCTTCCAGAGGGACGCGCTACTTCTTGCTACCGGTAAGGCTGGGTATTATCCGTACTAGCGCTAATATTATCAACTTCAACCGACTGTACATCGATACTGTCTACGGAAACGTCGTCCAAAAAACGTTCGAGTTCCGATTCCACCTGTTGCTGCTGTGCCCAAGGACCATGTATAGGGAACGAGGCGCTCATGAATGACAGAATGCGAACTTGTTGCAACAAAATACGACCCCAAGTTGAATTACTTCGTACAAAGCGACATAATAGCGGAAACTATACAGTCGGGTCAAAACGGGTCCGAACAAATGTAGCGAGCTGTGTTCGGTTCGTTCCGGTTTAAATTGATGAAAACTCCCCTGCTGCAACTGCGCCGCTCGGAGTGCCCTCTTGCGCGCTACTGCCCCCATCTGGCTTACCTCCGTACTTAGCAGCCCTGCGATTACTTCCTGCACCCCTTTCACTCGTGTCATCGTGTTCGGTCACCCTGGCGCCTCCTCTCCAGAGAGTCCCATCTGCCTCGATCTGAGCCTCGACATCATCGTCATCGCCACCTGCTGCGGCACCCGCCGATCCCGATGCAGCACCAGTCCTGACATACCATGGATGCCCTGCTGATTTGGCTGCTCGCTCTCCTTCCAAGGCCTCGGCGACCCCGGCCGTAATAAATGATTCCGGGTCCACCCCGGCGCTACTCGCGACCTCTTTGAGCACCACGCTGACGTCCATCTGCGTCTTGCGAGCCTTCATGAAGGTTCGCTCAAAACGGGCGAGCAGGGCCACGGAGTACGCGAACACGGCGAGCCAGACGCCGCCGCCCTCCGGATCCCCAGCACCAGGGAGCCGGTCCAGCGAGCCACTGAATGATGAAGATGAAGATGAAGATGAAGATGAAGATGAAGATGAAGATGAAGATGAAGATGAAGATGACCCGTCCTGAAGTTTACGTGCGAGTGCATTGAGTCTTCCCATTCGCAGCATCTTGGTTGCATTCGCCAGGACTGCAAAACACGTCAGGAGGAGAGGGAACCCGAGGCGAGCCTTCTTGTCGGGATGCAGCAGGGTCCTCCTGGTCCAGTGAGGCAATGTCTCTACTAATCGGAGACAGAACAAGACCGCAGCCATGCCATTGCCTCTCAGGTCCGTGTCAGGCCCAGATGGTCGCTACGCTCCAATCACCTCCCAATCCAAGGACCCGGCAGGAAGATACCTTGCTGGCACTTCTGACGTGCAGAGCCGATACAGGGAATCCACCGCCCTCACGTGCTCTGTGTTCCCTCTATCTAGACCTAGCTGCCTCAAGGCAAGGAACATATCTCTTTGTTCCCCCTGTAGTTGCGACATAGGCGAAGCACCACCTCCACAGCACCCACTCGCATCTGGGTCCGGCAGCTCCTTCACCAGTCGCCCCGAGAATCCTCTCAGCATCTGCGGAGTTGCCATGCCCCTCCATGCCTCACGCCATCCGATCGGAGTAGACGACCCCGCCTGCAATACATCTGAGGACCGACCCATGGTGCCTGATGCCACGATGCTGCCTACAGCCGCCGTAGCAGATGCAGATGGGGCGCTGAACTCAGACAGAGCCTGCTCTAGCCGAGCTGCGGCATCTGCGGAACTTGCAGCGTCGGCGGCGCCTCCCATGAGCGGAGACACGGTCTATGAAATGCCTGTATTCCCTTCTTCATCTACCAGACCCACTACCCCCGTGTCTATGCCTGTGCCTCTGCCTGTGCCTTTACCAGGTGCTGGCTGTCTCGGGGGCACGGCAGGCGGCGACACTGATACCGGGACGGGGACCACTGAAGGTGCTGGGGTGTCACTGGGGTCGGTATCTTCATCTTCATCCCCCTCTTCATCCTCTTCTTCTTCTTCATCTTCTTCTTCTTCTTCTTCCAAGATCTCATTCGTGGCTGCAGCTCGACCGTTCGCATTGGCCTGTGCGGTGGCCCCCTTGGCCACTCGCTTGGCCACCTCTGTCATTGCTGCTTTGGCTGCTGCCTCGTCCTCGGCCCGAGCAGCTGCCTGGGCTTTCTTTTTCCCCTGCCGCACGCGGTTCAGGGCAGAGCGGCCGTCCAGGAGCAGCTCATCATTATCCTCATCCTTTTCCTTGTCGGCATCCTTAATCTACGAGTGTTCCAGCGCCGCCTGTTCTTGCTGAGCAGCTGCTTTTGCAGCAGCAATCGCGTTCGTCATCGCATCCGCATCATCCTCGCCCGCTTGCATCCGAGCACGAGCCGCTGCTACCTTGGCCGCCAGGGCATCAGCGATGGCTTGCCGTGCGGCACCAGGGGAAGCAGCTGAATCACCAGTCGACTCGAATCCAAACTCATCATCGTTGTCATCGTGGGTTCTCACCGAAGTGTCCAGGCCTTCTGCCCTCAAGAAAGTCGCAGATGGACCCTATGCGCCTTGCGATGCCGCAACCGGCAGATTCACCTATTTATACGATATACCGAAAGGGTCTGGCTTAGACGCCGTGCTGGAAGTCTCTGAGCTATGATCGGTTGACGCAGCTCCAGCTCCGTCGCGTGCGGTCGGTGGTTTTGGTGGTTTAGCTGCCGCTGGAGCTGGCTGCGTAACCATTGGTAACCCATGAGATGGTCCATCAGTCCCAAAGGTCTCAAGTTCTGCGTCATCCACTAGCCCAGGCTACAAAATATTTGCTGGCATCGTGCTAGAACTGTGTTCTTGCTCGGCATCCGAGTCATCGTCGCTGTCGTCGTCTGCGATTGCCATAGATCCAACAATTCCGCCTTGAGGCTGTGGATCTGCAGCAGCATGTTCGGACATGTTAGAGTCCCCATTCGCAGGATTGGTGGAGATACCCTCCCGCTTACTCACCTCTTCGCCAAGAATAGCAGCAAGAGGGTTGGACATCGCAGTTAAGCTGTAATTGTTAGGTCTATCCATGCAAATTTCTGCTCCAGCGGAACCACGCGATCGCCGGCGCCGCTGCCGTCTGATCCGGGTCGTGGATCGGACCACTGAAATCAGCCGCTTGCGACAGTCTCCCCGGCGATAGCGAAGGTGTTTACAACACAACAACGAGTTGGACAGGGCGCAAACAATCGAGCAGATCCGATACGTCAACTGCCGGTGCCAGTGGGTGCCATTGCGTCCGTGTCCACAACCTCACCCCTCCACCGCACTTGCACTGGCACTGGCACTGGCACTGGCACTGGCACTAGCACTGGCAGTAGCAGTAGCGCGGGGACGAGCATGGGCTGCATCCAGCTCCGCGCCACGCACCACGCAGCGGCCTTTCACACATGAAGAGCCAATTCAAATCTTGCTGGTACAAGGACACCGCCTGCCTCCCAATCTGCCTCCTGCAGCGACAATGGCCACATGGTCATCAGCCCACTGCCAGGACGGGCCTGAGCCTGTAGAATAGTCGGTGAGACTCCACGGGTCCATCCATCGCCTTCCACCCCGATCTATGTGTTCCCCAGCGATAGCACTGCATAACCGGGTCCTGTTCCCTGAGGGGTCACCGGCACCCCATCCATAGTGAACTCCAGTACGCTGCCGTCAACAGGGGGAGAGTCGAACGGCCGCCCTGTCTCGGCGCCTGCGAGGGCACTCTCGGCTGTTAGCGACACCCAGCTAACGTTCACTGTTCCCTGAGTGCCAATCACGGCCCCAGTACCCGGTGCTACGGGCAGAAGAACAGTCGAGTTCCCGAGGGCAGCGCTCGGGCCCTCCTTGAGCAGGCGGGTCACCATGCCCATGAGGTTCAACTAACGGTACCCGTATCCCCCACACGTGGTGTTGGGCCGTCGGTAGGCGCATGCAGCCAGGTCTGTCGGTTCCATGTCGTTCGTCAGCTCTGCGCTGTATGAATCGACATAGAGATCATGATTCGGTCCATAGCCCTGACCGTTCGCTTGCCCCGCGAATTCATTCCACTGGTTCACAAGGACGAAGCTCAGATTCGCAGGTGATGGCCCGGTTGCAACCGAATGATCGCATCCCGGCGATCCTTCGCTGCAGACCGGTCCCTGATTCCCGGTGTCTGCCCAGATGGACAGCACCGTTACAACGAGCGTGGCTCCTCCTGCGTGCCCTGCAGCCCCGGCCCCGATCCAACCTGCGCCTGCAAAGTACGCAGATGTTGCCGTGGCTGCTTCAGCGGAACCGTCCGGGCGCCGCGCGATGACGGGCGCTGGTGCTCCGTCCATCCAGGACCAGTACTGCTCCTTTGTACCCAGGGTGGGTCGGCCCTGCAGCTGGGAGGCCATGAATCGCAGTGCGAAGTCAGGATGAGACCATGTGGAGTGATCACGGCCAGAACCGTCGAAGATGACGGCGAGGGGCAGCATCGGGGCGCCAGGTGCATCGGATTGCGGCGCGACCACGAACGAGTCTATCCCGACGGAGTCGTTCAGCATCATGGCATCCCGGATGAAATCCAGCTCTTCGTAGATCGCTGCTTGCGTGGTGTTCGGCCCATTGTCGAACCCAAGTAGAAAGGCAAACTTGGGAACAGAGGCAGCTCCAGCCGAGTCGCCAGCGGCCAGGCGACGTGCTCTCTCCGAGGCATATACGCCCATTGTGAGCTGTGTCGCATTGACGATCTCTTGGACGTTGGGATTGCGCTGTGCCCATGCGGTCTTGCCCCACAGATTGTTGCTCCAGTCTACGAATAGGAAATCGATGCTTGCTGCTTCAATCCATGCCAGGTGCTGTAACATCGGCAGTATGTCTATGCTTGTGTAGCGGCCGACAGATGGGATGGCTTCGGATGTCATCGTTCCTCCGTTCCAGTTGAAATTATGTGGAGTGAACCACGGTTCCCAATCAAGCCCAACTAAGGGTCCAGTGCCTGCACTGGCGGCGGCGGCGGAGGCCAAAACGAGCTTGGTCTCAGCTGCTCGCCTGCGATGTTGGCCTTCAATCACAAGGACCGGTGCAGGAGCGCTGATGACCGTAGCATTAATTGCATCAATAGAAACTCCTACCAATGGCCCAATCCTTGCAACATCTGCAAAATTGGCTACCGCTACCTGCACCTTGTGCTTCACCCCAGCACTTTGCGGCAACAGCAGCTCAAAGCTCCCACTGAAGTTTTTTTTCGTCGAGGGTACGTCTGCCCCCCACTGTAAGCCATCAACAAATGGAAGTATTATTTGCTGGCTCCCAATGGCCGCTTGTGCGCTCCATGTGCAGCTAACAGCTCGGTACTACTGAACTGAGTCTTTGCACTATAGATCTAGTTTGATCGACAAACCGTACGCTCCGACAAGAAGCCAGAAGCCAGCAAAGTACAACACGGATGCGACGCGCATACTAGCACGACGTATCTTATTCCACTGAGAAGGCAAATTGACCGAATGTAATGCGCTCGAGACCGCAGTTTGTTTCCGCGGGATCCACTAGTAGATCCGGAGCCTGGGGTCGATCGATCCTGAACTAATATTGCATCCGCCCAACTCCTCCTGAGCCGCACCTGGAGGAACAGCACATGATCCATGGAAGTTCAAAGGCGAGGCGCGTGATTTAGCTGATTGAACGCACCGCAGCTGGCGTCTTGATCGACCTGAGTGGAACAGTTCACATCGACTCATCCCTAGTGGACGGCGCTGCAGCGGCTATTGCTCGAATCCGTCGGATCCATTATCCCTTGCGATTCTTAAGCAACACATCAAAGGCCCCTGCATGTAATCTGCACGCTAAGCTTCTACAGTGCGGGGTCAAAGGCGTGGTTGAGGCCGATATTGCAACCTCCCTCACGGCTTGTCGGGATGCGGTGTCACTGGCTAGGCAAAATCCGCTGCTAATTCTAACTGAAGAAGCGGCAGTCGAATTTCAATCGATCAAAGGTGCTGTCCTCGCCCCTCGAGCGACGGAACCAAGCCTATCGCCGGAGATGCTCGCATCGCTCGATGCGGTTGTCATCGGCCTGGCACCCGACCGAATGCACTACGGGGCACTGGATGCAGCGCTGCAGGTACTGATAGGTGCGAATAGTGACACACATGCCAGCTGTACCGCTCACAGGTCTATGCCAGGGACATAGCCGCCTGGCAGTCGCGTGTCTGGCAGCCCGATGCCGGCGCCAACTCTGTTTGCATGCCACTTGGGGACCCATCAGCGAGGCAGCGATGGCCAGCTGCATCTCGGGCCGGGCCCCTTTGTTCGAGCCTTATCGGAGGCTGCAGAAGCAGCAGGATGGGTCCCTGGCGGTGCATCGAGCACTGATCAGTCACGGGAGGGTGGGTTGCGTGTGGTTGGCAAGCCAGCATTGGACTTTTTCTAGAGTGCAATCGATGCCATGTCGTGTTCACAGGCCCCGCCAGTGCCAGTTCCAGTGGCAATGTCGTAGGAGCAGGTGCTGCTGGGATCTATCATGGAGTCACATGCTTTGCAATGGGCAGGCACCCCCTCGATGCATAGTTCCATTGCAGATCAATCCGAATCAAATGAACCCTCCCGATCAGTCGCATCGATACGAGCCTAGCCAAGGGACAGCGATTCGGAGCAGGAGGTGCCGCTCGTGATAATGATTGGAGATGACGTGCAGTAGGATGTGATTGGAGCCGTCAAGCATGCTGGTGCTTTACGGTGGGGGCGGCAACGGCGATATTTGGACGGGACAACGATGAGGGCAGAGACAGAGACAGAGACAGAGACAGAGACAGAGACAGAGACAGAGACAGAGACAGAGACAA
>Ga0136560_1001952_pt1 | contig 10526 bp, 18 predicted proteins | sample AntRauMeHopE1497_FD_104925 | JGI IMG/M metagenome (GOLD analysis project Ga0136560, IMG submission 104925) | Saline lake microbial communities from Rauer Islands, Antarctica - Metagenome Hop E1 #497 | ecosystem: Environmental > Aquatic > Non-marine Saline and Alkaline > Saline | place...
CCTACATGGCCACTGCAGCAACGTTGAGTCGCGATCCGTCAGCATCTGCGACCGCTAGCTCACTCGTATAATCTGCCAACTGCAGTTGTGTCCTTCTCTCCTGGATACCAGCTGCTGCCTCAGCGACCTCAGCCAATCCGCCGACTACAGTAAATGTGCACTACGAAGCAATTTCGAATATGGCACGTCCACCATCGCTGCCATAAGCGCGAAGTAGCATTTGCAGCCGTCGCTCAGCTTTGCTCTTGAGTTGAGCAGGGGAGGTGCGCAGTATGCTAAGTATTTGCTCCTACGTGTATGGGCATTTTAAACCAGCAGGGGGCCTCCGTAAAAATTCGCGTCGTCGAACGTCGTCCAGATCGGAAAAGGTTATACCTGCAATGCTTGCCCTGTCCTAATCTGAATCTGTTCGCACGAAAAAGTCGGACGCAGCTTGGCGTTCTTCTGCACGAATGCGTCGTGTCCTCTCAGCTGATTCGGCCAGTGCTTTTTGATCTCTGTACTCGCTGAGTCGCTTAAACATCGCCTTTCCGCTTGCTCTGCGATCACCAGAAAGTACGTTCTACTTCGGCTCGACCACATGCTTATGAAGCTCGTTCTATCCTAGCTAGGTATCTGAGCTGGCCTGAACTCCATCGCTCTCTGAGCCGCTGTCATTGAGATCGTGCAATGGCTCATCTGTGGCATCCTGATCGATAGTTTCCCCAGGCAGATTCAGCGGTCCGCCAGAGATGACGAAATCGCTGATACCCTTCCTGGCCAGCGACATTTCTTCTGGTGACATTCCATAGGCATCGTCCCCCTACTAGTCAGGCAGGTGCCCATACACTCCGGGCTCTTCTTGAGAGTGCTGCTCACCTCGATTGTAAAGGTATGGCCGTAAAATGGCATCTGCTGATACCCATTCCTTCTCTTCTTCGTTGCGAAACTATGGAGCTTTGATACGAGCCATGAAGCCCCGGGCAATCGCCGCCATTGCTGACGCGCGTGCCCCTGATAGCTGGTCTAGGAAATGTTGATGCTCCTCGCCCTGGCCAAGAAGAAACTTAGAGATCAGTCGATGTGCCTCGACCTAGGCCTCGGTTGAGATATATGCTGCAGCAAGCTCAGGTGAGCACGGCAGTGCGGCAATGCGGAGGAGGAGCGCCTTTGGTAGATGACATCGGTAAGCTGGATCACTGGCGTAGGCCTGCTGATCATCTTGGGAAACATTGCCATAGAACTACCCCAGCATCTTCTTGTCTATTGCAACCCATCGCTTCTCATCTAATGATCGATCTAGTGCGGGCTTCCATCTAGTAGCTGCGGCAATTTTGGTTGAGTCTGCGACAACTACTGGAATACCTCGAGAGCCTCGTCCAAACGACATCACGGCAGATCCTTCGCTCTTATCATTCAAAGCCATTTGGAACTGGGAGCCACTCCCACCGGATCCGTAGAAATCAGTACGCTCGTGTTCTTGACTCTCTTGGGGACCTGCATCGCCTGCTTCTTCGTTACCCGCCATCAGTAGCCTCTAGCGCACGACGTCTGGAAGTCCAGGCTGATCATCGCAGCTATCACGAGAACGTGTATCCTGAACTTCCTCATTCGAAGGAGGGGCGTCTTTTACTTTAGCATACCAAGCACCATATTCGCTGATTCGATCCCCGCTACTCTGCACCTCAGCCAGCAGCAAATCAATCTCTTCCCAGTCTGTTCGATGCTTTGATGCCCACTGCTGTTCTTGGTCCTCGACCGAGAGCGATGGTCCGTACGGGGTAGCTTTGGGGACTACGGCTCGCTGATCGAGTTGGCTGGACATCTGTCCCGGCCCACCGGCTGTCTGCGCCTCTAGCTCCTCAAGGATGTCTTGTGCCCCATCCGACGTGCCTCCAGAGGTACCATTGGAAGCCTCCATCTCACTCTAACTTGGAAGTCGCAGTGGGCCGGATGGGCCTGCTCTAATGCAATCAACTACCCTGCGCAGTCGACTTATGAGCAAGGTCACGTCTTCTTGGGCTGCTGTAAGAATGGCGTCGTTCTCGAGAGCTACTGCACGACTGGACCTCAAGTCGCGAACCTGCTGAGCAATATCTTTCCGCACCTTTTTCAATTCGTTTCGGAGATACGTCTTCAGCTCTGATCGACGAATTCGTTGCCCCGTGGTTTGCCAAATAGACGTGTCTATCCACATGGAGCCCTTTTCTGTGTTGGCGCGTTGTAACTCAGAACGCATGGCAAGTTTTTTGCTTTTCAGGGACGTCAGGCTTTGAACAAGATGACTAGACTCTTGTAAGGCCTTGTCCTACTTCTCCTGGGCATCTCGACGGGCGATTCGCCTCTAGCGTACGAGTTTGCTCATCGCTATTCTCATCCTAGTCAGCTCAGATTCCTTGGCGTTACTGGTGTTCACGAGTAGCTGTGCAGTAGCTGTTGAGTCCTCCATCTCTAATTGCAACATTCTGGCTTTTTCCAATAGCTAATTGATGTAGCTCGTTTGTTCGTCTTTGTACTTCAAGAGCTGTTCAAGCTCTGCTGCCGATGTCTGAAGCATATGACTCATAGTTGCTCGGTCTTTGCCGCCACCTTCTCGCAAACTATCTTCGATTGCATTTTTCTCTTTGGTTGCCAGCTGGATCGCGCGGTCGCACGCTGCTGCTTCACGCTGCCTTCGCCGAGTCGCAAGCTGCTGTTCTCGCTACCTTTCAAACAGTTGCTTCCAACGCCTGACCACTCCACCCCGCCTTGCTCGAAGTTCGCGACAGTGCTGCATTAGACGGTCCGAGCCTGCGACAAGCTTTCGCACGATATCATGTAGCTTAGACTACCGTCTCAAGACTAATAGAGCCCGTAGGCCTTCTTCACCTTCAGCTCGCAATTTCTCATCCCCAGCTGCTTCCTGTGCTGCCTCTTTTACAAGCCATGTTTCGGTATTTCCTGCTGCCCTGTCTCGCTCGGCTTGAGCTTCAACTTGTATCTCTTCTTCCGCATCTGTCATCGCATACCCACTATTCTCCCCTCTGAGCTGGAGCTACCGACCGCCTACCCGTTGTCGGACTGACAGTGCTCGTACGGCTCGTTCACTCTTCAATGCCATGGCTTTTCGGAGCTACATCCGTCTGGACTTAGCCTGAAGCTATGACATCTCGTCATCCGTGTCCTGACTAGTCCCAAAGAGTACCATCTATTGATCAGCTGCAGCGACCTGCTCATCCAACTCATCCTACTCTGCCTTCTCCCTCTGAATTGATACATAACGGGCTTCGATAGCCCGGCTGAAAGTGTCCGCCTGACCCATTCGCCGCCTCTCTACTGCCTCTTGCCTCGCTTCGTTATCTCTGCCGAGTTGCTGCATTGCTGCTCGTGCTTGTAAGGCATCGCTCCCGAGCTCAGATCTGTGTTCTTCTCTTTCGCTCTTCTTGCGTGCTGTGGCTTCAAGCTCTATCCGCTTACTTTTTTGCAATCGAGATACACGGTCTTTCCGCGCCTTATCTGATCTTACCGTTGCTGTCTGCATCTCCATGTCGAGAGCTTCTTCAAGGCGGGCAAGCAAATCGAATTCGGTGCCAATATCTGACATTCCTCGCTATCGCAGCTCAGCTCGAACTCGTGCTACAGCCGGGTTTTCATCAGTCTCGCCATCTTTGTGACTTGCACGTGCAGGTTGAACAACTTCATTTCCTCCTTCTATGGAATCCTTTAAGCCGCCAGTTGCCGTGAACCGCAAACTTCGATCTGCAGGCCGCGTGTCTTCGAAATGCACTGGCGGTACAGCCCGTGTAGGTGAATGTGCATGCTCAGACGGCGACAATGTAGTACTTCGCAATATTCCAGTGCCGGCCTACGAATGCAGGCCCCTACTGGCGCCACCAGTCTCATCGGCGAAAGACCCTGCCGTCTACCCATACACGTCACCTGTATACGAGCGCCCGTGGGCAGGGTGATATGCAGCCATTGCCCCTGCAACTCCTTCGTCGAGTCTTTCCGATTCTGCGTGGCTCTCTGAAGGTGATAGTAGTCCGATCTCGTTCCTTTCCGCATCGGTCAACAGCGCACCCCTAGGTGGCGGTGTGCGTGGTCTGCCTGCATTGTGACCAACGAGTGTCGCTTCTAATATCCTCGCACAAGTCTTGCGTCGCTCCATGTTGAGACAATGGCCAGCTTTCAACCACGCAACATGCGTGGCATACACTGTACCTCCTCCTAAACCAGCCACGTGCTCTGAAGAGAACAAATCAAAGTCACTGTCGTTGATTTTCGTCCGTTTTGTGCGGCTTGACTGCTCCGATGATTCAGCATTTGTGCCAGCCGTTCTAGCAAACCCAGCCTCAGTTCTCTGCAGCACGCCCAAAGAATCAGCTTGGGGCTGACCTTCAGTTGTTGAGCCCTATGTTCCATCAACCGAGTCGCTGTTGTTGTCTGCAAGATACAGCGAAAGAGCTGACCTACGAGGTGGTAAACCAGCAATCTGCAAGAACTCGCCCAGGTTGAAGCCGCCACTATCCTCGTCATTTATACGACCGTTCCCACCGCCTTGAAGCCCTCGGTTCCTCGCTATATTGTACGCGTGCATCGGTACCACGAAAGCATCTTCCGTCCCCGAAATGATGAGCAAGGGAATCGGTAGCTACTTGATGGCTTGTCGCAGATCGCGCGAACGCTTTAAACCACGGCAAATGGCAGCTAATCCCCCATCCAAGTACGGATCTCCATATCCCAAAGGCGGGTTCTATCTGAAGAGCTCTTTTAAAGCCAACCGTTCACCCATGGCTGCGACGAAGGATGGGCCAATAAGGAGTCTGGATAAAGCCCTCACGGCCCTGGCACGAATTGGCCGAAGTTGCAAAAGAGTGTCAGCACTGAAAGCAGAATTACCTGCTCGAATTGTCGAAGCTGGACCTCCAAAAAGGCCGGACAGATCGGACGGTATTCGCATCCAATCAACGGAATTCTGCGCGCCTGAGCTCAAACCTGCATTATCAGCAACATTATTCCCCTGGGCTTGCTATTCCAACTTCCGGACAGCAGCGTCGACATCGTAGGCGGCGCCGTCATCACTGTGCTAGCTGCGCATCTCAGAGTCTCCCACGGCGCCACTGCTATCTGTGTGTCGATAAAAGGGATGATGGTCGAATACAACGCCGAGCTTCAACCGCATAGATTTTTCGCGGGAGCGTCTTTTGTTCGTAGATGCAGACGCCATCGACCCCACAGATTGCCGTCTTGCCACAGATAGCATGGCTATAGATTCGCCTCCGGTGGAGGAGCGCCGATCCTGCAAACCCCCATCACCCCGTTCAAGCTGCTATGGTAGCTTTGCTAGCTCAGCTAACGGTGCATGGTCGTCTTCAACCGACTCAAGAACGCGAGCCAACGACTTATTGACGTGAACAAACGGATTAAGCATGATAGCACATCGAATCGCTGACGCCATCACCTGGTCTTGACTGCACACTGGTACGCCCATCGATTGTTCGTTCGATAACCCGCTTGCATCTGGCTTTGTGCACACGCATACGCTCAAATACGCCGTAGCAACAGGAGCTGACGTACCTGCCGCACTAATTACGACGTCTCGACCAATCCTGCCTCGTGTCTTTTCGAAGCTGTCTGTTCTGGGATCTTGTAGCGCCCGTGGCCCCCACTCCCCCGTCTCTCGCAGATGCTGGATAAGAGCGTTTAAACACAGAGCCTAGAATCGGGCAGTTAGGGGCCTATGCACGGATTCAGTGGTGTTCGCATGGTCATGCTGTCTCTCTTTTGACACAGTGTCGTCGGTCAATCCAGCAACAGAGCCATTGGGCCTCTTCGCTTTAAGTTGGGCCTATAGCAGTGCTTCATACCTAGCAGCGGATGAGCCTAACTCCATCGCAACTACAGCTGGATCCAGACCTACTGGGTGCTCGTCCCATTCAGTGCCTGCCATACCAGGCAGATGCACAACCATGATACGCAATCCAGGCATTTTGCGGGCAATGTTCCGAAGAAAAGGAACAAGCCCGTGCATGTCTTCGTGCATATCTAGAAGATACAGCAGATCAGCTGGTCTCCCACTCGCATACGGCGACGCCCCACGGCCGCCAGGATATCGAGGGGCGCCGAATTTAGGACGGAACATGGCACCAAGACCAGACCTTCGAGGTGCCGCCTCGGCATGCGTAGCGTCTATGGCACCGTCAAGCGTTACCTTGTACTCGGGGCCACGAATCACGTGATATAGTAGAGACGTGTATCGATCGTACTCAAATTTGCAGTATGGTAATCTATCCTGTCCGATTGCAGTGCCTGCCTATGGAAGGCCCCCGCCGGTGCTAATGCTCTGCATGTACATTCGAACTTGCTCCGGACTCTTACCCCGTACAGCACCAGTTTCAAAATCTGCGAGGGGTTACCAAGTTAACTTCAAAGTGCATATCTTGCATATATCAGGGGTGTTTCACACATATCTTGAGAGCATATAATACATATCACGGCGGAGATATGTCGGTTCTACATAGTTGCGCAATACTAATGCTGCGAACGCTCGTGACTACACACGCGTCTCACCACCTCCTGCCGCAAGGTAGGGCTTCATGTCGTCGCCTTTTTCTGAATTATCGTGCTAGTACTTCTGCATCTCTGCTGAGATTTCTGTCGAGGCTCGTTGTATTTCTGAGTCCATCCTTGAAACCCGCCGCCCCCTTGTATCTGTATGCTGCGATGCAATCGGAACTGTTCCATCCAAAAGAGATCTCACGACATCGCGACGACTACTTGCAAGTTCAGCAGCAGGGACGCCACGCCGCTTCCGCTGCCTTCGGTGTCGATACTCGGTAGCATCAGCAAGATCGTCCGCGACTGCTCTCGCTGGCGCAGATAGAAGTCCAAGCTCTGCATCGACATTGCGTTTTCGAGGCCCACGAGCCCAAGCTGGCAGTGAAGCCGCAAAGGGGGACTCCTTGCTTGCTGTCCTATGCCCTCGTTGCTTGCGGCGCGGTCTTGATACCTTCGATGAAACATTCCCTTGCCCACTACTGCCGCCCCTGCGCTTTCCGCCGGCACTGCTACCATCCTCGTCGATGTCCGCCCAAGCATCTCGGCGACCTATCTCTATACCCCTTGTCAGATTGCGTGTTCGAGCAATCATGCCCTCAGCAGCTTCAGTCGGCTTGGATTCCAACGATGACAGTCCTGGGGCTGATCGTCCGCGATGCAACACGCTTCTCTAGTCTTTTCCCAGTCGATTCCCGCCAGTGGTTTCGTTACCCGCTCTGGAGTTCTTTGAATCATGCTGCGATGCATCGCCAGACATTCTACCTGCGCTGTCTGGCCTAGCTCGAATCTATACGATCGACGTGTCTGGTTTGGGACGTAGTGGATACAGCGGTATAGCTTCAGCAAGCGGCATCGGAGGCCTGACTGCGGGTGCAAGCGCAAGTCTACCCTCTACTCCGGCCAGTTTGCGGAGTGAATGCTAAGGTCGCGCCCTTCTCGCGCCCTTCTCGCTTTGGTTACCGCGCTTACGTAAAGACTTAGAAGCCACCTCACGGGCAGCCATAGAATTCGAATCACTCAGCGTCGCTGCTCGCGCTAATCTCAGCCTCGTCCTTTCCATGGAGCTTTGGTGGAACGCATCATCTGGGTCCTACTAATCTAGCTTTGCCATCGCATCGACTAGGACGCCTTCTAAATCTCTGTCGATTTGCAGAGCCCCTGTTTCGCTTCCAAAACCGAGTTCACGCTTGGTACGTCCCAAGCCGCCACTGCCGTGTCCTGACTAAGATCGCGAGGTCCCTGATTGCCCACGACGCATTCGTCGCTCTATTCCCATGCGAATCTGTTCTGCATCAACGTCATGCTGCAGAACTACTTGAGGATGCTCTGCAAGTGCAGCCTCTTGCGCGGCAACAGACTGCCCACGCCAAGCATCGCTGCTTGCGTACGGCACGCGAACTATTGCCTGTACCTCAGCAAGCCCATGCTCTGCCGCTGCCACCGTAGTACTTGCCTCTCGCCGCGCATCCTCCAGAACTCGAACCACACTTGAGGTCCTACGACTTGCCTCGGGTCCATTCGCAACCTGAATTTCCTCACCATTGCCAATACTTGACGGTGGTACCTCTGAGCTGCCAGCTCTCTCGAAGAAACCATCAGATTCATGCTAGGCACGGATTCGTACAGGCACTTCAAGTTCCCTGGGATCACGAAAACCCAGACCACGGCTCGCATCGGCTCGCATGTCTAGCAGATAATCTTCTGCATTCCTAGTCAGATCTTGTTCGTTCGGGGACTTTTCGGAGTCTTGGCGTAGCTCGCCACCCTTATTGGCGACACCACCTGCAGGTGACGAGCTTACGAGAGCTACTCCCGTGTCCACATTCGTTGCGGACGACTGGGCGAACGTCAAAAATGACCGTAGTGTGATGAAGCCTCGATTGTCTCGAATGAACCTCTCGGCAAGAAGCTGCATTGCCATCGGATGGAGCTCAAATCCCAGCTGCTGCAACCCCAGTGCAAGCGATGAATCGTCGACATAACCGAGTCCACTTGGATCAAAATGCGAGAATGACTCGGATAGTCCAACACCCCGTTCCTATCCCAGCCGTAGCTGCTCCCTGAATGCAAATTCTGCTTGGTCAGCTGCCCGTACAGCCTCCTCCGCCGCCTGCGATCTTGCGAGAGCAGGATCCATCACGATGCGAGCAGGGGCAGGCAGCTACATGGACTGTAGGACGATATCAGCGACCGAAGTGAGTCGCAGTACCCCATCTGGAGTGCGAGCAAATCGGGCGAGGAGCCTCAGCACCCGAATTCGAGTGGGGTGCTCCGTCTGTCCGGAAGCCGTCACCTCATCGCCTGAGTCATTACCTGTATCGGCAGTCGAGGAACCTACATATTGGGCAAGAGAACCAGCTGGGGTATGGGCGTGCTGCAATATCTTGGCAAAGCGCCGGGTTTTGCCACCCATGCCTGTCCTGCTGGCTGCTTTGCCTGGTGAGCGGTCGCCTGCAGCCTCAACAGCCGTATCGTCGCCAAGTAGCACGGATGTCGGAACGACCCTGGTCCCAACTAGCGTTCGCTGCCGTTCGTACAGGCTTGAGTGCACAGACTGAACACTTGGCATTGGCTACAGGGCCTTGATTCCACGCATCCAATTGGTATCGCGTAACAGCTCCTCCGCCTCGTGGAGCGCCAGAACTTGGGTCTAACCATTTGACGCCCATGCAATGCAGAACTATTCACTGCGCAGTTCTCTGGGGCTAGCTACAGAGTCAAGAAATAAGTTAAATCTCTCTATTACGATGGTGGCAAGCCTATGCAGTCCAACGTCCTTCGTGCCGGTGTATGGCGCTTCATCGATCGGTGTTTCGCTAGAGCGTAATCCATTGCTTACGCTGCCAGATGTTGCAGCCGAGTAGACCAAACTGAATGACTGCACCCCGGCTTCTGAGTCCGATCGTAATATTGTTTGTGGAATCCCGTCTTCAATCAGTGCAGTTTCAATCAATGGCAGGTCAATGATACCATCCGTTCTACCGGATTTTGAAGCAATCGTCGATAAGGTAGTTAGAGCCCACAAGCCCTTGGCTCGGATTGCCTCATCCCCCCCGATAATACTTTGCATTATGATTCAACAAAGGTACATGTAATGAGCTTAGAGCTCTTGAATCACGTACGTCTGAGATACTATGAAATAGTATGTTCAGACCGTTCGACCTCGCCGATTGGCACCGCGCGTTGCGGAACCACAACAGACGGTGGATCCGGCAGATCTGGAAGTACGCAAGAACTTGCATAGCGAGGGAGAACGACACCGCCCTAGTTAGCTAATGCAATAATTACATTGTACTAGGCGTCCAGCATGAATGGGATGATATGGGTCGCGTTTATCGTCGACCATGTCTCAAAGGGCAGACAGTGAGCCTAGAACTATTTAATGTGTTCGCCGTGGCTGCCCTTCGCGATTAGATCTACCAGCATCGCTGTTTGAGCGCTTCAATATGTTGATTTCCCAGGCTTATTGCACGATACCAGTATGATTGGGAGCATAGGGCGTGGAGAAGGCCTGCCCTGTCTAATGCTGGTCGTCGGGCATTGCAAGGCTTGTTTCCTACTCGAAGTAGGCTGGCAGATGGCGTCTTAGAAATCACTGCCGATTCCTAGTTGTTCTTGCAATGCACTGCCTAGGTGCCAGTCCTTGACTTGATTTCGCGGACAGTGCAGGAGCTACCCGATGATCTGGTCACAAAGTTGCCATACGCTAGGAATGGCCCTGCCCCCCCTCCGTGGGGATCGACGTATCGTGATCACACACAAAATACGCTATAGCTTGAATCTAATGAATGTCTGACAATCGAAGGGGAGGGTGGCAATCCCTCTGGTCAGCCTACATAGAGATTCAAAACAAACACGTTTGGGTCGCCGTCTATAGACAGTACCCCAAATGTTGTCAATGTTAGCTTCCCCTCCTCAGTAGGAGCAGTGCGCTCAGTCTCTGTGACAGCTTCGATTGATTTAATGGGACCCTCTCACACAGGGCATACGACCCGAGGTCATCCTGCTCG
>Ga0136560_1001953_pt1 | contig 10525 bp, 16 predicted proteins | sample AntRauMeHopE1497_FD_104925 | JGI IMG/M metagenome (GOLD analysis project Ga0136560, IMG submission 104925) | Saline lake microbial communities from Rauer Islands, Antarctica - Metagenome Hop E1 #497 | ecosystem: Environmental > Aquatic > Non-marine Saline and Alkaline > Saline | place...
GAGCCAGGCGTGCGGCAGAGTCAGCAATGCCTACTGAAACATCTCGTACCTGCACCGCCGCCCCGGCCCCATTGAGATCACGGGAGATCCCTTCCAGCTGCTAGACGTCGCCTGTGTCGTAGAATGTTACCAGCCATGTAGCACCATCCTGCGAGTCAAACTGCACATTCCGGGATACCTCAACGATGGATACTCCTGGAAGTGCCTCAAGCGCTTCTTTGACACTGAGAGAGTTGCTCGAACTACCACTGCTTGGCTCTGCGGGTGCATTGTAATCCAGCAAGGCAGTCTGACGCCCGCCATATGCCATTCTCCACTTGCCCCTCAGAAGGTTACCATTCTAGCTCGTAGTCACCGAAGCAGTGGAATCTGAACCCGTGAGCGAGGATACGACGGACAGCTGTTCGACGTCACCATCCGGACCCACAAATGTAACCGACCATGAATACCCATTCTACGGGGAGGGATTCGACCGTGTAACTGCAACCGCATCGGCAACGCCGGGGAGGTACAGCTGATTCAACTCCCCTTCTACATCTTCCGCTGTTGCGTTCCAAGGGAGAGATGCAGTGGACAGTGGGCCCAGTCGCAGGAAGAAGTTTCCGCCTACCACGTTGTTCTGCACCTCTAAAGTAACCTCGCATGAGGTAGGCTCGCTAGTGGATGGGCTCGAGAGCAAACTGGAGTTGCACTCTATTGCAGGTATCCGCCCTGATGTATCTGCGTCAACGTCCACCATTGCCACATGCCATACGTAACCTCCTGCCACGGTAGCAATCGTTCTAGTCACCTCTACATCCTGGACCCCAGGCAAGCCTTCAAGCAGTACCTCAACGAGCTCAGCACTGGAATCATGAGGAAGCTGCCTTGCTATCGCATCGTTTTCATCCCAGCTTGACACGGCAGTGGCCTTGAACGGAACGGGTCCCCGGACGCAGCTCGTCGCGCTGCTATTTGCGATCTCGATCCAGCTACTGGCAGATGCCGTTTCAAATGTTCCAGTCCACGCTGCTGCATCAATCACGTACCGGAATCCGAAGTTGTCGTTCGATCCTCCGTTGAGCTATCGCTGCACAACGACTGCTTCGGTACTCTCCAAGTATCTGTCGCTATAAATGCCAACAAGTGACTTGGCAAGAGCATCAGCCGATGCGCCATACGGCACGCACGGGGTTGTTCCAGAAGGTATTACGGTAGGACTCGCTGTGCTCGCCTGAAGCGCAAACTCTCCACTCGTCACCTATGCATCAGCAGCAAACTCAATCACCACTGTGTTCGAGACGGACACAGAGGGAGAGTGCCCGACAGAGCCTCCTTCGCTGCATCCAACAGCTGCGCCAATCCCGGCGACAGATACCACCTGCTAAACCCCGGATACCTCGGGCGCAAACACCCGCATTATTCTTGCCGTGTCAAGAGCAGCTACTCTGCCCTATGTAGCTAAAGAAAGGCGCCCTGGTTCCACGGTCTTGATTCTGATGTTATGACCGAGAGACACAATCTCAGCCGTTATGTTGCCGAACAAGCCAGACAGGGCTGCCTCGACCTATGCAGCCGATGCAGCCCAATCGAGACAGCCCGTGACCAGCGACGACTGATTTGCTGTCTCTTCTCCAGGGCCATACTGCAGCCGGTACTGTGGCAGATTGGCAACCGCATCCCGAGTTGAACGGACCTGCACAATGGAGAAGCTTGGATCTGAAGGCGACACTCCGTTCCACGCGATATCGAACTCCCCGGTGATAGCAGCTCCTCTCGCGGCAGAAGTTCGAATTGCTTGGATTTCTGGAATGGCTGCAGCAGAAGTTGAGATGACCTGGACTTCGTCGGCGTGCGTTGCCGCTGTACTTACCGCTTGCACCTCGTAGACTCTGGTCGCAACGTGAAGCTGTACCGCTGAAGGGGCCGCTGGCGGTGCAACCGGGATTGCCGAGGCTGTGTTCGACCAACGTCCGTATACGATACCGCCGTTGGAATCGAGCCCATTCGAGGCAGCTACTCTTGCAAAGTACTGGACGCCTTCCTGCAGGCCTGAGACAACATGGTGAGTGGGCAATATTCCCCGTACGAAATCATCAAATACCACAGCGCTTGCCCTGGTACCTGCTACGCTTGACCCGTCAATTCCGACCTGAGGCACGTTGCCAATATTTGTGTCGAACTCCACACCCCAACCGAGTCCAGATGCCTTGAAGATAGGGTATTCGCCGCTAACGCTTCGAATTACTGCGATTGTCCCGTTCCCAACTGCGCCTGTGGGGGCCAGTGGGATATCTAGCGCAGACATGATGTCCCCAGTTCCGTTGTCTGGTCCTGCCTTAGATACAGCAAGCACGATTGCATCCACGTCTGCCTGTGTGCTGCCATTGCAAGGAGCAACTAAAGGTGCAGCAGACACAGAAATTGGTGCGTCTATGTGCACGACATACACAAAGCTTCCCGTAGCAGTCTCCGTGTATCTTGTTATGTACACCGGAGTTTGAAGATCTCCAGCTGCCTCAGCATCTCTAAGGATCACCTCGTCAGTCGAGTCGGTGCCGTCAGACACGTTCACCAGGCTTGGATTGAGTGCTGCCAGGAGTGCTAGCTCAAGCTGCCGTCCTGTCGGCTGTCCTCCAACTCCAATGCAAATGGTCTCGCCGCCTCCTAATACAGTTGTGTCGATTGTGTACTGCGCTGGACTTGCCAGCGGCACAGAGATCCTGATTTCCGGCATGGGCGCTGACCGCACGCGGAAAGTCTCAGTCCTCTGGAATATTTCTCTATCAGCCACTGAAGATTCAGCGGCAGTACCGTTCAACTGCACCCGCCTTAATAGGCCAGAATTCAGAAGAGTAGAGTTGAATTCTACAGTCGCCGACGAGTTATCGAGCTGGGCTGGCTAGCAGACAGAACTACCGGCTTGCAGCGCATTCGCTGGGTCGATCGAAAACATGGATACTATTCCGCCTATCGTATTCCTCGCCGATGCGGCCTCGAGGGATCCAGAGAACGTAATTTGATGAGCTATGCCGACCCCTTCGCGTCCAGAATCAGTATCGATTACACTTTCGATGCTAACTGGGACCCCTAGAAGAGCGGTAACAGCTTCTTCAAGTTGATGCGGTGAATGCACGATCGGAATGCATGAGGAGTACCTTAGAGCGGGGACATCGCCGCTGTTGAGAGTAGGAGGTTGATACTGCAGTCTGAAAGACCCGGTCGAACCAGACACGGCGCTTACGTTCGATGTCGCGCTGAATACCCGTAGCTCAATTACTGCTGCTCCAGATGAAACCACTTCATAGACCTGCCCAGACACCTCAATGGTCTGCCCTGCAAAGAATGCGCTGCGAGATGCATCGCGGAGCTCAAGTTTATCGCTTCCTGCTTCCAATCTTCCTAATCCAACATACACGTTGCCCATCAATGACGCTGCCCTAGTAGTGTTCGTAGCAAACGGCCCCCCTAACCGAAGGACATCCCCGCTTGCCATGACTGTTCGAGCATCAGGTGGTGGGCTCGTGCCATCAGGTCCCTTAGTCAAGGTTATTGAACTGCCACCCTGAGCTACACGCGCATAGCCGATCAACTCATTCAAAATTGGAGCATGCTGGACCGTAACCGTTCCTATAGCGTCGAGATCCTCCAATGCTCCATCCATGACAGCTGCACTCGCATCGTACGGTAACGGTGTAGTCTGCTCACCGTCGTACGCAATAGCGAACGATCCGCCGAGAGGCTCTGATCCGTCAACTGATGACACTACTGTGCGACTGTTTGTCCCAGAGAGAGCCTCAGTAGGCACTTGCAGCTACAATGGGTTGCCAGATCCAGGCGGGAAGGTAACTCCACCATCGAATGAACCTGAACTTTGCACGAAGTACACGCTATACTCGATACCACCCTTCCTCGACCCGGGCTGCACATGCTCCGCGTTCCAGCCGGAGCCAAATGCTCGGTTGACACTGACGTGAATATCTCGCACACTACTTAGCTCCTCCAGCATCGCCTCAATGCGTCTAGGAGAAGCAGATACGTGCAATGTTCGGGGTGAAACGTTCATACCAGCAGCACCAGCCATCATGAGGTCGAATGTGCCCTCGAGACCAGTAGACCCTGCCTCAACCTCAATGGCTTCAACTGCAGACGAAACACTCAGCGTACATGACGTGCATGTGCCCGATGCAGATTCTCCCAGTACAGGACTGCCACTGATATCGAGCTATGCGATAGCTGCTCCAAGCTCCTATTCGAGTGACACACCAGATCGATTCATAATTCCTACCGCATACGAACTATTTGTGTGCCCGCCGCGGAGGAGCTCGAGGTTCCCAGAACCCAACGGTATTCTGCCCACATTCTCTACATATGTTACAGTCCACTAGTACGTCCTGTACTTCGTCGTGCGGGCACGAGACACAAGCACGGCTCCAATCTCAGGCAAAGATTCCAGCGCATTGGCGAACGCAGACGCAGATGCATCATATATAATCGTTGCGTTTGCACTGCGGAGCGGGTTGCGGTCGAAAGACATCTGCATGGCACCAAACAGCACGTTTCCTCTCTGAAGTTCAACCACGGTAGTGTTGAGCCCATTCCCGATCAGTGCACTCGACACCAATGCTGGTTCGCGTATGTCTAGGTCAGGGACATTCCCAGGCGATGGACACGACTACGCACCCGTAAGAGTGCCATCTGCGCATGCAGCCGCCCCCTGACTGTCCCTCAGGAAGGTGACTGTCCACGTGTATCCCCCTGAGAACGGCGAGTCTGTCCTTGTGCGTGCGACAGAGACGTCGCCTACGTTCATCAGGTCTTCAAGGACGAGCTCCATCGACATCAAAGAGTTATCGGCCCTCGAACCAGCTATGTCGTGTCTCACCAGCACATACTCCTCGTTCTGGCACACAAGAGGCGTGCCCAGGTCCCCGCAAAGCGCAATCCCTTGATGTTCAATCGTAGTGTTTAGACCAAGGTGGAAGTACCCGCTCACTGGATTGGTGCCTTCATCGCCATCCTCGACAGAAACACCACATGTCGCTGATGCAATGCTTGGGGAGGTATCGCCGAGTCGAGAGAAGTCACAGCTAAGCATAGGAATATCTGTTCCAACATTCCGACCCCAAGCCTGGGATTGCCCGGTTGGCCAGTCGTTCTGCGAGTCACCTCGATGAATGTTAGAAGTGTACGCGATGCGCCAGACGTGCTCGCGGCGCTCATTGACATTATCTGACGAAATTCCTTCAGGCAGCAGCCTAGTGACTGAAACAGAATCTATTGTCGTCAACGCATCCAGCTCGTATTTGATCTCAGAGGCAGTGGCGTCAAACCGGATATCGGCCGTGGTACGACCGTCGAAAGAGAGCTTGAAGACTCCATCGAGTTGATTGCCGTCTTCAACTGTTCCCGTGACGATCCCAACCCCAGCTGTCGCTCCTGCGGTCGAGGTTGTCTGGTCGCACGCTTCATTCCCACTTGAGCCGCACGAGGTGTCAACTTCAAGCTATCGCACATTTCCACCGTTGATCGGGGACACAAATGTAATGTACCATGTGTACCCACCAACTGCGTTAGGCTCATAGGACTACACACTCACATTTACTGATGGGATTGCAGATACAACCGCTCCGGTCGCAGCATCAGTTTCATTGAGCATCTGAAGCGCAGTCTGGATCCTATCACCAACTGCATCGGCATCAATTGGGAACTCAGGGCCTAAATCGATTGGATCTGTTCGCATAGCACCGAAAACTAGAGAGAACGTTCCACCGATACTGCTACCTTGCTGTGGTACCACTGGGTTGATGGTGACCTGCGCATCTCTCACGGCGCTCCCGTTCCTCGGTGCACCACTCGATAGGGGCGCCGCATCTGCGAATCCATTCGTTGCAAAGGTTGCCGCATCTGCTGCTTCGACAATGAGAAGACTATCGTTAAAATCACCAGGGTGTGACGTAAACGTGACCCTCCATGCGTACCCTCCGGTCCAGCCCGCTCCGAGAGCAGGCCGCCTCTGCGGGACTGAGACAGAGACAGTCTCACCAAAAGAGGCGAACGCAGTCTCTAGCTCGACATTGGATGCATTAGATGCAACCAAAGCCGTTGTGTTGCCACCATCAGCTGATAGTAGGAAGCTTCCCGATATGAACGACCCATCGACGCATGCCTGCTCGTCGCCCCCACTACATACAGTCAGGTTCACTTCCCCGCTTGTACTTAAGACAGGATTTCCTGTGGCTTGCTGAATTCGAAGCCGGCTCAAGTCCCCGTCCACTCCATTGAACGTGATGACCCACGAAAAGCCACCAACAGAGTCCCTGACGCTGCGCGTCACATCAACAGAGGCAATTGCGTGCATTGCCTACAGCTCTTCTTGCATGCTACCGGCTCCGTCTGATACAGTTGCAACGGCATTAAAATCAACCCCGGGGTTAGTCGACTATTCTCCAAACTGTTCATGGATGTCAGAGTACACGAGAACGAACTGGCCGTCGTAGATCTCGTTTCCATTCACTTCTACGTCTTGCTAGGTGGCTCTCGTGTCTGCAACTCCATCGTCATCCGAATCAAACAATGCTTCGTTTTCGCTGTCGGTACCAGGTAATGTATTGGCGATTAGCCGGAGGGCGAAAGTAGTCGTAGACGTCCTACTTGGTGGAATGTCGCCATTCACTCGTGATCCCGAGAATGTGATCATCCAGCCAACGTGGTTGGGGCCCGTCGTATTCATCAACGAAACCTCCAGTTGATCTGCTAGATATGGGAACTCAGCCCCAATCGCAGTTTGTAGCGAGCTGCCATTCATACCAGCATTGAAAGCTGCTGGAGCGGACTATAGCGGCCCGCACGACGTGCCACATGAGCACAGAGCACAACCCCGCAAATCCATTTCTAGACCGAAAGTGGCCTAACTGCCCAATGGCAAGTCATCGCTACCTTTCTAGGACCTCTAGCTTGTGTACACGCTTGGCTGGGCCACGTAATCATTAACGTTGCCAACCTCACCGGTATCGGTACATGTGAACACTACTGTGCCTGGATTAACGTATGAAGCGTCGACTGCTTGCGTCCGACCAATTGCAGCAGCTGGACCACCGGGAGCCCCAAATGTATCCGGCAATGCGCTTTGAGTCGCAATCACAACGTCTGATGTAGCATTTCGTATATCTTCTAATGTGACTAAGGCTTGAATATCTACAGATTCGGCGAGTACATTCTGCAAAGATCCATCTGAATCCCACTCGTAGATAACCTAGTCCGATGGAGATGCGCCACAGTTGATGGCAAACTGCCTCCCATCTAGTCCCGTGGGCCCGGTTCCAGTATCTGCCGATAACAGAGTCAGCGTTACAGCAGCAGCCGAGTCTTCTTGTCGATCGCGGAACTCAATGGTGTGCACCTCGTTCACATCGTTGGACGTGACCCGCACTACCTGTACTTCTGGCTCCCGGACAGCTGACGTGAATATCTCTTGCACTTCATCCACATTGGCGCCCGTTGCTTGCACAAACTGCACTTCGTCTCTGTCGATCGTGTTAGTGACTAGAGTCTGCACTTGTGGCAGCACAGGGCCGCTGCTAATGGCCAGCTACTAAACTTCGTCCACTCCATTGATTACGGTAGTGAATGTCTGAATCTCATTCGTGACGTCTTCCACAATCTCGATAGTCTGCTTTTCGATGTGCACGTCTTCCAGCTGCACAGCCAGTACCTGCACTTCGTGTACAACTGGGAGAACGACCGATGCAAATCCGGACGAATTGAAGTGTTGCGTTGTGTCGACCTGGATCTGGAGCGCCGACAGGGTCTTCCCACCATCGTGGAGAGGAGTTGTCCAGCTGGCCTCTGCTTGCCGACTGTTGAGGGCTCGCATTCTCAGATCTAACGGAGCAGTCGGCTACCCATTCACAGTGGTAGCCGCGGTTGGAACAGGGTAAGCGGCTGGCCCAAACCCGATTGAATTTATTGCGGAAACTCTAACTACATATGTTCGCCCGGCGACGAGATCTGTGACAGTGTTACCAGTAGTCACGTTCCGCGTACCAATCACGAATGACATAACAGAATCAGGTCTAGTTGTAACTGGCTGGGTCGGAACCTCCACAGAACGCACGGATGCATCTAAGCTTGCTTGTGCTAGTGACACAGCTGCAGGGGCAAGCATTATTCCGTTCGCAGCAGCATCGGCCGCTGCTAGGGTAAAGGATGCCTGAGGGGGGGCACCAGCAGCTGAGAATCTATCCTAGTCCCATTCGATGAGATATTGCTCGACCGACATGCCGCCATTCCCACCATAGACTAGTGTGCTTGGGGTTGGCTCGGTCCATATTACCCTTATTTCTGCCTCCGACAGTACTTGCAGGGCGATCGAATATGGAGCACCAGGTGCTCTCAGTGTCGGCACTCCTGAATGTATTGGTGCGAAATTTCCCCATCCCCGGTCGTTTCTTGCTTGAACACGTACATAGTATCTCAAGCCTGATACCAAACCATCAATGTTGAAATAGAACTGTCTCAACCTACGAGCTACAGCATTGCTAACGGAAGCGGCTCCCGCATCGCTGAGCTCAGCACTGCCGCCTGAGTTGTTGAAGTCAGTGAAACTTTCGCTCAGTGACCACTCTACACTATAAAGAGTCACTGCAGAGCCCCCATCATCACTTGGGTACTTCCATGCAATCTTCAGGGCCTCGCCGGATAGCACATACAGAACAGAGATGCGGGGTACACCTGGCTCGGTCCTTGGCGTCTCGAACCTAGGCACAGACCACGCGGGAGCACTGTATCCGTTCAGCGAGTTATACGCCGCTACTCGGACTCCATACATCGCCCCAGACTCTAATCCATCAAGCAACTACGTCAGGCGAGCAGATACCGAGTCGGCTTGCACTGACACGGTGCCGTACCCTCTTGGAAGCACACCAGACTGCACTACTGCAACCTCAGCGTCAGCCTCTGGGCCAGTCAGACCGGCAGTTGATACTTGCATGGTTGGCAACTCGCCCAATTCCCCTACAAAGGTAACCATCCAATCATATCCCCGGCCATTCACCCGACGTGTGACAACTACCTCTGAAACTGTTTCGAGTGCCTCAAGCCTCGTCTTCATATCACTTGCAGTGGCATCAAAGGAGATGCGCCCGGTCCTCTGTCCTCGGAACTCTAGCTCCAAGAACCCTCCTATAGGCGATTGCCCCTGAATTATTGTCTACACAGCTGCATTTATGTTTGTGCCAGCCCAGCCCGTTCCTGGTAATGCCATCATCTCGATTTGGTCGCCAACATGGGCCACTTCAGTAAAGGTGACAGTCCATTGATATCCGAATCCAGGCACCCACACTGCATAGCTGCCATCTGGTACCACGTCCCATGCCCCTGCATCCAAAGCGGCGGTAGCGTCAGATGCGTTAGCTAAAACGAAATACGAAGCTCCACCAGCCCCGGCAGATGCAGGCGCAAGCGACACATCGGAGGCTACGACAAACGTGTTCACAGTAGGAGCATCTGGGTACTCGAACGAGGTGAGCAGCCTGATATCCGCAGTCCCCGGGGCCAAGATCGACGTATCGACATCTCCATCTAGACGCTACACAAAAATGTACCCACTTGCCTCTTGCTTGGCTCGGTAAGTCCCTTCTAGGCGCTTCCATGATCGCACACGCTGCACTGCAACGTTTCGAACGAGGCCGGTCCGCTCAAGAATTGCTTCCAACTGAGCTGCCGTGGCATCATGAGGGATATCATCAGATAGCTCGCCCCCAATTTGCACTCTGAAAGCGCCTTGAATGTCGTCAGAGTCTGCAGTTGTGGTAATCGTCTGCACTTCTTCAATGCCGGACGGGCCCATATCGTTTGCTGCTCGAGGTGAAGATGACAGTGTCACCACCTAGATTTCAGGAACGGGCTCTCCAATGAATCTCTCTACTCGGTAAGATTCAACGGCATCTCCGCCATTGCTGGCACCAGGTGCAAACGAAATCTCGAGCTCTGACGCCCCGGATGTACGAAGAATGGGTAAGAGTGGAGGTGATGGCTGCTTTGAGACGAGCACTCGGTCCGTGGCAATCTCGCCGACGCCTGGCCCGCGGCTGTTGACCGCCGTGACACGGAGTCCGTATTCCGCCCCGGTACGCAAGCCTGAAATCTCCACATGGAGTGGATTCGTTCCCCTTACAACTTCCTCGGCGAACCCTCGAACATTCATGCCGATGCAGCCTTGCATATTCACCCCGATGAGGGGCAGATTCCCAGCTCCTCTGGCCGTCTCGTGAGAAGTGTGGGCAAAGGTTACCAGCCATTCGAAGCCGCTGCGGATCCCATTTCGAATTGGAGACCGGGTGACAGATACGGCATGCAGTGACGGCAATGCCTCGAGAGCATTACGCAGAGCTCCACTTGTGCAGTTCGACGGAATAGTCAAGGCTGTGTAGCCTTCGAATTCCACATTGAATGTACTACCGTCAGAGAGCTCTCCAACGGCGTCAACAACGATGGCTTGCACTTCCCTCGTGAATGAATGAGGCATGATATCTGCAGATCCAGC
>Ga0136560_1001956_pt1 | contig 10513 bp, 16 predicted proteins | sample AntRauMeHopE1497_FD_104925 | JGI IMG/M metagenome (GOLD analysis project Ga0136560, IMG submission 104925) | Saline lake microbial communities from Rauer Islands, Antarctica - Metagenome Hop E1 #497 | ecosystem: Environmental > Aquatic > Non-marine Saline and Alkaline > Saline | place...
CCCGACAGAGGCAGGTACTACATCATTCTCAGCAGTCAGGATACCTTCCCACTGCTTTGTCGACCACTATGCGCGGTACACGGAGGTGCAACCGTGCTCAAGCAATACATCGTATCCCTCAGATGATGAGGGCAAGGCTGGCAATTCGATTGTCACGCTAGTAAAATCGGAACTGGTACTACCCCCGAACTAGATGAGGTCAGACTGCATCGTCAAGAGGGCGTCCTGCTGGACGAGCCGCTCATACGCTTCTAGTTGCTCTGGGCTGCCGGCATCCTGCAGTGTTACTGCCATGCTATTTCGTACCATCCCAGTAGAATGCATCGCTGCATGCTCAACAACGTCCAGACGCTTAGCTGCCGTCTCTGCAACGCCTAGTCGTGCGCGCATGTACAGCACGCTAAACAGCACTAGGCCCAGCACCAGCACCACAGGCGACATGAAGAGAGTCACTTTCCGACACACAAAGCTCGATGAAGTCGTGTAGGGGCGAGCAGGCAAAGGAATGGTTTGGTCGGTCGAACCAAGACCCACGCTGGATGAGACAAGTCGGGACGACTACATTGCTGCAATTGGGGATTTCAATCCCCCGCCGGCTTGAAGCCCACCAATGGGCGCTACCCTGCTACTAATCTATCTGCTCTCTTCGAATCGGGGTTCCTCTCCAGCTGCTTCAATGTCCACGAAGGCCACACCTCCGCTGCTCTTGCTCCTGGTGACCAGGTTCGAACTCTCGTTGCCAAACCTGTCCCCCCCGTTTGCGTGTTGCTGCATGCGCCTATGAACCTGCTTTTCAGCTGCTCGCAGCACCATACGATATGCCTCCTCTCCCTCGTCGTCTTGCACAAACAGACGTTTTTCCTCCTCCTCGTCCGCGAGACCTACTCCACCTGCACTCATGCCACCCTCTGCCATCTGCACTAACGCCTGGTCTTCTTGTTCCACCATCATCCGATCCAGGCTGCGCTGAGCCCGCTCCTTCAGCGCCTTGGCTAGTCGACGAGGCACGTGTAGGAGCAGCAGCGTCACCGCCTATGTCCGCTCCGAAATGTCGCGCACGGCGGCGTAGAAGATAGGTGTGGCTACTAGCACGCACAGAGCGAAGGCAACAGAACCGGCGATGATGAGCTCGAGCTGCACTCGAGGCATGGCCCGGACGAAGTCTCTTTGTCGTATGGCTAGGCTTTGATTCATTGCCTCAATCACGGTGTGATAGTTGAGGAGCAGGAATCGCATAGAGACGGAGTCGCGGGCGTTGATCTGGTCCAGAGGAAGCTCGCCTACCCCACTGATAGCGGCAGTAGTTTCAAGTAGCAGGTCCACGAGGCTCACTGTTCGGAAAGTCGTTGCATTTGTGGCAAGATTAGCGGAGGGTTGCAGGATCTTTATGTGGCGCTCGAGCTCGAAGGCAAAAGCGTCTGGTCCTCCAGCCGACTGGGCCTCGTACAGCTTCTCATGATGCTGCCTCAGGGCGGCATTATGGGCAAGCATGAAAGCGGCATCTGCTGCTACGCCCTCGAGAAGCCCGCTTCCTTGATCGTAGACGAGCAATGCCGTCTGGTTGTCTGGTCTACGTCCGTAGAAAGTCTCGTCGCTGCTGCGAGCGATCTCCTCCGCATAGCTCATCCCGTACTTGTAATCCAGCATTCGCTACCCACCGTGCGTGAGAGCTGTTGTCAGGCTGGACAGTCGCTCCACAGCAGACCGCAGCCACAGCAGCTCGACAAGGCCAATTGCCAGCACGGCAACCACTAGTCCGACTAGTGTGTACCGCGTGCGACTCACCTCGGGCTCTGTCACTTTCGCTAGGTTTCCGATGCTGCGCCTGACCACCATGCTCGCAGCAGAACCCATGCTGGTCATCGATTGCGCTCCAGATACCTTCTGCCTGCCAGATTGCACCGACGACCTGCGAAACTTTGCTCGCAAAGCGGACGACGGCGATCGCATTCCAGGCCCGCTGTCGCTGAGCAATTTGCCCTCAATGCTGTTGGCCTGGCTACCGCCCCAGCTGGCCTGCCCCGGCTACTTGCCGCCTGAGCCTTGCTTCCGCCGGCCATCTGGGTCAATGTCGTCAGCAGCCATGCTGTTGCTTATGCCGGGATAATCTCTTGTTCGACGCCTGACGCCCTTGGTTTCATCCTTGGGCGGTGAAGCAACCGATAGAATGAATGCAGAGGTCTTTGAGCCCATTTCTTCCGTGCCTATGCCTGGGTCGCTCCCGGCACTGTTGCTTGACACCTGGCGACTGCTGTGAGAGGATGTGACGGCAGCAGCCGCTGGTCCAAGCTACAAGTTCTGACTTGCCTCGGATGCACGTGTAGCGTGCATTGCCGAATTGCCCAAACCTTCGGCCAGCGCTTGACGATCCAATGACGTTGTCTGGCTGGATGAATACGGCTGCGACGAGGGGAGTTGCATAGATGAGGCCGGTATACCAACTCCTGCTGTAGCAGCTTTGCTGCTGGGTTTTTCCTCTGCCAATTCTTTGCTTTCCATTGCCGCCCGACTGCTTGATACGGACGCTGCATCATCGGACTCTGTCTCTGTTGCGGTACCGAGGCGCCGAGCCAGTATTCCTAGCTCTTGCTCCTTGTCCACAAACCGCCAGCGAAGCACGTAGAAATCACCAACGCCTGGTGGGAGCGGCACAAATTGCACGCTACCTAAAAGCAGTACATCCCCATGCGGGGTCCCTATGACAGGTATTAGGCCCATCGTAGATCCCATCAGGTCCATTAGCGGCTGCACATCGGCCACTCTAGTGTTGGGCTTTGTCTCTGCGCTCTGCTGCGCGAATGCAGCCATCTATGTGCTCATCGACAAGGTGGACTGAAGACGTGCCAGCACTTGCTTCTGAGGATCAGGAAGTTGCTACCAATCCCCCAGATTTAGCATGCTCCTGTTGTTGCTATTGTCACGTTTGGCGCTCAGCAGTCCAGGTGCCTCGGCATGCTTCGAACCGTCCAGATCGCTGTGATCCGATACATCAACGTGCTTTACACCGGCACCAAGATTCCCCTCGCCATCGGAATCGTCGTCTGCGGACTCACCTAGGACATCCGTGTCGCTTTCTCTGCGACTTCGGGCAGATGAGAGCACGCCAGCCCTCTTGGTGTGGCTCTTGCGGTGACGAGACACGGGTTTCGTCCCTTTGTGTCGCCTTAATCCGAACTGCCGACGCATGTCGTGCACATCAGGTTGGTCTCGCAGCTGCCTCACCTGCTCGCGATCAAGCTCCACAGTGGCTTTGCGGAAGGATCGAGCGATGGTTGGGAAGTAAGCGAGCATGCTCGCTCGACCGTCCCCAATTGCATCGTGGGTCACTCCCAGCAGGTCAGCAGATCGCTGCGTCGCTGCATACACGCGGAAGCCGCTGTCGCTGGGCGAGAAGGTTATATAGTCGTCCTCGCTTGTAATCTGTCGCATCACGGCTGTGAAACGAGGTTCAAAGGACCTCTCATCAGGGGGTGTCTCAATGATCGTGTTCCAAGCCGGAATGAGTGACCCGTCCTGTCGCTGGTAGAACACAGCCCGCTCCCTGTTGAGGACTCGGGTCTTCTATCGGGGTGCCGCCGCGAAGCGATTCAGCAGCGAGTCGTGCGCTGATCTAATCGGCTCCGGCAGCACACTGTTGATGTTGTGCCCCACCAGCGCAGACTGCGTGTACCCCAGCATACGACACGCAGCAGGCGAGGCGGCCACGATCTCCCCGATGGACGACCCCTGTCCTGAGATCGAGATCACGGCGCTGCTCTCGTCCAGAATGGAAAGGCGAGCTGCTTTCACGTCGGCCAGTGCAGCAGCCGACATCCCGATCATACCCTGCGCTGCGAGTTCCCTTCTCTTGGCGGCTGCAGCACTCGCAGATGCCAATACCTGACCAGCCATCCCACCCGCGGCGTGTCCCTCGGGACCCGCATGACTCGCCGAGCTCTTGGACGCCTGGAGCATTGTCACTGTGCGAACCACCTTCCCGTTGTCCGACCGATGCACCTCCTCCAGTCGATCGGCCTTGTTCAGCAGTTCCTGCGCCCGGTCCGGATTCTAACCTAAATCAAGAAGGTGAGTGGCATAGGCTCTCAGGGCACTCGTACTGTCTCCATTCAATTCCAGCATGGCCAGATGCAGTCGGTCCGCTTTGTGGAGTGTCCGCTGAAGTCGCAGACCCACTGTCCACAGGTGGTCTAGGTCGGGAGCTGTAGATGCCATGGCTGTCCACAGCTGGGTCAGTAAGCTGAAGCACATCGTCCGGGCTTCCTGAGCTTGCGCGAACATCTGATCGAACAGCACTCGGTCGATGGGGGAGGACCCCTCGGACCCCGTCTCCCGGAGCTGTGTGGACCGCTGATAGATGTGAAAGAGCACATCAAGCGAGGGGGACAGAGCCCTTGCTCTCGCGAGCGCCATGGCCTCATGGAAGAGCCAGGGGGAATGGTCCCTGAATCCGATCGATGCGAGCATGCACGCCATCTCGCTCTGAGGGAACTGCGTGAGAAGGAAATGCATGCCTCGGAAGGCCTCCCGAAGCAATCTACGCTACTCCGCCATCCGTACTCGGGATGCTCGGTCAACAGCAGCGCTGACTCCTTCTCCTGATCGCTGGCTCGGCCGCGCCCGGTCCGGGTCACCACCGGAGCCTGTTTTTCCATCGCCTGCACCTGCCTGCCGGCCACTTTCGGAGTTTCTGGTCTGGCCACGCGGTTCGGTTCTACGGGCTTCATCCTCGTCCTATTCCTGGGCTGCTGCAGCAGCATAGGCCTGGGCTGTCGTTGCATCGGCAAGTGATTCGAGCTTGGCCATTAACCGCAGTCGGTGCCTTACCCAAGCATTGATGTCGTACGGTGAGGATGCCACGCCGCTGAATTCTTCGAGTCTCATCTGGACAACCTGGTTCTGTCTCACGAATACAAGCGTTCCACCTGCGATTCCAGCCACGATTCCGCCCAGGAGGAGGAGGGCCGAGTGGTCCTGGTCGTCAGCTGACACTTGACCAATCGCTAAGCAAATGCCGAACCACAGATATGCAGCGGCGAACCCCCCCATGCATGCGTTCAGCTCGGGTCTAGGGTGTACGAGCATGGTTGCCTGCAAGTAATACCAAAGAATCCCGCATCCCAGATGCACCAGCGTCATATATACGGTCCCCAGCAGCTGAGCAGCGAACAGGTTAGAGACGAGCGACAGAAGGAGCATTATCAGCAGGACAGCTACATCGAGCCGTCCCGTGGCCTTCGCTGCCCAAGACTACGAAGTAGGGTCTTTCTCGTGGAACACGCTGGCAACCAATATGGACAATCCTGCGATATGACGAATTAAAACAGACGCGCACGTCATCAGAACAGTAGGCATTCACACAACTTGAGGCCAGGGCACGGAGCTACACTACATTAAACTTACCGGATAGGATGATAACAAAGATAATAGCTGCAACCGAAGTAATTATTCTAGCGGGCGCGTCGCATGATAGGCCCGTAGACAGCCAATCGCCGTTCTCACACGCAAGCCCTCTGAAGAGTAGCCCAGATAGCGGGAGGAACAGAACGCTGGCTGTCAAGCTACCAGCCCACCTAAACGTTCTCAAAAGTAGTCCATTTTGAGGCCACTCGAGGAGGAAGGATGTGGCAATGAAGCACGCACATGCACACACAAAAATTGTCCACACTGAGGCCAATATGAACAGAACAACGAAGATAGAAGTTCCTGCGGTGGCACTCGCAGGTGCCAAGTACGAAACCGCTCTTCCGTAGCCAAGTGCTATAGGAGAATCAGTCCAAGGTAAAGCAGGGTCCGTAGACACGATAAAGCTGGACAACTATAGGAAGCGAATCGTCGACACCAGTAGAAAGCCGAACTTGATGTCCTCAGATTGGCGAGTAAGCAAAGCAAGAGTGCCAAACACCGCTTTCACCAGAGAAAGCCCGACACGATCCAGCCAAGTATTTGCTTTGGAGGAATCAAAGAAACCCGGTTTGCCAGAAGCACTCATCTAGCCATCGAGCTGTCGAGCAGAAACAACTGAAGTCGCCATAGCTTTCTTGGTACCTCAAGCACAAATCAGCGTCTCTCAACAGATAGAAAGTGAGATATAGAAGCGCTTGCACAAACTATATGCACAGCTTTGGCTACGTATCCGCCTAGACTTGACAGATGTAACGAACTCAGCAGGGTCGCGCTGCGCCATCGCGATGGTTGCAACCGCCGCCGAACCGCCCAGTATCTGCTCAGTTGGTCGCAAGTTACGCTTCGAGCTACTAAACGTGAACGGACAGATTGGCAGACATGAGAGAAATGCAAGCCAAAGATCGAATAAGTAAAACTAGCTACTCTAGCATGATATGAAAAAAATTACTCCTCCATCTTAGCAGAGTTAGCCCCGCCGGCTGCACCGGCATTCTCCATGCCAGGCCCCGGTGGGTTTGAGGCACCTTTATTTGTGGCAGTGCCACTGACTAGTCCCATCGGTGCGATCATTCGTTCACCGGCAAGATCATCGCTGGTCTTCGCCTCGGAGAAGCGGCGGTCACGATCGTCGATTGCCGCTTGAAGCAGTACTCGCTGCGCCTCAGTTTGAGGAGCAGCTGCTCGCACGGTCGGCATCAGGTCAGGAAACTGGGACGCCGCATACTAAAGTATATCTGTAGCAGTCACCTCGGCCCTATCCAGATCGGTAGCTCTGGCTGCAGGGCTCGCAGCTGCACCATGGGCCACAATGTGCTTCGTTGCACTGGCCAGCGCTCGCTGTCCATCTCGGCCCATACGAGCCCTCAGCTCGTCCTCTATCACTCGTTTTTGTTCTCTGCCATGAGCAGTAGTATCCAATATACCCTATTCATGTCCCATGGCGCGCTGATCTGCAGCAACTGCGACTTGTGGCACGTTTGTATGTGGTGGCGGAGCAGCAAATGACATTCCGTGATCAGCCTCTGCGGCAAGTACGGCAGCTTCCGCAGGCGTGTGAGCTGCCCTGGCCATGCGCCGAGCACTACGCATCCTTGCGAGTTTAGATGCGCCAATCAATAGCTCATCGCAAAACTCTTGGGAGTCTTGCACCAGGAACTGCAGATGAATGGGAGATTATCCAATAGAGAGCTTCCAGTCTGATGCGCACGGGATCAGAGAGTATTCCAGAGCATCAAGTAGCATGATCTCATCGATTAACTCACTTCTTCCAGCAGTGGGTCTAATAACAGATCTGGTGCCGTACGAAAAAACTCTCCCCTGATGAACTCTCGAATCATCGAATCCGTCTGCAATATGTATAGTTACGAGGCGATTGCCCTACAGTATCATGCACTTCAACAAGTATCTTAATTAATCGAATGAAAAAGCCTTACCGGCGCTGCCATAGTCGGTAATTGCTTTTGCAGTGACCTGAATCGATCATGGTGAAGCGGAACATAACCGGAACGACCGCCGCCGGCGCGCGGCTTGTCCCTTGCGCGAGGAACCGAGTTTTTCTGTCAAGGCCTACGGTCGGGAAACGGCTAAGGGGGCTTGAGATGTATTTAGGGTCTCCCCAGCTAGATGTGCAGCCAAGGTCAACAACTCGTGTAGTGCCGCGAGCATCTCAATGGCAACGAGATGTTATCCAATGTCTGTGTACCAACCTTTGGTCAGCTTCAAACGGCGAAGACAACATGTAAGATGTTACAGCCAAGCGGTGCGCTAGATAATTCAGCTTACTGTTGGCTGCGTTCTCGTATGGTCGTGCATAGACTGACAGAGCGAGGATCAGTATTGAAAATCGTGGCAGAAAAGCTCAATATAATATCAACTATATCTACCTACAACAACGACCTGGGGACGGCATCGTCGGCTTAAGCCTGCCTCCAGTAAAGGCTTTGTACCCGCATGTATGTCCGGGATCAGTAAGACTCTCTCTTTCAGACTACTAAGCCCAGGGCAAAGAATTCCCCTGGCCAGTGCACTCTCTCCGTGCAGCCCCCCCGCATGCTAGCCGGTGACGGCAAGCACGCTTGACAACGCATGATCGTTCGAAACCCATTTGGGATTGACGATATGACAAAATCTTCCTCACAACTACTGAACAGTATCGTAACTTGATGCGCGACATGCACGCGTTCGCGTCACGGGCTGGCTTCATTAACTACGGTTTGGCTCTCTTCTGATAATTGTCTAGACTAGATGCGTCGCGCTAGGGGTCGGGTTTCTTCCCGGAATGAGAAACCGCAATATCCCGGACACTCTCGTGCTCACTCGCCATGGCGAGATTTATTGCTAACGCAAGAGCTCGGCAAAGAGTGAAAACAGTCCAATGAAGACCCAGAAAAGATTCAGATTCGAACTGAGTGCATCGCCGATCCGTAGTGATCACCCAGTGCATCCACATTAAATAAACATTTATCTTGGAAACTGCTTTAACCAGGCGATCTTCGCAAACGCCGCAGCCTTCTTCGTCTTCTGTTGCTACATGGTCTTGAGCCATGGTTCGCCTGCAAAATGAAGTACGCGCGAGATCGAGTACATCTGCTAAGTAACATACCCCGACTAAGAATAAACCATGGATATCAAGCTGATCGTGTGTCATCGGTGGCTAGGATGGTTATCTCCATAAGGGGGCAATGTTGTGGTGCCCCTCTTAATCAAAAAGTCTGGTGCTAGTCAATTATGTTCGTCATTTGACAACTGATCTCAGGTTAAAATTAATACAACTCACCTTCTTAGGAGATCGTCCGTTGCGATTCAGCAGCTCCCACGATATTTCTAATGAAGAGATCCCGTCGATGTTTGCTCCCCACGCAGCAGCAGTTGATGGCATCACAACTCGGCTACTCTGAGCCACCACGTGCAACGGCCGAGCAGATCTTGCAACTGCTACAATTGGTAGCCGACACAATCTGCCGGCAAACATGGAGCTCACCAATACCTGGCTAGATAATTGGGAATGATGTCACGGCGGGGTTTGCGGTGGCACGGATTACTGTAACGAGTATGTTTGCATATATTTATCGAACGTTCCTGAACCATCTAGCAAGATCCTGAATTTGCAGAAGCTTTGCCAGCCGGCCGCAAGAGCGGACCGAGTCCACTACTATCGACCGTAATCACGAAAAATGATTCAAACAAAGTGGCTAGTTGCATCTTTGGTATCAATTGTGCTGTTGCTTCACAGGGATGGTCATGCAACTATTGCCGTCGCAGCAGCTATCTGCACCGCGCTCTTTGGAAAGCTTACAAAAGCCTGCCTGAGGGTGCAAAGGCCTTCGAATTCGTAGCAGAGGGACTATGGCATGCCATCATCGCATGCCTTGCTTCTTTTCTATTTTTCTGCGTTTGCTTGCAGTGCGCTTCTACTGCGCGGTTGGCGTATGTCGGATTCAGGAGTTCCCGTGCCATTGCCGAGGCTTGTAAAATGGATTGATCCCAAGGTTCGTGGCGGGGAACGATTGACAAAGGTTGTCTGTGGACTGTAGGACCCGCTACTCGTCCGGAATGTGGGGGATGATGGCGGAGAACGGCGTTCGGTTACTGTGGAGCCACAGCTGTGTGACGAGCTGGACACGCTAGCCCTTATCGCAGGACCATCAGCTGCCGACGCAAAAGGATTCACCCCAGCATGGCTGCACGATTTGATGCAAGTTCCTGCAGCCTACGTAGGGCCGCTGCTGGCGATGCCGATCGTGGTGGGAGCCTCTGCCATGTCAGCTTGGAGAGTCGCATCTGGGCTTCATACACCCGGCCAGGTCGGCGTTGGGGCTGCTCTCGGCATCGTGTGCGGAGTATTCGGACACTGGGCCGCAACGGCGGAGAGAGGTCTAGGACGGATGGTTGACACGTGGATGAGAGGTGGTGACCCGTGGTCACTCGGGGATCCGGATGGGGGTGCGGATGGGCAAGCGAGCATCGAAGCAGGTGCTCCCACCCTCAGCTGGAGCACCGGTGCAATGGCAGTAGTGCTTGCTTTGCTTGGGCTTGCGCTGGTTGGGTCTGTCGAGAGATCTCTCTGCAAGGACATGGTTGAGGACGGAGACACTCCTGTGTCTGACGATGAGGAGGTGGAGGTGGAGGTGGAGGGCTTGACAGCGGATACCCGTGCACTGGGCGTAGAACCTGCTATGCAGCAAGACACCCGGCGCAGAAGAGCGCAGCGACATGACATTTCTGAGTGATCACTGCCAGCAATGTCGCAATGACAATCGCATGGATTATGTTGCGACCAGTTCCCATTTTATTCTGAGAATTTACAATCGAAGCGACCTCCTTATCAGTGCAAGCAGAAAAAATACCATGGCATCTGCCAGCGGGCGAGAGATTATTGTCACAGTTGAGCTTGAGCTTGATGATGGAATGCTTGTCCTCAACGTTTCGCGCGGCGAGAATCCAGAAGATCGCGTCGATCAGTTCATGGAGGCGAACGGTCTAGAAGCTGATGTCCGGCCTATCCTCCTCGATGAGGTTAAGCGCAACCTGCTCGACGTTGCCTAGCGTGTTTTACCACGTGTTGTATTCTCCGTTGAGGTGGCAGAAGATGATAATTAGGAGCTTATAG
>Ga0136560_1001957_pt1 | contig 10510 bp, 3 predicted proteins | sample AntRauMeHopE1497_FD_104925 | JGI IMG/M metagenome (GOLD analysis project Ga0136560, IMG submission 104925) | Saline lake microbial communities from Rauer Islands, Antarctica - Metagenome Hop E1 #497 | ecosystem: Environmental > Aquatic > Non-marine Saline and Alkaline > Saline | place...
CCGCCGCCGCCGCCCGCCGCCGCCTCGACCTCGTTCCGATCCTCCTCGTCGGCACCTCCACCTCCACAGTCCGCCGCTCCCGCCTCACCACCCGATCCTCCTCCCCCACCGCCTCCCGGACGCTCTCCTCCGCCCCCCTCATCCGCCCCAGCGCCGCCCGGAGCGCCCTGCCGGCTCGCACGTCGGCGTACGCCCCGCCCTTGGCGCCGAGCGACGCCGCCAGCGCGTCGCTCTCCTCGTCCCCCTCAGCCTCCAGGCGGAAGCCGACCGCCGGCGACAGGCCCGTCTCCCCGCGGCGCTGGCTGTACACCCGCCGGTCCAGGGACAGCTGCTCTACCACCACCAGCTCCCGCCCGTCCGACGTCGGCCCGATCAGCTCTGCCCTGAGGTCGTGCGGCTCTGCCTCCTGGCGGAGGGCATCGCCGAGCTCGTCGCCGTCGGCGAGGCGCGACTGCAGGAGGCAGCGGAGGAGCCGGCAGCGGGCCGGCACGGTTAGGTCGGCGAATCGGCGGTTCCCCGAGAGGGGCGGGGAGCGGCCCCAGGGGCGGAGGAGCGACGACCATCGCTCCTCCTCGTCCACCTCCTCCTCGGTGGCCTCCGGCACAGCGGCGGCGGCCCCGTCGTCGTCGTCCTCCTCCTCGTCGCCGTCGTCCTCGTCGTCCTCGTCGTCGCTGCCCGACGTCGTCCCGGCCTGAGCCCCGCCCGCAGCGGCCGAGGAGGACGACGAGGAGGACGACGCCGCGGCACCCTTGGCCGCTGCGGCCTCGTCCCGCCCGGGAATGCCCTCCTCAGGGGTCCAGTCGTCGTCCGCAACACGCTGGGGCCAGCCCCGCAGCGACGCCACGCGGCGCCTCAGGGTGCGCCACCGCTCGAACCAGTCCGAGACGAGCACGGTGAGGGGCGCGCTCCACCCGGCGTAGTCGAGGCCCTCGCCCAGCCCGATGGAGCCGCACGGCTGCAGGCGCGGCATCAGCAGCCGCGTCATCAGCTGGGACATGAACTCCGACGTCTGCGGCGACAGCAGGCCCTCCTGCGGCAAGGCACGGCGGGGAGAGGGGAGGGGCGCCGGTTTTGAGGCCGCGGGGCCGCCGGCCGCGCGAGCAGCGCCTCGGCCGTCGCCTCGCAAGCCTCGCGCCGCCTCACCTCGAGCTCGGCAAAGGTGAAGATTCGAAGGTTAATGAAGTCCGTCATGTTGTAGATGAGAATCGCGCTCGACGGCACGTCCCAGCACGCCCTGAGCGTGGCCAGGTCGGCTGCGAGCAAGCGGCGCAGGGAGGGTTCAAACCGCAGGTGGCGCGTCGACCCGTGTCGAGGCCGGCTGCGACCGATATGCGGGCCCGATACAGCCCCCGCCGGCCATGACTCACTTGCTTGCGCCACGACGGCCGGCTCCGCGGGGATCACAGTGTCATGCTCAAAGAGGAGGCGCTCGGCTTCAGCGGCCCCCTCGCCCGGCCGCGGATCGTCAGCCGCCGAGCCGCCGTCCTTTCCTCTGGAACCATCGTCGGATGCGCCCGACGAGGCCGCGGCGGCTGTGCTCGCGGACCCGAGCCGAGGCCGGGCCGGCGACGGCTCGGAGTCGCCGTTCGGCCCGCCCGTCGACTGACGGGACCGCTTTCGCCTCGCGCGGGCCGCCATTGTTGGCAGCACACCAGGTGCGTGCTGCGGCAGGCAGGCACACGCCCCGGTGTGGGGTGGGGTGGGCCTGACGGCCGGCCACGAGTCTGACAGGGCAGATCTGTTGCAAGCCCGCGCCACACGGCACTCTGGTACGCGCAGCCCAGCCCCCGGCGCATCTGGCAGAACCGGGTTCGTCCCCGCTGCGCTTCCCCGAGGGAAACGCCGGCCCTAGGCGCGGCGGCCCGGGCTGCGGGCGCGGGCACATAGCATCATCGGCGTTTTTGCTCCGGATGCCCGCCACCGACGGCTGGAACCGGGACGTGGCCCGGGCATCAGACATTCGCGTCGGTCAACGGGTGCTGGGCTCTTGGCGGGATGGGTCGGAGCGTGAGCCGATCGACCCGTCTGCCCTCGCCGGAATTTCCCGCCGCCCTTGGCTCCTCGGGCGGTTCTGAGCCCGATTCGATCCCCGTTTGCGCCGTGCTGATATGATCCGCAGGTGAGGCCGAGATCCTGGACCAGAGGCCGCAGAACGTCGCGCTAAGGAGGCGCGGTGTTCCGTTTGTCGCCCCATCGGACCTCCCCCTGGACGAGCGCGAGTACTACCTCCACTACAAGGACCGTGAGAGAAGAACACGTCGCACGCATCCTCGTTTCGGCGGCACGCGGCCCGCTGTTTGCCTCAACGCGCGGCGTTTGGTCCGCCGCCCTGCCGGCTCCCGCAGAGGACAAGCGGCTCGACGAGTGGGTGCAACTGTCCGCGATCGTGGCCGCGTGGGAAGGCCCCGCGGCAGGGCCGTCGTCGTCGTCGTCATCAGCGGCGGCGGCAGCGGCGAGCGCCGCCTCCGCCCCTCGCGCCCGCAAGCGGCGGCAGTCCAAGGTCCGCGCCGAGGGGAAGTTTGAGGCCATGGAGCGGGAGCACCAAGAGGCAACGCGGGTGAGCCGGCGCCGAGGACACGCCCGATACCGGCACAACAGCTGAAGCAACAACCCCCCACCCTCGTAGCGTGTGACACGCCATCCCCACCGCCGCCGCTGCCCCACGAGCTACCCCAAACCCTTTCTCCCACCGCCCCCGCCCCCTCAGATCAAGAACATCCAATCGGTACAGTTCGGCCGCTGGGAGGTGGACTGCTGGTATTACAGCCCCTACCCAGACGACTACGCCGTCGACCGGCTCTACCTATGCGAGCACTCGCTGCGCTACTTCCGGCGGCTCAGCGCCCTGCGGCGGCACGAGGCCTCGTCCGGGCTGCGCGGGCCCCCCGGGGAGCGCGTGTACCGGGATCGCGCTCGCGGCCTCGTCGTCTTCGAGGTTGACGGGCGGTCGGACAAGGAGTTCTGCCAGAACCTGTGCCTGCTCGCCAAGCTCTTCCTGGACCACAAGACGCTCTACTTTGACGTGGACCCGTTCCTGTTCTACGTGCTCTGCGAGGAGGACGACGCCGGCGTCGCTCACCTCGTGGGGTACTTCAGCAAGGAGAAGCACAGCCCGGACGGCTTCAACCTGTCCTGCATCCTGACCCTGCCCCCCTACCAGCGCAAGGGCTACGGCACGTTCCTCATCAGCCTCAGCTACGAGCTGTCCAAGCGGGAGGGGCGGACCGGCTCTCCCGAGCGGCCGCTGTCGGACCTGGGGAAGGTCTCGTACCAGGCCTACTGGGCCCACGTCGTCCTCGCCGCCCTCGCCGCCGACGCCGGGGCCGGGCTCACGATCCGGGAGCTGTCGGCGGCGACGCGGGTCAGGGTGGAGGACATCGTGTCGACGCTGCAGGAGCTGGGCCTGGTGAAACTCCGCAGGGGGCAGCACATGGTCCGTATCTCCGAGGAGGCGGTCCGCCGCCACGTCATCGAGAGCCGCGCCCCGGAGAGCATGTGCAGGCCCGAGTGCCTGACCTGGGAGCCCCCGGCCAAGGGGGCCGCGGCCGGCGCCAAGGCCCGCAAGCCCTGAGGCTGGCAGCGTAAGAGTTTTCTTGGGTGTGAATGTGTGCGGCTCGCCGGCAGGGAATGAAGGGAAGCGCTGGGGTCATTGAGGTGAGCTGACTCCTGCGCGCTCGCTGGCCGAAGCGGCGATGAGAACGCTGCTATACCGCGCACATGCACAAACCGACCGACAAAGCACTCAGGCGTGTGCCAAAAAAAACTGCGCTTCGTGCCGTTTCGGGCCGCTGACATGTTTGGCGCGGCGCTCCGAGCCGTTTCGGCGCGCGCAGGCACTCGCGGGTCTGGGGCGCCAATGCGAGCCCGCCGCTCACGCAAGGGGCGGGGCGAAGACGGCGGCGGCGGCGAGGACGCCGTCGCGGGAGAAGGCGAGAGCGCCGAAGCGGCTGCTCTTGCCGTAGACGGGGCCGCCGACGCGCAGCCCGGAGGGGTCGTCGCCGCGCGAGGGGGCGACGCCGGCTGCGGCGGACGAGGCCGCTGCCGCCTGCTCGGCTAGTGCTGCCTCCTCGGCCTCGGCCTCGGCGGAGACGATGTGGGCGGGCATTGTGTGCGCCGCGGAGACGGCGTCGGTGGCGGCGGCGGCGCGGCCGCGGGCCGAGGACGGGGGCGCGGTGCGGGGTACGTCGACGGTGTGGGTGCGGCGGAGCCTCGCGGCGCGGTTTCGCCAGGCGGTGACGTCCCAGGTGGTGATGGTGGAGTCGGTGGACGCGACGACGAGGGCCCTGGAGGACGGCGAAACCGCCATGGCGGCGACGGCGGCGCACCCGCGGGCGGAGGGGGCGGGGACCCAGACGGCTCCCTCGCTGCGCCCGGCGACGACGTCCCAGCACCGGACGGCCCCGGCGGTGTCGGCCGTGAATGCGAGGCGTCCGCAGGGGGACCAGCAGGCGGCGGTGACGGGGGCGCGGTGGCCGATGAGGAGGCGTGCGGTGGTGGCGTCCTCGACCGACTCCACCCTGACGGACCCGTCCGCGGCGCCGACGAGGAGCATGTGCGCCCCCGGGTGGAAGGCGACGACGTCGGCGGACCGGGAGTAGGTGTGGAGGACGCGGACGGGGCGGGAGGGGCGGGCGGTATGCCAGACGCGGGCCGCGCCGTCGGCGTGGGCCGAGGCGAAGAGGGAGGGGAGGGCGGGGGCCCAGTCGACGGACCACACGGGGCCCGCGGCGTGTCGGTAGACGGCGACACACCTCGCGGCGGGGACGGACCACAGCCTGATGCAGCCGTCGGCGCCGCCGGTCAGGAGCCAGTCCTCCCCCGGGCTGAGCGACGCGCAGTGGACGGGCCCGCAGTGGCCGACGAGGACGGCGGGGCGGCGCCGCCCGTGCCGCGGCAGGGCCTGCAGAGAGTCATCGGCGGTCGACTCGGCGGCGAACGTGGCCAGGGCGGGGCCGTCCTCGGGCCGGGAGCGCTTGGCCGATCGCCCGGCCGCGCCTCGCCGGACCATGGCCTGCGCGCCGGACAGATCGTCGTCGTCGTCCTCTTTGGCGTCCGCGTCGACGCGCCCCAGGCCCCCGGCGTCGTCGTCCGAGCCCCCGAGCACATCGTCATCGTCCTCCTCCTCCTCCGCCACGACGTCCTCCTCCTCCTCGTCCTCCTCCCCTTGGCCACCCAGTCCCCCGGCGCCCAGGCCCGACGACCCGGCCGCGCCCCCGCGCCTCCTCCCCTCCCCCGCCGCGCCCGACCTCGCGGCGCGGTGCGGCTCTGCCTCGTGCCGCTCTGCCCAGCGCGACCGCGCGTTGGACCACACGGCCACGTGGCCGTCGCCGAAACCGGCCACGACCGTCCCCCGGCGCGCCCCCACCGCCACGCACGTGGCCCCCTCCCCCTGCAGCACGGTGAAACCCACCACGCTGGGCTGCGACGGAGCCGGGAGCGACGCGTCAAGCATGCCCGCCGGGCGCGGACCCCGCCTCCCGACCCCGGCCATCGCAGCAAGCGCCCTCGCCGCCGCGACCGAGCCCCCCGGCAGGGCAACCTGCTTGGCGAGCGCGAGGAACGTCTTGCCGGCGTGCACTCGGGCCTGGGGCCAGAGCGTCCCCGCCGCCGGTCCCGGCCGCTTCTTCGCGATGGCCGCCAGCACCACAGCCTCCGCCTCCGCCTTCCCCGCCGGCAGAGCCGTGCCCCGGAGGCTGTCCGGGACGTCGTCCCCCATCGGGTCCCGCTGCAGAGCCTCGACGATGCGGGATACCTCCCCGTCCCTCGCCCCGGGGGCCAGGCCCTCGAGCGGGTCCTCGCCCCTCCCCGCCGCGACGAGCATGTGCGCCGCGTTGAGCAGGGTGACGGCGGAGGCGTCGCCGAGGCCCCGCTGCGGGCCCTTTGCCGCGGCCGACGCGCACTGCTTGGACGACTGCGCGACGTCGCCCGTGGTGCCGGTCGAGTCGTCCGCGGCGCCGAGCTCTGCCGCCGCCTTCACCGCGGCCCTGGCCTCCTCGGCGGCGTCCCTGCCCTCGGCGTCGTCGGCGCGCGACACGGCCGTGGCCTCGGCGACGTCGGCGGCCACCCGTACCGCGGCGGGCGTCTCCGCCGGGTAGAAGAAGCCCCACGAGGGGCGGGGGCAGGAGCCCGCCAGGGCGGCAGAGCCGGGGGGCAGAGGCTGGCCAGTGCCGTACGTCCGAGGCGGCAGCGGCACGGGCGGTCGCACCGACGAGGACGAGGACGACCGCCCCTCGTCGTCGCCGTCGCCCTCGCCCCCCGCCCCCGCCCGCGTGGTCCAGCCTCCCCCCGCGCCGCCCGCCCCCGAGTCCCACGACCTCCCCCCCGACAGCACCACGCGCACGCAGCCCCTCGCCTCGGCCATGAGGGCTAGCATCGCCACGTGCGCCCGCCGCTGGAGCAGGCCGAGGGCGAGTCCCCGTGACAGCGCCGACATCCGGACGACCCGCTGCCGTCTCTCCCCGCGCGCGCAGCACGACCACCACTCCACGAGCGGGTGGGGCCTGGAGGCCTGCGGCCCGAAGTCCGGCCCCGTCAGGACCCTGACCTCGCCGTGGCCGGCTCTCAGGCCGGGGACCTCCCCCGTGCCGCCGCCCTGCGGCATCGGCCCCGCCCCCGGCCGGGCCCCGTCCAGGCTGCGCGGCGAGCCGCCCCAAGCGAGGAGGCGGCCCGGCGACGCGCCGAGGAGCTCTGCCAGCTCTGCCAGCTCTGCCGGGTGGGAGGCGTCGAAGGCCGGGCCGACGAGGCCGACGAGCCTCGCGGCGTCCTTGGTGGCGGCCACCGGGGGGAGGGCGAGCGTGAAGAAGCTGCCCAGGAGGAGGGAGAAGGCCAGCTCGAGGACCTGGGCGGCGCAGTGCGGCGGGGCGGAGCGGACGAGGCCGAGCAGGTCCGAGATGCCGCGCGCGTAGGCGCGAACCGGCAGCGCGGCGGGCGAGATCCCGCGGGCCATCGCCGTGAGCACGCCGTCCAGCTCGTGGCCGGCCCCGATGGCCGCGCCGAGCTCGACGGCGGACGCGCGAAGGCGCTCCTCCGCGCCGCGGGTGTTGCGGCCCGCCTGCTTGGCGGCCCGGGCGCTCGCGTCATCGTCGTACAGGAACGCGGCGGCCTGGCGCACCCGCTGCGCGTACGAGGGGATCGTGGCGCCCAGCGCGTCCTCGTCGTCCTCGGGCTCGGCCGTCCGGGGCACGTGGCCCGTCGTCACGTCCGCCCGCAGGCTCTTGATCTCCGCCTCCAGGCTGTACGCGGCCCCGAAAAGCCTCCTGGACGCGAGCCATTTCATGACGTCGCGGGGCGTCAGCTCGGTGGGGGCTGCCTCATGCTCGTCCGAATCTTCCTCCTCGGCCCGCGCCGACCGGCGCTCCCTGGTCGACATCCCGAGCGGCCGGACACGACCTCGCTGGCTGAGGGCTTCGCGGCGACTCCCGTGGGGCGGTGAGCCCGCTGTTTGTGTGCCCGGATGGCTGCTCTGCCAGCCGATGGCGAGGTCTGATTTTTTTGCGGGCGGGGGCGAGCGACGCTTCCGCTGGTCGTTGACACTGGACCCGCCCGAGCCACACCGCCCCAAGGACCGACAAGCATGGTGAGACTGATGCGCCGCGCTACGAAGCCCACCCCTGGTGGGTCCTGTCGCCGATTCCCGCCGTCGCGGGCGAGCGAGGGCGCCCGGGGCGGTGACTTGGCGCGGATCAGCCGTCCCAGGCAGAGCGTCCACGCGGGCGGACCATGGCGGCGCCCGGCGCCCGCTGGGACGCGGCAGGGCAGGCCCCATTGTGTGGTGGGGTGCGGGCCACCGGGGGGCGCGGAGAGAGGACTGCGGAGCGGAGCGTGGCGGCCGCAAACCGGGCCGTCGTCGTAAGCCCAGGAACGGCTGGCTGCCTCGCTGCCCACCCAAGAGGCCGGCAGGCGGCCTTTCCACCGTGCGGGCGTGCCAAGAGACGGCACATGCCGTCATGTCCGGGGGCCGGTGGCCGGTTCACGCCCGCCGTGGCTGCTGCCGGGCGTTCCTGACTGGGATCAGGTGCCGGCCCAGCCCGCGATGCACTTTGGCCCGTGGGCCGCCCCCGGGCCTTGCTGCTCCCTCTATGCCCGGGAGCACGACTGAATGGCACGCATGCGCTCACCTTTGCCTCTCTTCCGCCCCGGCCCCGCCTTGCTAGCCCCGCAGGCCGCCGCTGCCAAGCACGGTGAGCAGAACGGCACGCTCGCCCCGCCCCGCGCGCGGCCCCGCCCTCGTGCGGGGAACCTGCGCCCAGAATCCCGACGCTCACGACCGATTGACCGTTGCGGGGCGGGCCCGGCTGGGGATGGGGCGGCCCTTGGCCCGGATTGCGTTGTTCTTGCACTTTTCCTCGCCCTGTCTCGGCGAGGGCGTTTCATTGGCGCGTGTGTCCGTCATCGCGTGCCCTCTGCGCCTCGCCGTCCGCACCGCCCTCGCAGACGAGTCCGCCGCCGCCGATGCCAAGCCCGTGCCCGCCGTGGATGAGGCCGACGTGACGCCCGCCGTCGACGGCGACGAGAAGGCCGCCGCCGGCGCTTCCGCCGCCGGCGCCGCCGCCGCCCCCGCCGAGGCGAAGCGCGTGGAGACCGGCTCGGACGAGAGCATGGCCGCACAGCTGCCCCGCTACTCGGCGCTGCTGGACGAGTACTCCAACCTCGATTTCGTCAAGAACCGCGTGAAGCGCACCGGCTGGGCGCGCCTCCGCCCGGGCTACAAGATCTTCTGCTGCGGCAACAGCGCCGAGGACATCATGATCATCCTGACGCTCTTCGCCATCCTCTACGTCTGCGTGGGCCTGTTTTTCTGGGGCCTTCTCGAGTTCTACCTCGCAACCCAGTCCGACTGGGCCGCCCTCTACACCTTTGCGGGCATCATCGGCCTCGGCTGGACCGCCCTCGCCATCACCGTCGCCTCGGGCGAGTGCGCGTACGCGGCATCGCTCAAGGCGGAGAAGGAGGCCGGCGACGTTGAGGGGGAGGAGGCCGCCTAGCCGGCTCGGCCCCGCCCGGCTCCCACAGCGGCGATCCCACTGACCGTCGCGGTCGGAGTGGCGTGGGGGACGACGCGTTCCCGGCCCACGCCCCTGGCCCCGCCGTGAGGGGGGGGCGCAAGGGGGCGGGGGTCGGGCCGCGCGATTCGCTCGGGCGCCGGCGCCGTCCCCGCGACGCCCGGCACCGCGCCGCACCTCCGCAACGGGGGGTGCGTCGTGGCTGTCTGCAGCCGCGGGCGGCCGGGGAGTGAGTGACTATGCCGACCGCAAGCCAACACACAGACGCACGAGCCATCACACACACCCGGGCCGTCGCCCTTGCTCGTGCCGCTCGCGCCTCGCGCTGCGTTGCACCGGCCTGAGCTTCTGGCCACGGTCGTGGAGCATACGCGCGCGTGGCGCTTTCGCGAACAGAGCCAAATCAACCACGCCGCCGACCCCTGCGCGAGCCCCGCGCACCCCGCCGCCGCGCCACCCGCGCGGTCTGAGCTGCGCCTGCCTGCAGGCCGGCCGGTCCCAGGATGGGCAACGTTTTCGACTGCGAGACCAATGCGCTTGACCCCGGGCGCTTCCCCAAGGACTCGGACCGCCCGGACATCCTTGTCGACCCGGCCGCCCGCTTTTCTGAGAGCCGCCTTTGGGACCTGCAGGCCGCGTTTTACGACCGCATGGGCCGCACGGCCTGGAGCAAAGCCATCGTACCCCACATGCTGTCCTCGAATGCTTTCGTGGCGAGAGCCTACGCTCGCATCCTCCTGCAGTTCCTGCGGGACCTGTACCAGGGAGAGGGCGGCAGCCGCGTGGACCCGTCCGAGCCCGTGTACATCGTCGAGCTCGGCGCCGGGCACGGGAAGCTCGGCTTCCTCCTGATGGAGATGATCAAGGAGTTCTCGCACTCGGTCCCAACCTGCGCGACCGAGAGCGCGTACCCCTTTGTCCTGGTGCTCACTGACGCGAGCGAGGACAACGTGCGCTCCATCGAGGAGCGTGCCATGTTCCAGCACTACGCCCGGGTCGGCGTGGTCGACTTTGCGGTCCTCGACGCGATGGCCGATGCCTCGGCGCCGCTGACGCTCCGGCGCTCCGGCAAGGTGATCCGCCCCGGGACGTGCAAGAACCCGATGGCGTTCATCGCCAACTACGTGCTGGACTCGCTGCCGCAGGACGTGCTCCGCTTCCAGGGCGGGGCGCCGCAGGTCGGCACGCTGTCGCTGAGCGTGCGATCAACTGATGCCTACGACGATGACGACGAGGGGGACGGGGACGACGACGGCGACGCCAAGCCGTCCGGCCCCGCCGCCCCCGCCGACGCCGCCACCAGCGAGCGAGCGGCCGTGAGGGCGGCGGCGGACCGCAGGGTGCCCGGCCTCGCCCCGGAGAGCCGGAGCGCCGACGTCGCGTCGCTCGCCAGCAAGCTCGTCCTTGACTGGGGCTGGGACGACGTCGGACCGGGAGACCGTGAGAGCGACGCCCCCGCCGAGCGACGCCCCCGCCGAGCGACGCCCCCGCCGAGCGACGCCCCCGCC
>Ga0136560_1001959_pt1 | contig 10507 bp, 12 predicted proteins | sample AntRauMeHopE1497_FD_104925 | JGI IMG/M metagenome (GOLD analysis project Ga0136560, IMG submission 104925) | Saline lake microbial communities from Rauer Islands, Antarctica - Metagenome Hop E1 #497 | ecosystem: Environmental > Aquatic > Non-marine Saline and Alkaline > Saline | place...
CGTGCAGTGCCCCTGCCTCCTGCCTCTGCCTCTACATCCGCACGGTCGTCAGTCTTATCAGGGCTACCTTCAGTACTCGCTGCAGCAAGTACTGCTAGCTGCGGAACGCGGGCGCCGCGCCGAGCCAGCAGAGGGGACTGCAGGGCCGATCGACCCGTATCCTTGGTGTCTGTGCGAACGGTCAATCCACTGCCCTGCACCTCCGCCTTCATGGTGCCAGCTGGTGCCTCGTCATTGACATTTGCCCGATGCACCGCGTCTGCGAAGTGACCTGGGGCATTCGGGCTTCCTGTCGGGATGCGGTCAAGCTCAGATTCGTCCACTAGCGCATCCATCTCGCTGAAAGTGAAGGTGTGCCCTCCGAATGTGACCATTGGGGTGACGCCCAGGTCACCCTATCCCGCATGGATGAGATCTCCAGCGCCACTCGACGTGAGGGAGTTGGATCTCGAGACAAAAGCATGGCCTTGCGGTGCGCTATCTTCGGTAAGGTCTCGTGCGAGCGACAGGCTATCGAATGGCACCTTAGCCGTTCGGTTGTGAGCCGTCCGGAGCCATGTGCTGGCAGCCCATTTGGCAGACATCAACACCCCTGGATCTGGCATCCCATTGACAGAATGCTTGTTCAGGAAAGCAGCAGAACCCTACGACCGGAGGAGACTTTCGATGCGCATAGCCGAGGCAACGCTAAGGAGGGATTTGATGCTAGTGGTCGCATGCAGTGGGTTACGGTCGAAACTGGCATCCGACCCAGCGGGAGAGGGCACGGACCTTGAGCCGGACCCGCTGGGTGCTAGGCTCTTACTCGATGGTGCCCCCGTGCTATGACTAGATGCGGTAGTAGCATCGCCTGGGCCCCCCGTCTCCTTGCCCTTTGTGCTCACTGCCACCGAGGCCTAGTCACTGCTATTCGTCGCCTCAGTGGGGGTTCCAGCACTAGGCGAGAACATGGCTGCAAGCCCAAGGGCTGGACGCACCGCGGATCGCATACGTCGCCATGCTACCATGGCCGTAGCACCGCCCTATCCCTGGCTCTCGAAGGCCTAATGCTGACGGTGCCGGGCAAGGACACCGTGCATCCGGGCCTTGGCTTTCTGCAGTCCGGCCGCTGTGGTTGCAAGTCCACCTTGCCATGCCGATGGACTCACCTGAGCATGTACGGAGGATGGTTGGTTACTCGCACCCGTGGCAGATGTTGACACGCTGCCATGGCTCGGCGGTTTGCCTGCGCGTGCACCCGCATTGAGCCGAGCTGCATCTGTTGGACTTAAATTGACTTGGAAGCCGCCAACTTCCTTCGCCGAGTCTAAGTCTACACTAAGCGCAGCTGCTTTTGGATTCTAGCCGAAGCGATTCGGAGAATCGGTTCTCCTACCTGCCCCAGCTGCTGCTGCTGCTGTTGATGCCGTGCTTGCCACTGGCCTCTCGGTAGCACTGCTAGTCTTCGATCCCTGCAGCGAGCTCGGCGAGGGAGCATTCCATGATACAGGAGACGCCATACCAGGCATGTCTGCACCATCATCTTCAGCTTTGTCTTGCTTTTCATCTACAACATCTTCATCATTCGCGTCTGGAGGAAGGAGATCATCGGCAACTTCAATCTCGGACAACTTTGCCCACTCAACGCGTACCCGGTCTGATCTGCGTAGATCCACCGCCCTGAGCTCGCCATCATCGTCCTCCTCCATGATCTCGACCCATTCTACGAGACCATCATCGTTCTATTCCCTATGACCGGCCCCTTGGTCGCGTTTTCCAGAGTCCATGGTATCACCATGTGCCCCTTCCTCTTCCACCTCCTGACCGTCGTTGTGGAGTTCACCCGAGGCAGGTGCATCCTCCTCCTACGGCTGCCAGCTGAATGAGACTACTCCAAGGTCAATGTCAGCATCCTCTCCGTCGGGGTCACGGCTATCTCGCCGCTCACGAGTGGGAAGGGGCTCAGGCAAACCGTCTTCTGTCATCATAGCGCCATCGTCCCACACCGGTTCTAGACCAGGGAGAGGAGACGGCCCGCGGCTCCCGTGGCTGTGTGCTGCAACACTATGTGACCCATCATCATCCATATGGCTATCCCCGCGGGAGAGGGCAGGCGGGAGACCACTCCTCAGGGCTTGCGAGTCCTTTCCGCTGCCTCGTTGGGCACCACGCTTTCGACGGCGTCGACTGGCAGACGACCCTGTGGAACCCATGCTCCCGACCGATGACTCGGAGAGTAGCGAGGCCTGTGAGTGTCTCCCTGCGCTGTGCATGCTAGCAAGAGACGTACTCTCCAGAACACCAGGTGGGGGTGCAAGACCTCTATGTGATGGCCCCGGTCCTGGTGATGCATTCTTCCTGTGTCCATGTCTTGGAGGGAGTGGGATACCCATGTCCATGCCTGTTGCAAGTCCGATTGCCAACATCTCATCGTCGTCGGCATGGCCATCGTCTGGGTCCCCATGTATACCGTCAGGGTCGCCTTCGCCGCTCACAGACCCTGACCCACTCATGGAGTCACCAGCCAAACTGGGACCGGCAGCATTCGCACCTGGTGGTGGCAGTGGTACGGCACGAGCCACACCACTCTTCTGTTCCCTAGCAGCACTTGCAACCCGCCCTCCCTCTCCGTGTCCAGCTGCACCAGCACCGCCGAACACCGTACCGATCGCTTCTAACAGATCGTCGTGCGACGCCGAGTGCTGGAGGGAATGGGAATGGGAGAGAGAGGGGGAGGGTGAAGCTCCCCGTTGTGCAGAGCCAAGCGATGCCCGGCTCTGAGAAGCTGATCCCATCTCTCTCCTCGCAGACTAGAACCCGCTACCACCACCGCTACCACAGCTACCGGCACCAAGTCTTCCTTTCCCGGCTGGCAGATGCTGCGACCCCGACTGGGACCGAGACCTCACCCCCCGAGTCCCAGTCGACTACCTGCCCCGTGCAGGCGGGCTGGCAGAGGCGCCGCGCCCTTCATGTTCCGCACGCCATGGACGCTCCCACTGTCCACCATGCTTATGAGGTACCTAGCCAGCCACACCTGGGTGGTGAGCAGCTTTTCCTTGCGCAGCGGAGACATGCATGGGACGGGGTTGGGAGGAACCTGATGCACCTCGCTGTTGACCGGCTGAAGCGGAACCTGTCTTCTCTTGCGCGGCGCCAGGGACTTCCTCCTTGACGCCAGATCGGCCCAGGTATCGGAGTAAATCACCAGGACGGCCCCGCAGCTATTTCGCTCGCTCCTGCTACAGGCGTTCGGCCTCCTCAGGGGTAACGCGCCGCACCACGGCTCGGAGACGGCGTTTGCTGGAGCCACGCTTGTTGTTTTTGCCAGATGAAGTGACGACAACCCTCGTGAGCCGGAATCGGATGGTTCGAAGCAGGCGAGCGTAGTCTGCCGCCTCAATGGAAGGACACCACATGTCGGCTAACTCGAACATCTGCGGGAAGTGCAGGATTAAATCGTGCAATAGTACAAGTATGGGAGCAACACGCGATGCAGTCCATGAGTCTGATGTTGTGCTTGCGCAGGTTGATTTGGACTGCAGCAAGGGATGCGTCTCACCGCGTCCATGAAGTGCTTATAAGACATTGTCTTGCTTCCGCGGCAGTCTTTAGCCCAGTCATCGGCGGCTAGTTCCTTGGCCCTTTCCTTGTCCATGTCCGGGATTACCAGCCTGCACACTCGCATCAAGAAAGCGACATATTCGCTCTTGCCCACTGTCATTGTGCGATCCTTCTTGAAGAGACCCCACAGGTCCCGAATTGCATCTTTGACAACTGTATTCCATCGTAACTACCGGCGACGGAATTTGTTTTTGTCTGAATCGAAAGCAGCATCGCCTTGCAGCCAGTACGGCTTGCCGCTCTCGGAAGGATCAACTTGCCAATCGAACTGTTTGTGCTCTTCTTCGTTCTTAGCCTTGTTCGTATCACCGCTCTGCGAGATTTAGATGAATCATAGATGCAACATAGTAATGAAGAAGCAGCTTTGATTGGTTGCTTGAAACCAATGTGTGAGTGCCGAACATCGATCGGTCGACCTCGCGCACTCACTCCCGGGCCTGCGTAGTGACCGAACGCATACCGTGGACTATCTTTGGGGGTATCCATGTGAACACGAGTATGAATCAAGTAAAATGGTCAGGATTCAGCAATTATTGGCAATAAGCTACGAGATTCGGGGTACCAACGGATTCTTGATCGATCCGTTGTAGAACAGCCAGAGCCGGCGGTTGCAACCAAGTACAATCGGCTGACCGAGGGTGGTCGCAACAACCATCGATCGAAGAAAATCGAAATTCATAGAATTTTTAGAAGCGCTGCAGAGCATCTTAGCGCGTATCGAAGTGCAAAGAAACTGGGAAATCAGACTCCTCCGCCATGCCCGGCAGCTGTCGCCTCGCCAGCCGTTGCTCCATCTTCTGCTCCTGCGTCGGCGGCAGCCTTGTCCAAGCGAGCACGCTTTCGCCCACCCGCACCCGCACCCCCCTTCGCCGCTGGTCCACCACCTCCTCCCCTCGCTGCTCCTGCTCCTGCTCCGGCAAGCTGCGGCCTCCCTACCGTCCTAGTCACCGTAGACACGCCATCCACGAACTTTGTCCTAAAGATCACGTTGGCATTCGAGAACATGCCTTGTTTGAGAGAAACGACGATGAACTGGGAGTGAGCAAAGTGAGCCTTGAGCATCCTGCCGATGTTCTGGGTGTGACTCAGATCCAGGGCCGCGTCTACTTCGTCCAGGATGTACATGGGTGCTGGCTTGAAGAGGAGCAGTGACAGGATGAGAGACAGAGCAAGGAGCGATCTCTACCCACCGGATAGCTCCGACAAGCCCTCCTTCCATACACCTCCAAATGCCACTCGCACATCCAGTCCCTTGAGCACCTCTCCATCCACTGGATCCAGTTTGGCAGAGGCACCGGGCAGCAGGGTGGCAAAGATGCTCCTGAAGTCTCCGTTTACCTTGGCCCATGTCTTCTCCAAGGCCTCTGCCTTCTTGGCATCCAGTTCAGCGATGGCTTTCTCGATCTTGGAGCGGTCTCCCACGATCACCTCTCGCTTGGATTTGAGCTCGTGGTACTTGGATGTCACCGAGTCGATGAGCCCCATGACCTTCTTGTTGACCGACCTCTCGAGGGTCTTGCTTCGCTGCTGCAGGGAGGACAGACGGCGAGCGGCTTCCTCTGGGCTTCGGCTCTCGAAATCGAACGTCGTCGTCGGATCGCCGAAGAACTGTTTCTGCCCTGCGATCCACTCATGCTTGCGATCGAGAGCAGCCATCCGTGCCTTGGCGCCGCCTGCTTCCTTCCGACAGGATGCTGCGAGGGCGGACAATCGCTTGCACTCTGCCTTTGCATCCCCCTCCCTACGTGCAAGTTCTCTCCGTGCTTCCTCTTTCCCCTGCAGGGCCTGCCGTACCCCATCCAGTGCAGCCTCGAATTCTCCCAATCGTTCCGCTGCCTCGTCATGACGGAGCCTGAGTGTCTCAGCAGCAGCCGCCTCCTCCTCGGCCTTGCCCGCCGACGCCGCCTTGGCCTCCTCCGCAGCAACCACCGCCTTATCACAGGCAGTCACTTCATCCCTTGCCGCCTGCAGCTCCCCGCGGGCCGTCTCCAAGCGCTCTGCTGCCTTTTTGGCCGCCTCTTCTGCCCGTGCAAGCCCCTCCTTGGAACTCGACAGCAGACCCTCTGCTGCCTCTACGGCCCTCGCGCGGTACGCCTCCACGTCCTTGGCCTCCTCAGCCAGCTGGGCAGCCTCCGCCTCTGCCTCATCGGCAGCGCGGGTACGTTCGGCTGCCACCCGCTCCTGCTCCTCTGCCTCTTTGCCCGCATCCACGAGTGCCTTGTGTGCAGCCCCTGCCTCCGTGGCCTCTGCCTAAGCCCGAGCCAGCGACAGCGCATGCTCGGCTACTTCTGCGTTGGCAGTCGCCTTTGAGTGTTCGGCCCGTGCACGCTCTGCTTCCTGCGCGGCGCCCTGCGCATCCTTCAGTTCCGCAAGAGCCGCATCCCTCCTCTGCTCCACTTCTGCCAGCGCTGCCAGCTGCTCCAGGACCCCGCCCGAGGAAGGCCTGGAGCCTCCTTCCAGCACTCCCGATGGGTCGAACACGTCTCCCTCCAGGGTCACGGCTTTGGCCTGCACACCCTTGTCGAAGGCGGCGCGACGGGCAGCTGCTGCGTCCTCGCAGATGAGGTGCTGCCCGAAGACGTGCTCCATCGCTGGTCTCACCTCGTCCCCGAACGCGACCAGCTCGATGGCTGGGTTGGCCCTTCCCCCCGTGATCTCGCGCGCCCTCTCTACTCGAGAGGCAGAGAGGGTCCCACGACGGATCTTTGATAGGGGAATCACGGTGATGCGGCGCCGGAGCTTGCCCTTGCTCAGGAGCGCACCACCGACCTTTTCGTCTTCCACGACGACGTTAAAGAGCCTTCCACCTGCTGCCATCTCGATAGCATTCGAGTGCTTGCCATCCGACACGCGTACCAGCTGCGCCACCACCCCATGCACGCCGTCGCCGTCAGCCGGCCGACGACCCGCACCTCGGGCCACGGCCGCCCGATCATACGTGACCTGCACTCGTGCCTGGACCTGCGCCCCCACCCTCTCCGCCTCCTCTGAGAGTGCCGCCGCCCGTCCCTTGGCTTCGTCCCTCGACGCGATGATACGTGCCGCCTCGGTAGGCTCGAATGTGAGAGCATTCACGGTGGCCCTGGCAGCGTCTGCCGCAGACTATTTCGTCTATAGGGCTGCTTCGAGCTTGGCCACGGCTTTTGCGGCCTTACCCGCCTCCTTTTTGAGCGAGCCCTCCCTCTACCTCGCCGCCTTAGCTCGCATCATGGCGGCCTTAGACTCGGCACGGCTGGACGAGGCACGGGCCTTGGCTCGCATCAAACGGTCCTGCACGGTACCGCCAGTTTCTTCCTCTTCCTCATCCCCATCAAAATCGGTCATGCTGTCACTGCCTGCCCCTGAAGCCGCCCCTCCGGACCCTCTGCCCTTGCCTCTACCTCGACCGCTCCCTGCAGCCATGCCAGCAGCAGCCGCCCTGAGCTCCCCATGTGCCTCCTCTACCGCCGCACCAGCATCTTCGTACTGTTTCCGTGCCTGTTCATCCGCACCCACGGCCGCCTCTTCGGCTGCTTGTGCTGTCTCGGCAGCATCGCGAGCCGACTTAAGCGCACACACCGCCTGCTGGAGAGAGACCTCGTCCTTGCTCGCAGCTGCCCTCCGGTTACCAGCTCGGGTGTCTGCTTGCACCAGTAGTTTAGCCAGCTATCCCGCCTCATCTGCGGCCTTCTTGTGATCACCCGTGGCCTCTGCCGTCGCTGTGGCCCGTAGCTCCTCTACCTCCCTCTGAGACTCCGCCAGCTGTTCCTTAAGGTCAGCCGCTTCTGTCTCCTTGGCCTTCGCATCTCCAGTCGCCTATTCAGCCGCCTCGGCCCGCGCTGTGGCTGCCTACGAGGCCGTGTGGTACTGGTGGGCTACGACGAATCTTTCGAGAGTCGCGATTTCCTCCGAAGCGGCTGTGTACTCGAGGTACGCGGTCTGGTCGTTGCGAAGTTTCTCGATGGTCGGAGTGATCTCCTTGCTGAGAATGTGGTTGATTTCCTGGACTTTCGCGTCTTTCTTCTCGATGGTCCGCAGGGCCGCCTGCTTGCGCGCTTCGTACATGCGTGTGCCTGCAGCCTCCTCCACCATGCCGAGGATTTCGATGGGGCGCATGTTGAGCACCTTGGTGATGCGGCCTTGCATAATGAGGAAGTGCGGATTGTCCACATTCAGCTGCACGGAATGGAACAGGGTTTGCACACGCTATGCCTAAGCGACGTGACCGTTGATGAGGTACTTGTTGCGCCCTCCAATCGCGATTTGTCTTGTAACTGTGATCGTTGTCATGTCTTGATATCCGAGCGGCGACTACTTCGGGTCACTATTGTCGAAAACAAGTGTGACAGAAGCCTTTGTGACGCCTGCCTGGCCTTGTTTATACACGAGTTCTTGCAACGAAGAGGCCCGAACCTGGCTAAGGTTTCGGATCCCAAGTACGAAGCAGATTGAGTCCAGAATGTTAGATTTCCCACTGCCGTTCAGTCCAGTGATAGCATTGAAGTACTTGTCAAAGCCGGAAATCACTGTTCGCGTGGCATACGACTTAAAACCATCGATGATGATCTCTCTGATAAACATGGTATTGCAGCAAATGAACTGCCTGCGAGAAGCCCAAGGACTCGATCGGCTTGTTGGGCAAACAAGACTAGTAGTGTAAGTCTCTGTACGGTAAACCCAATATCAACGGAGCTTGAGTACTAGCCAACAGTAAGACCTCGAGTTAAGGTTCGAATCGATAAACGGCCATGAAGGGCGAGCGATTTGGTTGCAACCGCATCCAGTAAAATCTCCGATTGACTAAATATGCCTCACGATAGTTGGCACCACCCAAGTGAGGCTAAGCATCGGTTCTGCACTCACACGTGCCATCAATTGCACGATTTTTCAAGCTCATTATTTGAGTGTGTCTTAGTGACGGCATCAACTGTGACTTTGAGGTTTGTTGATCTAGCAGAACTGCGTCAATTGGTGCCGTTGCAGTTCAACAATAGTATATCTTTTATCTATAGAATCCTAAGACATGGACGGGCTCAATAACATCTTAGGAAGTGACAGCGATAATGATAGCGATGTTCAGCTGGAAGGAACGGATGCTGACACATAGCAGGGGGTCGCACGATCTGCACTCCCAGCTGGAGGCTCCGACGATGGCTTCGACAAAATCCAGGTCCTGCAATAGCTTGACGCAGTTCTTGCTTCTGATAGCGATGACGATAACATGGGATTAGTAAGCTCTGACGTAGCTTCACGGCGCTACGCAGATGCCCTGTCTGCAGTTGGTCCAGACCGGCCTCCAGCTAGTGAAGCTGCTCCAGGCAACGGGCCCCGATCGCCGGCATCTCCGACAGGTCATTCTCGTGCCAGCGACGGCATCGCATCGAAGACACGGACTCGACGCAAGGTGGGCGCAACCCCTTTCCCTGACTCTGGTTCTGCCCCTGTGGACCAGACACCATATGGAGAGGGAGGGGCGAGCAGTACCGCTCGGTCGCAACCTCAACCCAGCGGCAGCGGCAGTGTGACAGCATCCACCACGGGGTCAGGGTCCGGTGTGGCCAGGGGCATTGCTGCAGCACTCGGGGGATTCGGATTTGGTCGCTTTCTAGGATCAGTCGCTGCACCTTCAGCGGGCAGCTCAAAGGGCGATGTTACAGACAAGGGCAATGACTAGAGCTCTAGCAAGCGCTTGTTACCAGCTTCAGCTTCAGGGGAAGGGGAAAGGAAAGGGGCGACGGCAGGGAAGCGATACAGACATAGTAGTCCTAGATCTGATGGTGGTTCATCCTCCTCGTTTGGTGGGGGTTAGGGCATATTCCCGAGAGGCATGCTGGGGATGGACAGTGACAGAGATAGAGACTCTGTGGGTGGGAGCGTCGCCCGAAGTCGATCCGGTACCATGGATGACACGGTCTCAATAGGATCAGGCATACCTGCATCGCCAGGTCTTATGGCAGCTCGACAAGCCATGCAGTTACCGGCTGATGCGGCCTCGCTGGTTGCATTTGCACTGGGACCAGCTGCGACTACAGCCAGCGCCGTAGCCGTAGCACCTGCATCACTGGGTGCTCCTCAGATGCCTCAGCTACCTCGAGCGACAGCCCTGCGACGACTCGCATCACACTTCAGTCGCCCGTCCCATAGCTCATCGTATAGCCAGTCCACCCAGACCACGACCCCGACCCCGTCCGCCATCAAGAACGGTCACAGTTATAGCCCACCGGCTTCGGCTTCCAATGCCTTGCCCAGTGCCTTGGACAACTCGGAGCTAAAAGAGTGCCTAGGCTGGACTGGCCTGGTGGTGCCGAAGGAGATTGCTCAGCGCCACGCACTACCAGACGCGGTTTCACTACAGGGGCAGGCTGATTGGTCAGAGTGGGCGCTTGGCGTCGGGGCTGCCACTGGAGGTGGGGCTGGGCTCCGGCTGTTGCTTCATTTGGGAGCGGGTGGGGTGCATGAAGGCACACGAACGAACGCAATTGCCACGACTACGAGAGACCTTGGTCTATAGATAGGAAGCAGAGAGGGTGTGGCTATTAGCGGTGACGGGTGCTAGGGTTAGGGTTAGGGTTAGGGTTAGGGTGAGAAGTAGGACAGCACTGGAGAGAGGGAAATCAGCGAATTGGCGTGGATAGAGACAGCAGTAGCAGTGGCTGGGGAACTTCGAGGTACAGGGAGTGACGAGCATGATGATGCTGCTCCTACTACAGACGGATCCATGCCTCCTGCCTCCTCGACCTCTGTCTCGGCCTATACCGCCAGCCAGTAGCGAGCACTATCGATTCGTATGGAGCAGTGTGGAGGCGGTGATCATGAGATGTATACAAGGACCGCGGCCCGCCGAAGGGGGACTTTTGAATCTGCCGTGGTCGGAGCAATCGGTGGGATTACCCTCGCAGTTATGGAGCATATCTTGCGATAGGAG
>Ga0136560_1001960_pt1 | contig 10504 bp, 6 predicted proteins | sample AntRauMeHopE1497_FD_104925 | JGI IMG/M metagenome (GOLD analysis project Ga0136560, IMG submission 104925) | Saline lake microbial communities from Rauer Islands, Antarctica - Metagenome Hop E1 #497 | ecosystem: Environmental > Aquatic > Non-marine Saline and Alkaline > Saline | place...
ATAGCCCCCGCTCAGCGCCAGGGTGGCCGAGAAACCCGCCAGCGTATGTACCGCACTTTCGGTGGCAAAGGCCGGAGAAATCTCCAGGCCGATGAAGTACAGGGCGATGGCCGTGCCCAGCGGATAGCCCGCCAGCAGCCCCGCCATGCGCGCACTCACACGCTCAGCCACCAGCGACAGCCCCAGAACAATACCAATCGAAATAACCAACTTGGCCAGCTGCCAGCTTAGTGGAACATCCATTCTCTGTACTTCCTGTTTACTCGTTAAAGCGCGTAATAGTAAATCAAATTGTAACGTCTATCTTTAAATTTAGTAAAAAGCAGCTGCACAGTCCTAACCGGGCACACTATCACTGCACGTCGCTTTTTTTCGCTTTCCTAATCTGCCCACCGCTCTTTCCAGCCGTTCTTTTCTGTCGTTTTTGTATCCGTAACAAGTCTGGTAATGTTCTAGCTTCAGGCTATCGCGGAGAAATGCGTTGAACATGAACATAGGCACAGAAACAAGCCACACATCAGGCAACTTCAGCTTTCTAGCCGAACACGCTTCCATGTTTGTGGAGCTTGCCACAGCCGCAGAACGCGCTTTCTCCAGCGACCCCAACACCACTTTAATCAAACTGCGCCAGCTGGGTGAAGCCTTGGCCCAGCACTTGGCGGCGCTGTCTGGTATCGAGTTTGACGAGCAAACCAGCCAGTCTGATCTGCTGTACCGCCTGCAACGCGAACTTCGTTTAGAACCCCAGATTAAAGAGCTGTTCCACACCCTGCGGGTTGAAGGCAACAAAGCCACCCACCAATTCCGTACCCGCCACAAAGAAGCGATGGACGGGTTGAAGCTGGCCCGCGAACTGGCCATCTGGTTTCACCGTTCACTCAGCAAGGCCGGCACGGCGTTTAAGCCCGGCCCCTTTGTGCCGCCCGCAGACCCCAGCGCACAGCTGCGCCAGCTCCATAACAACATCGAAAATCTCAGCCACGACTTACAGCAAGCCAACACCGAACTGGCCAGCAGCCGGCAGCTTAGCCAACTGATTCAGCAGGAAAAAGCCGAATACGAAACTCTGGCACTGGCGATGGATGAAGAATCTCGAGCCCTGGCGGAACAGGCTCAGGGCCACGAGCAAGCGCTAAAACAGCAGCAAAAAGCGTACGAACAAAAAATCCACGCACTGCAACAACAGCTTGCAAGCCAGAGTGAGAAGAGCGCCGGCCAGCAACGCCAACAAGTAGCCAAGCAAACAAAAGCCGCCAGCGATACCTTGGTACTGAACGAAGAACTTACCCGTATTCTGATCGACCAGCAATTGAACGAAGCCGGCTGGCAAGCCGACAGTCAAGAGCTCACCCACCAAAAAGGCACGCGCCCAGAACCTGGCGTAAACCGCGCCATTGCCGAGTGGCCCACCAGCCATCAAGGCGCCAAGGGCAGGGCTGATTACGTGCTCTTCGCCGGCCTGACGCCGATCGCGGTGGTGGAAGCGAAAAAAGAAAACACCAACGTCGCCGGCAAAATCCGCCAAGCCGAACGCTACAGCAAAGGCTTTAAAGTAGAACGGCCGCTGATGGGCGCCTGGGCGCTAACCGGCCGTACCGTTGCCTGGCCCAGCGAAGACGACGGCCATTACATAGTGCCCTTTGTGTATTCCTGCAACGGCCGGCCCCATATCCCACAGCTGGCCGAGCAATCCGGCACCTGGTTTCGCGATGCGCGTCATCCCAGCAACACCCGCCGCGCGCTGCCAAAATTCCACACGCCCGGCGGCCTGCTGGATTTACTGGAACGCGACCGCGAACAAGCCGAACGTAAACTGAAAGTGGAACCCTTCGGCTACCTGAAACTGCGGGGCTACCAGCAGCAAGCCATTATAGCGACCGAGAACGCATTGGCCCAAGGCGTGCGCTCCGCGCTGCTGGCCATGGCCACCGGCACCGGAAAAACCCGCACCGTTATTGGCCTGATGTACCGTTTTCTAAAAGCCGAACGCTTCCACCGCATCCTGTTTCTGGTGGACCGCAGCGCGCTGGGCCAGCAAGCCATAGATGCCTTTAACGAAGCGCCGCTGGAACAAAACCACACTCTCAGCAAAATCTACAACGTCGCCGAACTGGGCGATATGGCGGCCGAAGCGGAAACCCGCATTCAGGTCGCCACTGTGCAGGCCATGGTCAAACGCATTTTCATGAGCGATCAGCCGCCACCCATTGACCAGTTCGACTGCATTATCATCGACGAAGCCCACCGCGGTTACACTCTTGATCAGGAAATGACGGAAGGCGAACTGGCTACCCGCGACGCCAGCCAGTACATTTCCAGCTACCGCCGCGTGCTGGACTATTTTGACGCGGTAAAAATCGCACTGACCGCCACCCCGGCCAAACACACCAGCGATATTTTCGGCAAACCCGTTTACACCTATTCCTACCGCGAAGCCGTAGCCGACGACTGGCTGATAGACCACGAACCGCCCATTCGCTACGAAACCCTGCTGACCCAGAACGGCATCCGCTTTGAAAAAGGCAAACCGGTAGAGGTGATCAACACCCAAACCGGCGAAGTTGACACCACCGAACTGGAAGACGAGTTGAATTTCGAGGTAGACGCCTTTAACCGCCGGGTGATCAACGAGAATTTCAACCGGGTGATTTGTGAGCAACTGGTGCAGGAGCTAGACCCCTTCGGCGACGAGAAAACCCTGATTTTCTGCGCCACCGACCTGCACGCCGATATGGTGAAGCGCCTGCTGGATGACGCCTTCAAAGAGCTCTACAACGGCGATTACCACCAAGCTGCGGTGGCCAAAATCACCGGCAAAAGCGACAAAGTGGATCAGCTAATTCGCCGTTATAAAAACGAACGTTATCCGTCTATCGCCGTCACCGTAGACCTGCTGACCACTGGCATAGACGTGCCAACAATCTGCAATCTGGTGTTTATGCGCCGGGTGCGCTCGCGCATCCTGTACGAACAGATGGTGGGCCGCGCCACCCGCCGCTGCGACGACATTGGCAAAACCGTGTTCCGCATTTACGACCCGGTGGACATCTACGCCGCACTGCAAGACGTCAGCACCATGAAGCCCTTGGTGAAGAGTCCCGACATCACCCTAGAACAGCTGGCGGACGAGCTGACCGACCCGCAGAAACTGGAAACCGCGCTGCACAGCCCCGGCGAGCAACAAGGCGAAACCCAGGCCGACGTGGTGTTAAGCCAGCTCAGCCAGAAACTGATGCGAGTGCTGCGCAAAGCCGACAGAAAAGCCGAAAACCGCCCGGCTTTGAAACAGAAACTGGACGACTTGCACCAACTCTGGGGCGTAGAACCCAAATCTCTGCACCAGCACCTGAAGCAACTCGGCCCACGCCAGGCCTCCGAGTTCATCAAACAACACAGCAATTTAGTTTACCAACTGTATGACGTGACAGCCCTGCTGGGCAGCGAGCACAGGCCGCTGATCTCCGAACACAAAGATGAACTTCTGTATCGTACCCAAAGCTACGGCGCACACGCCAAACCCGAAGACTACCTGGACGAATTCAGCCAGTTCATCAACCAACAACTCAATCAGTCAGCGGCCTTGTCCGTGGTGGTCAACAAACCCCGCGACCTCACCCGCCAGCAGCTGCGCGAAATAAAGCTGCTGCTGAATAACCACGGCTACTCCGAAGCCCACCTGCAAAGCGCCGTGCGCAGCCAAACCAACAAAGACATCGCCGCCAGCATCATCGGCCACATTCGTCGTGCCGCGCTGGGCGAGGCGTTGATTCCTTTTGAGCAGCGCGTAGCCACCGCCATGGACAACATCTACACCCGCCACAGCTGGACCCCCGCCCAGCGCAAATGGCTAGACCGCCTGGCCAAACAACTGGTGTACGAAGTGATTATCGACCGCGACTTCGTCAACAACCGCTTCGCCGAAGACGGCGGCGCCAAACGCATGGACAAAGTGCTGGGGGATCAGCTGGATACAGTGCTGGAAGAACTGAATGACGCCATGTGGCCAAATGTCGGGTAAAATGCACTTGATGTGATGCCATCAAAAGAGCAGAATCAACGAAATTACGTTGAAGTTGTTAAAATATGATAAAAAATCTTAGTTTCAGAAACTTCTACAGCTTCGCTGACGAAACCGTTATCGATTTTAGTTTAGGAAAAAAGCCTACTCCCTCTGGTCACGACATAACTGTAAAAGGGGAGCGCTATAACAAAGCCATCGCCGTTGTTGGGGCCAACGGCTCAGGTAAAACCCAGTTTCTTAAACCACTGGCGTTTCTGAGTTGGTTTGTTACTGAATCTTTCCTAGGGTCTGCTCCGGAGCACACCATTCCATTCGTGCCGCATCGGTTACACAGCGATAAAAACACTTATTTTGAACTGGAATTCATGCTGAAGGGCGTCGATTACCGGTACCAGCTGGAGCTAACTCAAAACGAAGTGCTTTCAGAAGCACTGTTTGAAAAAACCAGCTCTCAGTTCAGCTATTTGTTCAAGCGTGAAAAAACAGCGCGCGGATACAGCTTCAAACAAAAGGGATTCCCATTTTCAAAAGCCCAGGCTGAAAAGCTGCGCGGCAATGCCTCCCTGCTGGCAGCTGCGCATAATTATGATGTGTCCGAAGCACATCCTTTTATTGAGTTTTTCAGCCGCATTGAATCAAATGTGATCAGTTCAGGGCGCCGTCATTTTCAGCATGGCGCGATCATAGAGGCGGCTGAGAAGTTTCAGAAGACTCCTGCGTTGCTCGAGCGAATGTCCGAAGCCATGAGCGCATTCGATCTCGGCTTAGATAGCGTGGAAATACGCAAGCTAACAGGCCACGACGACACCGGCAAAGAGGAACAGATATTCGTTCCCTTTGGAGTGCACACCACCAAAGATGGGCAGAGCTTTGAACTACCCTTCTTTGAAGAGTCCAGTGGCACCCAGTCTGCGTTCGTATTGCTCGGCCCAATCCTGAAAACCCTTCAGCAGGGTGGCGTTGCCGTGATCGATGAACTGGATAACGACTTGCACCCACACCTGGTGCCACACCTTCTTGAATGGTTCGAGTTTGAACACAGCAACCCTCATCAGGCGCAACTTATTTTTACCTGCCACACACCTGAAGTATTGAATTTGCTGCAAAAGCACCAGGTATACCTGGTTGAAAAGCGTGATCAAAATAGTGAAGCCTGGCGCCTGGACGACATGGCCGGACTGCGTGCCGACGATAACCTTCACGCCAAATACATGGCCGGTGCTCTCGGCGCTATCCCGGAGTTGTAATACACCATGGCAAGGAAACGCATACGCCGGAGCGCAAACCGGCAGGCTAGTAAAACGACGTTGCTGATTGTTGGTGAAGGCCCTGACGATCAGGCTTTTATCAAGCATATGAACCAACAGTTCCAAACTGATAAATCTAGTGTGAAACCAACCATAGAAAAGCAATCCGGTGGTTCCCCGGGCAATATCATCACCAACGCCTCCAGAAAATATGGGCACCTGCCATTTGACCGGCGATATTTTGTGCTTGATTCCGATATTCCAATCACCCAACAGGAACATGACAAGGCCAGAAAACACGGCTATCACATCATTCTTTGGAAGCCGGTTTGCCTGGAAGGGGCGCTATTAGATGTACTAGGCGAAAAAGTAGACGAGCATGAAGTCGCTGAATCACTGAAAAAGCGCCTACACCCACAGCTTAGTGGCCCCCACACTGACAGTGCAGCTTACAAAGTGCTTTTCCCTAAATCCTTACTGACGAGAACGAACAACACTTCCGTCAACGATGTGCGTGAAGCACTGGAGCCTTAGAGTGCCGGCTACCGATATCGCCAACGCCATGTGGCCGTTGCAATCGGCGTGAGCGACGAACTCATGTCGATAACATCAACATTTTGGACATTTGTGGACGGGATAAGTACTTTTAGCATGCACAAAAGCAGCTGTGTACGATGGCTCATACACAAATTTGTTTGTGTATGATATTTCTGGAATCAACATACACAACGAGTGTTATCAACGGAAAGTTGCTCCTTTTCCGAACTGCTTAACATTTGCGAGGGGTGCGACGTTTTCCCAACGTCCAACAGTCATTGATATCGATTTTTCACTTTTCTATACATATTCAAGTCGACGTGTATAGATTTTCGCATTTTCTATACACAAGCCGCTGACGAGCAGCTTTTACAGGAACCACCATGACCAACAACGACATCGTCCAGAAACTCTGGAACCTTTGCGACGTGCTGCGCGACGACGGCATTAACTACTCCGATTACGTCACCGAACTGGTGTTGCTGCTGTTTATAAAAATGGTGCATGAAAACACCGAAGCCGGCACCCTGAAAAAGCACCCGTTGCCAGAAGGCTGCCGCTGGAGCGACCTAAACGGCAAGTCGGGCATTAACCTGCTGAACGACTACAAACGCATACTGCTTAGCCTGTCGACCGGCCGCGACGGCGACGGCACTCTGGTACACGACGACGCACTCATCAGCGCTATTTACGCCGACGCACAAACCCGCCTGCGCGAACCCCGCCACCTGGAACAGATGATCAAAACTCTGGACCAGATTGACTGGTTCAGCGCCCAAAAAGACGGCCTGGGCGACCTGTACGAAGGCCTGCTGGAAAAGAACGCCAACGAAACAAAATCTGGCGCTGGCCAGTACTTCACGCCCCGCGCGCTGATCAATTCCATGGTGCGCTGCCTGCGCCCCCAGAAGGGTGAAATCATTCAGGACCCGGCCGCAGGCACCGCAGGATTTTTGACCACCGCCCACGAATACATCAAAAGCCAAACTGACGACTTGTACGATCTGAACGACCAGCAAAAAGTCTTCCAGACCACCCGCGCCTACGTCGGCATAGAACTGGTGCCCGGCACCCGCCGCCTGGCGCTGATGAACTGCCTGCTGCACGGCATGGAAGGCGATTCCGAGGGCGTGGTGCATTTGGGCAACGCCTTGGGCCTGACCGGCTCGGGCCTGGCGAAAGCTGACGTAATTCTGGCCAACCCGCCGTTTGGCACCTCCAAAGGCGGCGATGCCAGCATCACCCGCGACGACTTAACCTACAAAACCGGCAACAAACAGCTGGCCTTTTTACAGCACATCTACCGCAACCTAAAACCCGGTGGCCGCGCCGCCGTGGTGCTGCCAGACAACGTACTGTTTGAAGCCGGCGTAGGCACCGACGTACGCCGCGACCTTATGCACAAGTGCAACCTGCACACCATTTTGCGCCTGCCCACCGGCATCTTTTACGCCCAGGGCGTGAAAACCAACGTGCTGTTCTTTACCAAAGGCAGCGCCAGCGATAAATACCAAGAGCAAAACTGCACCGAAAACGTTTGGGTGTACGACCTACGAACAAACATGCCCAGCTTCGGCAAACGCACGCCCTTTGGTGAACAGCACCTGAAACCGTTTGAAGCGGTGTATGGCGAAGACGCCAACGGCCAGAGCCCGCGCGCAGAAGGCGAGTGGAGCTTTCACGCCGACAACATCGCACTGCCCGAAGAAACCAAAGCCACCGAAGAAAATCAGGGCGTAAGCGAACGCATGCTGCACAGCCGCTGGCGCTGTTTTTCACGGCAGTGGATCAGCGATAGCAAAGGCGACTCGCTGGATATTTCATGGTTGAAGGATAGTGACAGCGTGGATGCGGCGAATCTGCCAGAGCCGAGTGTTTTGGCGGGGGAGGCGATGAGTGAATTGGTGCAGGCGTTGGGTGAGCTGAATGGGTTGATGCGGGAGTTGGGGGCTGGGGATGAGGCAGACGGGCAACGGATTTTGCTAAATACTGTTCTTAATGGTGTTAAGTAATGACTGACGCGATTATTCATCAGAGGTGGGTCACGATTCCTTTCGAGGAAGTGGTTCAAAGAATCGTTGGTGGTGGAACGCCAAGCAAGTCAAAACGGGAATATTACCAAGGTGATATTCCTTGGATGAGCGTCAAAGACATGAACAAACATGTTCTTGACGACACTGTTGATCACATCTCACAAAAGGCCGTAGATAACAGCAGCACCAATGTTATCCCCGCAGGTACACCCATCGTAGCAACGCGGATGAGCTTAGGAAAAATTGTGGTTGCCAATTTCGACTCAGCTATCAACCAGGATCTAAAAGCTCTGTTTCTCCCACCCCAGATCGATCGGGATTACTTGGTCTATTGGTATCGGTCTATGGCGCGAACAATAGAGCAGATGGGCACAGGCACAACGGTTAAGGGAATACGTTTGGAAACGTTGAAGGGCCTGAAGTTCGCTTTATCGCCCCTCGCCGAACAAAAAATCATCGCCGACAAACTCGATACCCTGCTGGCCCAAGTGGAAAACACCAAAGCCCGCCTCGAACACATCCCGAAAATCCTCAAACGCTTCCGCCAGTCTGTGCTGTCTGCGGCGGTAAGTGGGCAGTTGACTGAGGAATGGCGGAAAACTGAAATTAGTCCTGCAATTCATAGTGTATTAGAGCAGTGGGAGCTTGAGCGAATCGATCTCAAATCGAAAAGAACTCTTAAGAAAAGCATTGGACCAAAAGCTGATCCCATTCCTTTGGCCGATGATGTGCCGGACAGCTGGACTTGGGTAACATTTGAGCACATTGCTGAGCATAGCAATAACGCTCTAAAAGCAGGCCCCTTTGGCTCAGCGCTAAAAAAATCTGACTGTGTAGATTCGGGTTTCAAGGTATATGGACAAGAACAGGTCATTAAGGGTGAGGAAGGTTTCGTTACCTATTACGTCAATTCACAAAAATTTCAGCAATTAAAAGCGTGTTCGGTTAAATCCGGCGACATATTGATTAGCCTCGTTGGGACTATCGGCAAAATTCTGATTCTTTCTGATAAATGCGAACCGGGTGTCATTAACCCTCGCTTGGTCAAATTAAGCCTCCAGCCAGAGATCAGCAGAGAATATGTAAAATTCTACTTGGAAAGTCCTCTTGCTCATGACTTTTTCCGTGGCTTCAGCCACGGTGGAACGATGCAAATCCTAAATTTGAGTATTCTGAAAGAACTACCGATTCTTCTTCCAACTTTAGACGAACAAACCGAAATAGTTCGCCGCGTAGACCAACTCTTCGCCTACGCCGACACCATCGAGAAACAAGTCAACAACGCCCTGACGCGGGTCAACAATCTGACCCAGTCCATCCTCGCCAAAGCCTTCCGCGGCGAACTCACCGAACAATGGCGCAAAGACAACCCCGAGCTAATCAGCGGCGACAACAGCGCACAGGCGTTATTGCAGAAAATCCGCACAGAGCGGGAGGCCACGAAGCCCGCTAAGCGAGCAAGGAGAGAAATCGATGCCTGACAAGGATGATCAGCAGCTACCCCTTTTTTGTGATGATCCAACGCCCGGCGATTCGCCAGAAACCCAGTTCAGCAAGTAAAAATGAGATCCGAAAGGAAAAGAGCGCTTTCAATATTTTCAGGAGCCTGGAAGAACGTACCGCTTTTCTGGACGAGCTGACCGAAATCATTGAGCACAGCAATTTCATACTCATAAGCTGCGTTATTGACAAGAGACGTCTGACCAAGCATGCAGATGCGAGCTCGAACCCCCACCACATCGCGCTGGGGTTCTGCCTTGAAACCTTGTTCGAGTTTCTTCAGGAAAAACACCAGCACACGAAGAAAACCCACGTCGTGGTGGAATGCAGGGGGCGAAAAGAAGACAACGAGCTAGAGCTCGAGTTCAGGCGGATCTGCGACGGTGCCAACAGGCTTTCACGCCAGTTGCCATTTGACGTGCTGTTTTCAGACAAGCGAGCCATGTCATCAGGCTTGCAATTGGCAGACTTAGTAGCTCGCCCAATCGGTCTCAGCGTGTTAAGGCCAAAGCAAACAAACAAAGCATTCGAGGTATTAAAAAAGAAGTTCTACTGCGATGGAGGGCGAGAATGTGTGGGCTCGGGGTACGAGGGTATGGGATTGAAAATTTACCCACCTTCAGAAAGCGAAAAGCCCCGATGAAACTCACCGAGGCTATAGCGCCGACCGGGCACCCCCAATCCACTTGCGCCTATTATAGCCACACTTAGAAAACCTGGCAATAATAATCAGTGTGGGCGCCCATGCGGATCGTCCATCTCCGCCCATTTCAAACCGCCGAGTGATTGTAGCTGCACGAGCACACTGCTGGCTTTTGCGGTACCCAATTCCTGGAATGATTCAATTTTTAGCTTTCGAAGCCGCCAACGGCCTTCTGGTAAACGCTCCCATGCTCCCCAGCCGCTTACACGCACCTGTTTGAACAAAAGGGCAGACAGCTGCTGGGCAATACCTGTGGAAGCCTCACAATGAAGTGTTTCGCCGCTAGCACCTTCAAGCCGCACAGGAACGGTTTCATCTTTTCCACCGACCCTATAAAAACGACCCTGAACAGAGCCCGCCTTGTTGACCACTAGTGGCTTTTCATCGTCTTGCCGTTTTCGGAAAGATAAAACCGGCGCTTGTGAGTTATCCAAAATCGCACCCCCTGTGCCACCTTCATCCA
>Ga0136560_1001962_pt1 | contig 10496 bp, 7 predicted proteins | sample AntRauMeHopE1497_FD_104925 | JGI IMG/M metagenome (GOLD analysis project Ga0136560, IMG submission 104925) | Saline lake microbial communities from Rauer Islands, Antarctica - Metagenome Hop E1 #497 | ecosystem: Environmental > Aquatic > Non-marine Saline and Alkaline > Saline | place...
AAGACCATCACGCTCGATGTGGAGTCGTCGGACACCATCGAGGCGGTGAAGACCAAGATCCAGGACAAGGAGGGCATCCCCCCCGACCAGCAGCGTCTCATCTTCGCGGGCAAGCAGCTCGAGGACGGCCGCACGCTCGCGGACTACAACATCCAGAAGGAGTCCACCCTCCACCTTGTGCTGCGCCTCCGTGGCGGCGGCAAGGTGCACGGCTCTCTGGCCCGCGCTGGCAAGGTGCGCAACCAGACCCCCAAGGTGCCCAAGCAGGAGAAGATCGGCAAGGAGCCCAAGGGCCGCGCCCGCAAGCGCCTCCAGTACATCCGCCGCTTTGTCAACCCGCCCGCGGCCCCCGGAGGCAAGAAGGTCGGCCCCAACAACAACGCCGCCCGCCTCGCTGCCGCCCCCGCCGTGCCCACCGCGTGAGTGGTGCCCTGCTGAGTGGGTCTCCGTTGAGTGAGGCGCGCCCGCCGCAACGGATGCCTCGACGACTGCTACCCAGCACGCGCTCTGCACCACACAGCGCCGAGTGAAGGCCCCGCTTGCAGATTCGGCTGTGAGCGGTCATTCAGGGTGGGCGCACCAAGAGGCAGCTCTAGGGCCGGGCAGCGCACGGCTCACTCCACGGCCACGGTGACGTCAGCATCGCCGGCCGGGGCGTCGCCGGCCTGCGTGCCCTCGGTGCCCGAGTCGCTGGCGGGGGCGCTGGGTGCCGGCACCTCCGGCTGCGGCGCTCCTACCCTGGGCGCGGCCGACACCGAGGCGCGGACGGGCATGGCCGCCGGCACCGCCGAAGGCGTCGGCGCGGCGCCAAGAGACGGGCTCTCCTCGGCCGTGCCTGCGCGGCCCTTGCGGCGCTTGGGGATGGTGTAGCGCGAGAGGAGGCCGGCGTCGGGGATGCCCTGCCTGGTCACGAAGGACGTGTCGAGGTTGGACTGCCCGGCAAAGGCGGCGCGGGAAGGGGTGGTCCGGGGAAGGCTCGAGGAGCGGCCGCGCGGGTCCGTCGAGAGCGGCGCGGCGGCGGCGGCGGCGGCGGCGGGGGGGGCGGCGGCTGCCCCGATGAGGCGCGACGCGGACTCGGAGCGGGCGCCGGGGGAGACGGCTCCGGCGTCTGCGGGACGGGCCGGGGCCGCGGCCTTGGCTGCCGCCGGGGCGCCGACCTGGATGCCGGCGTCGCCGCCCGCGATGCCGCCCGGCCCGCGCGCGCGGCCGATGCGGAATGCCTCCTCGACCGCGTTCCGCGTGATGCGTAGGATGCGGACAGAGCGCGTCTTGGGCCTGGCGGTGAAGTCAGAGCGGTACTCCGCCGAGAGGACGGCCTTCTGCGCGAGGACGTCGTAGGTGGAGCGCACCACGAGGATGTCGTCCTCGCCGGCCACGACCTCCACCTCGCCGTCGAGGATGACGGAGCAGACGTCCTCGAGCTCGCCGCGGGTGTAGATAGGCTCGGCGTCGCAGGGGCGGACGCCGTCGGGGACAACGAGCTCCACGACGCGGGAGCCCTGGACGAGCTCGCTGACGGACTCGAGGGAGAGGGTGGAGCCGGTGCGGGGGTGGGGCTTGCGGAAGGCGGCGACGTTGGTGATGAGGTGGGCGGTGACGGCGCTGACCATGGAGGTGTCGAGGTCGTTGAAGCCGTCCGAGACGTCGGTGAGGCCGCGGAGCTGCGCGTTGCCCATGGCCGAGGTGGTGCCGGCGTCGGTGCCGTCGTACTCGTCGGTGAGGTCGGCCTGCAGGATGGTCTCGATGATGTCCTCCAGCGTGATGACGCCGCCGAGCTTGAGCACCGGGTCCTTGGTCCCGTCCGAGTCGTCGACCACCTTGACCATGGCGATGTGGCGCTTCGAGGCGAGCATGTTCTTGAAGGCCACGTCCACCTTGTCGTCCCCGTTGACGCTGGTGACGCTCTCGCGGTGGAAGAAGGCGATGACGGTGGCGATGGGCGTGGCCTTGGCAGGGACGATGAGCATCAGGTCCTTGGCGTACAGCATCCCCAGCACGCGCTCCTCGTCCTCCGCGTCCACCACCGGCACGCGGGAGTAGCCCTGGCGGAAGATCTCGGCCATGGTGTCGTAGTCGAGGCGGGCGGTGGACTTGAGGCTGAACATCTCCGAGCGAGGCGTCATGATGTCCTTCACGTTCTTGCCCGACAGCCGCAGCGCGCCTTGCATGATGCGGGCGGGGTCGGAGTCGATCACGCTGTTCTCGGCGTGCTTGCGGATGAGCGTGTCGAACTCGTCGGGGTCGTAAAAGTCGCCCACCTCCTTGCCGAGCATGTAGTCGAGCATCTTGGCGAGGGGCCACGTCAGCGGCAGCAGGATGAGCATGAAGACGCGCACGACCGGGATGGACCGGGAGCCGATGAACAGCGGGAACCGGGAGCACGTGGCCTGGGGGATGATCTCGCCAAACACGACGATGACTCCGGTCGAGACGAAGAAGCCAACCAGGCCCGACGTCACGTCTGCCATGAGAATGGACAGCGCCGCGTTCACGGCAACGTTGCCCAGGAGCAGCGTGCACAGGAGAAGGTTCCCGTGCTTGCGCATGGGCATGATTCGCTGGGCGTCGCGGCGCTTTGCTGCCGATCCGGACTCGGCAACGATCTGCGGCGGCCGAACCACGGCGACGGGGCGGGCGGTGCAGTGGAGGGGATTCAAACCCTGAGGCGCGCGGCGCAGGAGACGAGGCGCGGCGCGCGTGGGCAAGGGTGGAACGAAGAATTCCCCGCGATGGCGCTCTCACCGCCAGCTGGTTCGTATCCAGGCCGAGCAGGCCCAGCGTGAGCCCGGAGAAGCCGCCCGAAAGAATCACGAGCACCACGATGGCGAACCAGCGGAAGACCTCGAAGCCGGCGTCGGCCTCCGCGAGCTTGCGCCCGCTGCGGAGGTGGCCTCCCGCGAGCTCGTCATCCTTGGGCCACATCGTAGCCGCCGCGCCCGTGATGGCGATACCACATAGAACCGCTATCCTGTTAGCTGTCCATGGCTGGATCATTCCCTGGGGGTTGGCCCTATCACGGTCGGAGTGTCCCGCAGGCCTGCCGGAACAACGGCAGCCTTCGTTCGTCGGCGGGCTGTGGTGAACTTGCATGTGGCTCTGCTTTAGCAGGTTTTTCATCCCTGTCCGAGCCTGCTTCTGCCGGCTCCCTCGCGCCTGGAACGCTGCCTGCGGTGCCTGCAGTTGGCACACGCGCAAAGCTGCAGGGCTTTCGTGCGTTGAAAGGACCGGGTGCCGTGCCCATGAGGTGTACCGTAGCCGTGCTGCTTGCCCTCGCGGCGTCAGCCGCCGCGGGCAAGCCCGGCTCGGATATGCCGAAGGTCAACATTGACATGGCGGAGATCAGCACGTCGGGAATCTGTGAGGCGCGGTCTGCCCGCGCGAGCGTCGATAAGCCGCCCACCACGGGGCCAGCACGCTCGGTGAGGGGTTCAACCATACACGTCCGGTCGATCACGCCTTCGCCCCCGCAGCTTCCGGCGCCTTCATGGCGATGCAGATGCACATCTCCTACAGCAAGACCATCAACGGCGCTGCGATCCTTGGTGAGCCGCCAGGGGCGGGGACACGGCGCGCGTAATCACGCCGACTACACGACGCCCGGCTGAGCTCGTCGCAACACGTGCCGTGGTTTGCCCTGCCCCCTCACTCGCGCAGCCGGTGGTCCGTACTGGTGCGCCCAGGACAGCATCGCCATCGCCCTGACCGCGTGCATGACGACGCCGGAGCTCGTCTCTCCGCTGTACCTCGAGACCATCGTGCGGACGACCGCCGCCACCGGGTTCGCGGACCCCGTGGAGAACCTGCTGTCTTCCCGCGTGTGGCTGCTCAGCGCGACGAACGACACCGTGGTGGCGACGGGCGTGGTCAAGGCCGCCGCCTCCGTGTACGAGTCCCTCGTCGCAGACCCGGCATCGCAGATCCAGACCACGTACACCGAGCCCGGCGAGCACTCCCAGCTCACGAAGCACTACGGCAACCCGTGCGCCACGCTTGGGCGGCCGTACATCAACGCCTGCGGCTTCGACGCCGCCGGCTCGGCGCTCAAGCACCTCGTCCGCCGGCCCCTCAAGCCCGCCGTGGCGGGCTCACCCCCCCGTGGCAACGTGACCGAGTTCTCCCAGGCGGCCTTCGTGGGCGCGCTCTTCACGGACGCCTTCGGGCTGGAGGACAACGGCTTCGTGTACGTGCCGCCGCAGTGCGCGGACCAGAAGGAGCTCTGCCCCCTCCACGTGGCCTTCCACGGCTGCGAGATGACGCTGGACGACATCGGGCAGCAGTTCGTGTACCACAGCGGGCACATCCCCTGGGCCGACGCCAACGGCATCGTACTCCTCTTCCCCCAGGCCAAGGCCAACACCCTCAACCCCAAGGGCTGCTGGGACTGGTGGGCGTACACCGGCACCGCCTACGCGTCCAACGTCGGCGCGCAGACGCTCACGGTCAAGCGCATCATCGACTCCCTCACCGACCAGCCGCTCACGCCCAACACCACCCTCACCGACCACGAGCTCACCGCCAGCCTCGACGCCGTCTACAGCCGCGCCCAGAACGCGCAGGCGCAGAGCAGGGCGCACCTGTCCATGCAGAGCCGCCAGGAGAGCGCCGCAGGCATCCTCTGACCGGCGCCCCGACCCCGACCGTTACCCCATTGAGTGTCGAGTGCAGCGGCCAGACGCAGCAGCATCGCGCGCCCGCCAGGCCGCGCCACGCCACGCACACGCCCTCACATCACCACCAGGGGGTCGGCGTCCACCTCGGTGACCACGCCCACGCCCTCACATCACCACCAGGGGGTCGGCGTCCACCTCGGTGACCACGCACACGCCCTCACATCACCACCAGGGGGTCGGCGTCCACCTCGGTGACCACGCACACGGCGTCGCCCCCCATGCCCGCCTCGATCCGCGCCGCCAGCTCGGGCAGGTACCCCCGCTCCGTGTTCGTGTGGTCCGTCAGGATGACCGACACTCCCGCCTGCACCGCCGACAGCACCTCGTGGTGCGACAGCTCCCCCGTCAGCCAGACGTCCGCCGTCCGGGCCTTCCCCTTGCCCAGCACCGACCCGCCCGACCCAGCGCACACCGCCGCCGTCCGGACCTCCACCCTCGCCGACGCCGCCGCCGCGGCCTCCTCCCCCGCGCACCGCTCCCCCCACGCCGCCTCCATCGCCACCGCCACCCTCACGCGCTCCAGCCCCAGGTGCGCCTTCACCCGCCCCACCACCTCGGATAGCGGCGCCGCCTCGGACAGCGTCACGAAGCGGCCCTCCCCCGCACCCTCCACCCGGTCGCTCGGCGTCACGGGCTCCACCGCGCCGGCCCCGACGGCCCGCGCAAGCCAGTCGTTGATGCCGCCGGGGGCGCAGTCCAGGCCCGTGTGTGGCGAGTAGACCGCGATGCCGCGCGCGGCACACGCGAGGACCACGCGGCTGATGTGGTCGCCGTGGTGCAGGCGGTTCGACTTGCGGAACGGCGTTGGGTGGTACGTGACGATAATGTCCGCGTCCTTGGAGATCGCCTCGTCCACAACCTTCTCGGTGAGGTCGTTCGTCACGAACACCTTGCTGCGGGGCGACGGGAAGGCGCTGGGAGCCTCAGGCCCGGCGGCAGGGACGGGCGTGCACACAAGAATCCGCTGTTCCGCGCTGTCCCAGCGCGGCGTGGATGCTCACGCGGGTGTTGCAAACGTGCGCGCGCCAGACGGCGAGATGAGCTCTCCGACGTTGTCCCAGCTCCCGGCAAGCGCGCGTGGGGCGATCTCGTCCATCACCCTGACAAGCTTGTCCATGACGGCGGGGCGCGCGACGCGAACCGCAGAAGCTGCTGCTGCTGCCATGACGCCGATGCCTCGCGAGGATGTGCCCCTGTCCGAGCGACTGCCGCGCAACAGGCCGTGCTCGGTGCCGCCTCTGCGCCCGCCTCGAAAGCAGGTCAGGCCGTCTGCAGGCGCTTGGACGTGGCATCACACCAGCGGCTGCTATGGCGTTGCGTATACCCGTCCTTCTGCTTGCAGCGACTGCGGCGGCTGCCGGGGGCGGACCCCCAGGTGAGCTGCGCTGGGTCACGATTGCCGTGAGCTCGTGCTCGATTGGCGGTGCCCCGACGGATTCCCCTTGCCTGGGAGTGCTGCAGGGGCCACCGTTTTCAAGAGCGGGCTCGAGGGGTATGCGTGCTACCGGATCCCCGCGCTGGTCTCAGCTGGGGGCGGCCGGCTCCTCGCTTTCGCCGAGGGCCGGCGGTACTCGTGCAGCGACCACGACTGGAACGACATTGTGATGAAGCGCTCCGAGGACGGCGGCCAGACCTGGGGGAACCTGTCCGTGGTTGTGACCGAGTCAACGCCGTCGGACCATATCACCGACGGCAACCCCGCGCCTGTGCTCCTGCGCAACGGCACGCTGCTGCTGCCGTACAGCCGCAACAACAAAGAGGTCTTTGTGGTCTCGTCCCACGACGTGGGGGCCTCGTGGACGGCGCCGCAGAACATCACGCGAGCGGCCGTCGGCGCCGGCTGGACCTGGGTCGCCACCGGCCCCCCCGGGAGCGTAGAGCTGCCGTCAGGGGACATCGTGGTGCCGTGCGACCACATCGAGAGTGGCGGCGCGACGGGGTCGCACACACTCAGGTGGTCGTCGTCGTCGAACGAGTGGCAACTGCAGCAGCTGCTGACCGCCGGCAACGAGTGCCAGGCGGCGCTGCTCGGCAACGGATCCATGCTCCTCGGCATGCGGCCGCGGAGCAGGGCCACGGGCCGACTGTTTGCCATGAGCGACAACGGCGGAGCGACTTTTGGCCCCGCCCGGAGCGAGCCGTCCCTGCGGGACCCGGAGTGCCAGGGGAGCCTCGTATCGGGCGGCTCGCCCCAGACGGTGTACCAGAGCAACGCGGACAGCTCCGAGAGCCGCGCCAACGTCACAGTCCACGTCTCGAGAGACGGTGGCGGCACCTGGGCCGTCCTCGCCGCCCCGTACGACGGCCCCAGCGCGTACTCGAGCCTCGCCGTCACCAGCAGCAGCGAGAGCAGCAAGAGCACATCGCTGGGGCTGCTGTGGGAGGCCTGGCCGCAGGGTGCCCCGTCCTACGCCCAGATCGCCTTCGTCACGCTCGAGGACGACATGGCGTGATCAAGACCAGGCTCGCCCGTCAATCCGCGGGGTTGCTGCGCCTGTATCATGACTGGCAGTGCTGACGCGCGGGGTGTGCGGAGCTCTACGGGACGGTCTCGCATCTCGTGCCCGCCCGCACTCTGCCCTGACCGATCACCATGGCATGGGTGCAAAAGGTGGTCCGTATCCCCGCCAAGGCCCGGGGGTGCCACGTCGTGAGCCGCGCAGGCTTGGACACGCCCTGCAGCGCGGGTGCGCCCTCTGAGTGCCCTGTCACGCCCTTGCGACTCCAGCCGGCGCCCCTGGTCTGACGTACGAATGCAGGTGACGGACGATATCATCAAGGCTGTGCCTGAGCTGAGGGAGTTCGACGTTGGAATCGCGCACCTGTTCCTGCAGCACACGAGCGCCTCCATCACGATCAACGAGTCCTGGGACAGCGACGTGCGCCCCGATGTCAGTGATGCTCTTGACAGGCTTGCGCCTGAGGACCATGCCGGGGAGGGGCTGTACCGCCACGACGCCGAGGGCTCGGATGACTGCCCGGCGCACATCAAGTCGACTCTCGTGGGCTGCTCGCTGACTATCCCGCTCAGCAAGGGGAAGCTTGCGCTTGGGACGTGGCAGGGGGTCTGGCTTTGCGAGCACCGCGACGCGGGGTCGAGCAGGAGCATCGTCGTGACCCTCAACGGGGCGCTGAGGCCGGGGGGCAGCCTCACCGCCGCCACGGGCGGGGGCAAGGGTAAGACATCGGGCGCCGCCGCTGCGGCCGCGTCGTCGTCGTCATCGAGGTCATGAGGCGTGAGTGGCAGCGGCGACGGGCGGCTCGGCGGCCGTGGGTTCAACGCTGGTCGCTTCCTGGCTGCAGGCGCGACACAGATGCACACACACACACACGCGCAGCCGCCCGCCGTCCGTGGGCGCTCACTTGGCCGCCGTGCCCTCCTCAGCAACGACCCCCTCCTCCTTAGCCCGGTCAGCCTCGCGCCCGCCTTCGCTCGCAGCCCCATCCCCACCACCAGCCGGGGCAGCCTCTTCCTCCATTCCCGCATCGGGGGCAGCCGGGCCAGGGGCCGCCGCAGGGCCGTCGGTGCCAGCCCCCAACGATGCCTCGCCCTCGCCTCCCACCCTCGCGGACGCCTCCGCCGCCACTGCAGCCTCCATGGCTGCCGCCTCCTCGTCCGCCGCGGCCTCCCGGGCGGACGTCCTCCTGGCCCCTCTCCTTCCGCCGGCGTTCTCCTTGGGGACGGAAATCACGCGATCGTACTCAAGGATGGGCGTCCCGACGTCAGTCATCTGCTTCAGGTTGGGGGGCAGGCCGAACGCCATGTGGAACACGAGGCGGAACAGCTTCTTGACGTTGATCACGCGGAGGGCCGACGAAAACACGAGCGGAGCTCCCATGATGCCGGCGTACTTGCGAGCGCGCTGGGTCACGTCCGCCTTGAACTCGGGGCTCTTGGTGTGGAACGCATCAAACTTGGTGCCCACGAGCAGCGGCCTCGCGGTCGGGTTGCTCTTGCGAACGAGCTTGAACCAGTCTCGGACTGCCCGCAGGGAGCGGACGTCCGTCAAGTCGAACACGAACAGGATGACCAGGGCCTCTGCACACGCCGTCGGCAGCATCGCGCGGTGCTCCCTGCCGCCAGCAAGGTCCCAGATCGCCATCACCACCTCGGCATCCGGCAGCCGGATGCGCTTCTCCAGGAAGCTGACCCCAAGAGACTCCACGTACGACTCTTCGAAGCCGCCAGACACGTACCGCACCATGAGCGATGTCTTCCCCACGCCCGCATCACCCACCATGGCTGCGAAAATCGACACAGGGGGAGGGGCAAGGCGGAACGGACCCGGTGAAATCCTTGCACCTCCGCTTACACGCCATGGCCGGCGGCAGCGGGCTCCACTGCCGGACCCGACGAATGGTAATCCTCACCGACCTTGACTGCGACGAGATCGGGGACGGAACAAGGGACGCGCCGGTGGGGAGGAACACCCAGCCAAGCAAGCGACGTGCAGTTGTTTTCTGGCCCCTCTCTCACTGTTGATGGCATCCGGCTCCTCCACCGGCGACGATGCTGCCATCGTGCCCGGCGCAGCGGCGGGGTGTGCGTATGGATGCGCGCTCGCGGGCCGAGGCGCTCTGCAGCGTGCGGCCACCGTTCAGGTCAGATCTTGGCTCGGCGCTTTCGCGCGCCCATCAGTCCAAAACGTGCACGGGCATCGGGAAGGACCTCGCTGGGAGTGACCGCCTCACCATGGTGCCGCCGGTTCCGTACCGGAGGCGCTTGGGGGTCGCGCCGCTCGGGGAGAGGACGGCAGGCGCGAGGGGCAGGCGGGGCGGCGGCGACGGCGTCCCAGTGACGGCCGACGAGCTCCCCGGGTCCCCGCCCGTCGGAGAGGACGCCTCCGACAGCGGGCGGCGCGTGAGGAGCTTGTGGCCGGAGAGCACGCCTGCGTCGTCCAGTTGCGCTCGCAGCCGCGCTACCGTCAGCTCCAGCCCGGTGCGCTCTTGCATCAGCGACGACACCTGCAGCGCCTGGGTGCGCCGCGACGCGTCGGCGTCCGCGCGCAGCCCCGCGATCTCGTCGAGCAGGTGTGCGACGTACGGGGGTGTGACCACGAGAGCCGGCGACACGGCGGCGGCCCGGCCGACGCCGCGGGAGGGCGTCCCGATGGCACGGATGAGCTCTGCCGCGCTGGCCGGCCCGTCGTCGCCCTCGGGGCGGACCATGCTGACGTCAGCCACCCCGGCGTGGGAGGACCAGGAGCCGACGGAGGACCGCGCGTCGGTCCGTCCGACGTCCCCCGGCCCGTCCGCCGTCACCCCGGCAGAGCCGCGGTCGATCCTTGCCTGCAGGGTGTCGGCTCTCGCCGTCTCGGCTGCCAGCCGCGACGACAGCTCCAGGAGCCTTCCCTGGAGGCTCGTTGCCGCGCGGGACGGCTTGGGGGGGCTCGGGGTGACGGGTGCAGGGGCAGCCGCCCACACGGCGGCATCAGCGCCGCACGAGGGGGAGAAGAGTGTGGCGGCGACACTCTGGCGCTCCTTTGACGGGGAGGCCGGGTCCCCCGGGGACGCGTCTGCCGGGATGGGCCGCGCCGTGGCCGCGGCTTCCAGCTCAGCCTCGAGGCGTGCGGCGTGCTGTTGTGAGGCGGCAGCCTGAGCCCTCGCAGCGTCAGCCGCCTCCCTGTCCGCTGTCGCCTGCTCTCGGGCGTGGGCCGACTCGGCCGATGCCTGGCGCTTGCTCGCAGCGGCTGCCGCCAGCGCCGCTGCCCTGGCATCCTCCGCCTCGGCGACACGCCGCGTGGCGGCCTCCGCCATCGCCCTCGCCCGCCCCACGGCGGCCTGAGCGTCGGTTGCTGCGGCTCTCAAAGTGCCGACCTCTCGCTC
>Ga0136560_1001963_pt1 | contig 10494 bp, 14 predicted proteins | sample AntRauMeHopE1497_FD_104925 | JGI IMG/M metagenome (GOLD analysis project Ga0136560, IMG submission 104925) | Saline lake microbial communities from Rauer Islands, Antarctica - Metagenome Hop E1 #497 | ecosystem: Environmental > Aquatic > Non-marine Saline and Alkaline > Saline | place...
CGTACGAATGGCAGTGGGCCGCACAATGGTCCAAAGCGGGAACTGCCTATCCATTCCCGTGGGGCCCATACAGGAATGAATCGTGTATTCCCACTATGAGTTCCGGTCGCAGCATTCCTGGCCCTGTCCCTGTCAGTGAATTTGATGTCTCGTGTAACTCTGGCGCTGGGCTCAAGTCGTTGGTGGGCAACGTCTGGGAACTGACGAGCCGTTTTGAGGATGATCATTCGCGAGGAGTCGTGGTCAAGGGCGGTACGAACTACTATCCTGAGGGATCAAAATGGTACTTCCGGCAACCGCAGCAAATGCGGCTTGATTTCCACAATAAAATGCTCATGTGGGATGACAGCTATGAACGAGCGGGTACAGTGGGGTTCCGTTGTGTGGCAGACACCCCCTCGACTGCAACTAGAGGGTCGCTATGCTCAAGTGACAGCCTGTGTGGATTCGTTGTGCCAGCCTTCGCTCGAATAGATCTTGCCACTGCGCTCGCATCGGGCCGTGCTTTCGGAGTTGGGTTTGATATGCTGGCTTCGTCGCTAGGACCTTCGGGTCAAGCTCCAGTGGCATGGTCACATGCAGACAAGGGAACTTCCTTAGGAGTGAGTTTGTCCCTGGGAGCTGACGATGGGCATTTCCGCAATTTCCGCTTGCAGAGGGTCATAGTACACGTGGAATTGAGATGTTCACTTGGTTACCCTGCCCCTCGAGTGATACTGCATGGCGCACGCGGGAATAGGATACACACAGTCGAGGTGAATCGCTCAGGGCGATCGATTGCCGTCTTTGAGATGAGTAATGCTGAGTTTATTGAGGCCGAGTTTAGGGCAGAGCTGGAAAGTGCCAAGAACTGCGAGGGGCGCATCCTGGGGGCAGGGTGGCAGATATACTGATATGTGTCCCCGTACAAGCTGCAAGCGTGCGGAGTTGAATGCTCTCATTTAAGGACACGAAGCCAGTCGGCCTGATGACGCTTGCGTTTTGCTTCGATCAATCAATCAATTATTCATCTCCCTACTCAATGGGTTCCCTGCACTCCGGGCACAGAGCCCTGCTGCGGCGCTCTTCACACGACCGCTCCCACCCTAAGATGCATCTGCTGTGAAATACATGCCCGCATGTCAATGCGCTTGGACGACAATGCTCAGCATCTGGATCCTCGGGCGAATGCTGGAGGGGTTCCATGCAGATGGAGCAGTTATGGACATGTTGAACAGGTCCATCGCTGCATGAGGGTCTATAGCCTGGGCCAGCTGGCAGCTCTAGCGTGCTTGGGCTGGGGTTGGCCCGTCCTTGCCCCTGCGTTGGATGACGTCCGATGGCCTGGGGGGGTCTCTGGTTGTACGACCCTGCCCCACTTTCTGCCTGTGTATGCTAGGCCTAGTGGTTACCCTTAACTTGGACATGACCAGTTTCCCGCTCATGTAAATGCCCATGGCTAGACCGAGATCGAGATCTGGATCTGGATCTGGATCGTTTCTTCCTGCGTCCATACTCATGCCTTGGCCGTGCATGTGCCACTCCCGCCGCTGAGAAGGACGGTGGGAATAGATTCTGATGCTCTCGGGAATACGGGCTGAGACGGATCGCAGTCGGCGTGATCACAGTCCCACTTCCTGAGCTTGGAGACACTGGGTAAGGAGAGCGAGGTTGAAGCATCGCACTGGTGCTGTTCTAACCTGTGCTACCAGGTGACCTGTCAGTGCTACCATCGAGGTGGGGGGTTCGTGACCCTCTCAGAGTGGGATCCGTGGCTTCGCTGTTTAAAGCTGGTATATTAAGAGGTGTTGGTAGCTACCATGACGATTCGCGAGGTTGAATGATGGAGCTTGCTCTACCTCCGATAGCTGGTCCGGCTTCAACTGCTGTGTGTTGCCTCAATAGTTCTTGTTCGAGCTATGCCGCAGCTCTGTGCTTCAGGCACCCGCGTATACCGTACACTGCTCCCACTAGCGTAAATATTAAAACACTCGCCTACAAAATACGCTTAATCGGTAAAGGCATGATTTTCAGAGCTGATACTAGCACAACAACCAGAGCAACGCTCGACGAAGCGACGGATACCCTTGCCAGACTCCATGCGTGCTATTGAACTTGTATTAATCGTGGTGGCTGCTCTTCCGCCCGGAGATCGTCATCGTGCGTCAGTGGCGCGTCGCTGCACAGACTCATTGCAATTGTTGCTAAATCTTGAAATTGTATCGTTGCTGTTGGACGAGCTTTATGGGCACTTGCTCACAACAAAACCGGAACTACACCAACCAAGTTTCCCGAGTTCAATAGATCTATGCATACCAACATTCGTACAGGTATTTCATTAGCGCTTTTCGCCAGAATCAGACGGATTTCCCAGCCTGAATCGCTACCCGAAGACTCCCGAACCCGCAAGGGTGGATTCATGGCCGATAAGTCCAGTTTGGTCAACCTTGCTGAGCACAAACTCTCGCAGGACATGGTGCATGTAAAGTGATACTTCTCCCTCATATGCAGGCCTGGCTACCGCCCATGCTCTCTCTCTATATGCACTTTCGCCGGGATCGACGCGCCCTTCCTGATTTCGTTCCACTCCGAAGTTGCATCCGAAGCGAGCGTTTCCAGGGGTCCATACCTCCTCCGGATCCTCTGTCGGCTCGCCAACAATCTCGTCTCTTTCTCGCTGTGCATTCGGCGCTTCGAGCGTCAGAGCTATATCTTCATCCCCAAGATTAGGCAATAATCCCCTCTATTTCCTCCGTGCAATGCTCGCCTCGGAGGCGCGGTGGTACATGCCTCTGCGGGCCACTGCGCGGAACAGCGCTGACTTGTAAGCCGGCCATGCCGACGTTCTCTCCTTAGTATCGGTGTATAGCCCAGTGATCGTCTCAGGTGCCGCGCGAAGCACCCCAGGCCCCGCCCCGTGCTCCTCTGCATGCGACCAAGACCGCCATCCTAAGCCATCGACATCTAGGTGACCCGCCCATTTAGACTCCGCATGGGCTTCTTCTTCTTCATCGAACGAGTACAGTTGCACGGCGGGTCCCCCATATAGCACCTGCCTCCTTCGTCCCGCATCGGCTGATGCTCGAAGTAGCGAATCGCGCGTTCTCGTTCTCGACAGCACATCACCAGGCTGTGTACCCTCGTGCTCCACCCACAGAGACTGCTCACACACGGGGGCAAACGCAACATGCCCATGCACGGTATCCACACCCCTCATGGATGTCTGCGTGCGATCTGACTGCACCTTCCGCATCGACTAGTACCGACTGGTCACTCCTCCGAAGAGCTGGTTCCCGCACCTCTCCAGAAGCTCGGGCTCCAGCTCCAGCAGCACCAGGGTCATGAACATGGCGCTACGAGAGGCTTCCAGAGCAAGCACTCCGTCGGGGTACGTATGCTCTGCTCCATCCTGTGCCAGCGGAAGCGGCGCCGCGCTTCTATCAAGAATCGCCTCGACTCCGAAGACGTCCCTCTCTTTGATTTCAACGGAAGCGGGCTCTGCTCCTGTCTGTGTCCCATCTGATTTCGTGGCGAAAGGAAGCGCGCCAAACCTTGTCCACACCGATCCCACCGCATGAACTGCTTCCAGGGCCTCCTTGTTCCCTGTGAGAAAGTAGATATCCATCCATGAGGCGATTAGTGCATAATTATACGCCTAGAGCACCTGATGCACGGCGGCAACCACCTTGCGACGCCTTTGCGTGGGGGAGTCAGTGGGGCTCCAGAGTGCCCTGGCACTGTCTGCAATGGATCCACGGACTCCGTGCAGCCTCTACGCGAGCCGGAGCTTGGCATCTGCAGGGCTGGCACCCCCCTCTGTGTTCCCTGCCTCTTCTTCCGCCCGCATAGCCTCGTACTCGGCCTGTGCCAGGGCCAGGGTCGGATTTCTGGCTACGAGGGCAGGGTCCTGCCGCTCGATTATGGCAGTTTTCTCTTCTTGACTTAGACGCCCCAGTCGCTCATCTAGCTTGCTTCGCATCTCCCTCGCGAGTGCATCTTGCTATGCCTCCGGTGACTGGGTAGCAGGACCGGTGTAATTCTTGTGCCGCTGCTTGGAGGACTGTTGCTGTCTCGCGCGGCGGCGACTTGCAGGCTTGGCAGAAGCATCACTGTTCCCTAGCTACGACTTGATGCCTCCAATGCCAGGCGTCTCTGACGTTGCCGAAATGCCCGAGTCCGCTCCTGACACTCGATTGTCGGAAACCTCTGGCTGAGGGAACAAGCCCCAGTTATCGTCCAGCAGTCCCCCGGCAGAGGGATCATCAGCAAAATGCCAGAGGTACCGAAGCATCTAAACCCTCGTGAACGATTCGGAGTCGATAGAGAAGAAAGTTGGGTGTTCACTTGTTAGTAGCAGCGTGGCTGCTTCGTCAAAGGCGCAGTGCACACCTGCCACTGGCCAGCTCAGCGGCTCCCTTCTCCATTCGTACGACTTAAACACTACTGGCGGAGGCAGCAGCGACCCGTACGACTGCCTGCCGAACGGAGAAAAGAAAGGGGTCTCGGCGAAATCTCGAGTCCACTTGTGGTAGGAGGACAGTCTAGAGTACTGGTGAGGCATAGCGATCGGGGCACCAAGCGGCGCATCCGCCGGAGGAGGGGCATCCAGTGCCTCCGAGTCCGGACAGCTGCCATCGATACCGGCTGATGGTGACCCAGGTGGGACAGGAGGGGCCCCGGGCGCTCTGCCAAGGGCTTGTGCTACTGCCGTCATGTCTGCTCTGAATCCAGGGGTACTGACTGAGCCGTTGCCGCTTCCAAGTGGATTAGTCGGCGATCGCTCGAAGGCAGTGCTCGGTTGCAGCTCTAGAAGACGTTGAGCAAGTGCAGTAGCTTCGTCCGCTTCCGCGAGCTCGGCCCGCCCTGCGAGACCGAGCCAGCGAAGGGGTGCCATTGGCTGCAGCTGTGTCGAGGGACACATCCTTACTGCAGTCATAACTGATGTAAGAAAGCTGACGTAAGTAAACGCCTCCATCACCGGGCGGCTGTCCTTGTCCTCCGTGGCGGCAGTAGTCAGCCTATGCTCCAGGACCTCGTACAGGGATCGCAGCGTTCCTTTCGCAACATCAGCGGGAATCACATCAAAAACTACTTGCAAAAGTGCAATAAGGCGAGTTGAGGCGAACGATTGGGAGCCAGTGCCTCCGGTCCGCGAGCTTGTCTGTGTGCGGAAGACTTGCTCCAAAAAAGCTGGCAGGAGATGAGCATTGCGTTTCAACTGCAGATCACTAAGAAACGCTACATGCGAATTCTGTTGTAAAACACTCCCGCCCCTTTCATTCGATTGCTCGTATGTTGCTCGAAACGTCTACATATCGTTCTCCCACGCCTCCCGAAGACCGGCGTCCCACGCCACGTTTGCCAGCGCAACTGCTACTGCTGACGCAGCTGGAACTTCAAAAGCAACAGTCGGCGCAGCCTAACCTTCTGATTTTGTACATGTCGCTGCAGATGAATGGGCATTCCGGTGGACGGCCTCGCCTATTGCACAGCCTGATACCCGGTTGCCGGCTAGGAAACCCATCTAGATCAATCCTGTGCTCCCCCCCTGCGGTACCTTTACCGACCTCATTGCACGAGCTCGGTACAAAGTGGATAAAGTGCCACATCGAAAGCGTTTAGCTAGCATATCTGGATGAATGAATGGCGGTGATAATCGCTAGGCGAGCTACTTCCCCATTAGTCTGCTCCGAGTTGCTCGCATTTCATTGTATCTGCTCGTGCACTATTTTGACCTGAACAAACAATTGGATTCGGTTTTGTTCAGCTGGTTCTATTATTCGAGTTTTAATTCTTGTAGTTCCCGTCTTATTGGTACGAATGGAGGTAGTTTCAAGTGTTCAAACTTGGGCAACTGATTCTGTTGGACGTAGGGTCTGACGACCAATACTGACCCCTGCTGGATTAATTTGCAACTTCCAGTGGGAAATTAAGACACCTGTAATCATATATCCTGTAACGTGATTCAAATCCGGTTGCAGATCGTATGCAAAGTGACACAGTGCCTGAAGGTGGGATCACAGCTGCAAGCACCAATGCATCGATAACGACCCCGACCACTTAGCGAGCTGCGCAGCTATCGGGTGTGCATGAAAGCAATTACTCTAGCCAAATATAGGCGAGTGCAGGTGGTCCACATCATGGGATCGGCTTGTTGGAAAGCCGAGCGATAGCTAGATCAGCTGGGCACACCGGTTTAGAACCGCCGGAAGTGCAGACGAGTTTACCGATGGTATCTGAGGGATTTGACCGCCTAAGGCAGACTGCCTGGGCATCTATGCATCTTATTAGCACCGAATCGCACAATCTGAATTGTCTACGAGGTGCAGCTGCAGTGGAGCCACAAATCCTGTTGAGCGGCTCCCGGGCCAATTCGAATGGCGCGGCTGCGGCTAGTATAGTTAACCCACTTGTACAGCGAGGGGCGTCCATGCGAATGTATAGCAGCGAATTAAATCAAGGAACACGGACCAGAGCTCCAGCTCTTCCTGAGAGTGTCCCGCAAAGGCCTGACGGCAAGAATGATAGCCTCGATGCGTCATTTCAGGGGTCCCGACAAAGAGTACCCCCTTCTGGGGCTGGAGCTGGAACTGGGATAGATTGCACCAACAACATATCTAGAAGTGGTCTTTTAAGGGCGGGAATAGCCCCGGTGGGTGCTGTGTCGTTGCATGACTCGGGGGGTTTCAGGGTTCAACAAATTGACCCCAGGTTTGCGACTGCCGGTACCAGCAGAATACTCGATAGGGGTGCGACTACCGGTACCAGCAGAATACTCGATAGGGGCAGCCTCCGTGCATCCCCACAGTAGCAGCAGAGAGAAAGGCGGGGCCGAGAGCCCAATCAATAGTAGCAGATGGGGCGTATGCGCGGCCCCAAAATCGGGCTGCAAAACGCTCATCAAACTCACATGGAGGAGTTTCCCGTGGAGCTGCTAGCGGCATGTGTGCGGGCAGGATATCCGTACAGACATCCTCCTTCCAGGGTGTGTAAGCGACCGGAAGCGCTCGGGGCCGGGTATTGCTGTGCTGAGGTTGGTAGCATGGAGGAGGACCCATTCATCTTTTGCAGTTCTTGCCAAGGTGCGACTCATGTAGGGTGCGTAGGTGAAGTAGCCAGCTGGAGTGTGACAAGCCCCAGGGGCATGAAGGCAAAGCATGGTCATGTGTGCAGCTCATGCCTCATGTAGCCGTACTGCCTAGCTGTAGCGGATTGGGCTAGCAACTTCGCACCTCGTCCGGTGCCGATGACAAAGCGTGAGAGAGAGTCGTTGAAAGCCGAGTGGATCCTCGACACCGTCAACACGATGACGGTACTCGTGTCTGAGTTTGTTGAAGTGATTACTGGGGCCACAACCGACTCCAAAAGCTCTGCAGCTACCGGTGCAGTACCTCCTGCCGGCAAATACGGCGCAGCGTACCAGTCTAGTCTGCGGGCGGCGGCCAAGGTTCTCGTGATGCTAACTAGACCTTCCCGCAAACTCGTTACCCAAGGTGAACAGGTGAGCGAAGCAGCAATGGCAGCATGGATGCAAATATTTGCCGTGACAAAAAACGAGATACAGCTTGGCCTTACCACTCTGCTTGGCAAAATGGCTGCACAGGGTGCCCTTGAAAGTGCCAATTCAGTGCATCATGCGGCAGTGCGTATCTTCAAGCGATACGGACGATGGGTTACCAAACGCAGGGATAACACTCCTACAGATGTTGAAGTTCTCACGGCAAAACACGTGTGGGTGCTAGTTGATCCAGCGTTAGCTCCCGTGGACGCTCGGGTGAGCGTATCCATGCGTGGAGCAGTGATGGGACAGGTGGCAATGCTGCAGCGGCGGGAGGCGATTGGATTTCTGCAAGCGTCACTGAACGCAAGGATGGATGAAGAGTGTGTATTTGTCCTTGAAGAGATGGTCCGTGGCAGGATTCGCTCAAGTACTAACATGTTTGGCGTGGAAAGCGGTCATGGGCACGTCGACATGCATAGCCCTCGTATCGATTCGAGTCGTACGCTTGCAATTAATAAAGAAGTATTGCGCGAACTTAGTGAAGTCGCACGCCTGGAACTGGACCTGACTGCTGGCTTCAAGCACGTGTTCGCGGCATCTCCGCACCTGCATCACCTGGCTCCAGAAATAGCAGGTCAGCCCTCGGTTGATTGGCAGGGAGCGCGCCAAATGCTCCATAGGGCGGACCTAATTCGGGTGCATCCGGTACTGCAAGCTGTCGGCCTACATGATGAACACATTTACCAACGCCAGTAGGTCGTCAGCAACGCCGCCCATGCTTCCATAGCATGCGGTGGATACCTCAGGGATGCCCTTTTGACGCTGCGATACATCCGCACCTGCACTGATATTGGGTCCGTGGCGATCTCTGCTCAGCGGCTACCTTAGTACGTGGAGCACTTGGATGAACTGAGCCGGTGGATGGGAGTGCGAATATGCTCGAACGACGATGCGCGCAGAGCCTTCGAAGAAGGTGGCATGTTCGCACCGCGAGATGATGGAGACAGGATTCACGAGTTGGAATCAGAATTACTATCCAACTCTAATGTTATGTGGGTATAGCCAGGGGTATTGACTCGAATCATATAGGAATTGGCGAGCGATGAGTCGAACATCACTGACGGACAACCTACCACGGAGCATATGTCTGGCAAAGATGCGGTGGACCATGCGACCAGTACCACCCGAGCAGAGGGCCCAACGATATAGGAACTATTCGATCTCTCGCGAATGCGGCAGCAACAGCCTGGTATGCGAATTGACGCGCCAGATTACGCTGCTGATATAAATGACCCCGCAGGGCAGAGTACCGGTGACGTAGTAGGATAGGTTTCTACCGGCTCGGCTGCTCGGGATGAACCCTCTTCAAAAGCTAGACATCGCACCGAGTACGATGTCTCCACCCTGCTGCCTTTGAGCCTGGCTGAGGTCTCAAGATTCATGGAGTCGGAAATTCAGCTGGAGCTGCAGCCAGACGGAGTGCATGCCAGCCTGCTGCAAATAGTTTCGTGTCCTCCCTCAGTTGTGGCGCCCTCGGCAAGCAACAAGAAAAGCATCGGAGCATCTGCCACTTCAGCTTCAAATTCAGCAACCGTAGGGTCTTCTGACGACACGCTGGCGGCTCCGCACCAGGTTGAACTCAGAATTCTGCAGACGTCTAGCGGACCTGCGCACAGGCATCAAGCATCAGAATACCGCAGCCTGGCTCTACTGCCCGTGCAGAGCCCTGGTATGTTGATACTTTGTGCCGCGCTGCGTAAGATGAGGACGAGGGAACTGCATGATTTTTCTGACGGCGCGTATGGAAAGGCACCAAGAGGCCCGAGCATGCAAGGTATTGCTGGCGATGGCAGTACTCACCAATCGGCTGTGCAAGGGGTCTCTTTGGCTGACTGGGCTCCTACTGGGCAAGGTGTAGCGGCAATCGGGTCGTGGTTCTACACCGTTGGGAGGGCTGCTGCAGGGCATTGGCTAACAACTGCAACGCGTACATGGCGAAAGACGGTTACGAGGTCGTACTCCGATTATCCATAGCGGAATGATTTCATTAGAGATCGGGGTAGCGTTACACTTGGTCAGAAATGGCTGCAAGCTACCTTGAAGCCAGCAGAGTGCCTTCTTGGAAAATAGGATATCGCAGACTCAAACACTAGCAGCTGCCACGCACACCCTACCGAATCTCATGGTGCGTGGGCCGGCAACGAGCCGGACTGGTTCTCGCGGGCAATCGCCAGAACTCAGAATACTTCATGCGGACCTGCAATGAAGGCTGTTGGTATGTCCACCGAGGGTGATACCGACTCGATCGATCTAGCAGCGCCACTCGTATCGTCCGCGGGTCGTGCTATCACTCGAGGGTATTAGGGTCAGCAGACGGGTGGCAGTGATGTGTGTGCTGCCCCGGGGTGCCATGGGCTGCGGCGGGGCGCTTCTAAGTACTGCAGTCCGGCTTGCGGTCGTTCTGCGGTTCGTGCACGTGCTGCAGCATTCGAGAGAGGCATCACTGGTAGCGCGGTGCCTGAACCTGAGAGCACATCTGATCACGGGTAGTTCACTGGCGCAGAGACTACGATGAAGGCTTCGCGGGGCGCAATAGCGATGCGACGAAGCATTCAAACTGATACAGTCACTCTTGACGAGGACGCTGGAAGACGCATTGCAGCTTTGTTGGACGTCCTAGTCGCAGTCCGCTGTGCTCGATCGGCGGTGTTAATTGCCATTGATCGACTCGCTGACGGAGTAGATATCGTGCCACTGGCCTAGGGATAGTCGCCATAGTCGGATGAACCGAGCCGTGCAGATGTAGCTCGACAACCAATCGGTGTGCCTGCAGGACTGATGGACGCGATTGAAGTAGCTGGCCGGCCCTGGGAGCGAGTTCCAGGACTGTTTATGCCAACAGGGGATGGACGGTTTCGATAGAGTAGGTTTCATCGCAGACTTCGTGAACTGGGGGTGGTAGAGACGGTGGAAATTACTGGCCCTGGGAAAACCCCACACTAGCTCGTCGGTGC
>Ga0136560_1001964_pt1 | contig 10490 bp, 4 predicted proteins | sample AntRauMeHopE1497_FD_104925 | JGI IMG/M metagenome (GOLD analysis project Ga0136560, IMG submission 104925) | Saline lake microbial communities from Rauer Islands, Antarctica - Metagenome Hop E1 #497 | ecosystem: Environmental > Aquatic > Non-marine Saline and Alkaline > Saline | place...
CCTGGCCCGAGGCGCCGGCCGCCTCGGGCCCGTCGAGCGTGATGTTGACGGCGGGGGTGCCGCCGCGGCAGGAGACGGGGAGGGCGGCGGAGGCGTGGAGGGGGACGAGGGCGGAGGGGGGCGTGAGGGCGAGGCCGGGGACGACGCGGACGCGGAGCGGGGCCGAGGCGCGGGGGAGGGCGCCGACCGCCTGGAGAGTGACGGTCCTCCCGGCGGCCCAGGGGGCGAGGGCGAGGAGGGAGAGGGCGGACCCGGCGGCGGCGCGGGCGGCGAGGGGACCGCGGGACAGGACCGAGGCCGAGGCGGCGGTGGCGCGGGCGGGGAAGGCGCCGGCAGAGAGGGCGGGGGAGGCGAGGGCGGGGAGGTGGGCCATGTCCGGGCTGGCCCCGTCGGCGAAGACGGCGGCGACGAGGGCGTCGGTCCAGGCGAGGGAGGCGCCGGGGGGGGCCGCCGCGGCGAAGGCGAGGGGGCCGTCGGCGGGGACGGCGGAGAGGAGGGAGGCGGGGGTGGGGTGGGAGGCGTCCGAGGAGGCGTCATCGGCGGCGGAGCCGGGGGCGGAGGCGCGGCCGGCGTCGGGGACGCGGACGGTGCCGTTGCGGGAGGCGAGGGCGACGGCCCAGAGCGCCGAGGGGGCGGCGAGGACGGGGCGGGCGCCGCGCGAGGCGAGGAAGGCCGGGCCGGGGGCGAGGAGGCCGGCGAGGAGGGCGTGGGCGGCGGAGCCTGGGGAGACCGAGACGACCGTGACGTCGGCGGCGGCGGCGGCGGTGGGGGCTCCGGCGGTGCGGAGCTCGTCGGCTGCGGCGAGGGCCACGGCGTCACTGGAGGACGCCACCGGTGCCCAGACGTCGCGGAGGACGGCGTAGACGCGGCCGGCGAGGACGTAGCGGTCCGAGGGGGCGGCGGCGTCGAGGTCCTGGCGGTCAGCGGCGGCGGCGGCGAGGGAGGAGGACGACTGGGTGGAGGACCCGTCAGCGGAGGGGCCGGCGCGCGCGCCGGGCGGGAGGGCGGCGGAGAGCTGCCGGCGGGTGGCGCCGGCGCGGGCGAGACTGAGGACGGGGCGGGCGCGGCTGGGGTTGGCGCAAGCGACGGTGACGGCGGCCGTCTCCTCGGCGCCCGAGTGGGCAGAGCCGTCGGAGGAGGAGGTCACTGTGACGGTGAAGGTGGCCCAGGCCCCCGGCGAGGCGCGGGCGCAGGAGGCGACGAGGACGGTCCACGGGCCGGTGGAGAACGCGCCGGAGACGCCGGGGGAGGAGGCGTTGGGGAGGAGGGAGGCCGGCGTGACGGTGAGGGCGAGCTCCGAGGCGAGGGCGGGGGATGGGAGGGCGACGGGGAGGGAGGAGGCCGGGGAGCCGGGGGCGCCGGGGCTCACGAGGCGGAGCGTGGGTGCCTCGTCGTCGGCGCCCGAGGGCACCACTGCCTCGATGAGGGTGACGATGACGTCGCGCGGTGCGGAGTGGGCGGCGGGGAGGACGCCGGGGCCGCCGCGGACGAGGACGGGCGCCTCGGAGAGCGCGGCGGGGCCCGAGGGCCCGCCGTCGCGGGACGGGGCGAGGAGGACGACGCGCGTGGCGGCGTCGGCGACGGCCGCGCTGTCCCCGCGGCCGCCGGAGCGCGGGAAGAGGGGCGTCCCCTCGCCGCCGACGCGGAGGCCCGGGGGCGCGTGCCAGCCGGCATAGGAGAGCGGGCGGGCAGAGCCGGGGCGGAGGTCGCCGGGGAAGGCGGGCCTGGCGGCGCCGGCGGCCGCGGCCCACGCGGGGGGGAAGACCGCCTCGACGGGGATGTGGACCGCGAGCTGCAGGAGGCTCTCGAGCTCGCGGGTGGGGGCGGGGGCGGCGGGGGATGCGCCGCGGCGGCCCGCGGCGGCGGGGCTGGCGCGGCGGGCGTCGCCGACGACGGAGCCCGACGCCATGTCCTCGTCGACGTCGGCCGCCAGGAGCTGGGCTCCGAGGATGACCGAGCCGGGAAGGCGCGACGTGGCCTCCACCCAGGAGCACACGGCCTGGGAGGTGCGGTTGTCGGCGGCCCAAGCGGCGGTGTCGGCCGCCGTCACGGGCCTGTCGACGGCGACGCGGCGGCCGTGGACGGACCCTCCGCGCACGGACCACGTGGTGGAGGCGTGGAGCTTGCTGCAGGCGAAGAAAGGAACGCCGTGGTCGCCGGTGGCGCCGACGCCGACCCAGACGGGGCGGCCGGAGCGGACCTCGGTGACGCGGGCCGGGAGGGGCTGCAGGGTGCGGGGGGGCGAGACGAGGACGGCGAGGGCGGCGGCGTTGAGGGCGTCGGCGGAGTCCTCGAAGACGGCGACGGACTGGCCGGGGGCGAACCCGGCGCAGAGGCGGGAGCCGTCGAGCTGGAGGAGGGGGAGGAGCTGGGCGTCGCTGGAGGCGGTGCCGCGGCCGGGCCTCGCCGGGGCGTCCGACGGGGGCCGCGGGACGGGGCCGAACCACCCTGCCTCCCTGGCGAGGTCCTCGCCGGCGATGCCGACGTCCCCCGCGCTGGCCTCACGGGGCTCGACGTGGCCGGAGCTGGAGGCGACGTCGACGTCGACGGCGTGGCAGGTGGCCTCCTCGTCGGGGCCGCCGGGCTGGCCGGCGGAGGGCGTGCTCGCGACGAGGAGGGGGAGGGCGACGGGGCGGGCGGCGGGGAAGGAGACGACGAGGGGGGCGGTGGCCACGGCTCCCTCGAGGACGACCAGGGGCTGCCCGGAGGGCGCGTCCCACCGGGCGGAGGGGACGGTGGCGGACTGGATGTGGCCGAGGGAGGCCGCGACGGCGAAGGGGGGCTCCCGCTCGGTGCGGCCGGCTCCGGCCGAGGCGGGGCAGGGGCACACGACCACGAGGACGGTCTGCCCCCTGGCGTGGGTGGCGTTGTCGACCTGGGCGCCGGCGGGGCTGAAGGCGTGGGCGGAGCGGACGGCCGCCTGGGCGACGCCGAGGCGCTCCGCGAGGGCGGCGACGGCGCCGGGGGAGGAGGGGAGGTCGCAGGGGTCGTGGGGGAGGGCGGAGACGTCGACGCCGACGGGGGCGGAGGGGGAGGTGGCCGCCTCGAGGGCGGCGGCGAGGGCGGCGGGGAGGATTCGGGCGGGGACGGAGCAGCCGGGGGCGGCCGAGGCGGCGGTGGGGCGGAGCTCGATGTCAAAGAGGGTGTTGGCCCCCGGCTCGTCGGGGACGCCGAGGTCGCTGGCGGCGGTGAGGCCGGCGCCGTCGCGCGCGCCGGGGGCGGGGGCGGCGTGGACGGAGGGGCGGAGCTGGAAGACGCGACCCCGGAGCATGCGGAGGTGGTGGACGCGGGACGCGGTCTGGGTCCAGGCGCGGCCCCAGCCCTGCCGGAGCCAGGGGGGGAAGGCGAGGCGGGCCGCGTGGCCGGGGGTGCCGGGCCTCGCGGCGAGCCGCATCCACTCGCGCTCCGTCTCGATGCCGCCCCCGAGGTACGGGTGGACGACGATGTCGAGGCGGCCGGGCGTGAAGACGTCGACGAGGGCGTCCTGCACCGTCTCGTCGGCGAGGCGGCGGTCGAGGACGCGGGCGTCGGCGAGGCCGGGGCTCACACCCGTGGCGACGAAGGTGGTGCCGTGGACGTGGGCGTGGCCGGGGGCGGAGGAGGCGAAGCGGAAGTCGTCAGAGGGGAGGGCGACGTCCTCCTCGGGGCGGGAGGGGGGCGAGCGGGTCAGGCGGAGGGGGACGTCGGCGCCGACGGGGATGCGGACGCCGCGGGCGGGGCGGACGGCGAGGAGCTCTACCACCTTGATGGGCTTGGAGGTGGAGGGGGAGGTGGGGTATGCGGGCTCCACGAGGCTGGAGTGGAGGCGGACGCGGCCGGGGAGGACGCCGTTGAGGACGGCCTGGTCGGTGAGGGTTCCCGCGGCCTCGAGGCGGGCGCGGGTGCGGGAGACCTTGACGCGGCTCTTGACGAGGCTGCGGATGCCGAGGATGCTCGATGCGTTGGAGGCCGGGGGCGCGGCGCCGCCGGCGGGGCCCTCGACGGCGTCGATCCACCACCGGAACTGCAGGCCCTCGAGGGTCGAGAAGGTGTTCACGCCCGCGCGGTCCTTGGCCACGATGCCCACACGCTCGGACGATCCCACGGTGATGGAGTCCGTGACGGTGGCGATGTCGACGGACCCGATGACGTCGACGGCCACCTCGGTGCGGAGGACGAGGACCCCGTCGTCGGGGGTGGCCGTCACCACCGCGTCCACGCGGTCGGGCACGGCCGAGATGGCGGTCACCACGGCGCGCTGGCTCGTGCCGGGGCGACACCGAGCGCCGTCGCCGCGCGCGGACAGGTCCGGCACCACGAGGACGCGGTCCCGGCGACTGGACTCCCACGTGAAGCACCCGCGCGAGGCGGACAGCGAGAAATTCACGTACGGCGGGCCGGGGCGGAACGGCAGGAGCAGGAAGTCCTCGTTGATCTGCGGGGCCGAGCAGTCGCGCACAAGGGATGCTTGGCGTGCGGATCTGGGTGCCACTGCCGGCCGGCGGCATGCAAAAGCAGGCAATTCACCCCAGGATCGGGCAGGAGCGGCTGCTCGGGCAGCTTGGCCCGCGGCCTGCGTCCAAACGGGGCGGCCGTCTTCCCCCGCCGGGCCCGCCGCGTCCAGGCGCGCCCGGAACGCCGGCCCCGCCCCGCTTATCAGGGAGCCGACGCAGCACAATCCATCCGGCTGGGTGTCCTCTCGTGAGGAGCGTCGCAACGTAGGCAACGAGGCCCGGCATTGGCTCTCACTCTGATTTCGGCCTCCCCGGAGTCCCCTGCCATGGCGGCCACCGATTCTGCCGCAATCAAAGCCAGCACACACGTGGCCAGCATCATTCTCATCGCCGAGGGTGCGCTTCCGGCAGCCAGCACCCCGTTGCGCGTGTGTAATGGCCCGTCCGGGGCGGGTCCGACGTTTGACGAGCTCTACCCAGCTCGTCGGCCACAACGAGGGGTGCGGCGCGCGCTCTGGTGGGACCGACGGGCACCTTTGTGGTTCAATCGGGATTGTGCGCGCTGCTGTGGTGTTAGACGCCGGGAATGGCGTCCTCTGTCGAGGTCCCCGCCATCCCCGCGGAGCAGCTCGAGGCTGATGGCGTGACCCCGCGGACCGGCAGCAAACTTTACGCGGAGAAGGACTACTGGGAGTACCGATTCTCGTCCCGGGCCGAGGGCGGCGGCGGGGACGACGACTTTGAGTGGCTGGCCAAATGGGAGCACGTTTCGGCCATTCTCGAGGCCGTCATCCCGAGCAAGTCCGCCAGGGTCCTGCTGGTCGGGTGTGGCAGCAGCAGCCTGGGGGCGGACATGGCGAGGGCGGGGTACACGGGCGTGGTGCAGACGGACTACAGCGCCGCCTGCATCGCGTCGATGCGCAGCGCGCACGAGGCGGAGTTCCCGTCCATGCCGTTCGCGGTGGCGGACATGACGCGGCTGCGCCCCGACCTGGAGGCCGCGGGCCTGCTGGGGACGCCGTTCGATGCCGTGCTGGACAAGGCGGCGATGGACGCCATGCTCGCCGACGGCGGCGACACCTGGCACCCCCCCGAGGACCTGCTCGCCAGGGCCCGCGACGTGTGCGACAGCACGTGCGACGTCCTCGCCCCGGGCGGCAAGTACGTCCAGATCTCCTTCGCGCAGCCGCACTTCCGCCGGTGAGAACGGCAGGCAGCAACGCCACGACCGCCGCGCGACCGCCAAGGGGGCAAGCGCACGATAGCTGCTAGTAATGGCAGCGCGAATCGCTGCGCGATGGCGGCGTGGGCCGTCCTGAACGCGCGCGCGCGCCGCTTGCGCCGGCGACTGTTCCCCCCGCCGCCCCCGCCCGCCCCAACACCGGCGCCCTGGCCCGCCTGCCCTCGCTGTCTTTCTTCACAAGCTTGCCAGCCCGTCCTCTCGCGTCCGTGACCTCGCCCCCGACCGCCCTCGGCACGCACAGCGCGTACCTGGAACAGAACGAGGCCTGGTGGGCGGGCCCGCCGACCGTGCACAAGGTGGACCGCGGCCTGGGCTACTTTGCGTACGAATACACCCGGCGCCCGGAGGCCGCCGAGTGAGGCCCGACCCACGGGCCCGCGCCGGTGTGTTGCGTGTTGCAAGGCCCGGCCAAAGCAGAGTCCCTTGTCGCACCAGCCGCGTGCGCACCCGCTCGGCGACCCACGGAGCAGGCATGTCGGGAACCGCCGCGTGCGCCGCACAGGAGCTCGTTAGCATCTTGGCATCGGGGCGGAAGGTGTCGGGCCGCACGGGGGACTCGCCTTTGCCGATCCACCTCGGCGAGCGCCAGGGCTGCTCGCTCCCGCTCCCCCAGGATGTGAGACTGGCGGCGGCGGCCATGACGGCCAGCATCGCGTGTTCCCTCCCGCAAGGGATGGCACTGGGGGGGTTGGCACCCGCCGGCCTGGGGCTCAAGCGGGCGGCTTACCTGGAATCCCGCCTTGTGGTTGCTCGCAGTTCCTGTCCTTCACCTTTGAGCTGGCGCCTCCCGCCGCCGGGACAGACCCGACGTTTGCTGCGGACGAGGCAAGGAAGTTCAAGGCGGTGTCCTGGGAGATGCTCTCGGCGCACGGCGAGAACCAGCTGATCCAGGAGATGGGCGACTCCGACAACGAGCTCCCCGAAGAGTCCAAGGCCATGCTCTTGATCTGGAGGGACACCAACGGGAATTCGCTGCTCCACTATGCGGCGATGGCCCCGCACCTTGCCGTGGTGGACACGCTGCTCGATGCTGGAGCGTGGGTTGACGGCGCGAACGCGACGGGCACTACCCCCGTGATGCTCGCCGCGTGCCGCGTGGGGCCCCACAACTCGCTGACCTCCCTCCTCGCCAATTCGGCCTCCCTCACCGCGGTGGACTCGACCGGCCGCGGCGTGCTGCACTACGCGGCGTACTTTGGCTGCGGCGACGCCGTCATCGCCGTCCTGCGCGCCGCCGAGGGCAAGCTGGACGTCAACGCCGGCACCGTGGGCGGCGTCACCCCGCTCATGCTCGCGGCGGGCTCCACCGTCCGCTCGCAGCGCGACGCACACGGCTTCCCGTCGCCGCAGCGCCTGCACGCCGTCGCCGCCCTCCTCCGCGCCGGCGCGGCCTGCTCCACCCGCGACTGCAAGGGGGACACCGCCCTCTCCTACGCCATCCGCGCGCGCAACGATGAGGCCGCCCTCCTTCTCGTCGTGTCGGGGGCGCCCCTGGAGCACGGCTCGACCCGCCCCGGCTCCCCCGCGGCCCTCGCCGCCACCCGCCCTACCCTCAGCGCGGAGGACGCCAGCTCCGACGACTCGGCCGACTGGTGGAAGCCCGCCCACGCCGCCGCCGGGTCGCCCCAGCGCGTCAGGCGCATCAGCGTCGCCCGCCTACTCCTCCCCGTCGGGGGAGCCCCCGCCCCCGCCTCGGGGCGCGACACCGCGGTCGGCACCACCGGCAGGCGCTCCATCATCATGGACTTGATTGACGGTCGGACTCACGTGGTGGGCATGGCGGGGCGGGCGACAGGCGCCTCGGCAGTCAGCGTCGCCACTGACACCCCCTCGCCGGCCTCGGGCGGATCCGACGCCGTCACTCCCCCCGCCGGCGGCGCCTCGCCCGCCTTGGCCGCCGCAGCCGCCGCCTCCGCCCCCGCCCCCCCGGCCATCGACGGCTCCGACGTCGACGCCTGCCTCTCCCGCTTCGGCTTCGGCCACGGCGTCGTCGCCCTCGCGGCCCTCCTCCGCGCCTCGGCCAACGCGTGGAACCCGCCGAGGGAGGGCGAGGAGGGCGCCGCGGGCCGCGCGGGCCTCCCCAGGCGCGCCGCCGTCGCCGCCCAGTCCTGGTGCCGGGACCTCCTCCTCCTCGCGCTGCGGGCCGAGCCCGACGGCGGGGTCGGCGACGCCACCGGCCTCGCCGCCGCCGCCGGCCCCGACGACGCCGCCGCCCCCCTCCGGTGTGACGTCACACCCATCGAGTACCTCACCTACGCCCTCGTCCTCTCCGGCGGCCTCCCCGACCTCCTCGGCTTCGGCCCCGCCGAGGACTCGAGCGTGACCCTCGGCGGCCTCCTCCTCTCCCGCGCCCCCCGCGTCGCCGACCGCATCGGCATGACCGCGGCCTTCCCCCGCGTCGACCCCGCCATGGCAGGCGAGTGGCGCGCGGAGGTGGAAGCGCGCCTCGCGCCCGCCGCGGCGGCCATCGGTGTCGCCGCCGCCCTAGCCGAGACGGATGCCACGGGCCGCGGCTTCCAGTGGCTCCGCGCCTCGTGCGACGTCGTCCGCGTCGCCGGCACCTACGACGGCTCTGCCGCCCACGACTTTGACGGCTGGAGCGTCGATGCCGCCGTCGCCGTGGCGTCGGGCCGCCCCAACGACGCCGCGGCGATGGTCCAGGCACGCCGTGCCCTCGGTTCCGCCTCCGCCGACGAGGTGCTCCGCGTCGTCGCCGCCGCAGCCAGGTCCGGAAACCACTCCGCCGTCCAGGCCTTCCTCCCCCTCGCATGGGACGTGCGGCTGCAGTCGCCCGCCCACGGTTTCGCCGTCGACCCCTCCCTGACCCTCGCCTCCGTCGCCCTCGCCGACGCGACGCGCTCGGGCCGCGTCGCCGGCATGCTCCGCGCGGCGGACGACGCGGCCGAGGGCGCTGCCTCAAGATCCCCCGCCGACGCCTTCACCGGCCCGCCCAAGCGCGAGGACGCGTTTGCGCCCGCCGCGTGGCAGGCCCTCGCCGCCTACTACCGCGCGCTCCACAGCGCCTGGCGCGCCAGGGAGGACAGGTTCCTCAGCTCCCGCGTGTGCAACCCGCGCACCGGCTGCGTCGACCCCGCCGCGGGCTGCATGGCGCAGTGAGCGATCGCCCGCGCGCGCGTCCAACTCTGCCACAGCCGGCGTGGCCGCCCCACTTTCGAGCACCGCGCCACCAAACCGATCTGTGTTTGCCCGATGGCGGCTGCGGGCGATGAGGCCAGCCGTGACGGCGTCACCGCGGCCGAGGTGCTGCACGCCGGGGGCTGCCACTGCGGCGCCGTGCGCTTCACGGCGCGCGCCCCCGCCCGGTTGACGGTCTGGAAGTGCAACTGCTCCATCTGCGCCAAGAGGCAGAACGACCACTTCGTCGTGCCGTCGTCCAAGTTCGAAATCGCGGCCGGGGAGGACAAGCTCACCACCTACACGTTCGGCACGCACGTTGCCAAGCACATGTTCTGCTCCGTTTGCGGGGTGCAGGCGTTCTACAGGCCGCGGTCCAACCCCGACGGCTGGGGCGTGACGATTCACTGCGTCGATCCGGGGACCGTCGAGTCCGTGGACGTTCGCGCGTTCGACGGCAGGAACTGGGAAAAGTTCATCGAGGGGAGCGGCATCCGCGGTATGAGCAAGGACGGAGATGCGTGACGCGCGGGAACGGCGGCGGTTGCAGGCCGGTGCAATCCATTGCTTGCTGGTAGCGCGGTCGCTGCAAACGCCCGCGTCACAGCTGCACTCCGGTGAGCGACGTCACCGCGTCGCCGTCCCGATGCAGGGACGCACGCAGGTAGCGCGTCAGCGAAGCCGCGTCGGTGGGCACCTCGCCGCCGTCGCCACGCCGGGCCTCGCCCCAGTGCCCAAGCTGGGACGGGGGCGGGGGCGGGGGCGGGGGGAGCTCCGGCGCGGCCCTCGCGGCCCCGGCGTCGGGCGCTGCCATGGCCGACCTCGCCACCGCTCGCAGGGCCTCCAGCAACGCCGCGTCGTCCGCGTCCGCCTCCTCCTCCTCCGTCGCTCCGCCGGCCCTCGCCTCCCGCCTCGGCGCCTCGCTCTCCTCCTGCCGCTCGGCCCCCGCCTCGAGCCGTGCCACGGCCGCCGAGCCGCCGTCCTTCCCGGGCCGCCGCGCCGCCGCCGCGTCCACTTCCCTCACGAACAGAGCCCCCTCCACCCCGTCCGCCTCCAGCGACCCCCGCATCGCCGCCGCCGTCACCGCCCCCGGCCCCTCCGCGAGCCCACCCGGCAGCCGCTCCGGCGTCCTCGCCCTCGCCTCCCCCGTGCCCCGGTCCACAACCACGAAGGGATTCCCCGCCGAGCACATCTCGCACCGGCGCCGCCACGCCCCCTCCTGCGACCACGCGCACACGTGGCACGTCCACCTGCCCCCCGTGCGGTACCGTGCCGTCAGGGCCTTGGCTCGCGCGGCGTTGCGCGCCTCCGCCTCCTCCCTCCCGCGCCGCCGCCGCTCCCGCGCCGCCTCGCGGACCGTGCCCGCCGACCTCTCCGCCGCCGGCCCGCCGGGCGCCGCGCCGGGGAGCAGCGCCTTCACCTGCGACCGCACCCCCGCGGCGGTGGTGAGCGACGCGGTGTCGCTCGACCCTCCCATCGGGGCCGCCGACGCCGACGCCGCCGCGCCCGTCCGGCCCCGCACCAGCGCCGCCGCCTCCAGCAGCCGGGCGACGACGTCGTCCTCCCCCGGCCCGGACTTGTCCGCGGGCGCGTCCCCCGCGGCCTCTCCGCGCCCTGCGGACTCCTTGTCGTCGCCCGCCGCACCGGCCCCGCCCTCGGCTCCGCCGTCCTTGATCTCC
>Ga0136560_1001965_pt1 | contig 10487 bp, 10 predicted proteins | sample AntRauMeHopE1497_FD_104925 | JGI IMG/M metagenome (GOLD analysis project Ga0136560, IMG submission 104925) | Saline lake microbial communities from Rauer Islands, Antarctica - Metagenome Hop E1 #497 | ecosystem: Environmental > Aquatic > Non-marine Saline and Alkaline > Saline | place...
GGCCCGGCCTGACGCCGCGCTGGCGCCCCCCACCGAGCCGGGGCCCAGCGAGGACATCATCGACGGCGAGGCGCCAACGGCGGCCGCGCGCGCGTCGGACTGCATGGCGCGGGACGGCCGGCCCGCAGCGCGCGCCCTGTGATTGTGATTGCGCGCGTGGGGGCGCGCGGGGGCGGGGGTGACAGAGCTGCACGGAGACCAGGTTTTGGTGCGGCGGAGACGGGCTCGCGGCGCCTCGTCGGCTCGCCAATAGATTCGGGATCAGGCGCTCGGTCAGCCCGTGCGGCCGAGCCGGCGGGGCGCTTCGGCCCCGCGCGGCTCGGCTCGCGCGGGACGTCGCCACGGTGCTCCGGCCGGCGGCAGGGCTCGGGGCGGCGCGCAGGGGGGGCGCGCGCTCAGTGGATGCCGAGGGGTGGCCGGCGGATGAACTCCTTCCATCGCATGTCCACCTCGCGCCCCGCGGCGGCGAGCATGCCCGAGTTCTCCTCTGCGCGGCGCACGAGGTACGGGATGACGTCCTTGATGGGGCCGTAGGGGACGTACTTGTAGACGGCGTAGCCGCCGCGGCCGAGGGTCAGGGAGAGGTGGTCGCACATGCCGAGGAGCTGCCCGAAGGCGACGGTGCCGTCGCGGGGGTTGATGCCGAGCTCCGCCATGCGGCCGACGACGGCCTGCACGCTGCCCTGGTTGTGGGAGGCTGCCATGAAGCTGGCGCCGCTGTGGGCGGCCACCTGGTCGAGCACCTTGGCGCAGATGGCGTCGTAGTTCCGGTGCGTCGCGGCGATGTCCGGCTGGATCGGGTCGCGGTAGCCGAGCTCCGCGGCGCGCTTGCGCTCCTGGGACATGTACGCGCCGCGGACGATCTTTGCGCCGAAGCAGAAGCCCTCACGACGGGAGCGCTCTAGGTCCATGGCCACGCGGGCCCCGGAGTCGCGGAGGTATGCCTGGTACGTGTTGAAGACGACGGCTCGGTCGTGGTTGAACTCGGACTGCGCGCGGGTCACGACGTGGTCGATGGCGGGCTGCAGGTACGTCTGTTCGGCGTCGAACATGATGGTCACGCCGTGCTCCGCCGCCGCCTCGGCCAGCCGCCGCGCCCGTCCCAGCATCAGCTCCACCCGCGCGAGCTCGTCCCGGCCCAGCTGCTTGGCGCCCCCCGGCCGCACGATGAGCGAGGGACGCACCTGCTGCTCGGCCAGGTCCCGCGTGGACATGAAGTCGACCCACTCGAGCGTGTCCACCGTACCGCTCCGGTCGCGGTCCATCTCCTCGAACAGCGCCTCCGCCTCGGCCCGGGACATGTCCACGCCCGACGCCGGCAGAGCCGCGATGAACTCCTCGACGCCCACTTCGAGGCGCCGGCCGGAGCCCGGGTCCAGCCCGCTGGGAACCTCCATCCCCGCCGACGCCGCCGCCGCGACCTCGGCCGCGCCGACGAGCAGGTCCATCTCCCCCGGCCCGGGCACCGCCCCCGCCATCGCGAACCGCTCCACCTCGTCGCTCACCGCGTCACTCCGCAGCGCCGCGACGGCCGCCCTCCTTCCCCCCGTGTCCACTCCCGCCCCGTCCTCGTGCGACAGCCCCTGGCCCTCCGGCCCCACCCCGTCCCCCGCCACCCCCAGGAAGTGCCTGAGGAAGTGACCCCGGTTCTCCGCGAGCGCCTGGCTCACGTGCTGCAGCAGCTCCGGCTGCCCGATGGACGTCACCTTCACCGCCGCGTACCCGGGGAGGCCCGTCTCGCGGCTCAGCTCGGCCGCGGTGCGGATCGAGCGCAGCGTGACGTCGGTGTTGAAATCGCACTCCGACTCGCCCTGGTAGTCGTACGTCCGCGCGGACAGCTGGTCGCGGGGCACGCCAAGAGACCGCTTGGAGCCCTCGTTGACGTCGGCCTCCGCGGCGTAGTCCAGGATGGAACCCACGCCGTCGCGCTGGAGGCGTTTGAGCGTCGGTCGAATCTCGTCCGCGTCGCGGCCGGCGCAGAAGTGCCCGAAGAACGTCGCCTGCGGGGGAAAAACACACGCGTGCGGGCCGTGTGGTCGGCTCGCGCCCCGGGCCGAGGGGCGAACGGCGCGCGGGCGAGCAGCGCGATGCCACGACGGCGACAGCCGCCTCAAAGCGAGTGACCTCCTGTTCTCGGCCGAACACTGCCGGGCGGCGCCCGGTCCGCGGCCTGGCTCACCGCGAGGACAGCGTCAGTGATGGTGTCTCCAACCACGGCGCGGCTGAGCTTCAGGAGCTTCCGGGCATTGGTGACGAGCGGGTTCACTTGGCTCAGCCGGAACACCAGCATCGCCCTTGCAAGCTCCCAGCGGGTCGCTCCCTGCGCATATGAGCCGTCCGAAAAGGGGGCCGCGTCAGATCCCGACAGCCAGCCGGCGCGCGGCCGGGGGGGGGCGCTCTCGGGGCACGCACGGGGAGGCTGCTGCGCGGTCGGACCGGTTGAAGGTGACCAGCGTCGGAACCCTTCCGCAGAACACCCGGCGCTCTCACACGGAACACCGAGTCGTTCTCCTCAAACGACAGAGGCGAGCTGGCGGCCGTCTTGTCAACGGGCGGCTGTGAGCTCATGGCGCGCGCCTGCGGTCCGGCGACGTTTGCCCTCCGCCACGCGGCCCTGGTGCCCGCACGGGCTGCAGCGCGGGTCAGCATGATGGCTGATGCACGCTGATTCGTGGCTGGTCGGAACCTGACGCCGGGCTCGGCGCTTGGTCGTGGTGGTGATGATGCCGCCGGTGTGCGGATTGGCGGCCGGATGACGCGAGAACTCTGCCACGCCCGCACGCGGCTGTCACACGCCGTGGCCGCGCCCCGCCCCCGATCGCCCGCACGGATGGCGCACGCGTCGTCGCCGTCGGCCTCGGGCGAAACGGACGCCGAGCGGCTGCCGGAGGAGATGCGCACGGTCACGGAGCTCTCGTTTGATGCCATCTCCATCGACGAGGCCAAGTTCCTCGGCAAGGGCGCCTTCTCGTCCGTGTACGAGGGCGAGCTGACCGTTCCGGGCGCGGAGCCGTTCCCCGTGGCCATCAAGAAGATGCGCATCCCGGCGGCGGTGTCCAAGGACCACAAGTACCTTCAGACCGAGCTCCGCCTCCTCTCGTGAGTTTGCCGCCACGCCGACGTGTGTCCGGCAGGGGACGGCCTGCTAGTCATCAAGGCTCCGCCCGCCTTTGGGCAGTCCCGCCGGGCGCCGGCGACGGCCGGCGCCACGTTTGAGCCGGGCGTTGTCCGACCCGAGGCGCCTGTTCCCCCCCGCGCCGCGATCCCGCCGCGCAGGGGGCTCGCCCACAGGAACCTCGTCAAGTACTTTGGCCTCGCCAAGGATGAGACGCACGCCTACATCGTCACCGAGCTGATGCGCGGGGGCGACCTTCGCGCTGTTCTTGAAGGCGCTGCCTCAAGCGAGGACCCCGAGGCCGCCTTCCCCACCGGCCTCCGGCTGCGCGTGGCCCGGGACATCGCCGCGGGCATTGACTACATGCACATCAACGAGATCGTGCACCGGTGAGCCGGATCGGCGGCTTGCCGCCCGCCACCCGCGCTGCCCCCCCCCCGCCCTGCTGCGGCGCCAGCGACGCGGGCAAAATGACGGATTTCGCTGGGTCCTGGCCGTGCGGGCATGCCTCGCCCGTGGGGCCGCGAGCGCCCGGCGGGCGCCGGCCCCTTGGCGTTGCATTCGCTCGTCGCCCCGGCAGGCGCGAGACCCCCCCCGTCTGTGCTGTTTTGCTCCTCCCCTCTTCCCGGTCTGCAGTGACATCAAGACGGAGAACGTGCTGCTGGACGAGGGCTGGCGGCCCGTCCTGGCGGACTACGGCTTCGCGCGCAAGGTTACCTCGAAGCGGAACATGACCATCGTGGGGACGGACGAGTTCATGGCTCCCGAGGTCATCTGGGGGGAGTCGTACGACGAGCGGGCGGACGTTTTCTCCTTCGGCGTGGTGCTCGCGGAGATGATGTCGTGGCGGCGGGCGGGCGAGGCCGGGTTCATGGCGCGGACGCCCCGGGGCCAGTTCCGGCTGGACGAGGAGCAGGTGACGGCGGCGGTGAGGGCGGGGGCGCCGAGGGCGCCGGGGCGTCTGGCTGAGCTCGTGATGCAGTGTCTTGCCTACGAGGCTGACGACCGAGTGGACAGCGGGGAGGCGCTGTCGACGCTGGAGGAGATCCTGGAGGAGTGGGCCGAGGCCGAGGCGGGGGAGGGCGGGGAGGGGGCCGCGGGGGCGGCGGCGGCGGGGCCGGGGAGGAGACCGAGCGAGGTGGCGGCCGCGGGACGCGCCAAGGCGGACGTGGCGAGGGCAGAGAGGACCGCAGCCAAGGCCGCGGAGCCGGAGGAGGCGGACGGGGACGATACGGCCGCCGCCGAGGAGTGACAACGAAAACTGCTCGCGCCACCCGCCGAGAACGCCGTGGATTGAGTGACGGGACGAAAGCCGGGCCGCGGCCCGGCCCGCAGTGGCAGCATGCATGAAAGCCGGTGGCGCAGACCGCTCACCCGGGCGCGTGCGTCTTGGCGGGAGCCGCGGGCAGCCGCCAGAGCCGGCGCGCGGTGCGTGCACAGGCGGGACACCCGGGACCGCGCTAATGGCAGCCGACAGCGCTCTCATGCAGCTCGCGCAGTCGAGCGGCGGGATCGAGCCGCTGCTGGGCAACATCTTCAGCTTCCTGCACCGGCACACGGACTTTTACATCGTGGATCCCAGCGAGCGCCGCCGCATGGGCTTTGGGGAGGGCGATGCCGAGCGCATGGTGCTCCGGGCGTTCCGTTCGTTCCCGCTGAAGGATTGCGAGGGCAAGCCGATGGACCATCCGTCCATCGCCAGCGTGCTCGCGGGCGGCTCGGCGCGCAGGCCCGCCCCCGCGCGCGCCCCGGTCCCCGCCCCCACGACCCCGGACCGGACGGCCCGCGGCTCCGCAACTTCGGCCTCAGCCGGGGCGGCGTCGTCCCCGCCGTCCCCCAAGTCGGGCGCCGTCCCGTTTGGCTCGCCGCAGCGCGCGGTCCGGCGGACGGAGGACGGCCGGCAGATCCCGGTGGGCAACGGCGGCGCCTCGGCGCTGTACTCGTGGACGCAGACGCTGACAGACCTGTCGCTGACGGTCCCGCTGCCCGGGTGGGCGGGGAAGCGGGAGATTGAGGTGGAGATCGGCAGGCAGTCGGTGCGGGTGGCGATACGCGGCGAGGAGGCCGCGCGGCGGGCCGAGGCCGAGCTCAGGGAGGCGGGCGCCGACGGGGCACCGTGCGCGGAGGGCGCGGGCCCCGGCTGTGCGCTGGAGCTGGTCGGGGGCGAGCTGGAGTTTGAGGTGCGACCGGGAGACAGCGTGTGGTCCGTTGAGCGTGAGGGGGCGGGCGCGGGGGCGACGGCGACGCTGACGGTGGTGTTTGACAAGGTGGTCGAGACGTGGTGGGAGCGAGTGCTGGTGCGAGGCACGGGGGGCGGCGTGGGCGCGGGGGGGGAGGGAGAGCGGATCGACACGAGCCGGATCGACTCCACGAGGCGGGTGGACGACTTCGACGGGGAGACGCAGGCGGCCATCCGGAAGCTCGTGTTCGAGCAGCGGCAGGCGGGGGCGGCGGGGGCGGCTGGGGCGGCGGGGGCAGGCGGGGCGGCGCCCGAGTGACCGGCCCGCCAGCGACTGGAATTCTTGGCACGGCACCGAGCGCACACGCCGCGCCGCGTCACTCGCCGCTCATCCTGGCGAGGATCGCCTCCGCGAGCCCCCTGGGGAGCCGCGCGGCGTCGGCAAACGCGTTTACGCGAGCGGACACGCGGATCTCCCCGCAAAGCGACTCAAAGCTGGACCGTACGCATCGGTACACAACCTTGGCCGGGACTTTGCCGTGCCTCGGCCCCCGGAGCGCCGCAACAGAGATGCTCCAGTCCCGCTGGAGCAAAAACTCCCACAGCGCGTCGCTTTCCGCCGCGCTAGACCACGCCTGCGCGCGCTTCACAACTAGTTGCGAGGCATGGGGAGGCAGCGGCGGCGGGCAGCCCAGCAGCAAGCGCAGGGAAATGGCTCACCTTGCACACCCTTGACATCGTGCAGACCGCGGCGGCGTCCAAGAAGCTCAGCGCCCTGCCCCGGACGTTGTCCTCCACTGCCATGGCGATCGCCCGCCGGCGGCGCGCGATCCTGCGGTGCTTGAGGGCGAGGTCCGCGAACACCTGTAGGGGGTGCACGATCAGCGCCAGGCACGGCTCGCCGCCCCCCCTGGTCGAGGACATGGGACCGCGGTGCGCGTGCCTCGCAGGGATTCCGGCCGTGGCTCGGCGGAGAGTGTGCGGCGTAGGCGTCGTGCGCCCCCGCGCTCTACGCGCGCCGGTTCGGTGCCCGCGGTGTCCCACCCACACAGCCCGGGGAGGGATGGCGCAGCTCGGCAAGCCCTTGAAGGGCGCAGGAACGGCCAAGGATGGCGGCGGTGGCGGCGGGGCCAAGGACGCAGGGCGCGGGACTGGCGACGCCGCCGAGCGCGCGCGCCTAGAGGCCCTGGCACGCATGGACCTGTCACGCCGCCTCGCGGCTGCGACGCGCAAGCAGCTCAAGGTGGGTTTTCGTCGCACCGTGGGGCTCGCGGCGCGGGCATCGCGCCGGGGCGGTCTCGCCAAGGCGGGGCCGCGTGGTCGCTCCGGCGGGCCGTTGCGCGCACCGTCCAGCCACGCCGAGCCGTGCCGCCCTCGTCCCCGCAGGACAAGCTGGAGCGGGAGCGCGAAGTCTCGCGCATCAACAAGTCCAAGGTGAGACCCGGCGCCGAGGTTGCGGCCGCCGCGCGGGCGTTTGTGCGCTAGTCCGGCCACCGCCTCCACGCGCTCCGACGCGCGCAGGTCGAGGCGGCGTGGCTCAAGATCCTCCGCCTCGCGAAGATCGACGGCCTGCGCCGGGACGCGGAGGTCCTCGCCCAGTCGCACGAGCGGGAGTCGGACCGGCGCGACGCGCTGCTCCAGCTGCTCGACGGCGACCTCGACGCCGCCGAGGAGCAGTTCCAGCAGGCGGTCAGGGACCACCTCCGGTCTCTCGACAAGCTCGTGGACGTGCAGGACGGGCGCCTCACCGACCTGGAGCGGTCGTTCCGGGCGGAGCTGGCGGCGACGGAGGAGCAGTTCGCGCAGGAGCGCGAGGAGCTCGAGGGCGGGCACGGGGAGGAGGTCGCACTGGTGCGGGCGACGCTTGCGACCGTCCGCGAGCGGGAGGAGACCAAGGCGGACCGCGCCCGGGCGGCGCGCGACCAGCGGCGCGAGGAGGTTCGCAACGACACGTCGGACCGCATGGAGGAGCTTAGCCGGACCATGAACGACCGCATCCTGGAGCTGGAGAAGGCGTTCGAGGCCGCGCACGTCAGGTGAGGGCCGGGCGACGCGCGGGCGCGCTGACTGTGAAGGGGGGATTTGGCTGGGGACGATGGGCGAGCGGCCGCCACGGCCGTGCTCGCCGAGCCCCTGCCCGCCAGCCGGGCGAGCCCTCCTCCGACCCGCCCGGCCGCACCGGCTCTGCCGCCCCGTCGGTCGCCGTAGGCCCTTCCCCGCCACCCTCGCCCTTGCCTCGCCGCTGCCACCGGCGTGACTCCCGGTCCGACCCCCCCCTCTCTCCTCCGCAGCTACCTTGAGCGCACGGACACCATGGCCGAGCGGTTCAAGCAGATGACGGCCAAGGACCAGACCGACCTGCGAGCGATCCGAGACTTTGTGGGGAAGGAGCAGCGGCTGCAGGCGCAGCTCACGGCCACGCGGGCCAAGCTCGTGTCGGCGGCGAGGGACTTCGGGGAGCGCAACACGTCGCTCAGCCGGGAGCGGGAGGCGATGGCGGGGCACGTGACGGAGCTGAAACGGCGCATCGCTCGTTCGCACGGCAGGTGGCAGGCACGGCTTAGCTCGCTCAGCGGGGCGGCGACGGGCAGCAAGGCGTCTCTCGCGGAGCAGACCGGGCTGGCAGAGCGCGTGCTGCGGCTCAACGAGCGGTGCCGGGAGCTGGAGACGGAAGAGGAGAAGGTGGCTCCCTTCTTCGTGGCTTCGGACGACGACCCGCTGACGGGGGCGCCGCCGGCGGCCGTGGCGGCGGGCCTGGTGCCGGCGCGGGACGGGCCGGGGATGGAGGACGGGGGTGCCGTGTCCGCGGCGGCGCGGGCCGGGGTGGCGGGCAGGGGGGCGGAGGCCACCGGGGCGGGGGCGGGCAGGGACGCGCGCACGACGGGGAGGGGGCCGAGCCGGCCGGCGACGACGGAGGCCGGCCCCGGTGCCGCGGGGGGCGGCGAGGAGGAGGAGGAGGGCGCCGGGCGGGAGGGCTCCGCTGGTTTCGCGTCGCTGGTGACGCCATCGTGGCCGCAGTCGGCGGCCGACGTGGTGGGTTCCGGGCAGGTGGAGTCGATGGAGCTGTTCTTCAGGCGGCACAACAAGGTGCTGGCTGAGCGGGTGGCCCTGGAGGCGGAGAAGGGGAGGCTCCGGGAGGAGAATGCGTCGCTCGCGCGCATGGTCAAGGCGGCGCTGGAGGGCATCTCCCTGCCCGAGGGGATGCTGGACGGCGCAAACCCGCTGCTGGTGGTCAACGGGAAGTCGGGGGTCACGGCGTCGGCGGGGGGCGCCCCTGCCACGACGGTCATCGACGCCACCGCGGCGACGAGGACGACGCGCAGAGCCGTGGGCACGCGCCGCGGCTAGCGTTTGAGTGCCGAAAAGTGTCGCAAGGGCGGCTGCAAGAGTTGCGAGCACCAAGAGAGCCAGAGTGCGTGATGTGGGCCGTGCGTGTGCTCGCATGCCCCGGTGTGCATCCAGCGGCCCGTCCGGCTTGTCATGCTGCGCTCGTGTCTGAGCCTACGAGTGCGGCAGTCACTCCCGTTCACACTGCTTCTGCGCGCCGTTGTGGCATTCGCTCTTTGACGGCACCAGGATCGTGCAGGGACAAAGGCGCAGGTCGCACCCTCAACGGCTGCACGTTCCCGGATGTGGTGCTGAGGCAGGCGGGGCGAAACCTGCGCGGCAGCATCGCCCTCCTCTTCGCTGTGACCTGCTGAATTTCCGCCTTGTGTGGCGCATCGCAGAGAAGGAGCGTTGCTGCAGACACAAAACTTGCACGGGGAATCACCGCAACAACGACACTCTCGTCTTGAACGGCCCCATCCCCGCGGCCATCGGTCACGCGGGGATCGCTCCGTATCCGAAGGTGATAGCCTCTGCCCGTGCCTTGCCAAGCTCACCACAAGGCAGGGGAGCTCCCACGCGTCGGAGCTTTGCATTTGGTGCGTCGTTGCCCTGGAATGTCGTCGGGGTTGGTCGTAACTTTGTGATGACTTGGTCTCCGCCGAACAACCACAACTCACCGGTCGGTTCTTCGCCGGCCGCTGCTCGAAGCAGTTCAATGAACGCTCTGGCTCTGTCAGTGCCTCCCGGCGTCAGCGAGTCCACCCCTCCGACGCCGTTGCGCGCAAAAGGCATCAGCGGCAACGATGCAATGGTGCTGCCAACCACCCTGGTGACATCGCCCGGAGTGCCGCTGTTGGAGGAGTGACGCGAAGTAACTGCTACGTCCCTAAGCAGTGGCTGCAGGTGGACCGGATCCCCACCGAACATGCTGTCCCAAGACAGCTTTGTTGTGTCGCTGGCTGTGCTCTGCGGTGGCGGCACTTCGCGAAGTCCAGACGCACTTGCCAGAGTCCAAGCTGTCGGGCTCACGGCGCCCGACTTTGCGCTCGACGCGATTGCCAGCACTGTGCCGCCGGTCAGGACGGTGGTGCCGTGCTGCGTAGTTAACTCGTTGACTGTACGATTTGCCAGCTTCAGGCGGCTCACCCTGCACGGGCTATTGGCACCACCTTGCATCACAAGATCCAGCCGCATCGCAAGGATTCCATGTCTCGTGAACCCGTTCCGGGCCTCGTACTGGATATTTCCCGGGACCTTCGTATTGGCATCCACAGACGATCCCCCGAGCACGAAAAGGCTGCCCGAGCCGCCATGCGCTGCTTCTCTTGCAGGATGGACGGCAGCGGCCAGAATTGGGACCTGGGAGAGAAGGCCCGGGCTGATTGAGCAGGCAACATTCACGGTGGCCAACGCGTCGCCAGCATCTCTGGAACTTTGGTTCACCGCTGCGAGGTCAACTTTGATGACACGTCTGTTCAGGAATCTGCTTCCGTTCAGGATGTACGCTCCGCCGTACACGTAGAGCTTGGAGTCGAGAACCGCCATTGATGATTCCACCAGGCCATCAGCCGGCTCTCCGCCAGTGTGAAACGATGCAGCAAGGTCGGCAACAGTCTTCCATTTGCTCGCCGATACGTTCAGCCCACGATCCTTCCAGTTCCCAACACGAGGAACAAACTCGTCTGTGTTGTTCTGGTTGGAAGGAGCTCTGTCATGTGAGTATAAGAAGTTGCCGGAAGGCAGAGATTTTGCCCGCATGGGCTAGTCGTTGAGCTTCCGCGCATTTCGTGCAGTTCGGCATAGCGCCCAGAGGCTGCAAAGCAGCCTCTCCCGCGCTCTACTGCTTGACATCCTCTCTTCTCA
>Ga0136560_1001966_pt1 | contig 10487 bp, 9 predicted proteins | sample AntRauMeHopE1497_FD_104925 | JGI IMG/M metagenome (GOLD analysis project Ga0136560, IMG submission 104925) | Saline lake microbial communities from Rauer Islands, Antarctica - Metagenome Hop E1 #497 | ecosystem: Environmental > Aquatic > Non-marine Saline and Alkaline > Saline | place...
GCGCTGACACCGGGATCTCCAAATCCGAGGTGTCGAGGATCTGCGCGGGCCTCGATGAGCAGGTTGCCACGTTTCGCGACCGGGACCTGTCCCCGGTCGAGTTCCCGTATGTGTTTCTCGACGCGACCTACTGCAAAACAAGAGTCAACCACCGCATCGTCTCCCAAGCTGTCGTCGTCGCGGTCGGGGTTGCCGCGGACGGGCGCCGGGAAGTGCTCGGTTTCGACGTCGGCGACACGGAGAACGAACCGTTCTGGACCGCGTTTCTGCGGTCCTTGAAGACCCGAGGACTCACCGGGGTGAAGCTGGTCATGTCGGACGCTCACACCGGGCTGAAGAAAGCTATCGGCACCGTGTTCCAGGGTGCCGCCTGGCAGAGATGCCGGGTTCATTTTATGCGCAATGTGCTCTCCATCGTCTCGAAGGGCTCGCAAGATATGGTGGCCTCGATCATTCGCACGATCTTCGCCCAACCCGACAAGGAGCACGTCCTGACCCAGTTCGATGAAGTCACCCGGATGCTGACCCGCTCCCACCCGAAGGTCGCCCTGATGCTCGAGGACGCTAGAGGTGATGTCCTCGCCTTCACCGGATTCCCCCACCGGCATTGGCGGCAGATTTGGTCCACTAACCCGCTATCTGTTAACCGGCTCTTGAGCGACACGCTCCTTTCGACACCTCCGATGACACGGATTCAAAGTTTGTTTGGGTGGAAGCTGATAGATGTCGGCCGACAAAGGAGTTCAAGCTATGACCGTTTCAGCAAAGAAGCTCGAGGGCCAGTTCCGCATCGTGGGCGACTGGATCGATGCCGAGTGGGCAAACGCCTTTCTCCGGCACCTCGATTATCGGGCGTTCAGCCCAAGCACAGTTCGCTCGTATGCGTTCGACATCGTCAACCTCGCACGGTTTCTGATTACGACGGGCAGCAGGCTCGTGGAGGTCTCACCGATGATGGTGTTCGATTGGATCAACTGGCAGGGAGTGCGAACACGCGGCACGACTGATGGGTCCGAGGCCGCGCTTGGCGGTGGGAGGACGGCGGCAGCGTCGACAACCAACCGACGGGTCGCAGCAGTGAGAGCCTTATTCGAATACTTAGTGATGGCCGACGCTTGCCCCACCAATCCCGTCCCGTCACTGCGGCGGCGCCCCAGCCCTGGCGCCTCCACTCGAGGCCTATTGGGGCATCTGGGTGCCGGACGTTCACGCGGTGGTGGACGGCTGGTACGCCAACCCCAGACTTTGCCGGAATCGTTGCCCGTGACCGACGTCGACCGTTTCCTGAGCTCACTGGGCACGCACCGGGATCGCGCGATTGTCTTGGTGATGCTGCTGGGCGGTTTGCGAGCCGCTGAAGTTCGCGGATTACGGCTGTCTGACGTCGACCTCGGGCGGCTCCGCCTGCGCGTGGTGGGAAAGGGCTCGAAGGAGCGACACGTTCCCGTGGACGGTTCTTTCTTCGCCGAGGTTGCCGCCTACCTCCGCCAGGAACGCCCCACCGGTGTCACAACTCCAGAATGCTTCCTCGTGTTGCGAGGGCCCACCACGGGACAGCCGTTGACCGAAGCGGGGCTGCGCGGAGTGTTCCGCCGACATCGGGAGACATCGGGAGCGACCCGGGTTCGTCCCCATCGTTTGCGTCATACCTACGGCACAGAACTGGCCTCGGCTGGCATCGACCTGTTGGTGCTTCGGGAACTGATGGGTCACGTCTCACCGGACACCACCGCCCGTTACGTCCACCTGAGTATCGAACACCTCGCCGCCGAATATGGCGCCGCCCGCGCAACCCTCGCCGCGAGCACCCGATGAGGGCCACCACCCCCGTTGCCCCAGTCCTCACGCTTCGAAATGGATACCAGGAGCACCTGTCAACCCTTGACCTGAGCGTCCGGACACTGCGGGACCGAATTCAGATTGTTGACGCCTTCCTCGGTGACCACCCGGACCTAATCGAATGGATGAGCCGCCCGGCGTCATTGCGTTGCGAGGAATTGATTCGCACCGGCGCCTGGCCGGTGGTCGTCTATGCCATCGCCCACGACTCCCTGCGGTTGGATTTGGAGTTCGCGGGGGCAAAGAAGCTCACTGGCCTGGCCGACGAAATCGAACGGCGCGATCCGGAGGGATTCGCCCGGATGCGCGATGCAGGGATCCGGCTCGGATGGACGCCGAACTGGGTTGAAACAGTCCTCGGCGGATGCCTAGCCGTGATCCTGGCCTGGACAGGAGGCACAACAGCGCAGCTCACCACCGACGTCGTCGACGCGTTCGAAGCGGGTCTCATGGCCACGACGACTCTGACCGCGTCGATGCTCCGCGCCTACCGCGCACGGGTGGCGGGCTTGAGAGCGATCCTGTTCGACATCAGAGTGATCGACACACCACCTCGGCGGCGACCCACCGCCTTGAGTTACGAGAAACGTTTCGCGGCGGTCGAAATGGCGCCATCGCTGAGCAAAACGTTCCTGCGTTACGTCACCATCCGCGCCGCAGTTGCCCGCCCCAGCACAGTGGATTGCCTGATCAATGACCTGCTGCCCTTTGCCGAATACCTCACCGCGTACGCCCCGGAGATACGCCGCCTCCACCATCTGCGTCGCCATCACATCGAGGCCTACCTCATATGGAACCGCCACCGAACCTGGCGGGGACGCCGTGCCGCTGCCGGCGCCGGACGCACCGTCTCGACTGCTGTTGCACAAGCAGCAGTCCTGACGTTACGGAACATGCTCGACGACATTACCGACTGGGGTTGGAAGGACGTCCCGCCGCGCCGGCTGGTATTCCGGGCCGACATCCCGAAGCTGGACCAGCCATTACCGCGCGCTCTCGCCCCCGACATTGACGCCGCCCTGATGGCAGCCGTCGATACCCTCGATGATCCCTTCGCCCGCGTCGCGGTGACGGTATTGCGTCACACTGGAATACGTATTGGCGAGCTGCTCGATCTGGAACTGGGGAGCATCTATGATTACGGGCCCACCGGTTCCTGGTTAAAAGTTCCCCTCGGCAAACTTGCCACCGAGCGGATGGTCCCGCTGGATGTGACCGCTCTGGCCGCCCTCGACCAATGGACACAACACCGAGGGCAGTCACGGGCACTGCCCCACCCTCGGACCGGCATCGATACTGATTTCTTGTTCACCCAACACGGCCGACGGCTGGGCCCGACCCGGGTCCGCAATGGTCTCATCGTCGCCAGCACCCACGCGCAACTCCGCGGCACCGAGGGGTCCGCCCTGATCGTGACACCGCACCAGCTCCGCCACACCTGGGCCACCGAGCTCGCCAATGCTGGGATGAGCCTGCAAGCATTGATGGCGTTGTTGGGCCACACGACCGCTCAAATGACCGTCCGATACGCGACCCTCGCCTCGCCGACGCTGAGAATCGCCTACGATGACGCGGTCGGAAAGATGCGCCGACAACTGACGCTCACGCCGGTCGGTCGCCCCATCGTTCCCGACAAAGTGAACTGGCTCAACAGCGAAATGATCAAAACACGGGTCGCTCACGGATACTGCTCCCGACACGAGACCGCCGGCGCCTGCTCCTACGCGAACATTTGCGAGAACTGCGCCAACTTCGCCACCGGTCCCGAGTTCACCACCGCCCTCACCGACCAACTGGAGGATATACAGAGCCTCAGCGCCGATGCCGAACGGCGAGGCTGGGACAGTGAAGCCGCCCGGCACACCACCACCGCTGCAGCCCTCAGAACCCACCTCCACCAACTCCGTCGATGACACCGAAAAAGCCAAATGTCTTGACCTGACAACGAGAGCCGGTTAATGGAACGCGTCAACAAAGAGATCAAACGCCGCACCGATGTCGTCGGAGTTTTCCCCAACCCGGCCGCACTGCTATGCCTTGCCGGGTCGGTCCTCATCGAGCAACATGACGAATGGGAAGCCGGTGACCGCCGCTACTTCTCCGAAGCATCCATGCTCGAACTGAGGATCATGAACCCCGCCGTCGACGCGCTCGAGGAGGTAAACACGCTGCCCCAACTCAGCGCCGCCTAAACTAAAACAACTGACCCCCACGGTGAAGGAAAATTACACCACTCAGCGGGACGTGACCATCGGCTGCGGTCGGTGGCCGAGACGTTCTCCCAAGAGCTGGTCGATTCGGAAGTGACCGCATTTATCGGTGCTTTCTCTTTGAGCTTTCTGTGGAGCGAACGACCCAGCGCAATGGCAGGAGGCCCCGGACGTTGACTACTACCGCGGGGACGCGAGGTTGAGAATTCCGAAGCTGCGCGCGGAGTTGGTCTCCCCAGCCCTGCTGGAGCGGCACCGCCGCGTCGATCAAGCGTTGTTCGCGGTTGGGGTGGCCGCCGATGGGCGCCGGGAAGTGCTCTTTGTCTCGACGCCGGGAACGGTGAGAATGGGGCTTCTGGGCTGGCTTTTTACGGTTATTGAAAACGCGAGGACTTGATGGGGTGAAGTTGGTCATCTCTGACGCCAATACTGGGCTGAAGAAAGCCATCGGCACCGTGTTCCGGGGTGCGAGCTGGCAACGCTGTCGGGTCCACCTCATTCGCAACATCCTCGCGGTGGTAGGGAAGGGCTCGCAGGAGATGGTGGCCTCGATCATCCGCCCAATCTCCACCTAACCTGATGTGGAGGGCATTCAGAAGCAGTTCGGCGAGGTCACCACGATGCGCACCCGGTCCCGCCCGATAGCTGCCGCCATGCTCACCATTACAACCACAACTCCTGCCGAGTAGGGAACATCGCCGTTGCCTCCCCGCGACCTGCCGGGGAGGGTGGTTCTCGTTCAGACTCGGGACGAGGACGCTTGGTCCCCCGGTGGAAACGATCCAAATCTTAGGGTTTCCCGAGGGAAATGAAGGTCGCTGCCCCCCAATCTTTGGGATCGAGAAGATTCCTGCCATCCACTACACATTTGAGACGGGGAAAATCTGCGGCTGAAAATCTACGAAATTCGGGGTGGTCCGTGTGCAAAATAATCGCTTTTACAGAGCCAAAATCGGCGCAAGGAGAGAGACCGAGAGAAACGATTTCTTCATCCGAGTAGTAAGGATCCACAGCTTGGGGTGTCGCGCCAAGCTTCCTGAGCTCACGGTCCAGAGTGTGGACCCCAGAGAATGCATCCTCTTTGACTCCTGCGCGGTAGGCAATTCCCAAGATGAGCACTGTCGTCTGCGCCAACGGACCAAGAGCCTCATTCAGCCGTGACACCATCATGGCCGGCATCTCTGCGTTCAAATCTCTCGCCGCCTGGACAACGCCCGGGCGCGAATCTGTCGACAGGTATAGTCGCGGATAGACAGGAATACAGTGACCCCCGACGGAAATTCCCGGGTTGTGAATGTGTGAGTAGGGCTGTGAATTACAAGCCTCAATGACCTTGTATACGTCGACCCCTATTTCGTCGGCGTGAAGAGCGAACTGGTTGGCCAAGGCGATATTGACATCTCTATAGGTCGTTTCCGCAAGTTTGGCCATTTCGGCAGCCTCCGCGCTGCCTAAATCCCAGACTCCATTTTTTGTGCTCAGGTCATCCCGAAGATCAAAATCGAGGACGGCCTCGTAAAAATCTTGGGCAATGCGAGCCCCCAGCTGACTCAGACCCCCAATCAATTTTGGGTACTTCTTGAGGTCTTCGAATACTCGTCCGGTAAGCACCCGTTCAGGAGAGAAAACGAGGTGAAAATCCACCCCCTCCACCAGGCCGGAAATCGCCTCGAGTTGTGGTTTCCACCGCCCTCTTGTCGTGCCGATAGGGAGCGTCGTTTCATAAATTACGAGGGTTTCTTCGGTCAAATACGAACCGATGGATTCCGTTGCTGAATCCATCCAGCCAAACTCGGGCAGGTCATTTTCATCCACGAACAGGGGGACTACGACAACGACAACGTCTGCCTCTGGAATCGCATCTTCGTAGGCTGTTGTTGCTCGAAGATGCCCTTGGGGAACCGTTGCCCCTAGCGCAGCAAGCAGGCCAGTCTCTCCGGGGAACGGCTCGGAACCAGAGTTAATCAAATCGACAGTGTGACTATTGATGTCAACGCCCACCACGGAATGACCTTTGGAGGCAAATTGAGCCGCGAGCGGCAGACCAATTTTGCCCATGCCGATGACGGCGATTTTCATGATTGTGGGCTTCCCAGTAGCGTTAGGTTCTGTTGCAGAACGTAAATTTGTAGTAGCTGTCCAGACAAAAAATTCTAGTACCTAAACATTCACTGGTGTTCTGAATCGGAGGAGAGGCCACTGTGGCAACTCGAGGTGTAGATCAGCTATTTGTGGCGCAGGATGCCACGGTTGATGACAACGTAACTCTTGGAAGCGGTACAAAAGTCTGGGGGCTTGCGCACATCCGACAAGGAGCCATTATTGGGGAGTCCTGTGTCGTAGGCCGGAGTTCCTACATCGGACCGGGAGTGATTATGGGTGACAATTGCAAAATCCAAAATAATGCGCTTGTCTACGAGCCAGCAATTCTTGGGGATGGTGTATTCATTGGGCCGGGCGCCACGCTCACTAACGACTTGTTTCCGCGCGCAATCAATCCCAACGGCGGAGTGAAATCTGCCACGGATTGGGATTCTGTCGGCGTAGTCATCGACGCCGGCGCGTCGATTGGGGCTGGAGCGGTCTGTGTTGCGCCCGTAAGGGTTGGCTCTTGGGCAATGGTCGCAGCGGGTGCGGTCGTCACCAAAGACGTCAAATCCTTTTCTTTGGTGCGTGGAGTTCCCGCTCGCCATGTGGGTTGGGTGGGGCGCGCTGGCCATCCGCTCGTGTCTGCAGAGGGCCTATATCGATGCCCTCTGACGGGCGAAGAGTACCGGGAGGAAGATGGTGCGCTCGTCATGGTGAAGGTGGCTGAACGTTGATACCTGTTGCAAAGCCGTGGATTGGGTTGCGGGAGAGAAGAGCTGTTGACCGGGTACTACGGTCTGGTTCTCTTGCCCAAGGACCCGAAGTAAAGGTGTTTGAGGAAGAGTTTTCCGCCCAACTTACGGATGGTCGACCCGTAGTAGCAGTAAATTCTGGCACCTCGGGTCAACACCTGGGGCTGCTGGCTGCAGGAATCGGCCCGGGAGATGAAGTCATCGTCCCCTCATTCACCTTCGCTGCCACAGCCAATGCAGTGGCTCTGACCGGAGCGACACCTGTTTTCTGTGACATTGATCCCGTTACTTTCTGTTTGGACCCTCGGATGGTGAGTGAACTAACCACTCCTCGGACAAAAGCTGTCATGCCGGTCCATCTTTTTGGACATGCGGTTGACATGCCTGAGTTGGTTCGTGTCGCTGAAGCTAAGGGGATTGCCATTTTTGAGGACGCGGCCCAGGCGCATGGTGCGGAAGCCCATGGTCAAAAAGTCGGAACGTTTGGAGTATTTGGAATGTTTAGCCTATACCCGACCAAGAATATGACCAGTGGTGAAGGTGGAATGGTGTCTTGTGCGGATGTCGAGGTTGCGCGAGGCATCAGGTTGCTGAGGAATCAAGGGATGGAAACCCAGTACGAAAACGAGGTTGTGGGCTACAACAACCGGATGACAGACATTCACGCTGCCATTGGTCGCGTTCAGCTGAGACGACTGGGCGCCTGGACCCACAAGCGCAGGGCAAACGCTGAGTTCCTTTCCAGCCGACTGCGTGGTGTCATTACACCGAACGAGCAGCCCGGTTTCCGGCATGTGTATCACCAGTACACCATTCGAGTGGAAGAAGACCGGGATGGTTTTGCAAAGGCACTCAAGGAGCAATATGGGGTGGGATGTGGGGTGTACTACCCCACTCCCAACCACAAGCTCCCCTCCCTCAGACGTTTTGCGGGTGAATCCCCCCTCATCCACACAGACAGAGCCGCCCGGGAAGTTCTCTCCTTGCCGGTTCACCCGTTTCTCACGAACCGACAGCTCGCAAAAATTGTGAAGGCCGTGAACACGTTGGCCAAAGCCGGAGGATAAAGATGACCGAACGTTTTGCACTCGTGGGGGCCGGAGTCATGGGCCAGAATCACGCGCGAGTACTCTCTGGTTTAGCGGGCATCGAGTTTGTTGCGATTGTTGAAACCCAGGAGGTACAACAGCGTCTTCCTGACTCTGTCGTCGTCGTTCCTAGTCTGAGCGAACTTGCCAATCTAGGCGTTACGGCAGCAGTAGTTGCGACCCCGACAATCACCCATGAACCGCTAAGTCTCGAACTTGCTGGAATGGGGATTAGTGCTCTTGTGGAAAAACCTGTCGCTCACAGCCCCTCAGCGGCCGGAAGAATGGCAAGTGAGTTTGAACGACTGGGCTTAGTTGGGGCAGTGGGACACATAGAGAGGTTCAATCCGGCAATTCGCGAACTTCGACGTCGACTTGCTCTGGGAGAAATTGGTGAGGTTTATCAAATTGCAACCCGACGCCAAGGTTCGTTCCCCCACAGAATTGGTGATGTTGGCGTCGCTAAGGATCTGGCCACTCACGACATAGATTTGACCTCTTGGGTTTTGGGTTCTCGTTATCATCACGTTCATGGGCAGGCGGCGCATAAGAGTGGACGCTTGCATGAAGACATGATTCTTGCGACGGGACGGCTTGAAAGCGGAGTGCTTGTCAACCACGTGGTGAACTGGTTAAGCCCCATGAAAGAGAGGGTGGTGACCGTAACTGGCGATAAGGGAACATTTATTGCCGATACGGTCACGGGTGACCTGACTCTTCATGAGAATGGGGCCGAAATAATAGAGTGGGAGTCTTTTGCAAGCTTCAGAGGTGTCACCGAAGGCAACGTCACGCGCTTTGCTTTTCCTAAAAAGGAGCCTCTCCTTGCGGAATTGGAGGGATTCCGCGATGCGGTCGCTCACGGTGGTGACGACTACGTCACGTTCGCTGAGGGACTGCAGGTCCTTCGAGTGGCGGAGGCCATTGTGGAATCTGCAGGGAGTGGCCATCGGATCGAGTTGTAGTTTGTCGAAAAAATTCTAGGTTCGGCCAGAATTGCTTCGACAGCCAGGTGAGCCGCTGTTCCGTTGCATTAGGGGTTAGCATCATGATTTCTCTCCTGCTTCCCCAGAAGAAAATCGGCGATGCCGTCTGACTTGGGTTGTGCCAGCTGATTCCACCCAAGTTCTATTGTCTCAGGCCACTCGGTCTCTGCCCGAAGCGTCACACAAGGCGTCCCCAAGAGAAAAGCCTCCTTTTGGAGTCCGCCTGAGTCTGTTAGAACTCCGGCAGCGTTCGCAGCTTCGCTTATTAGAGCTGGGTACGCAATCGGACCATTGAATCCGACATTCGGGTAGTCCCGGGTGTTGATGGAAAAACGCCCAATTCGCTCGCGGAGACGAGGGTGGGTGAACAGGCGGACGGGGAGGGGCCTTGTGTTAAGCCTCCTCAAAACGGAGCGAGGATACTCTCTTCGTCCGTATTTTCTTGACGGTGAATAGTCGCCACAAGGTACTGCGCTTCTGCCCTTTCTGACCGGTCGAGCGAAATCCCCAGTTTGTTGAGGGTGTCATACAGGACGTCGACCATCACATCGCCCACCATGACGCTCCTCTCCAGAAGCCCTTCTCTGTCGAAATTGCCGGTCACGTCCCGCTGAGTGGTGTAATTTTGCTTCACCGTGGGGTCAGTTGTTTTAGTTTAGGCCGCGCTGAGTTGGGGCAGTGTGTTTACCTCCTCGAGTGTGTCGACGGCGGGGTTCATGATCCTCAGTTCGAGCATGGATGCTTCGGAGAGGTAGCGGCGGTCACCGGCTTCCCATTCGTCATGTTGCTCGATGAGGACCGACCCGGCAAGGCGCAGCAGTGCTGCCGGGTTGGGGAACACGCCAACGACATCGGTGCGGCGTTTGATCTCTTTGTTGACGCGTTCCAGCGGGTTAGTGGACCAAATCTGCCGCCAATGCCGGTGGGGGAATCCGGTGAAGGCGAGGACATCACCTCTCGCGTCCTCGAGCATCAGGGCGGCCTTCGGGTGGGAGCGGGTCAGCATCCGGGTGACTTCATCGAACTGGGTCAGGACGTGCTCCTTGTCGGGTTGGGCGAAGATCGTGCGAATGATCGAGGCCACCATATCTTGGGAGCCCTTCGAGACGATGGAGAGCACATTGCGCATAAAATGAACTCGGCATTTCTGCCAGGCGGCACCCTGGAACACGGTGCCGATAGCTTTCTTCAGCCCGGTGTGAGCGTCCGACATGACCAGCTTCACCCCATCAAGTCCTCGGGTCTTCAAGGACCGCAGAAACGCGGTCCAGAACGGTTCGTTCTCCGTGTCGCAGAGTCCGAAACCTGGCAATTCCCGGCGCCCGTCCGCGTTAACCCCGACCGCGACGACGACGGCTTGGGAGACGATGCGGTGGTCGACTCTTGTTTTGCAGTAGGTCACGTCGAGAAACACATACGGGAACTCGACCGGGGACAGGTCCCGGTCGCGAAACGTGGCAACCTGCTCATCGAGGCCCGCGCAGATCCTCGACACCTCGGATTTGGAGATCCCGGTGTCAGCGC
>Ga0136560_1001967_pt1 | contig 10486 bp, 11 predicted proteins | sample AntRauMeHopE1497_FD_104925 | JGI IMG/M metagenome (GOLD analysis project Ga0136560, IMG submission 104925) | Saline lake microbial communities from Rauer Islands, Antarctica - Metagenome Hop E1 #497 | ecosystem: Environmental > Aquatic > Non-marine Saline and Alkaline > Saline | place...
CACCCTCCCCCGCCTCGGCTCTGCCGAACGCCTCCTCGTACTCCTCCACCTGCGCCCCCCGCAGGTGCCCGAGCCGCGACCGGATCCCCGGCCCCGCCGCGACGAAGAGAGCGACGGCGAGCGACTTCGCTCCCTCCCGGACGTCGCCGGACTTGTGCTCGTGCAGCGAAAGACCAACACTCCAGCCAAGGACCTCGGTGGGCGCGACGCCGTCGTCGAGCAGGCCGCCCCCGGAGACGAGGCTCGTCAGCACCGCGAGGCGGGACGTGACGGGACGGACCTTGCCGCTCTGCCGGGCCGGGAGGCCCTCCATGCAGAGCCGGGCCACGAAACCGGGCCCGACCGACGCGGCGAGGGCCAGCATGGCCGCCACCGCCGCCTCCCGCGGTTTCGCGCCGTTGTCCGCGAGCCTCGCGAGCAGGGCCCTGGCGCCCGGCTCCGCCGCCGCGGCCGCTGCGCTGTCCCCGGCCTCCTCGGCCGCGTCGGCCGCCGCCTCGGGGAAGAGCCGCGCCGCCGACGCGAACACCTGCGCGATGCGGTCTGACCCCGCCACCCTTGCCACGGCCCTGGCCATGCAGCCCAGCGCGACCACCCTCCGCGGCTCTGCCCTGCTGCCGACGTGCCATCGCATCTGCCGGTACGCGGCCTCCCGCAGCTGCCACGGTTTCGCGGCCAGGCATCGGGCCGTGTACTCCCCGAAGACGTCGGCGACATCGCCGGCGGCCTTGGCCGAGGCTGCGGTGAGTGGTGCGGGCTCGGGGAGCGACGCGGCGTCGCTCACCCCGGGGAGCTGCGAGGGGTCAGCCCGCGGCGCCGAGACGGCCGCCGCGCCCCCCGCCGCCGTCCCCGGGCCCGCCACGATGCCGCCCACGGCGGTGCCGGGCGCGACGTCGTCGTCCGGCCTCTCGCCGTCGATGGGGCGGGAAAAGATGTCCGTGCCGGCGCGGGCGGGGCGGATGGTCCGGGCGTCGGCGGGGGAGCGGATGCCGGCCGCGAAACCGCCGCGGGGGGGGGAGGAGGGGGCGGAGGAGGAGGGGTCCCCACGGTCCCGGCGGGAGGGGGACGGGGCCGCGAAACCGCCGCCGGGGGGCGCGGCCGCGTAACCGCCGGCGTCGCCGGGGAAGCCCCGGTCTCGGTCGTCGCCGCCGCCCCCCGGCCAGCCGCCGTCGCCGTCGCCGTCGCCGTCGCGGCCGCCCGGCGCCGCCCGGCCCGCGGGGGCCGCCCCGTCCCTCCCGCCGCCGGGGCCGGGCCTCGGCTCCGGCCCGCGGCCGGCCCCTCCGGGGGGCCGGTACCGGTCGGCGAGCGACCCCGGGTCGGGGGTCGGACCCTGGCTGCCCGGGGCCCCCGCGCCGTACCCCGCGGCCCCGTACCCGCCGCCCCCGGGCGCGTCGTCCTCCACCGGGCGCTGCCGGTGCGAGGGCGGCAGCGGCTGCTGATGGTACGACGGCTGGCCGTAGGCGCCCACGCCGGACGGGGCCGGAGGGCGGCCGGGGCCGGGTCCGTACGGCCCGGCGGCCGCGGGGGGGCCGTACCCGGCACCGGGGTGCGCTGGAGGGGGCGCGCCGTACCCGCCGCCCGCCCCGTAGGCCCCGGGGCCGGCGCCGCCATACCCGCCAACACCCCCCCCGCCGTACCCACCGCCCCCCGCCGCCGCGCCCTCCGCCATGGCGGCCCGCCTCGCCACCTCGCCCCGGATGCCGTCCACCTCGGCCTTGACCGCCGCCGCCCGGTCGTAGTCCTCTTCGTCGATCGCGCGCCTCTTGGCCTCGAGCAGCACCGCCAGCCGGCCCCCGAGCCCCCGCACCAGCTCCTCCGCCTCCTTGTACGCCTTGGCCGCGGCGAAGTCCTCCCTGCCCACGGCGGCAACCTTCTTCGCGTGGATGGACCGGTAGAGCTCCGCCGTCTCGGCGTCGAGACCCATGTCCACGGACAGGTCGTCAGCGCCGGCAGCGGGAGCCCTGCCCCTTCCGCGCCCGTCAGAGCCGCCGTGGCCCCGCCCCGAGCCGCCCGACGCCCTCGCCGAGGCGCCGCGGCCGCCGAATGCCGGCGCCACGCTGCCCTCGGGGAGCCGCTCGCCGAGCACGTTCACGGCCACCAGGCCCACCTGGCTGAACAGGTTGCGCTCGTTCACGTGCGGGGCGTGCACCACGAGCTTGAGGAAGTGCCCCTTGGCCTCCACGTAGACGCTCTTGAGCTCGCGGGCCTTGAACTTGGAACGCTCGTTCGAATCGAGCGACAGGTAGCCGAGCCGCTTCCAGCTCGCCTTGAAGTAGTCGGGGCCCCGCCCCATGAAGAGCTCCACCCTGGTGGCGATGCGGCTCTGGTGCGACAGGATCTGGACCTGCTGCACGCGCACGGGGGAGTGCGAGAAACGCAAGCCCAGCTCCATCGGGAACTCGCTGAACCTGCGGCGCGAGGCCCCGGCACGGCGGGCGGGGCTGCTGAGGCACGCACGCAGCGGAGGCCGGCGCGCGCCACCACGACGGGTGGGGGCGGCCGGGGCGCGGGGCGCCCAGCCGTTGGCTGCCGGCGCCGCCCACGCTCTCACCTCGGGGTGGCCCAGCCCCTTGTGTGCGGGCTGTGGACATTCAGCTCGGACGCCGGGTACTCGGGGTCCTCGCCTGACACAAACGCCACCTCGAACCGCAGCTTGCGGGACTTGGATGACTCGGCCATTGCCGTTCGGGAGCCCGGGGCGCGGGAGCTGCCGACGCCGGACGGGACCGCGTCCACAAGGCGCGCCTGGCGGTGGAAGGTGTGTGGGCACCAGGATCCGGGGCAGAACCCCGTTGCGCGGGCGGCAGGCGCTCGTGCGTGGCGGCAGAGCTGCGCCGTTGGGCTCCCGGCCGTCCAAACGTGCCACGAGAGCGGTAGAATGCCAGCATAACGGGCAAGGGTGATGTGCTGTCGGTATATTTGTGCCGAGAGTGGAAGAGTCTGGGGCACAAGACACCGCTTGCCCCTGTTGGCCGGGTGTCGTGTGGAATGGTCAGGCACGCCGGGGCACGGGTCTGTCATCGCTCAGGTGCAGCTCGGTGAGCTGCGCTGGCACGGCGGCTCGCGCGATGCGCGGCTGAGCTGCGGGGGGCGGGCCGTGTCCGGGCTCAGGCGTCACCCGCTGCGCGCGGCGGCGAGCGCCTCGGCGGCGTTGACCCGCTCCGTCAGCGACGCGATTTTCGCCGCTGACTCCTTCCGGAAGGCTGCGAGGTCTGCCATGGAGGCCGCGCACTCCGCCTCTGCCTCCGCGACGGATGACTTGAGCGCTGCGATGGAGCGGCGCACAGCGGCCATGCGCTCCTCGTGGGCCTGCGGCGACGGCTCGTCGGTCCATCCCCTGGCCGCCCGGAGCGCCCTGCCCTCGGCCTCGGCCTCGGCGGAGAACCTTCCCTCGCCCAGGCACTGCCGCGGGGTTCTGCCCTGCGGTGAGGGTAGGGGTTCTTAAAGGCGTTGCGGGTGTCGGGATTACGTCACTCCGGGGCAGGCAGGGAGGTATGGCGCCTCTCGGCACATTGCTCCGCTCACGCTCTGCGGGCGCCGGCGGGTGCGGAGGTAGGAGGGAGTCAATGGCCGGGTTGCCACGCGTGGGCGTGGGGGCGTCGCGCGGCGGAGGCGCGCGTCGTGTCGTGTTGCATCCCTCACCTCGGTGACCGGCGAGTCGAGGGGGGCCCCCGCCCGAACAAGGATCTCAGCGACGTCGTTTGGGGGATAGGACTTGGCCAGGAGGAGGGGCGTGCCGCCGGACTGCGCGGATCAGCGGTGGCGCGGGCACGGGTCAGCCGGCTGGGCGGCACGGCGGGAACGCGCCGGGTGCTGACACGGCCTGGCTCTGCATGGCTCTGCCAGGTGGTTTTGCGGGGGCCCTCACTGTGTCTTCGGCCCGGACGTCGGCGCCGGCTCGAAGGAGGACCTCGACCGTTTCGGCGCTGCCGCTCCGGGAGGCGAAGTGGAGGCACGTGAAGCCGCACTGCGGCGGGCCCGGCGAGAGGCGAAGTGGAGGCGGCCGGCTTCGCAACGGGCGCCGGGGCTCTGCCGGGCCGACGGGTTAGGCAGCACCATCGATCGGCGGTTAGGGCTACCTCACCGTCGCCAGCGTTGTCGCGTCGACACCGCGAGCGATCAGGGCCTCAACCGTAGCCGTCCGGCCTTTGTCGCACGCCATCATGATGCAGGTGAAGCCCTCCTGCGGCAGGGTCATTTGAGCAAAGCTGTATGGGTAGAGCCGTGGCGGAAGCGCCGGCACGGGGCGGCGGGGCCGGAGCCCTGGCGTCTGAGGCACGGCTGACGGGTGTGCTCTGGGCCGGCGCCCGGGCGTGATGTGGGCTGGTCGCGTGGCCGTGCCTCACCCTGTTTTTGGCTTTTGGGTCCACGCCCTGGTCGATGAGCCACTCGACGAGGTCCGTCGCGCCGCCGCTGCACGCCACGTGCAGGCAGGTGTCTCGGTCCTGCGGCGGGCACGCGAGCGCTGGCACGCGGGGAGCTCGTCGCTCGGGCAGCTCTTGGCGCGTCGCTCGGACCGCACCTGCCGCCTAGGGCCGCGTTGGGCCCCACACTCGGCGCGCCGCTTGGCCAGCGCTTGCCGCGCCGCTCGGGCGCCGCTGCGCTCACCATGTTTTTCGCGTGCATGTCGTACCCGAGGCCGAGCAGCCTCTTCGCAAGCTCCGTGTGGCCGTTACGGCAGGCCACCAGGAAGTTCGTCTCGCCCATCTGCGCGGGGCGGCGGTGCGCGGCAAGCGGCGCAGCTGTGAGCAAAGGCGGCTTCACACGTCTGTCACGTCTGCTGCCTGGCGGCCTGTGCCAGCACCCTGGCGCCCGCCCGGGCCCTCTCACGTAGTCAATTGCCCGGGGGTCCGACTGGCCGCGCGAGTGCAGCCACTCTGCGATGGCCGTGTGACCCTTCTCGCACGCAAGGTGCATGCACGAGTCGCCATCCTGCGGCGACGTGGCGGGATCACCGGGGCTGTTCAGTGGCAGCCACACTCCGGGCATGGCGCGCCTGGGATGCTGGCTCCACGTCGCGTGAAGACGGACGCTGCGCCATCACCAAGGGCGGTCTCACGGAGTCAAACCCCAGGCCGAGGCCCTCCAGGGCCTGCGCGGTCTCAAAGTGTCCGTTGGAGATGGCAATGACCATGCTCTTCCTCCCGTACTGCGGGACGACACCGATGAGTCGGTCGGCAACATTCGCCACATCGCAAAGTCACAGCGACTCATGCCCACCGACCCCGCCTGCGCACCCAATGACGGGAGCACGAGGTCATGCCGGTGCCGACGCGTCTCTGCCCTCACCTGATCCTCCGCGGCCACGTCGGCCCCGTTTGCCGCGAGCCATCGCAGGAGCTCCGTGTGCCCGTGTGCGCACGCAAGGTGCACGCACCTGGTCCCCCTGGCCTGCGGGCGGGGGCAATACGCATTCGTAAAGCTTCCAGTGCGGTGGGTAGCGAGGCTGCTGGCTGTCTTGATGCAACGGCGGGGCAGCTGACGCCCAGCCACAGCGAGCCATGAACGATGCATTGCCCCTGGCATGCGACACCCGCCGCATGCACCATACGTACGTGTACGCTCATCGTGCATATTGCTCGTCGATTGCCGCTTTTGGTGCCGATCGGGCTCACAAACCTGGCGTTCGGATTGGCGCCCCCCGCAACAAGGCGTCTGACGGTGTCTAGATCGCCACTGACACATGCAGCCGAAAGATCCGTATCCATGCTTGACTGCAGGACAATGGAAGATCAGCCAAGGAGCCGGGTGGAGGGTCACGTGCCGCAGCAAGGCCTCAAGCTTGCGCCCAACGCAGATCGAGCCGCAAGGGCCGGGCAAGCGACCACATCAGATATCCCGGGGCATGGTATACGGCACAACCGCTCGGTCAGCCAGAGTAAGCCGGGCTGGGTATCGCAGAAGCCCAGCGTGCGGGCTCGGATGTCCAGGCGGCGACGCTGTCCCCGTGTGGCCGCTTCAGCGCACTGCAGACTCACATGTTGGGCTCCAGGCGCTTCGGCACCGACCTCTCGGTGAGTGCTCAGGGCGGGGTCGGCAAGGGCGCCGGGTTGGTGGATCTGCCCCGCGCCGCGTTTTGCCGCACCGTTCGGCAGAGGGGCCTAGCCGCCCAGGGCTTGATCAGTCAGTTCTGCTGTTCTCGGGATTCTGAGTGCCGGCCGCCGTGGGAAGCTCGCTTGGGGCCACTGCTCGCCGTTCGCGCAGCGGCGAGTCGCAGTTCAACAACACGCGCACCCTGGGGGAGCAGACCTGCTGATCTGCGTTCTGTGACTGGGCGACGCTCCGCCGGTGCGAGTTGCGGGCCTCGCGCGCGCGGGGCGCTTGGCGCGGCAGGCCTGGTTGGTGTCGGCACCTCGCCGGTGTGTGACGCACGAGGCATTGCTTCGCCGCGGTGGCCGGGTGACTGTCGGTGGTTGACGCTGCATTTGCCTCAGCTGCTGCTGCTGCTGCTGCTGCTGCTGCTGCGTCCAGCGGCTGCTGCCTCCGCGGCAGCGAGCCGCTTCTCGAGACCGCTGATGGTCGCTGCGGCCTCTTCCCGCTCATAGATCGCCGCGTTGATCGCCTCCGAGCGACGCTCCTGCACCGCCTCCATGTGGTTGCCGAGCGTGAACTCCGCGGCCCGGAGGGCCGCGAGCCGCCGGTTGAGCGACACGGCGGGCGTGACCGGGTCTGAGCCCTCCTGGGCGCGCGCGGCCACGCCTGCAGCGATGGCCTCTTGCGAAAGGGCGATGCCGCGACGAGCCAGCACGTCGCGGGGACTCAGGCCCTGCGGGAGGAAGGGAGCGGGCATGCGAGCAGGAACGGTATTGAGGCAGCGGCTGCCTCGAGCCACGTTTCTCGGCAAGGGCCTCAGACCTGCTCGGCACGCGCTGAAGCTCACGGCCTGCGAGGGGCGGGGACGGAATGAGGAGGGGTGGTGCATTGGGGCGACGGGACGTCGCTCGGGCCTGCCGGGGCGTCGCTCGGTACCGGGGCGTCGCTCACGGCGTTGACGGGGGCGTCGAGCGTGGCCCCAGCCCTGACGAGGGCTTCGGCGACGGCGCCGTGGCCCCGTGCGCCGGCCAGGTGGAGGCACGTGTCGCCCTCCTGCGCGGTCTCGTGGTGGTCACGGAGGATGGCGGGCGCACGGCGTCGCTCGCGCGGGGCTGCCCGCGGGGCGACCCAGCCGCCGGTGCGGCCCCGAGGCGCCCGAGCAGTGAGCGATACCCAGCCACCCGTGCCGACAGGGTGCGCCAGTGCGCGGGCGCGGCATCTCACCGCGGTTTCGGCACCGAGGTCGGCTTCCTGCTCCAGCAGATACGTCACGGTGTCGAGCCGGCCGTTCTGGCTGGCCAGGTGCAGGCCAGAGTGACCCTCCTGCGCGCCCGGGTGAAGGGGTGTAAGCCTGGTGTCGCCGTGGCTCTGCCGGGAGCAGGGGGTGAGGGCTCTGTCCGAGCGGGGCGCGGCGCCTCTCACGTCGCTTCGCGACTCGTCGTCGCATACTGCCTCCCCGAGCGCCTCGACGACGGCCGTGTGGCCGCTGGCGCACGCCGACAGCATGGGGGTCCATCCGTGCTGCGCTCGGGCCGAGGACGGCAGCAGCGGGGGTCGGGTTCGTCACCGCGAGCGCGCGGCACCACCCGCCGGCGTTGGCGGCAGCGCGGCCGTCGTGCACGAAAACGGGGGCGCTGGTGCGCCTTTGCCTGGCTGGGGTGAGGGGCCGTCACGAGCAGGCTGCGAGCTGGCGTGCCTTTGCGCGGCGGGAGCCACACTACCGACAAGACGCGCGCTGTGCCGTTGCACCCCGGGCGCCGGCGTCGATGTGGCAGTGCCTCACTTCGTTCCGCGCGTTGACGTCGTTCAGGTCGAGCGCGAGCCAGGTCACGATATCCTCGTGGCCGGCGCTTGCCGCAACGTGCATGCACGAGTCCCCGTTCTGCGGGTCGGCACGGCAGAGGGTCCGGCGCAACGGTCCGCAGGAGGGTTGGCGCGATGGGTCGACGTGCCGATGCGACGCGCAGCCGAGCGGCGCGAACGGGGCCTGCGGGGCTCACCGCTGCCTTGGCCAATGTGCCGGCATCGTTCTCTACCAGCCATTTGGCAAGCTCGTGGTGACCGTGGCGGCAGGCCGTAAGGAGGCACGTGTCGCCCGAAGCCTGCGGACCGGTGCAGCAGTGACACCGTGGTGAGAGGAGCGGGCGCTGACGCACTGAGCGCTCATCCGCGTGTCTTGGCAGAGGGCGGGCGAAGTGGCCACGCGCTGCCCGGCGCCGTGCTGTCAGCCACGTCGAGCACCGAACCGTACCGCCCATCGGCTGCTATGCCGGGCGCGGCGCCGGCTCACGAACTTGGCGTTCACGTCGGCGGCGCCCCCCTCGACGAGGCGCTTGGCGGCATCCAGATCGCCGTTGACGCACGCGACGCGCAGCTGCGCTTCCGTCTCGGTCTGCGTTGATCAGGCGGAGCGGAAAGCGTGGAGAGCGGTAGATGGCACGCGACGCACGGTGGCCGTCCTCCGTTCCTTGCCGACGCCACCGTGCGGCTTCCAGCAGCGCAGCACGTGCATGGTTTCCGGCGAGCCATGCTTCTGCCGAGCAAGCTGGTTGCCAGGCCAATCGTAGGGCGCAGGAGCGGCGGGCCGCCAAAGGGGATTGCGCCGCCGCAAGGTATGCCACGGCCAGCGATGCCGCACAAAGGCCAAGCCGGCGAGAGCCTGACACACCAAAACCATCACCGGACAGCGGGCGCTCACTTCAGCCCGCGCAGCGTCGCCGGCAGCGGCTGAGGGGGCGGGTGTTGCGACTGCTGCAGCCGCCATCGATGATTCTCGCTTGGCAACGACACCAGCCTGCGGCGAATCAAATCACTTTGCGCAGCGTGACTCAGCTTTGCCTGGCAGTGGCTTGCTGCGGCTGCGTGTGGAGACTGAGGTCCCAACCCCCGGCCGGCGATTTCCGCGCCCGTGTACGACCCAGTGCCGTACCCAGGCAGCCTGGACACATTTCACACGTTGCGGGCATACTCACCCGGGATGCAGTGTGCGGTGCGGCCTTCAGCCGGCGGAGCGTGTTCCGGATCCATGTTAGATTCTAGCGTAAGTCTACCAACATTGATTGGCTCCACACGATAGACCATGGCTGCAAACACAAGACTTTCGCATCCATGACAACTCGAGGCATAACGATCGGAAGACCTGCAACGTCCGATAGCAAGCCATGCATGAAACGAACACCGTCACACAAGTCGCGAGACGTCCAACAGTCGCCTTTACCTCCACCAACACGAACGAGTGCAGCGGGAAAGGTAGCCCCCGTCCACAACGCCGAGCCCGACCCATGCCCGATGGCTCAGCGCTCATGCAGCTCACTGTTGAGTAAGCGCACTGGCACGGATGCAGGCGCAGCAGCCTTTGCATCCGCATCAGCATCGGCCTGGCCGCCGGCTGGTGCGAGCGACGCCGCTGACCAGAGCTGGACTGCGCCTTGCAGCGGGTTGCCAATCCAGCTATTGCGATTCTTCGCACGTCGCCTGCTTCCGCCTGCAGCTCCGGGACGTCCGCCATCGCCGACAGGCTGCCCTTGCTGGTCCCCGGCTCTGCGTCAGCACTGGGCCACACCACAACCAGCCTTGCGCACCCACAACTCGAGGCTACTGACGGCCCAGCGTCCCCGTCGCCTTGCATCAGCTCGGCCAGCCACAGCCCCGCCGATGTGTCTTCTGACAGCGCCGACACCACGGCTAGTAGCCCAAGTGTCAGCACTGCCCAGCACAGCGCCAAGACGACGTACGACGCCGGTTCCACGCGTTCGTGCCGCAAGTCCTCCCTCCACGACTCAGCTTCGTGCACCGACAGAAGGGGTGACGTGTGCAGCTGCGCGACTCCGATCTAGGCCGCCCATAATAGCAGCAACTGCGGCCAGGCCGTGCGGCCATCGCCGCCAGGCGTACGCTTGATGCCACGGCCGGCCTAGGAGGCTCACCATGCACACTAGCACACCCACACACGTGATCGAGGAAGCAGCTGCCACCGCTTCCTCCAGCGATAGGCTCAGTGCCGGCACAAGCAACGGCGAAAGATAGCCCACGACGATGATCAGCGCGACGAGCTCGGCAGACATGCACTCCATCTGCGGCCGGCGCAGCCCGTGCGATGCACACGGCACGAGCATGGGGTCATCGCTGTCGGGGCTCTCGGAGCCCGTGGCCGCACGCGAAGAGCGGGCAGGGCTCGTCCTGGCGTCGCCGCGGGAGCGCCATGCAGTCCTCGGGGCACTGAGAGTGTGTTCGCCCGGCGACTAGCTGCAGGTACTAGCTGCAGGCACCAAGGCTGGTGTGCTCGGGCGTGCGTCGATCGGGCGGCAGGGCGCCAAAATGCGCGATTCACGCCTCAGCCGATCGGAGACATGCGAGGAGCTGCGCAGCCGTCACTGATTGCAGTTTTCGTGCGGCCCGCACCCACGCTCAAAGCCAGCCAGCCACGCGCGCGGCCGCGCTTGCCGCGCGTCGTCCG
>Ga0136560_1001968_pt1 | contig 10486 bp, 10 predicted proteins | sample AntRauMeHopE1497_FD_104925 | JGI IMG/M metagenome (GOLD analysis project Ga0136560, IMG submission 104925) | Saline lake microbial communities from Rauer Islands, Antarctica - Metagenome Hop E1 #497 | ecosystem: Environmental > Aquatic > Non-marine Saline and Alkaline > Saline | place...
AATGCTGAGGAGAAAGCATTTTTAAATAGCGAGGCCGGACAGCAAAAAGTGGCAAATGCTATTTTTAATGCTATTTTACAGTATCATGCAAATAGAGATATAAATGAATTTGTTCTGGAAGACCTGATAACAGATGTCGTAATTCCAGAGACTACGGTAGCCAGGCCTAATGCGCCCGCTGCTGGACAGGTAGAAACAACTAAAAAAGAAATCGTTTACAAAATACAACTTGCTGCAAGCAGCAGTAAAATAGAAGAGCAATCGTCTAATTTTAAAAATTTACCTAAAATATCCAGAGCGCGCATAGGAACCCTTTACAAATACTTTTCAGGAGCTGAGTCTACTGAAAGCGCTGCAAGAGAACTGCTTGCGGTCGCTAAATCTAAAGGTTATACAGAGGCTTTTATCGTAATAGAACAAAACGGAATCATAAAGAAGCTCTAGAAAGTCTTAAAGTAACGTTATCTAAGCGACTAAAGCAATCTAGTTTGTTACTTTTGTTTAAAATTTGCAATTATGAAATTTTCTAAAGAGGTTAAAGTAGGCATGCTCACGGTGGCTGCTGTGGCTCTATTTATTTTTGGGTATCAGTTTTTAAAGGGGCGCAACTTGCTCAAAAATGATCGCACTTTTTATGCGGTTTATGAAAATGTGGAGGGTCTGGCAAAATCTGCTCCGGTAACTATTAACGGTTTGCAAGTAGGCAATATAGATGATATAGATTTTTTAGACAGTACGGGCCGTTTGCTTGTTACTTTTCATGTAGACGAGTCTTTTACCTTTTCTGCCCAAAGCACGGCCAGTGTTTACAGCACCAGTTTAATAGGCGGTAAAGCACTTGCTATTCTACCTGATTTTAAGTCGGCATCTAAACGGTTAGCTAAATCGGGTGACACGCTGCGGTCTGTAGTTGACGACGGTATTCAAGGTAAAGTGATGGAAGAATTTTTACCACTTAAAGTCAAAATTGAGAACATGGTCGTGAGTGCCGACTCTGTAATGACATCGCTAAATAAAGTGCTCAACCCCAACAATAGACGTTCCATAGAAAGTGGCCTTAACGAGATGAGTAAGACCCTTGTAGAGTTGCAAGGCCTTACTGCAAGTGCAAACGGGCTCATTGTTACCAATAGAGCGAGTTTAGACCGCACGATAGCTAATTTAGACACGACAACAGCAAACTTTGCTACCATGTCAGACGAGCTAGCAAAAGTGCAAATAGCCAGCGTGGTTAAAGAGCTAGAACAGTCTATCGCAAAATTTAACGGAGTGCTGGACGATGTAAGTAGTGGTAAAGGCAGTTTAGGAAAGTTAATGACTGACGACAAACTGTACAATAACCTGGAGCGCACGACCAGGCAGGCAGAGATGTTGTTACAAGACATGAAACTGAACCCTAAACGATATGTGCACTTTTCTGTTTTTGGGAAAAAACCGGGCGAGTATGACAAACCAGACGATAGAGACTTATAATTATGATGCAATACATACCCAACATTCTATTTTTAATACTGCTGGTTACAGCAGTAGGTTATTTTGCGAGCAACATACGCAAGATGATACGCAACATAAAACTAGGCAAAGATGTAGACCGATCTGACCGCAAACCAGAGCGCTGGGCGCAAATGGCTCGCATAGCTCTGGGACAATCTAAAATGGTGCGCAGGCCAGTTTCCGGATTTTTACACGTTATTGTCTATGTAGGTTTTGTTATTATTAATATAGAGGTTCTAGAAATTATAATAGACGGTCTTACGGGTGCGCACAGAATCTTTGCACCGTACTTAGGCGGTTTGTATAATGTTTTAATAGCGACTTTTGAAATACTGGCGTTTCTGGTACTCGCTAGTGTGCTTGTCTTCTGGGCACGAAGAAACGTCATGAACATTAAACGTTTTATGACGGGTGACCTCAAGGGCTGGCCTAAAAACGACGCAAACTATATTCTGTATTTTGAAGTGGTTCTAATGGGGCTCTTTTTAACCATGAACGCCACAGACCAGACCATACAGGCTGGTGTTTCAAACGGCAGTTTTACAAGCGAGGCCGCACTGCACTATACCGTAGCAGGTAGTTTCCCTGTAAGTAGCTTTATTGCACCCGTTTTTAACGGGTTGACTTTTGAGACGCTGCAAGTGGTAGAACGTGTTTGCTGGTGGTTGCACATTGCCGGTATCTTAATATTTTTAAATTACTTGTACTGGTCTAAGCACTTGCACATTTTGCTTGCTTTTCCTAATGTTTATTTTGCAAAACTAACTCCGCAAGGACAGTTTACAAATATGGCAGCAGTAACTAAAGAAGTGAAAATGATGATGGATCCCAGTATAGACCCATTTGCAGCACCAGACCCAGCAACTGCCGGTGAGGTGCCCGCATCGCTCGGTGCCAAAGACATATTCGATCTCAATCAGGTGCAATTACTCAATGCATACACCTGCACAGAATGTGGTAGGTGTACCGACCAGTGTCCAGCAAACATAACTGGTAAAAAACTATCACCTAGACGTATTATGATGGCTACCCGAGACAGGTTAGAGCAGGTAAGCGCAAACATAGATAAGAATGGTAGTTATGAAGACGACGGCAACTATTTGCTAAAAGGTCACATTTCAACAGAAGAATTATGGGCTTGTACAACCTGTAATGCATGTGTCGAGGCCTGTCCCATAGGTATAGATCCGCTAGGTATTATTATGGAAATGCGACGTTACCTAGTACTGGAAAATAGCGCAGCACCCACAGAACTGAATGGAACTATGACAAACATAGAGAACAACGGTGCACCCTGGCCGTATAATCAAATGGATAGACTTAACTGGGCAAACGAGTAATAATGAAGAAACAAAGCAACCCCAATTTCTTAAAGGTTAAAGACGAGCAAGGTAATAACAGCAGCCCTGTGCTAGCAAAAGGTGTTAAAAATTATCTCATAGACATAGATGGTACCATTACAGACGATATTCCTAATGAAGAACCGGACCGCATGGCAACGTGCCTACCTTTTCCAGACGCTTTAGAAACCTGCAACACTTGGTATGAGGCCGGTCACCAAATATGTTTCTTTACTAGCAGGACCGAGGAGCATAGAACTGTTACAGAAACATGGCTCAACGAACACGGCTTTAGATTTCACAGTTTGTTAATGAATAAGCCACGTGGCGGTAATTACCACTGGATAGATAACCACATAGTGCGCGCAACTCGTTATAAAGGCACATTCTCAAATCTTACAGAGAAAAGTGTTACTATAGAGGTTTTCGAAGACAAATAAAACTGAGGCAGTTTTTAATAGAACCACAAAAATCACCATTAGCGATAGTAAGAAAACACAACGCTGTAATACAGTGAAAAACATATACAATGAGCACACCTTTAAAAGTACCTACCGTAGCAGAGTTTATTGCGCAAGGTAAGCAACCCGAAGTGTTATTTTGGGTAGGCTGCAGTGGCAGTTTTGACGATAGATCTAAGAAAATTACAAAAGCCTTTGTGAAACTCTTAAACAAAGCAGGCATCGAGTTTGCCGTTTTAGGAGCCGAAGAAAGTTGTACAGGCGACCCCGCAAAACGTGCTGGTAACGAGTTCTTGTTTCAAATGCAGGCCATGATGAATATAGAGGTTCTCAACGGTTATGAAATAAAGAAAATCGTAACAGCCTGCCCACATTGTTTTAACACCTTAAAAAACGAGTACCCAGAGCTAGGCGGTACTTATGAAGTGATACACCACACCAGTTTTTTAAAAGACCTTATTCACACAGGTAAACTAACTATAGAAGGCGGGAAATTTAAAGGTAAAAAAATAACCTACCACGACCCTTGCTATCTAGGTCGTGCAAACGATATTTATGAGGCACCCCGGGAGCTTATAGAAAAACTAGACGCCGCACTTGTAGAGATGAAACGATCTAAACGCAACGGCCTGTGTTGTGGAGCCGGCGGTGCGCAAATGTTTAAAGAACCAGAACCAGGTACTAAAGACATTAATATAGAACGTACAGACGAAGCCCTAGAAACAGGCGCAGACATAATAGCTGCAGCCTGCCCGTTTTGTAACACCATGATGAGCGATGGCATAAAAGCTGCCGAAAAAGAGGGGAAAGTAGAAGTACTGGATATTGCAGAACTTATTGCAAACGCAGCAGATTTGTAGCCTTTTTTAGTTAAAAGTAAATTAAAAGCAGCTCTCCATGTTTTATATTGAAAAGTTATCACTCAAAACACGCATCCTAACAGGTCTTGCGGGCGGCACGGTCTGCACTGGCGTTATGTGGGCACTATATTATTTTATGAAAGAAGCTTATGACCGGAAACTTTTTGCTTTTTATTTTATAGGGATGTCCTTGTTTTTTGGCCTCGCTTTAAAATGGAAATCGCAAAACAAAGCAGTTAAAAAATAACAGCAAAAAAAGCACCATGACAAAACACATACTGTTGTTTACTTTTCTTGCTGCGGGCTTGTTTGGTAACGCACAAAAAGATAAAGATAAGGCTTACGAGCGCATGGCTCAGTTTGTTTGTGAGTGCGTAAACAATAAAGGTGAAGACCTTAAAAACGCTACACAAAGCCAGTTTGAAATGGCTTTTGGCGTTTGCTTGTTTAAAGCATATAATCAGGATGTAGAGTATTATAAAAACAAAGGCATTAAGTTAAATACAGACGATAATGCTATGGAGTCCCTAGGCGAGGAGATAGGTATGAAAATGGCCGTTTATTGTCCAGAAATGTTAATGAGCATGGCCGCCTTTTACATGGACGACGAGGATATTGTAGAAGCCGCAGAGGAGCTTTTAAGAATAAACGGCTTTATAGCAACGGTCGAGGAGGGTACTTTTTACACCCTAATTGTTAAAGGTGAAGATGGTCGTACCTATAAAATGCTATGGCTTACCTATGTTAACAATCACGATCTTTTACTAGAGGCGGTAACTAATAAAAAAACCTATACCTTTACCTATTACGAGACAGAGATGTACGATAATCGCATAAATGAGTATCGCAATATGCTTATTGTAGATGCAATAGAACAACAATAATATGCAAGTTCCATTTGAAAACCTTCCAGACGATGCACGCGTGTGGGTTTACCAGGCAAACAGGCCTTTTTCAGCCGTAGAGCTAGAAGAGATAACTGCTTTAACCGCGCAATTTTTAGAACAATGGACAGCGCACGGCAGCGACCTGCATGCAGGCGCAACGTTTCCATATAATAGGTTTGTAATCATAGGTCTAGACCAGGGAATAGCTGGTGCAACAGGCTGTTCTATAGACGGTTCTGTGCGTTTTATACAATCACTAGAAAGCAGTTATAACGTAGATTTACTTGACAAAATGAACGTTACTTACAAAAACGGTGAGTACCTCGCGCATAAAGAGCTAAATGACTTTAAAAAAATGGCCAAGGACAAATCTGTAACCTCTAAAACCATTGTCTTTAACAACCTTGTGGCTACGGCGGGTGAGTTTAGAGAGTTTTGGGAAGTTCCTGCAGCCGAGAGTTGGCACGCACGCTTTTTCTAAGCACAGTTCAGGTAAACGTGCCGCTATTTACTGCGGCATTTTTTATGAGCACTTCTTAACTTTAGTTATCTTTATATCGAGGAACGGTTATTGAATTGCATAGCAAATACCCGACAACACATGACCACTATGAAACTCTATTATATACATATTGCCTTTCTGGTGCTCGCTTTCGCGAAAGCGGACACCGCACAAGCACAGCTCAACTCCATAAACCCACTCGTAGCCGCAAACGCCCAAGCCCAGCAAAAATGGGTAGACAGTGTGTACAATTCTTTAAACCAGCAAGAGCGCATAGGGCAGCTCATTATGGTAGACATGTATTCTAATAAAGACAAAGCGCACGTAGACCACGTTAAAAAACTGGTCACAGAGCAAAAAGTAGGTGGCGTTATTTTTTTTCAAGGTGGCCCAATGCGGCAGGCAAAACTCACAAACGAGATACAGGAACTTTCAAAAACCAAGTTACTCATAGCCATGGACGCAGAGTGGGGACTGAGCATGCGCATAGACAGTACCTACAGTTTCCCGTGGAATATGACACTGGGAGCGACACCGGGAACATCTAGTTCGTATGAAGTAGGCGAGCGTATAGGCAAACACAGCAAGCGCATGGGCGTGCACATAAATTTTGCGCCGGTCGTAGATATCAATACAAACCCCAAAAACCCTATTATAGGAAACAGAAGTTTCGGCGAGGACAAATTTAATGTTGCTCAAAAGGCTTATGGGTATATGAATGGGTTGCAAAGTACGGGCGTCATGGCATGTGCAAAACATTTTCCAGGACACGGCGATACAGATCAAGACAGCCATAAAGTTCTACCCACGGTAGGTTTCAGTGCACAGCGTATAGACGATGTGGAGCTTTATCCATACAAAGCCTTGTTTGAAAAAGGAATGGCCAGCGTTATGGTTGCACATTTAAACATACCCAGCCTAGACGATAGAGCTGGTTTTCCTAGCAGCTTGAGCGAGAAAGTCGTTACAGGTATTCTTAAAGACAAACTTGGTTTTAACGGTCTTATTTTTACGGACGCGCTAAATATGAAAGGAGTTTCTAATTTCAGCAAACCGGGTGATGTAGATTTGCAAGCTTTTAAAGCTGGTAATGATGTGTTGCTCTTTACAGAAGATGCTGCAAAAGCCATCGCAGCAATAGACGCAGCCATAAAAAAAGGCGACGTGCCGCAAGAACGCCTTGCACACTCTGTTAAAAAAGTGCTCATGGCAAAGTATATCGCAGGGCTGCACCAGTACCAGCCCATAAATACTGCAAATCTAGTACAAGAGCTCAACACAGATAAAGATATACATGTTTACGAAGATGCGATTGCAAAAGCGGTCACCTTGCTTAACAATAAAGCGAGCTTGATCCCGCTACAAAACTTAGATAAACGCCGCATTGCTTATATATCTTTAGGCGATGACTCTGGCGATGCATTTTACAAAGAACTCAATAAATATGCTAAGGTAGACCGGCTCATTGCAGACAAGCTAGACGTGCTTACCAGCATGCTTAAACCCTACAATACGGTTATTATAGGTTTTCACAAAAACAATGCAAACCCTTGGAAAGGTTACAAAGCCACGCAGGCAGAGCTTATCTGGATGAATGAACTTGCGCGTAATCACGAGGTTATACTGGACGTTTTTGCGATGCCTTACATGTTAGAGCAGTTTCCGGCAACAGCAAATTTTGAAGGACTTATCATGTCCTACCAAAACAGCACGATGAGCCAGCAAGTAAGTGCACAACTTATTTTTGGCGCGCGTGATATGGTCGGTAAATTACCTGTAAGTGCAGGAGTCTATAAAGCGGGTGCCGGGATACGATTTAATGGTATTAAACGCCTGTCTTATGGCGCAAGCCCTAGCAGCGTAGGTCTAAACCCAAGCATGATTGCCAAAATAGATTCCATTGCAAATAAAACCATAGAGGATATGGGCGCACCAGGTATGCAAATACTAGTTGCTAGACACGGTAAAGTGGTTATGAATAAAAACTATGGCTACCATACTTATGAATATGAGCAAATGGTCGTAGATAATGATTTATATGACATCGCATCCATGACTAAGATACTGGGAACCTTACCACTTATTATGAAACTACAAGAAGAAGGAGCGATGTCTATAGACGATGAGCTAGAAACCTTGTTACCAGAGTTCAAAAATTCTAATAAAGCACATATTACTGTAAAGCAAATGTTGTCGCACGTTGCGAGGCTACAACCGTGGATTCCGTTTTACAAATCGACTTTAGATTCTTTAACGGCTAAACCTTCTGGCGATTATTATAACAGCTACGCATCAACCAGTTTTTCTATACCTGTAGCAGAGCGGTTGTACACTAATAACATAATGGCAGACAGCATTATGACCCGTATAAAAAACAGCGATTTACTACCATACAGAGGTTATAAATACAGCGATTTACCCTTTTACATACTTAAAGAATATCTGGAACGCAAAGCAGGCAAAGACCTGAATGTGCTCACCCAAGAGCAGTTTTATAGTCCTATGGGCATGAACTACATGGGTTACCAGCCGCTGGCGCGTTATGGGAAGGAGCAAATAGTGCCTACTGAAAACGATAACAGTTTCCGTAACCAGCTTGTCCATGGTTATGTTCATGATCAGGGCGCAGCAATGCAAGGCGGTATAGGCGGTCATGCAGGCCTTTTCTCAAACGCAAATGATGTTGCAAAAATGATGCAAATGTACATGCAAGGTGGTTATTACGGCGGCGTTCAGTACCTCAAGCAAGAAACCATTAATGTATTCAATAATTGCTACTATTGCGGTGACGGCGTGCGGCGTGGTGTGGGGTTTGACAAACCGCAGTTAGGAACCGCAGGTCCTACCTGTGGCTGTGTGGGCATGACTAGTTTTGGGCATAGTGGTTTTACAGGAACCTATACGTGGGCAGATCCTGAGACTGAAATTATTTACGTATTTCTTTCTAATCGCATACACCCCAGTGCAGACAATAGTTATTTAATTACTAACGATGTGCGTACTAAAATTCAACAACTAATATATGATGCTATCATAGATACAAAAACCGCAATATGAAAATAGCAATCGTTTGCTATCCTACTTTTGGTGGTAGTGGAGTGGTGGCAACCATGCTGGGAACAGCGCTTGCAGGTCGTGGTCACGAGGTACACTTTGTAACATATAAACAACCAGTGCGTCTGGACTTGCTATCTAGAAATATATTTTTCCACGAGGTAGATGTAGAGGAATATCCGCTGTTTCACTACCAGCCCTACGATCTAGCACTTTCTAGCAAGCTTGTAAATGTCGTACTAGAGCATGGGATAGAATTGCTGCACGTGCATTATGCCATACCGCATGCTTATGCGGGCTACATGGCGCAGCAAATGCTTAAGGAACACGATATACATTTACCTATGGTCACGACACTGCATGGTACCGATATTACCTTGGTAGGCAATCACCCAGTTTATAAACCTGCGGTAACCTTTAGCATTAATAACAGCGATATTGTAACATCTGTTTCTCAAAGTCTCAAAGATGACACTATAGAGCTTTTTCAAGTGCGCAAAGACATAAAGGTGGTATCGAACTTTATAGATATGTCTATTTACAGCACTGCTTTTAAAGATTGTGACCGCTCTTTTATGGCTTTTCCGCAGGAGCGTATTATTACGCACGTAAGTAATATGCGACCAGTAAAACGACTGCTAGATGTTATTCAGATTTTTGAGATTGTAAGCAAAACGATTCCAGCGGTGCTTATTATGGTAGGCGACGGTCCTGAGCGTTCCGAAGCTGAGTATTATGCGAGCCAAAAGGGCTTTAATTCTTCTATAAAATGGCTCGGGAACAGTACAGAGATAGACCGCGTACTTTGCTTTTCTGACTTGTTTTTGTTACCATCAGAAAAAGAAAGTTTTGGTCTTGCAGCGCTCGAGGCGATGGCAAATCGTACACCTGTTGTCTCTACAAACACTGGCGGTCTGCCTGAGGTTAACGACCATGGTGTTACCGGTTTTACCAGCAAAGTAGGCGACGTGGCAGCTATGGCAGCCTATGCGATTTACATACTCGAGGACGATGACCGTCTTGCTGTTTTTAAAGAGCACGCTTTCGCGAAAGCGAAACAATTTGACATACATAAAATAATACCACAGTATGAGAAATTATATAATACCTTATTGCACGATGGCATTGCTGTTAGTGACAGCAACGAGTTGTAAATCTAAAATGAAGGGAACACCAGAGCAGGCTTTTGGTAAACAAAAGTATTATACCACGGTTTCTGAAGGGCCTCAAAGCAATATAGAAACTAATGAAGTGCGCGTGATTGCTAACGGTGAGGAACTGCAAAAAATGTATGCAACGATAAACAGCACCCGTAAACCGGGTATCGAAGTTCCTGAGGTAGACTGGAAAAATCAAACAGTAATTGCCGCTTTTGCGGGGAGAAAATCTACTGCGGGTTATAGTATAGACATTTACCAAGTGCGCGACCGCAAAAAAGAACGCATCTATAAATTTGCCCAGACTGCACCCAACCGCGGCACTGACGTGGTAAGCATGGTAATTACAACTCCTTATATGATTGTGCTCGTAAACAATGATAACAAAAAAATAACGGCCTCTTTTTAAAGAAGCCGTCAGTTTTTATAAAAAATGGTCGTTTAGAATCTGTAACGTATGGATAGCGCAACATCAAACTCGCTACCGTCCCTAAAATCACCTAAATAGTACTCAGGTCTAAAATCTAAAGAAAGTTGCAGTGGTATATCAAAGTTATACTCTATGCCTACTTGCCCAGCAATAAGTAAGAAGGTTTCCGAGTCATCGTTACGGTCGTTGCGGCGATTAAAATCGTCGTTAAAGCGTAAGCATCCGAGCAACTACATGGTACTGTTTTGATATCCAGGTAGTAGTTCCTCAAGTTTTTGGATGTTATGATCTTGGATTTTAT
>Ga0136560_1001970_pt1 | contig 10485 bp, 10 predicted proteins | sample AntRauMeHopE1497_FD_104925 | JGI IMG/M metagenome (GOLD analysis project Ga0136560, IMG submission 104925) | Saline lake microbial communities from Rauer Islands, Antarctica - Metagenome Hop E1 #497 | ecosystem: Environmental > Aquatic > Non-marine Saline and Alkaline > Saline | place...
GCCCTATTGCCTCTCCGGATGTGATTCAGTGGGCAACAGGCTTGCCAAAAACCCGGTCAGGCAAGATCATGCGTCGCATTTTGCGTAAGATTGCTGCCAACGAGTACGATCAGTTGGGCGACACCTCCACACTGGCGGATCCAAGCGTTGTTGACGATCTGATCAGCAGTCGTCAATCAAAGTAGTCATCAGTTAAAGTCGCCGCCAATCAAAGCAATCGCCCGGTAAATGCCGGGCACCGTCAAGGATACCGTGGAATGGCACAAACAATTATTGTCGCGGACGATCACCCGCTGTTTCGGGCAGCATTGAAGCAGGCGGTGAACCAGGCGGTACCCGATGCTTTTACCGTAGAGGTCGACAGCATCAAGGCGCTGCAAGCGGCGATAGAGGCCCACCCGGATGCCGATCTGGTGTTGCTGGATCTGAACATGCCGGGTGCCCACGGCTTCTCTGGGCTGGTGTTCATGCGCGGGCAGTATCCTGGCCTGCCGGTGGTGGTGGTGTCGGGTTCGGAACAATTACAGGTAGTACGCCGGTCAATTGATTATGGCGCGTCTGGCTTTATTCCGAAATCGGCGCCGTTGCCCACCATTACCAAGGCCATTCAGGATGTACTGCAGGGCGATGTATGGCTGCCTGAGGGCGCTGCGGACAAAATCGAACGCATGCATTCCGATGCCACTGATTTTTCGGAGAAGCTGGCGTCACTCACGCCTCAGCAGTTTCGTGTGCTGGGTATGCTGGCCGAAGGCCTTCTGAACAAGCAGATCGCTTACGATTTAGAGGTGTCTGAAGCCACGATTAAAGCGCACATTACGGCGGTTTTCCGCAAGCTGGGTGTACGCAACCGCACCCAGGCTGTAATTGCCATCCAACAGATGGAAATTGATCCGTCAGAGCAGTCGCTTTCGGGCAGCTGACCAAAAACGGGTAACAAAAAGCCGACGCGCTGTGATGGCCGTCGGCTTTTTTTGTTTTTCTTTTTGTCTTTCTTTTTGTCTAAGTTCGGCGCCGTATTTTCAGCCTTTGGCGGCGTAGCCCAACCCTTTGTCAACGCGATTGAACACCTCTTTATCCTGGTGCCAACGATCAAAGTTCTGCAGGAACTGATCCACCAGAGCCCGCCGCCAGCCAATAAAATCGCCGGCCATATGAGCCGTCATGATCACGTTTTCCCGATCCCAGAGCGGATGATCTACCGGCAGCGGTTCTTCTTCAAACACATCCAACGCGGCACCGGCAATCTGGCCCTGCTCCAGAGCGGCTATCAGGTCATCGGTTTTAACAATCGGACCACGGCCAATGTTGATCAGGCGTGCGTCCTTGCGCATCGCGGCAAAGGCGGTGCTGTCAAAAAGGCCTTCGGTCTGGGGCGTCAGCGGCGCTGCAATGACGACGTAATCGGCTTTGCCAAGTTGCTCATGGAGCTGATCGTTGGCGTGTACCGCAACGAAGTCTGCATCTTGCGGACGGGCGCTGCGGGCGATGCCATGGGGGTTCATGCCAATGGCCTTTGTCAGGCGGGCAATTTGCTGGCCTATGGAACCGGCACCTACCACCAGCACGCGTTTGCCTTCTGCTCTTTCCGTGTCGCGGTGCTGCCAGCGATGCGCTGACTGAAATCGCAAAGATGCCGGGAAATCCTTGGCAAACATGAGGATGGTGCACAATACATACTCGGCAATCGTGCGATCGAAAATACCGCGGGCGTTGGTGACCATCACCTTGCTGCTCACCAGCGCCGGAAACATAAGCGCATCCACGCCGGCGCTGGTGGCGTGAATCCAGCGCAGCTCATCGGCGCAGTGCCAGGCAGCTTCCAGTGCTTCGGTGCGAAAATCAGTGACCAACAGCACCGAAGTGCCCGGTAAGGTGTTTTTCAGGGTTTTCTCGTCCCAGGCGTGACGTATCTCTACTCGCGACCGTAAAGCATGCAACCCCTCGGGTTGTGGGTCACCGGGCGCAGTCAGAATGGTAATTACCGGTTTTTTCTGTGTGGCCATGAGTGTTTTTCCCCTTGAGCCCTTGGGCTTGAATGGATTGACGATCGTACTCATAGTCTGGACAGCACATGGGCTGGGGTCAACCTGCAGATGCATGCTTGTAGAGCCTGCCTAACGAGGCTAACCTGCAGTCGCAGGGGAGTTTTCCCATCTCACGTCGTTTCATGTCATCGCAGCTTGCAGGAGATAATTTATGGTGGCGTCCGCCAACCACGAAAGCAGCCAGGCTAAAAGCAGAACCGTCAAATACCGCAAAACAAAAGCCAGCTGGAACCCTGCGATGCAGGCGGTTCCCATACCTGGTATCCGCCGTATGGTGAATCTGGCGTCCACCATGAAAGATGTCATTCATCTGTCCATTGGTCAGCCGGACTTGCCCACGCCAAAGCACATTATTGATGCTTACGTGGATGCTCTTCACGCAGGCCAAACCGGTTATACCATGGACGCGGGTCTGCCAGAACTGGTAATAGCTCTGCGCGACTATTACAGCAAACGCTCGAACCGCAAGCTCACTCGCGACAACATTCTGGTGACCAATGGTGCCACCGAGGCTATGTACCTGGCCATAGCGGCAACCGCTGCACCCGGGCGTCAGTTTCTGGTGACAGATCCGTCTTTTCTGCTGTACGCGCCGCTGATCCGTATGAACGGCGGCGAGGTGAAATATGTACCGACTCACGTGGAAAACAACCACCAGTTAGATCCAAACGACGTTATCCGAGCCATCGGGCCGCGCACCTTCGCGCTGATTCTGAATAATCCGAACAATCCAACCGGTGCGGTGTATCCGCGTTCAACCGTGGAAGCGATTCTGGAGGAGTGCGCCTATCGCGGAATTCAGGTCTACGCGGATGAGGTGTATGACCACTTTATTTTTGATGACGACGAATTTGCCAGCGTGCTCAATTGCGCGGTGGATTTAGACAACATCATGTGCATCAGTAGTTTCTCCAAGACTTATAGCATGGCGGGGTTGAGGGTAGGCTGGGTGATTTCCAGTCAGGCGGCCATCAAGTCGCTGCGGCGCTATCACATGTTTACCACGTCAGTGGCGAACACGCCGGCTCAGTTCGCCGGTGTTGCGGCACTGAACGGCGACCAGCAATGCGTTACCGACATGTTGAATATCTATCGCGAGCGCCGCGACAAAATTGTCGACCTGATTGGGCAAACCCCACACCTGAGCGGCTACAAGCCTGGCGGTGCATTTTTTGCGTTTCCAGACTTGCCTCCCCATGTGGATGGCACGGATCTGGCGCTGCGGATGCTGAAAGAAACGGGCGTGTGCGTGGTGCCAGGCGACTCCTTTGGTGAGGGTTGCACCAATGCTCTGCGTTTCAGTTTTTCCACCACCTGCGAGAAACTGGATGCGGCCTTTGACCGGATCATTCCGTGGATGGCCAAGCAGAATTTATAACCAATCTGACAGTGATTAGCCAATAAAGCCAAGCGGGACTTGCCCGCTTGGCAGCCGTGGGTCAGGATAGAGCCCGAACCCACGGAGGCAATGCCGATGATCGGAATTTTGAATACCCCACGCTGGTTGTGTATTGTCCTGCTGGCCGTTCTGGCCAGCGGTTGCGCCAGCCTTTCTCCCTACGCAGTGTCTGAAGGTGAGCTTGAGCGCCACCTGCAGGATGCTGTGCGCGACTACGATCGCAAGCAGTTGCAAAGCGGCTCGCCATTAAGCCTGAGCTTGAATGACGCCGACATTACCCTTGGCCCGGACGGCCGTGATGTGGCCGTAATAGGGCTGAAAGGGCAAGTAGCCCTGACCGTTTTAATGGCAAAGCTACCGGTGGATATTTCGTTGAAGCTGGAAGGTGCTCCGGTTTATGACAGCGCTGAAAAGGCGGTGTATCTTCGTCGTTTACAGCTATTGGAAAGCAGCGTTGAATCTCCACTGTTCCGCGGTGATCTTAAGCCCGTTACCGACACGGTTATGCGGGTAGTAGCGCAAATGCTGGAAACCACGCCGATATATCGCTTGGACGACAGCAGCATGGCCCAGCGTATGTTTGGCATGGTACCCATGGATATCCGCGTAGCGCCAGGCCGGCTTGAATTTGTTATGGCCGACTAGGCGCGGGGATAATTGCTTTTAGGTCAGGCGTTTAACCGCGCGCAAACGGCTGCGCCGATCTGCGAGGTTGATCGTTGTTTGCCGCCGTGCTCTGCCAGGTCCGCGGCCGTGGCCTCAAATAAAGCATTACCTGCCGCCGCCATAGCGGGGTCTTTACGGGCTAACCAATCCAGCATGCGCGCGGTGGTAAACAGCATAGCCGTTGGGTCTGCAAGGCCTTGTCCGGCAATATCCGGCGCGCTGCCGTGAGTGGGCTCGAACATCGACGGCATGCTTGGGTCGGTGGGGTTCAGGTTGCAGGATGGCGCTACTCCCATGCCGCCGGACAGTACCGCGGCCAGGTCGGTTAAAATATCGCCCTGTAGATTACTGGCCACCACCACATCGAACGCCCAGGGGCTTTGCACGAACTTCATGCAGGCGGCATCCACCAGTTCATGGTGGGTTGCCACATCCGGGTACTCCAGGCTCATGTGTTCAAACACTTCAGTATAAAGATCACCCCAATAACGCAAGGCGTTACGTTTGGTAACCAGGCAAACCTGGCTTTCACAGACGCGGCCATCTAATGTCTGAAACTGGCGTGTCTGATGGTGTTGCTTGCGTTGAATGGCTCGCGCACGAGCCTGTTCGAAGCCGTAACGAATGATGCGCTCGCTGGCAAAATGGGTAAATACTTCAATCTGGGTAGCCACTTCATGGGGCGTACCCTGGCGCAGGCGCCCGCCCTGGCTGACGTATTCTCCCTCTGAGTTTTCCCGAATCACCAGCATGTCAATGTCGCGGGCGCGATCGTCCGCCAGATACTGGCGAGCGCCTGGCAGCAAGCGTGCGGGGCGCTCGCACACCCACTGGTCAAAGCCTTTACGGATCTGTAGCAGGGGCGCCAGCGACACGCTGTCAGACAACAGATAACGACTGCGGTCGGCCAACGGGCCAGGGTCGCCCAAGGCGCCCAGCAAAATGGCGTCAAAGGCTTTTAATTGCTCCAAAGCGTCAGCAGGCATAGATTCGCCGTGTTGCTGATGCCAGTGGTGCGAGGGCCAGGGAAACGGGTGCCAACCCAGATCCAGTTTGTAGCGCTGGCGCAGTAATTCGAGGCAATGAACGGCTTGATTGACCACTTCCGGGCCAATACCGTCGCCGGGCGTGATAGCGATGTTGGTTGTAGCTGACATGCAAACTCCTTGGCCGGTAAGGAAAAAAAGCGCTACTTTAGCGTACTTGTGATAAGTGTAGTTGTGATGGCAGCTATAGTGATTCCACATGGATAGACATGGAGAGCAAGAATGACGTTGTCTGAAAAGCTACATGAAAAAGGCCGTTGTGGCGAGTGCGACTGTGACGAGGGTCTGGACTTCTCCTTTTCCTTCGCGTTTCAGCCGATTATCGATGTAGACAATCGGGACGTGTATGCCTACGAAGCTTTGGTGCGTGGTACTCAGGGCGAGGGTGCTTACACCATTTTAGACCGCGTAAATGAACATAACAGGTACTCGTTCGACCAGAGGTGCAGAGTAAAAGCGGTGAAGCTGGCGGCGCGTCTAAAGCTGCAATCCCGGCTAAGCATCAATTTTATGCCAAACGCAGTTTACGAGCCTGAAAACTGCATTCGCACCACCCTGGCGGCGGCAAAAACCTATAATTTTGACACCAGCAAACTGATTTTCGAGCTGACTGAGAACGAGGAGCTTACCGACGCCGATCATCTGGTGTCGATTATCAGCGCTTACCGCGAAATGGGCTTTCAGGTAGCGCTGGACGATTTTGGCGCTGGCTACTCGCGTATGAATGTGGTGATTGCCAGCCCGCCAAACCTGATTAAGCTGGATATGACTCTGTTGCGCGGTATTGAACGTAATAATAACCAACAAGCAGTGGTTAACGGTATTCTGGTTATGTCAGACCAATTAGGCACCCGCGTGATAGCTGAAGGTGTGGAAACCATGGAAGAATATCGGTGGCTTCGGCACAGAGGCATCAGCCTGTTTCAGGGCTACTTGTTCGCCCGGCCAGGCTTTGAAGAACTGCCGGAACCCTGGTTTCCAAATGATTAGTTCGCTCAACTCCGTGCCTGTGCACTGCGCAAGCGTGTTGTCTATTTCTTCTTACAAAGGCAGGTGTGTGTGTTTTATCGTATTTTGACCGTTATCGGTGGCGCCGTCTTTGTGGCCATTTTGTTCGCCCTGGTTTGGTTGTTTTGCCGGCTTTTTTTGCAGCGTCAGGGCATTACTGAACAGTTGCAGGAGCGCGCCACCAACCTGGCCACCTGGACCTTTGTGGGTATCAGTGTGGGCCTGGTGTTTGCCATTGTGGGCGCTTTTGTATTGGGCCCCTGGGCGTTCTACAGGACCCTGCGCGGGTATGATCTGGCCGTTGCCCCGGGTAAGGCAATTTGGTGGGGCTTTGCGATTGTGGTCGCTTCATTGGGTATAACCGCAGCCGGCTTCTTCGGATTTCTGGGGCTGGTGGGCGCGTATTAAGGTCCTTCCGGCATCAGCTTTTGGCGAAACCACGCCAGCGCAGGTTCCTGTTCATAGGCTTTATGCCAGTACAAATGCACATTTACCGGCGGTAGTGGCGCAGGTGTTGGCATGACGGCAAGATCGTGATGGCTGGCCAATAGCAGGGCGTAAGACTCCGGCATGGTCAGCAACAGCTTAGTGTTGGCCACCACCCGGCAGGCCGCAAAATAGTGTTGGCAGCGCAAGCGTATATCCCGCTGCAGTCCCAATCTTGATAACTCGAAATCCTCCACTCCAGAACCTGTAGCCCGCGACGACACCAGCACGTGCTGGGCTTGCAGGTACGCTTCCAGATAGCGCTCAGCCGATAACTCGCCACTGGCCTTGGTCGGCGCCATCGTTACCCACGGGTGGTCTTTGCGTGCCAGAACTACCAGCGGGTCCTGGTGCAACCATTGGTGTCCAGTGTGTTCGCCCACGGGCAGCAGTACGTCAATCGCAAAATCCAGTTTTCCCGCCGCCAGTTGGCTCTCCATGTCCCGTCGCGCCACTCTTTGGCTAACAATGTCCAGATCCGGGTAGGGCGCCAGCTGCGTCATCAGGTTGGGCAAAAATGTCGATTCCAAAATGTCGCGCAGAGCCAGCGCAAATGTTTTTCGCTGGTGGGCCGGGTCAAAGCTGTGAAACTGCGCAACGGCGCTGTGTATCTGGTTCAGCCCGGGACGCATAGATTCTATAAACCGTGTGGCCAGTGGCGTAGGTACCATACGATTGCCCTGGCGGCTGAACAGCGGGTCGTTAAACCAGGCTCGCAATCGTGCCAGCGAGTGGCTCAGCGCAGGCTGGGTCAGGTGCAGGGTCTTGGCGGCGCGGGTCAGACTGCCCTCGCGATAAATAGTGTCAAACACCTGAAGCAGATTCAGGTCTGGCCGATTTTCCGCCATGTTTTTCATCCCCGAGATGCGCAGTGATATCAATTTTACTAATGGTAAAGGATAAGAATAATTCAGTCGCGTAATACTTTGCCTGTGCCTACACTGCTTAGACATGACAGTAGTCGCAAACCGCGGGTGTCAGTAGCGCTCAGTCAGCGTAGGAGGTAAAGCAATGGATTTTGCAATTTCAGCCAAAGGCCAAGATTATCTGGAGCGGGTAAAACGCTTCATGGCCGACGAGATTGTTCCGGTAGAAGCACAGTATCACCGGGAGTTGGCGGCGCTGGATAACCGTTGGGTGGTGCTGCCCGTTATCCGCGAACTGAAGGCCAAAGCCCGTGAAAAAGGCCTGTGGAACCTGTTTTTCCCCGATGACACCTACGGTTGTGGCCTGCTGAATTCCGACTACGCGCTGATTGCCGAAGAGACCGGCCGCAGCTTTATTGCGCCGGAGATTTTCAACTGCAACGCGCCAGATACCGGCAACATGGAGGTGCTGATCCACTATGGTTCGGACCAGCAAAAGGCAGAATGGCTGCCGCGTCTGCTTAGCGGTGAGATTCGCTCGGCCTTCTGTATGACGGAACCCGATGTGGCCTCGTCAGATGCGACGACCATGGCGGCCACTGCCACGGTGGAAGGCGATGAGGTGGTTCTGAACGGGCGTAAGTGGTGGAGTACGGGTGTGGGCCATCCGGACTGCAAGGTCGCCATTTTTATGGGCGTAACCGATACAGAGGCCGCCAAGCACCGCCGCCATTCGATGGTGTTGGTGCCGATGGACGCGCCGGGTGTCAGTATCGAACGCATGTTGCCGGTATTTGGTACCTATGATGAGCCCTATGGCCATGGGATGGTGGCGTTTGATGATGTGCGGCTGCCGGTCTCTGCGTTTATTGCGGGGCCTGGCCGTGGATTTGAGGTTGCCCAGGGCCGTTTGGGGCCGGGGCGGGTGCACCACTGCATGCGCGCCATTGGCGCTGCTGAACGGGCCCTGGAGCTGTTGATCAAGCGTGCGTTATCCCGCGAGGCCTTCGGTCGTCCGTTGGCTAAACTGGGGGGCAATGTGGATAAGATTGCCAATGCGCGTATGGCCATCGAGCAGGCGCGTTTGCTGACGTTGAAGTGCGCCTGGGCTCTGGATACCAAAGGCATTGCCGGGGCTTTGCAGGAGGTGTCGATGATCAAGGCGCTGGTGCCGCAGATGCTGCAGACGATTGTGGATGATGCGATTCAGATTCACGGTGGGGCCGGGGTGAGTGATGATGATTTTCCGCTGACGGCGTTGTTTGCGTATGCGCGGGTGTTGCGTTTGGCGGATGGGCCGGATGAGGTGCATCGAGCTATGGTGGCTCGGCTTGAATTGCGTAAATATAACTGATTGCACTGGAGTTTAGCACCTTGCCGATGTAGCGGCTGAAACACGCCTCAAGGCTCCCTGCTCGGCTTGGGCACCGCCATCCATGGCTCCGCACAGTTTCATCCGCTACATCGGCAAGCTGCTCTTCGGTTTCGGCGATTGTAAGGCCGTATTTTTTATACATCAGGACATAATTATGACAACAAGAGTATTTATTACCGGTGGCGCCAGTGGTTTGGGGCGGGCGATTGCGCTGCGGTATGCCCGTGAGGGTGCGCAGGTGTGTATTGGTGATGTGAATCCGCAGCAGGGTGCGTTAGTGGAGCTGGAGATTAATAAGGCCGGCGGTGAGGGCTATTACGTCGATTGCGATGTGCGCCTGCTGGAGGATCTGGAGCGGGTTCGGGAGGATCTGACCGCGCGTTGGGGCGGAGTGGATATTGTGGTGAATAACGCCGGTGTGGCGTCGGCCGGGTCTATTGAAGACACGCCGATGGCGGACTGGGAGTGGATTCTGGACATCAATGTATTGGGTGTGGTGCGGGGTTGTAAGGCGTTTACGCCTTTGTTCAAGCAGCAGGGCGCGGGTACGTTTGTGAATATTGCGTCTATGGCGGGCTTGATGTTGGCGCCGATGATGAACAGTTACAACGTGTCCAAGGCCGGGGTGATTGCGCTGTCGGAAACCATGAGCCAGGAGCTGCGCGGCGACGGGATTCATGTAAGTTGTGTGTGCCCGGCGTTTTTTCAAACCAATCTGACCGCGGGCATGCGTTCGGTGATTCCGGGTATTCAGGGTAATGTCGCGAAGTTGATGAAGCGTTCCACGATTTCTGCGGAAGATGTGGCCGACGACATTTTCCGGGCGGTTCAGAGCAACACTTTCTGGGTTCTACCCCATGTTAAGGAGCGCCGTATGTGGGTAGTCAAGCGCCACGCCCCTTGGGCTTTTGACTGGCTGATGCATCAGGGAAGTAAGAGCTGGATTAAAAAGATGGGTGCGAAGCCCAAATCCTGAACGTGTCGGCACGGTCGAATTTTGTAAAACGGGAGTGGATGTAATGAGTCAGGTTGATCAGGCGGTGGCGGTGCGCGATGGCGAGGAGCTGGATGCCTCAGCGGTCGATCGCTTTATGAAACAGGCGGTGGCTGATTTGCAGTGCGAGCCGGTGATTCGCCAGTATCCCGGTGGGGCGTCTAACCTGACCTATCAGGTGGATTACGGCTCGCGTTCGTTTGTGCTGCGCCGGCCGCCGCTTGGAAAAATCGCCCGTTCAGCCCACGATATGCTGCGTGAAGCCCGTGTGATGGCGGCGTTGAAGCCGGTGTATAGCTATGTGCCGGAGATTGTCGCTACCTGCGACGATCACAGCGTTCTGGGCTGTGATTTTTACGTGATGCAGCGCCTTGAAGGCGTGATTCTACGCCAGGATTTCCCTGCGGATCTGGCTATGCCAGCAGAAGACGTTCGTACACTTTGCAAGAACGTGATCGATAAGTTGGTTGAGCTGCACAAGGTGGATGCCGAAGCCGCGGGCCTGAGCCATATTGGAAAGGGCGAAGGATACGTGCAGCGCCAGATTGGTGGCTGGAGCGAGCGATTTGTAAAAGCCCGAACCGATGACGTGGGCGA
>Ga0136560_1001972_pt1 | contig 10475 bp, 2 predicted proteins | sample AntRauMeHopE1497_FD_104925 | JGI IMG/M metagenome (GOLD analysis project Ga0136560, IMG submission 104925) | Saline lake microbial communities from Rauer Islands, Antarctica - Metagenome Hop E1 #497 | ecosystem: Environmental > Aquatic > Non-marine Saline and Alkaline > Saline | place...
GTCGTAGCCGTACGCGGCCCCGTGGTAGCCCTGACCGCCGCCCCCCCACTCGGCCCCGTCGCCCCCCCACTCCCCCTGCCCCGGCGCCGCGCCGGCCTCGGCCGGAGCCACCCCGTACCCGTCCCCGACCCGGGGCGTCCCCCAGCCGAGCGGTCGCTCCCAGCTGCTCTCTCCCGTCGCGTGGTCCGTCCAGTACTCCGCCTGGTGCTCCGCAGACCAGTACTTGGCCCACGTCGAGCCCGGCATCGTCTCGGACGGCGCCTGCCCCGGCGCGGGCCGCGGGGTGCTGAACTCCGGGGGCCGCTCCCACGTCGTCTCGCCGGAAGAGCCGTTGAAGTAGTACTCCGCGCCGGACTCCTCGTCGTGGTACTTGCTCCAGCCGCTCCCGGGCGGGCCCGCCTCCACGGGCGCGATTCCGGCGGGCGGGGCGCGTGGCGTGTCGAACTCGGGGGGGCGCTCCCACGTCGACTCACCCGTGTGGGTGTTGTAGAAGTACGCCCCAGCCGCGCCCGGGCTCGACCCCGGCTCCACGGGCGCGGCGTACTTGACCCAGCCGCCTGGCCCAGGCTCCAGGACGGCGCGGCCGGGCCCGGGGGGCACGGCGAAGTCCGAGGTGGGGGGGTCGAAGACCGGGAGGCCGTCGGAGTCGAGCTTGCGCTCCCCGCCGTCGGCCTCCCCGCGCGGCGTGGCGAAGAAGGGCGGCCGGTCCTCGGACAGGACGCCGGTCTTGACGTCAAAGTAGGCTGGGGCGCCGGTGGCGGGGTCGGTGACGCGCCGCCAGCCGTCGTTTGCCGCCTCGCGGTCCGAGCGCGCGGCCGCCCCGCCCCCCGTCCTCGCCGCCTCCACCACGGCGGCGGCGCGGCGCACGTCGGGCCCGTGCCCGAGCTCGCCGATGTGGGTGGCGGCGGGGACCGCGGCCCCGCCGGGGGCGGCCCGCCAGCGCGCGCCCGCGCTCGCGGCGCCCGGGGCGGCCCACGGCGGCGCGGCTTCGGCGGCGGCGTCGGTGGTGTCCGCGACGCCTGCCGGCCCCACCGCGGCGGCGGTGCGGGGCATCCAGCCCGCGAACTCGTCCTGACGGATCTCCGAGGGCCACATGGCCGGCCACTCGCCCTCCCCGTAGTCCACGCGCCGGCCGTAGTAGTCGAGGAGGGGCCGGAACGCGTGGTGGCGCCTCTTGCCGCCGGCGTGCACCGTGGCGAAGCAGGCCTGGCAGTAGAACTCGCCGCAGTCCCGGCACTCCAGCTCTCCCTCAAGCCCCTCGCAGTTGGAGCAGCGGGGCCGGGGCTCCAGGTCAAGCGCCTCCTGCGGCTTCCGCCACCGGATCTCCCCCGTGAGCTTGTCGTACCAGAAAGGCCTCCCCACGCGCTCGTCCCACATCTGCTTCCACCTCCGCGCCCGCTCCTCCCGCCGCGCGCCGGCGCGCCGGCGGCCCAGGACGCCCCTCCACCGGCTCTGCACCCGCACGGCAGCCCACCGGAACAGGCCCCGCTGCCGCATCGCGTCGGACTCGACCACCCTTGCCATCCCCGACGCCTGCATCCTGCCGAGGTGGCCCCGCCACACCCGCTGCACGAAGCTCGCCGCGCGAGCCACGTCCTCCTCCCTCGACGCCCTGGCCCGCCGCAGCAGGAAGGCCGCGAGCCGCCCCGACCGGCCGCGCCACGCCCGCTGCACCAGCAGCGCCGCCCGCTCCATCGCCGCCGCGCGCCGCCCCTGCCGGACCAGCTGCACCCCGAGCCTGCCCCGCCCCGCCCGCCACGCCGCCTGCATCGCGGTGGCCGCCGCGTCCAGCGCGTCCCGGTCCTCCGCGAGCCGCGCCCGCGCCCGCCGCGCCAGGTGGACCCTGACCCGCCCCTGGATCAGCCGCGCCGCGCGGAACTGCAGGTCGGCATCCCGCGCCCCCTCGTCCCGCCGCGACCGGACCATCCGCCGCGCCGCCCTGCCCCGCGCGATGCGCTGGATCTGCACCGCCGCGTGGCCCTCGCGCAGGCCCCGGAGCCTCGCGGCCGCCCGCAGGATGACAAAGTGCTCCCGCCCCCGGTGCCCGCGCCACTGCCGCTGCACCAGCCTCGCCGCAGCCTCCCGCCGCCGCAGCGCCAGCCTCCGGTCCTCCCTCACCGCGGCGAGCATCTTCCGCGCCGCCCTGCCGCGCCACATTGCCTGCGCCCGCCTCACCAGGCCGTCACGGCGCTGCAGCTCGAGCCGGCGCCGGATCGCGGCCGCGTGCCGGCGGCCCTGGAGGCCTCGGAACGCGGACTGGAGCCGCGTCGCGCCGCGGGACTCGATGGACTTGAGGATCCGCGCGACGGCGGCGCGCTTGCGGGCGACCCGGCCGCGCCACGCGGACTGCACCCTCGTCGCGGCCCAGCGTCGCAGCCGCGCCTCGCGCACGGCGGACGCCCTCGCCCGGTCCCGCCTCGCCCGGTACAGGGCCTGGATGCGCGCCGCGGCGGCCCAGGTGCGGCCGTAGACGGCGATCTCGCGGTACTCGTCGCCGCGGGGCGCGGGGCCGAAGCCAAAGTCCGTCTTGGTGTCGCGCACGACGGCGTGGGCGAAGGCGGGCGCCATGGCCGCGAGGCCGGTGCGGCTGACGGAGCATCCGAAGAGGTCGAGGCGTGTGAGGGTTGTGCAGCGCATGGCGAGCCAGGAAACGCCCGTCTCGGTGACGCCCTCGCAGCCGCGGAAGCCGAGGTCCTTGATGCCGGGGAAGAAGTCGGCGTCGGCGAGGGCGAAGAGGCTGAGGTCGGTGAGGCGGCGGCAGCCGCCTAGCTGGAGGGTCTCCAGGGCGCGGCAGCGGCGCGCGAGGGCGGAGACGCCTCGGTCCGTGAGGTCCGGGCACTCGGCGGCGTTGAGGGAGGTGAGGGCGGGGCCGGCGCCCGCGGCGAGGGCGGCAAGGACGCCGTCGGTGACGGCGGCGAGGCAGGCGCGGAGGTTGAGCGAGGTTAGGGCGGGGAGGCCGGAGAGGGCGTCGCGGAGGCCGGCGGGGCTGAGCTCGCCGCAGCCGGAGAGGGCGAGGCGGCGGAGGCCCGGGAAGGCGCGGGGGAGGCGGCGGACGACGCGGTCGCCGATGCGGGGGCAGCCGCCGAGGTTCAGGGCCTCGAGGGGCGGGGCGGCGTCGGCAAGCGCCTGCATGCCCTCCTGGGCGAAGTCCCGCCTGGAGCCGTCGCTGAGGAGGAAGAGGCCGCCTAGATCGAGCTCCCGGAGGGAGGGGCAGCCGCCGGCAAGGTGCCGGACGCCGACGTCGCCGACGCGCTTGCATCCCGCGAGGCGGAGGCGGGCGAGGAGGGGGAGGCCGTCGGCGAGGGCGCGGAGGCCGACGTCGCTGATCTTGGCGCAGCCGCGGAGGTCCATGTCGGCGATGGAGTGGCAGGAGCCGGAGACCCAGGCGAGGCCCGAGTCGGAGAGCTTCTCGCAGTTGACGAGGGAGAGGGCTGTGAGGGAGGTGCAGTGCTGCGCGAGGGCGAGGCAGGCGACGTCGGTGATCTTGTACGGCATGGCGTCGCGGTCGAGGGCTAGGCGGCGGAGGCCGTGGGCGGACTGGGCTACGGCGAGGACGCCGGGGTCAGACAGCGCGGTGCAGCGGGCGAGGCGGACGTCGGTGAGGGCGGTCATGCCGCGGACGCAGGCGCGGAGGTCGTCGTCGGTGACGCGGTCGTGCCTCGTCAGGTCCAGGGTCTCGAGGTCCGGGCACCCGGCGCCGAGGCGGGCGAAGACCCAGCCGGGGAGCCAGGGGCAGCGGGCGAGGCTTAGGAGGCGGAGGCCGTGGCAGCAGTCGGCGACGGCGGCGAGGCCCGCCCCGCGCACGCCCCCGCAGCCGTCGAGCCGCAGCTCCCGGAGCTGCGGGGATGCCATCGCGACGGCGCGGATGCCGGCGTCGGTGAGGTTCGGCGCCCCCGACGCGTCCAGGGATCGGAAGAGGCCCCTGGCCGACTCGGCGACGGCCTTGAGGGTGCCGTCCTGCGCGCCGTCGGCCCGGGGCACGCGGAGGGTGTGGAGCACCTCGGACCGGAAGGCGGGGTCCGCCGAGGGCGGCGCGAGGGGCGGGCGGGCGGCCTGCACCAGGAGCGGGTCGGCCGAGGGCGCGGAGCGCACCATGGGGGTGGAGTACTGCCGGCGGCGGCGCCCGCGTCGGGTGGTGTGGCCCGGAGCGTGGCCGCCGCCGCCGCTGCCGTCGCCGTCGCCGGACGAGGCGGAGGCCCGCGCCCAGGCCCCGGCCCTGGCGGACGCCGACGCGCGGAGCGGCGACGGGGGCGGCAGCGACGGCGGGGAGCCCGCGTAGCCGGCGGAGGGGTCCATCGTGACGGCGGAGGGCCCGGGGCCCGCGGTGGCGGTCCCCCAGACTGCCGAGGGCGCGCCGGGCGTGACGAGCGCGCCCGAGAGGCCCGCGGTGACGGGGGTGGGGAGGGGCGCGTGCGGCGCCCAGGGCGGGCGGCCGGGCGCCTGCGTGAGCGGGGAGGAGGGGGAGAAGGCGCCGTCGCCGCAGCCGCCGTCGCCGCCGTCGCCGGTGGGGTGAGGCGAGCCGGACGGGAAGGCCCGGGGGTCGGCGGTCTCTGCCAGGGAGGGGAGGAGGGACGACGACGCGCCAAAGGCGCCGTGCCTCTGGTGCTGGGTGGGCCCGGTGCGCAGCGGGGAGGCGGGTCCCGCGTCTGACCCGAGCGAGACGAGGCCGAGGCCGCCGGCCGCGCTGTGCGGCGCCCGTGACCGCCCGGGGGACCCGGCCGGCAGGCCGTCCGCGCCGCCGCCTGTGTGGATCGGGCGCAGGACGAAGGGCGCCGAGCCCTCCCACCCGCCCTCCGCCCCGAACGACCCCCCGCCGCCGTCCCCGTCCTTGCTCTCCGGCTCCTCCACCAGCCCGGGGTCCCGGCCGGCCTCTGCGACGCCCGCCCGGAGCGCGGCTTCCGCCGCCCCGGCAGAGCGGGCCTCCGCCCTCTCGGCCCTCGACGCGTTGACCGCCGCGAGGCGGAACAGAACCGACGCGTCCACCAGCACGCTCCACTGGCTGAGGTCCACCACCTGGCCCTCCAGGAGCGACTCGGGGACCTCGGTCACGCCGAACGTGTACTTGCCGCCCTTCCCCGCGGCCGAGAGGATGGCCTCGGCACGCTTGGCGCTCGCGGCCGCGGCCGCGCCCGACGCCTGCTGGGCCTTCTTCCCCTTGCGGCGCAGGCCCCAGCTCTGCGCGGCCTTCCTGGGCAGCGCCACGACCGGGGGCGCGCGGGCGCCGGACCGCACCGTCGCAGCCATCGCCTCGTAATCCCGCGCGAGCGGCGGCGGGCCAGCGCTCCCGGCCCGGTGCCGTCCCAGCACATCGTGTTCGAGCTCCGGGAGGCGGGCGGAGCCGCCGAAGCGCCCGTCCGGCCGGCTGGGGGCGGCCCACTCGGACGCCGCGCCCCGCGGGTCGAGCAAGGACGCCGCGGACGCCGAGCGCAGGTTGCCCAGGGTCCGGGACCCTCCCGACCCCGTGCTGTCCGGGAGCGACGCCATGGACGGCGCGCCGCTGCCCCAAGCATCGAGAGCCATTCGTTGCGTCCCCGCCGGTTGTATGGTCCAGTTGTCCGGCGAGCCGGGACCGAAGGGGCGCGCGGGCGCCGGCTCAGCGGCGGTGTGCCGGCTTGGTGTGCACGGGAGCGCACGACTGCCAGGGCGGGGGCGAGCCTGCGTTTGCGGAGCAGGGCGGGGGCGAGCCTGCGTTTGCTGAGCGAGGCCAGACAGAGCAAGCCGGCCGCCGCCGGCCGCCGGGCCCGGGCACACGCGCCAACAGCGCGGAACGATGAGCGGGGTCCTGTGGGACGCGCTTACGGTGGCCGAGTCGCTGCTGGCGGTGAGCCGGCGGCTCGGCGGCCCCGGGTGGCACGCCACGTTTGCGTGTTCCGATGCCCGCCCCGCCCGTCCACGACCGAGCCCCGCAGGACTACGGCTGGTACATCATCGCGGTGGCGGTTTTCGCTTGGGTGGGGTGGCCCCGCATCAGCGCGGCGGCCCGAGACTACGCGGACCGCAAGGCGCTCGACGAGGGGCGCGACCGGTCCAAGAACGCCGACCTCATCGCTGCGCGTGAGCTCGCGATGCGGGCGCGGCTCGAGCGGGTGGAGCGCGATTCCAGGGCAGGGGACCTGGCGCGCAAGGAGAAGGAGCTTCAGCTCGCGAAGCAGCGTGCCGCGCGCGCGGCCGGCGAGAGCGGCAGCGGCGGGGGCGCCCCGCCCGCGGCGCGCAGGCTCGAGCCCCGGCCCTTGCCGGACATTGGGCCGAGCCCCATGGACCCGGGCTTCGGCGGCGGGCCGTCGTTCCGCCCCAGCACGCGCCGTTTCCAGGCGGCGGGGCGCTGAGGATAGGCGCGCTCTCGGCCCCGGCGGCCGTTTCCGCCCTCCCCGCCGCACCGCCCGCACCCTGCCGCGCGTGTCTCGCCCCCTGGCACGCTGCCAGGGGCCTGAGACGCGCCGTGGGTGTGGGCTCGGCGAGCGGGAGGGCGGCGGCCGGCGCCGGGTGAACAGAGCGCGCTGCGACGACGCATCACCCCGCGCGCGACGAGGCGCGACAGGCCGCGATGCCGAGTGACGGGGCGGAGCGGAGCGGCGGCGCGAGAGACGAGGGGGGAAGGCGTCGCGGGGGGCGTCGGAGCCACGGCCACGGCCGCCGGCGCCCGCCGTTCTCACGCGCCCTCCCCCCAAAGCTCCCGCGCCGGCGCCCCGCGCAGGCACAAGGGCGCTTAGCGCCTGCCTTCCGCCCCCGACGGCCGACGGCCCGCGACACATCGTGCGTGGCACGCTGGGTCCGGAGTGGTGTACGACCTTCACTCCGAGCCAGAGAATTCTTGCTCCACTGTGCAAAAAGCAAAACGGTAATGCCGCCCACGCAGAGCTGCTCGCCGACGCCTTCGGCACCGACGGCATGCTGGCCCAAAGACCGAAGCGTGTAACCAAAAGGCTGATGACTGGAGAAGGCCGAAACGGCTCATATGACCCCACAACTTGTGCGCTTCAGACCCACGTCCTGCTCCCACCAAGGCCCCGTGACCAGGCTCCGTGTTTCATCAGGCCCGCCCGGTGGAGCGCTCTCGCCCGGTCCGCCCTGCCCGCTCGCGGGCACGAGTCTGCCACTCCCTCCGGCGCGGCCCCCCGACCTGACGGAGTCGGTTCCCGCCAAGCGCGGAAGGGAGCACGGCGGGCATGGACGCGTCGGCCTTCGGCGCCCTGATGGACGCGGTGTGGCCGAGCGTGCCGGACCTTGCGGGAGTCAAGTTTGCCTGGTTCCGCCAGTCGCTTCGCCGCGACCCCGATAGCAACGGCATCGTCCAGCCGGCGAACGTGAGCGGAGCACCTCGACGGGGTGCCGTCGGCGCTGCCGCCGAGGCCCGGGCGATCCATCCGTGCTCCGTTGCTCCTCGTCGCAGGGTCCGTGCGGCATCCTCGCCGCGATCCAGGCGTACGTGGCTCAGCACCTTTACTTTCCGGGCGCGTCTGCGGACATCATGCACCTGTCAGGTGCGCCGCGGGACGAGGATTGCGCGAGGCCGGCTTGCGGCACGGCCTTTCCGGACCTGCCCGGCGGCGAGGTGGATGCCGCGACGGCGGCGGCGGTGGCGCGCATGCTCTGGGTCGTGGCGCTGTCGACTGCGCGCGACGGGGGCCAGGCGGCGACCCCACCCGTGGCCCGCTGGGCTTGCGTGCCGGCCGGTTCTGCGGCAGCGGTCGTTGCGGCCTGCTCCGGCCCGGCTCCCGACTTTTCGGACCCCTTCCTGGCTTCGGTGGAGGGCGGCACCGTGGACGCCCTGGAGTGCGCGGAGTTCGCGTCCGAGGCCGCGCTCGTCGCGGCCGTTGCGGAAAGCCTGCCGTTCCTGCTCTCGGAGGGGGCCCCCGCCGCGGTCCTCGTGATTTACTCGCTCCTCCTCACCCGGGGTGTCGACCGCGCGGCGCGGGAGATGCGCGAGGACCCGTCGGCGCCGACGTTTGTGTTCGAGGACGGCTGCTCGGAGCAGGCGCTTCTCCACCTCGCGCTCACGGGCCGCGCGTGCAACCACGTCGACGACTCCCACTGGGCCGGCTGGACGGGCCGGCCGCTCGTGGGCTTCCTGACCAGCGCGCCGGGCTTCACACCGGGGGAGTGCTTCCGCCGCCCGAGCCTTCCGGTCTTCGTCCTCCAGGCGGGGGGTCACTACACGGCGGTGTGGAGCCACGACGCGGCGGCCGCGGCCGTAGAGGACACCCCGCCCGCGAGGGGACCCGCCCCGGCCGCGGCGAGCGCCGAAGCCGCCGCGGAGGCAGCGGCCGGGGGCGGGGCGACCCCCGACGGGGCCGCGGAGGCAGCCGCCAAGTCGGGAGCGGGGGCGGCGGACCCCGCCCCGGGCGCTACCTCCGCGTGGGAGGCCTCGCCGCCCGTGTTCCGCTTCTGGCACTGCAACGGCCTGCACCCGCCCGGCGCGGGCGGTCGCCCAGCCCGGGTCGCGCGCTTCGACCTGGGCATGTACGGCCCGCTCGCCCCGCCCGCTGGGGCGGCCGCGGACCCCGCGGCGGAGGCGGCGGAGGCGGCGGAGGCGGCGGCCGAGGCGGCGGAGTCGGAGCGTGAGGCGTCGAACCGCGCCCGCAAGGTGCGCCGCGTGCTGCAGCACCGCCCGGTCCGCGGGGGCACCAGGGAGGCGGGGCCCTTCGAGTTCCTGGTGGTGTGCGACAAGGGTGGCTCGATGGAGGCGTCGGGCCTGGACCTGCCGCCGTACTGGCCGGCCCGCTGGTACTGCCGCGACTGCACGCTCCGGGGAGACTGGGCGGGGTACAACGCGGAGGAGGCGATGGAGTGCGGCGCGTGCTGGAAGCCGGCGGCCGTGTGCGGGTGGGCGCACTGGCTCGGCGAGGCGCAGCTGCCGCGGGACAGCCTCCTGACGTGGCGGCGCGCCCACGCGCCCGAGGCGCTGCAGGTCATGCGGGTGCGTTGGCCACGCGCCGAGGCGGTGTGGCACGGCCCGCCCCCCGCGCTGTTTGGGTGACGGGTTGCCTGCGCGCGCGCGCCCCGCGACCCGCCGCGCAGAGCCCCGCCAGCAGCGCGCCGCGCCGCACTCGCTGCCGGCCCCCAAGCCCGGAACGAGCCCTCCCGCACGGCAGGGCGCTGGCGTCGTACCGCACCGCGGCGGGCATGGCAGCAGCGGCCGAGCGGCGGACCGCCGGCCCCGCCCCGCCCGGCGCCGAGGCCCCGATCGCGCCGGGCGAGTCGCCGCGCCGCGTGCAGGCCGATTCACATCCGCGGGCGGACCCGGAAGGCGCGGGGCCGGGGCGGCCGAGGTCAGACCGCGCCCCGCCAGCGACCCCTGCGGACCGCCCGGCGCTCGGGCGGACACCCCTCACCGTGTCCAACTCAACGGAGCCGGGGATGAGCCACGACGACGGGGCGCCCGGCCCGGCCGGCGGGGACGCCTGGGACCCGTGGGCGACGGACGACGCCGGGTCCGCGGCGCCGGCCCCAGGCTCCGCCCCGCGTTCCCGGGCCCGAGCCACCGCCGCCAAGGCCCCGGCCGCTGATACCAGCCCGGGGGGCGCTGCGGCGAGCAGGGGCGCCGAGCCCGACGGTGCCGTGGCGGCGGCTGCGGCGATCGCGGCGGCGCGTCACGCGCCCGGCAGCCCGCCCGGCAGGCCAGAACGCCGGCGCTCGGGCCCCGCGTCGCCGAACCCCGACGGCTCCGACGTGATCGGCATGCTCCGGCGGGACCGCGACGCGTGGGGGCGCAGGGAGGAGGCCCTGATCGCCCAGGTTGAGCGCGCCAACGCGCGGGCCGAGGCAGCCGCGCGCGCCGCGCTCGATGCGGAGCAAACGTGCGTGCGGCAGGTGGCGGCCGCACGCGCCGACGCGAACGAGGCCCGCGCGGCCGCGGCGGCGACCGAGGCCGCGGCCGCCTCGACCCTCGCGGCCTCGCGCGCGGCCGTGGCAGAGGCGGAGCGCGCCTCGGGCGTCGCGGTCGCCGAGGCGGAGCAAAGGGGCAGGGAGATGGCCGCAGAGGCGCGGGCGGAGGCGCTGGAGGCAGCCGAGAAGCGCAAGGCGGCCGAGGGCGCCGCAAAGGCGGGCGACGCGGCGCGGGCGAGGGCAGAGCTCGCGGCCCGGCGGTCCGAGGCCGCCGTCCGCGCGGTGGAGGAGTCGCTGCGCGGCGCGAGGGAGGCGGAGGCGGCGGCGGAGGCGCGCGCCGCGGCGGCCGAGGCGAGCCGCGACGCCGAGGCGGACAGGGCGGCGGAGGCGGAGGGGGTGGCGAGGGCGCACCGGGACCGGGCGGCGGCGGCGGCGCGGGGTGCCAGGGAGGCGGGGGAGGCAGAGGAGGCCGCGAGGGCGGCGGAGGAGGCGAGGGCGGCGGCCGAGGCTGCTGCGGCCGCCGCGGAGGCGAGGACGGGGAGGGCGGAGCGACAGCTGGGGGAGGAGCGGGCCGTGTCGGGGGAGCTGCGGAGGCGTCTCCTGTCCCTGGTGCAGGCGACACGGGAGGCGGAGGCGAGGCGGGCGGCGGA
>Ga0136560_1001973_pt1 | contig 10468 bp, 2 predicted proteins | sample AntRauMeHopE1497_FD_104925 | JGI IMG/M metagenome (GOLD analysis project Ga0136560, IMG submission 104925) | Saline lake microbial communities from Rauer Islands, Antarctica - Metagenome Hop E1 #497 | ecosystem: Environmental > Aquatic > Non-marine Saline and Alkaline > Saline | place...
CGGCCTTGGCCTCCGCCTCCGCCGCTGCCTTGGCTTCCTCCGCGGCCTTGGCCTTCTTGCCTTCCGACCGCTCCTCAGGCGCCGTCCTGGCCGGCGTCCGTCTCGCGGGAGCTGCCGCCATAGCAGCCCACGACGCGCCGGACGCCGCTGCGGCGGGCCGACTCGGCGCTGCGGCCAGGCTCGGCAGCGGGACCGAAGCCTCCGCTCGCCTGGCCGCCGGCTCTGCTGCCGGCTCTGCTGCGGTGCTGCCGGGCTTGGGCGCCCGGGGCCGGCTTGCGGCGCCCTGCCGTGTCGCGCGCCTGTGCCGCGTCGCCTGGACTGGCCGCCGAGCATCCCCGGTCGCGGCAGGGGCGGCGCCCCGCCTCGTCCCGGGTACCGCCTCTTGCCCCTGCTGCCGGGTGGGCTTGCCCGCGACCGCCCATCCCCGGCTGCCGCCAGCCGAGCCGGCCCCATCCGCCGCCAGAGCCGCCCCCTGCGCCCCAGCGGTCCCCCCAGCGACAGCGGCATCGGCAGCCCTGGCAGCCGAGCCGCGGGCTTCAGGCGTCGTGCCGTCCGCAACGGCTGTCGCGGGGGCTTCGGCAACAGGGTCTGCTTCCGGCTCCACGTGTGGTGGCTCTGCCGTCCGCTCTGCCGGGTGCTTCTTCTTGGCCCTCCTTCGCTTCTTCCTGGTGCTCTCCCTGAGGTCAGCCCTGGCCTCCTCCGCGAGGAGGGCCTCGGCGGCGCGCGGGTCGAGCCCGGTTCGGTCCACGGCCTGGTTGAGGGCTCCCATGAGGAGGGCGACGGAGGGGACCTCGGCGGCGGCGCGAAGCACCTCGCTGGAGGCGAGGCCGGCCGCGCCGGGGGGGGCGCCGGGGGCCGCGGCCGGCACCGCCGCGTCGTCCGCGGGGGCGGGCTGCAGCGCGGCGCGTAGGAGCATGACGTTGACGAGGGCAAGGGCGGCGAGGCGGACGGGAATGGGGGCGGCGGAGGTCGCGGCGCCGACGTCCTCAGGGAGGGGGTGGCCGGCGGGGTGGGGCGAGAAGGGGTCCGGCATGCGGGCGAGGGCGAGGGTGGGTGGCAGCGCGAAATCGTCGGCGTCGAGGACGGCGAAGAAGGCGGGGGGCAGGATCCGGGCGCCGGTGGTGGCGAGGGGGCGCCACGAGACCAGGTGCTGGGGGAGGGAGGCGCCCGAGGGCACGGGGCGGCGGCGGAAGGTGCGCCGGGCGGGGAGGGCCCCCTCAACGGACCTGAAGGAGGCCCTCTGGAAGCGGGAGGAGTCGGAGCTGTCCGAGTCGACGTCGACGTCGCCCCCCGACGCGTCGTCGTCGTCGTCGTCGCCGCCGCCGTCGAGCGTGAGCGCCCTCGTCGCCGACGGCGTCGGCCTCGCGAGCGACAGCGGGTCGGCGATGGGGTCGGTGGAGCCTAGCTCCTCCGGACGCGGCAGCCAGGCCCCGAACCGCCTCACCAGCCGCGCGAAGCGGGCAGAGTGGCTGCCAGCGACCACCCTGAGCGACGCCGGGTCCAGGTAGCTGCGGGCGAGGAGGAGGTCGACGTCCGCGCCGTCCGTGTGGGCAGAGCCGGCGGAGGACGTCGGCGCCACCGCGTACTCCGTGGCGGGCGCGGCCGACGCCCCCGCGTCGCCCGGCGCGCCCCTGCCCTCGGACGTCGGTCCCGTCGCGAGGATGTCGACGACGGTGGGGAGGAGGGAGGCCGCCCCCGGCCCCGAGGGGAGGCCGCCCCACCCGGGCCAGGTCCGCAGCACCGCCCGCCACGACCGCGGCCCGGCCACCGCCACCCCGGCATCCACCGTCGCCAGCTCTGCCCCCAGCAGGGCCGACGTCGCCCGGTCCCCCGTCGCCGGGTAGGCGAGGTCCCCCTCCCCCGCCCATGAGCGGGCGAAGGGGCTCTGCCCGCAGAACCCGTCGAGAGCCCGCCCCAGCGCGGCGTCGCCGCCGGTGGCGCCGGAACCCGCACCGGACCGCGGCATGGGGAGGACGGGGGCGGGCAGCGGCCTGGGCGGGAAGGCGAAGAGGTCTGAGGACCCGAGGGTCGAGGAGAGGGAGCCCGGGCGGCCGCGGAGGATCGGACCCGCGGTGCCGCCGGCCGCCGCGCTGTCGCCGAGGCCGGTCTCGGGGTCGTATGCAGCGGTGGGGAAGGTGGAGAGAGCCGTCGCGCCGACGTGACCCGCCGCCGAGGCCGCCGAGGCCGCCGAGGCCGCGTGGGGGGGCGCGGCGGCCGTGCGGCGTGCCGACCCGTCGCTGAGCGCGCGCGAGGGCTGGGGCCGCGAGCCGCGAAGGTCAGCGGCGGGGCCGACGGGCGCGGGGGCGAGCGGGTAGGCCGGGCCGTGCGCCGAGGTGGAGGTCGGGGCGAGGCCGGCGGCACGGGAGGCGAAGGAGAGGAGGGAGGAGAGGACGTGAAGGACCTCGGCGGGGGCGGGGCGGGGGGAGCCGGCGGGGCCCGCCCCGGCCGTGGGGTCGTCCACGGTGGCGGCGACCGCGGCGGCGACGCGGCCGTCCCCCTGCTCTGCCAGCTGTGCCCACAGGGACCGGAGCTTGGAGGCCGAGGCCGCGGCGGACGACCCGTCCCTGGCGGCGTCGCCGAGCGCCGACTGCAGGTCCCTGAGCTGGCGGATCGCGGCCTCGGGCTCCGTCGCCACGAGCCCCGGGCCGGCGCCGGCCTGGGAGGCGGAGCGCCGTCGCTCCGCCTGAGCCCCCCGGAGCGACGCGTCGCCGCGCCCGGCCTGCAGGTCCGCGGAGCGGCGGCCCGTGCGCGCCAGGTAGTCCTCCACGCCGCGCTGCTCGGCCTGGATGCGGGCCTCCACCATCTCCGTGACCTCGAGGATGCGCCGGACGCGCTTGCTGGCGGCGTGGGTCCGCCTCGCCGCCGCTGACGCCGACTTGCGCCCCTTGCCCTTCTTGGACGACGACTTGCGGTCCCTGGTCGCGGGGGCGGCGATGTCCAGCGCGCTCCGCAGCTGGAGGACGACCGCCGGGTCGTCGAACACCTCCAGGAGGGCCGCGCCGCCCGCTGACAGGAGCGCCCGCACGCAGTTCGGGCGGCACCTCCGCACGGCGAGCACGAGAGGCGACATGATGGGGCGCGCCAGGGACTTTCGGGTCACGTGGCTCCGCCAGGCGTCGAAAAGGAACAGGTGCTGCGGCCGGGGAGGGGGGCAAGCCGCGCGGGACAGAACGGTGGCGGCCGAAAATTCGCGGCGCCCACTCCAGAGGCACGAACGGCTCTCCGGTGCGTAGAATCGCGCGCGGGCCAGAATGGGACGACAGCGCTGGCAGCCTTCTCTCACGTGCATGGCGGCGGCGGCGTGAACATCCGTGCAGTGCTGCGAGTCCACAAGTGCGCCCAGCGGCGACAGCTCCGTGCGGTCCAGCACGTCGGGCGAGGCGCCCAGAAGCACCAGCACGTGCATGACCGCCGGCTGACATGCCCTTGCTGCGTAATGAAGCGGCGTCAGCCCGTCGGCGTCGGGCATGGAGACCTGCTCGTCGCCCCACCGCACGAGCTCCACGACCAGGCCGACGGACCCCGACTGGGCGGCGTAGTGGACGGCAGCGCCCGGAAACGTCGGCCCGGCGCGGGCCGGGTCCTTCTTGGCCACGGAACGCGATGCCGCCACTGGCGGAGGGTAGCCACGACGAAGGAGCGCGATTGCCAGCCTCTCAGAGCGACCTGCGGCACCATCCGCGGCCCCTGTGCCATCCGCGGCCTCGCACGCCTGAATGGCACACCAGGTCAGGGCATCAAGGCCGGACTTGGTCACCAGCGGCGCGGAGCGGCCGAGGCGCTTGCGCAGCTCGAGCAGCTCGCGCAGCTGGCCCGCGCCCAGCAGCGTCTCCACATCGGCGCCCGGGTCATCGGCCGTGGCCCTTCCCCGCGTGGACATTGTCCGCGAGGCTTCCCGTGCCAAGCCCAAGTGCCGGCAGCGTCGCTGGCATGGGTCTTGCGGCTCTGTTCGGGCAAGTGCCGCCGGGCCGATTGTGCGTGCGGCAGGCCCGAGGTAAGCCAGCGTGCATGTTGCTTGGGCACGCGGGCACGCGTGGCGGCGCAAACTGGCGCAGGAATGCGGGGAACGGCGGCAACCTGCCGCAATCACCGCCGTGCTGCCGCCGGCAGACGCTCACGGTTGGGCGCTGCCCGCTGCCGCTGGCGCAGCATCCTCTGGCACCGCTGCGTCCTCCGGCTCCGGGGAATCCGGGGCGTCAGAGTCCTCGGCGGCGCCGTCCGGCGGGCCGCCCTCGTCGCCGGCGTACGGCTCGACGTCACCGTCGTCCTCCTCGTCGCTGAAGCTCGCATCCTGCTGGGCCCGTTGGCGGGAGCCGCCGGGGCGCTCCTCCGGCAGCGCGGGGAGCTGGGCCGCTGCCGCCGCCGCGGCTTCGGGCGACAGGGCCGCCGAGGCCTTTGGGGCGGCAAAGCCAACGCCGCCCCACCGCCCGGCGCCCGGCGACGGCGTCGCACCGCCGCGCTGCGGCGACATGACCAGGCCCAGGCCCTTGTCGGCCGTGGGCAGGAAGCGTGTGACGACGGTGGGCGGCTCCAGCCCCGCCGCCTCCATCACCGCCGCCGCCTGCACCAGGGCCGCGTTCCGCTCCTCCCCCTGGGCGCTGAGGCGCTTGAGGTCCCGCCGCAGCGTCGCCTCGGTGGTGGTCAGCCTGTCCACGCGGCGCGCGAACTCCATCGCCTGCCGGTTCTGCCGCCTCGACTCTTCGTTCGCCTCGCCCAGGGCCGCCCCCTGGGCCTCCGCCCGGCCCCGGAGCGACTCCATCTCCGAGGCGAGCTCCGCGGCGCGGGTGTCCGCCTCCGCCCGCGCCACCGCGGCCGCCTCAAGCGCCGCGCCGGCCGCCTCGGCCACTTCCCTGGCCGCCTTGGCCGCGGCCTTGGAGCCGTTGAGCATCTCTTCCCGCGCCATGGCCTCCTCTCCGAGCCGCACCACGCGGTCCACCATCTGCTGCCGGCTCTCCTCCGCCGACACGAGCTCCGCTCGGAGTCGCTCGAACTCCGCACGGTACACCTCCAGCCGCGCGGCCAGCTTCCGCACCGCGACCGCGCTCTTGTCCTCCGCGCGCGCCTCGCGCGCCTCGCCCGCCTCGCCCGCCTCCCTCCCTGCCTCCCTCCCCGCCCTGAGCGCTATGGCGTCGGCGCGCAGGTCGAGCTGCTTCGGCGTCGGCACCGCCGCCAGCCCGACCCTGGCCTCCTCCCCGTCGCCCCCGCGCCCCGCGCCCCACTTCTTGGGCGTCAGGTTGTGCATGATGGCCATGGCAGACCGCGCGGCGCTCGCCTCCTTGTCCGTCACCGCCGCCTTCCCCGTGCGGGCCCGGCTCGGCGCCCGGAAGAGCCAGCCGCGGATGCCCGACCAACGCCCCCCCGCCGGCTGGTGCACCTGCTCCGCCTTTCCGGGGCCGTCCCCGCTGCGCACCGCGCCGATGCGGCCCTTTGGCGAGGCGCCCGACGAGCCGCCGGCCCTGTGGGCACCGTCGGCCGCGGCCGCCACGGCGCCGCCGCCCGGGGAGGCGAAACCGCCGACACCGCCGACCCTCCCGGCCTCCCCGTCCTCTGGCCACGTCACGCCGCCGTCGCCCTCGGCGCCGACGCCTGTCCCCTCCTCCACCGCGCTCCCGAGGCTGCCACCGCCGCCTCCCTCCGCTCCGTCCGAAAGGCTCCCGAGGTCATCGTCGTCATCCCTCTCCCTGACCGGCGACACCATGCCCGCGGACCGCTGCCCCGACAGGCCCGTGCGGCCAGAGGCCACGCTCTCCCCGTCCAGCGACGCCGCGCTGCCGTGGCTGCGCCGCCGCGGCCGCCCCATCACGCTTCGCGCCTGCGCCGCCGAGACCCTCCCGCCCCCGCCGTCCCGCTCCGACGCCCGCCCCGGCCGGGCCGCATGCCTCGGCGCCGCCTCTCTGCCCCTCTCCCTGCCCGCGCCAGCCTCCTGCTTCGACGCGAAGAGCTTCGACTCGAGCTGCTTGATCTGGCGCTTGGCCGCTGCCAGCTGCGCGGAGACCCGCGCGTGCTGCAGCTCCTCGCTCTGCCCGCGGCGGTGGCCGGGCGGGGCCGCGGGCTGCGCCGCGGGGGCGACTGCCGTGCCAGGGGCGGCGCCGGCGGCGGTGAGGGCCGGCGCTGAGGCGAGGGCGGCAGTGAGTCGCTCATTCTCTGCCTCGAGCCGGGCGAGCGCGGAGCGGAGGGATGCGGCGTCGCTCCCGGCGGGCGGGGGCGCGTCGTCGGCCTCGGTCGGGGTCGCCCCGGGCGCGGGGTCCGCCGCGGCCGCCGCCGCGGCACCCTCCGGCGCGGCCTGACCTCCGGCCGAGCCGTCGCCGCTGCCGCCGCTGCCGCCGCTGCCACCGCTGCCATCCTCCTCCGCCGCCGGAACTTCCGCCGCCGCCGAAACCGCCGCGCCGCCCTGCTCGGCCCCGGGGCCCGCCTTGGCCGGCGCCGCGGCGTTCGCCCGGGCCTCTGCGCTCCGCAGCGCCGCGCACAGCCTGGTCGCCTCCGCGGCCGCCCGCTCCGCCTGCGCCTGCAGCTCCGCCTCCAGCTCTGCCACGCGCCGCTTGAGGGCGATGTTGTCGTCGCGGAGGGACCCGACCTCCCTGGCCTCCTTCCGGAGACGCCGGAGGGTGTCGCGCGCGCGGCGGGACCGGGCGGCTCCCTGGATAACCAGGGCGGCGCGGCGCTGGCCGGCGTAGGAGCGCCTCTGGCGCCAGCCGCGGTAGGCGGCCGCCACCGCGGTCGCGCAGAGCTCACGGCGCATGCCGAGGGCGATGGCGCGGCCGGCGGCGCCGCGGTGGGCCGCCTGGAGGAGGAGCACCGCGCCGCGGTAGGCCTCGAAGCGCCAGCGGGCCTGCCGCGCCCGGGTCCACGCCGCGAGACGAGTGGCCGCGCCGCGCTCGCGGATGGCCCGCAGCGCCCGCCTGGTGCGCCAGCCCCGCACGGCGCGCTGCACGAAGACGGCCGAGGCGCGGGTGCGGGCGTAGCGGAGGCGGTAGACGACGCCCCTGGCAGCGGCCTGGATCCGCACGACGGCCTTGCGCAGCACCGCGGTCCTCTGGCGCTCGACGACGTCATAGGCGCCCTTTCGGAAGAAGATCTTGGTGCGGCCGACCTGGAACTGGCCCGGCTCGACGCCGTCGAGATTGGAGAGAAGCCAGACGCCGCGGTCGGCGGGGCGGGAGGCGGGGGGTGGCGGCGTGGACGCGGCGGCGCGGGCGGCGGGGAGGAGGCAGGCGTATCGCACGAGGAACGCGGCGTGGGGGAGGCGGACGGGGTAGCCGAGGCGGGAGACGCGGACGGCCTCGAGGACGCCGTTGCAGCGGAGCTGCTGGACGAGGGAGAGCCGTTCCATGGCCCTGGGGACGCACCTCGAGTTGGGCTTGAGGCAGCGGATGTAGTGGGGGGACGTGGCCCGGACCACGAGCATGAGGGACGCGAGCTGGCCGCGGAACTGGGCGGAGACGGTGCTGGACTTGCCGCGCTTGGCGCCCCCGCCGCGGCGGGGGCCGGTGGAGGAGGCGGCGGCGGCTGCGGCGGCGGCGGCCTCGGCCTCGGCCTCGGCCTCGGCGGCCTCCGCCGGCGTGGGCTCGAAGAACGCCGCTGTGGACGGGAAGGCCGAGGCGGCGAGGACCTCGGTTGCCTCGGCGGGGATGGTGTCCTTGTTCTTCTCGCAGAAGCCGGCGGAGGAGTACACGACCTCCCCCGCGTAGTGGTGCACGGCGAAGTGGCCCCGGGGCCTCTGCCGGGCCGAGGCGGAGAAGGCGCGGCGGCCGTCGAGCTCCTTGTAGGCCTTGTTCGCGAAGACGTCGTCCTTGCTCTGCATGAGGCAGGTCTCGTCGAGGAGGCTCAGCAGGCCGGGGGGCTTGCGGCCCTCGATGAGGGTGAGCACGTGCTCGTTGTCGGGGAAGTCGATGCCGCTCCAGTCGATGCCCTCCCGCTCGTACTCTTCCTGCTCCAGCTTGAAGACGAAGTCGTTGAAGTGCTGCTGCAGCTTCTCGTTGGTGTAGTTGATGCAGAGCTGCTCGAAGGAGTTGCTCTCGAACGACTCGAAGCCAAAGATGTCGAGGACGCCGATGAAGCTCTCCGAGGCCTCGTCGTTGCGGATCGCGTCGTTGACGCGGGCCACGACCCAGCCGAACATCCGGCCGTAGACCTGCTTGGCGAGGGCGTCGCGGGCGGTGCCGGCGGCCGCGGGGCTCAGCTCCTTCTCGATCGTCTTCCCGGCGATGGTCAGCCGCTGCGTGGTCAGGACGCGGGACAGGGCGGCGGGGTCCACGCCCAGCAGCTCCGCGGCCTTGTCCGAGTGCGCCCGCGTCGCGGCGGTGACCGCCGAGGCGTCGTCGCCCTCGAACGCCACGTCGCCGAGGTGCAGCAGCCCCGCGAGGCTCCGCCAGACCCCGTCCTTCGCCTCCTCGTCGAGCCCCATCACGTCCATGGCCTCGTCCGTCACGGCCCGCTCGTCCGCGTCCGACACGCGGCTCAGCGTGAAGAGACCGCTCTGGTTCGTGTACCGGTGATCCTCGGGGGACCCGAGCGCCCAGCTCTCCCGCGCCGCCTCGTCCGACCCGGCCAGGAGCTGGTAGAACGAGTGGTAGTTGCGCTCGCCGGCCGACTGGGAGACGATCCGAACCTTCTCGAGCAGGTACGTCTCGATCCGGGCGCCGACGAGCTGCCCGCTGGTGTCGAACTGCAGCGCGATGAACTTGCCGAAGCGGCTGGAATTCTCGTTCCGCACCGTACGGGCGTTGCCGAACGTCTCCAGGATGGGGTTGCTCCGGAGCACACGCGTCTCCACCGAGACGGTGCCGGCGGCACCCGGGCGGCGCAGCTTCGAGTCCGAGAACGCGCCGATGCGACCCCCGCCCGTGGAGCCAGTGGGCGTGCGCATCAGGGATCGGCCGGACGTGGACGCGCCGCCGGCGCCCTTGCCCGCCGGCGTCGAGGGCGCGCCGGGCGACGCCGCCGCCCCTGCGTCCGCGCCGTCGTCCCCGAGCCCGCCCATCTCGCTTCCCACCGTGGACAAGTACTGCATGATGACCTTGGCCGTCTCGGTCTTGCCGGCGCCCGACTCCCCCGACACCAGAACGGACTGGTTCGCGGCCGCGCCCTCCGCGTCCGCGTCGTCGCCCATCGCCGCGGTGTACCCGTCCATCATGGAGCGGTACGCGGCGCCGGCGGTGGCGTATACGTGCGGGGGAAGCTCCTCGCCGTGCCCGATTCCCTGCGAGCGCGCCAGGCTCGCCATGTAGTACTTTTCCAGCATCTGCTCCGAGTAGAGGTCGGGAAACCGCTGGAAAGGGTTCACCGCGAGGAGGATGGGGCCTGAGCGCGGGCGGGGAGAGGCGGGACGAGACGAGCCGTGGCTACCACGGCGCTGCGCGCTCCACACGCCAGGACAGGGGCCGCACCGCGCCCATCGCGCGCGCAAGCGAAGCCGGCATTCACGGCGGTGCCGGGCAAGAGCCCGCCGTCTCACCCGTGTAGGTGTAGATCAGGTTCGCCGCGTACCGGAGGCTGATCACGTGGAGGATGGCCGGCTCGTGCAGGTGCGTCAGGTTGATCAGGTTTTCCACGCCTGTGCTCCGGCTTGAACCGTGCGTGCCGCTGCCGGTGGCGTCCGCGGCCTCCCCGCTTGCCGACAGCCCCGGGTTGCAAAGCTTCACGTCTCTGGCGCCGCCCCCGTCGGGGTCCATCGGGCTCTCAACGTCGCGCTCCGACCCATCGTCGTGCATTTTCACCGAGGCGCGGAGGGACTTGCCGTCGTTCGACTGCGGGGCCGGGGGAACGGCGCGGTAACGGCGCGGTTCAAGCACTGCCGGCGCCGCGCTGATGCCCGGGCGCGGCCACGGACCCTGCTCACCGTCGAGAGCACCGTGGCGCGGACCCACGCCTCCTTCTCGTCCGCCACCCAGACATCGGTCCCGGCCTCCATGCCGTCGGGCAGCTGCCCGGCCGAGAGTGCCGCCGGAGTTCCGTGCTGCTCGCCCGGCTGCCACGCTCTGTCTGCGGGTCGCGACCCCACGATCACTGCTTCCCCCGCGTATGGGCGAATGGTTGGCTACTGGCGTGCTGCGCGGATTGGCAATGCGACCGCGTGCGATTGGGTCCGCCGCGGGCGTGACCCAGCGTTCGGGCGCAGCACTCACAGCGCCGAGCCGTCCCCCGAAGTCTGGGACCGCCGGCTAGACCCCGAACCGGGGGCCTTGTACGACGCAAAGCTGCGCCAGCGCTCGGAGTCCGCCGGCTGGCGCACGTGCGCGTCGGAGCGCGAACGACTCTCCCGAGTCACAATCGCTCGCGCAGACGGCACCCGCGACGGGCCGCCCGGCCCCACGGCGTCCAGCTCGGCGATTCCGTCCACCAGCCTCGCCGGGGGACGCGGCCCGGCCGGCTTGAACGGCGCCATGGCGCCCGAGCCGCGGCCGGGCGACGCCTCCCGGAATCCCCCGCCGCCGCCGCGCACGCGACCGTGCGCTCGTCCCGGCAGGCC
>Ga0136560_1001974_pt1 | contig 10467 bp, 6 predicted proteins | sample AntRauMeHopE1497_FD_104925 | JGI IMG/M metagenome (GOLD analysis project Ga0136560, IMG submission 104925) | Saline lake microbial communities from Rauer Islands, Antarctica - Metagenome Hop E1 #497 | ecosystem: Environmental > Aquatic > Non-marine Saline and Alkaline > Saline | place...
ATCCGGCATGCCGACGGTACGCGAGATGCTTCTCGGCGTTCCGGCCCAGGGCAATCTGACCATCGTTGGAGCCGAGGTGGTGATCATCGGCACCATTCCGTTTGTGCACGTGACCACGTCCGACGGGTTGGTGGGGCTGGGACAGGCGTCTTACGGAGAGGACGCCAACGAGAGCCTCGCCATCGCCACGTTCTTCCGGGAGGAGGTGGCCACCCGGGCTCTGGGCTTGCCGGCGGCGTACCCACCTTTCGTGCGGGAGCGTCTGATCTGGGACAACTACAAGACGTCCGGCGCCCTGCTCTTCCGGTCTGTTGCTGGGATCGATACGGCGCTCTGGGACCTCGCAGGAAAGCGAGCGGGAAAGTGAGGCGTCAGCGCTGACCACGGGGGCGGGCCGTTGTGCCGTACGCTGGGCCAGGCGGGAAGGAATCGGGGGGGAGGAGTCGTGGGGCGCCGTGACCAAAACCCTCCACTGCAACCCCATCGTCTGCCGGCTTCGCAGGTACGTGACCGAGCTGGCAGGCGGCGTTCCGGGCAGCCTCGACGTGTATGGGTCCAGCCTTGACCGCGAGATCACGGGGGCAGGCCTTGCGGCCAAGGTGAGGACTGATCGGCATCCGGCGACCGGTTGGCCGGCCCGCCGCGCGCGAGAGCGTCGCCCGTTGGCGTGTTGTGGGTGGCACGACCGCAGGTACGGCGCCTGATGGACAGCAAGGGCATCCGCGCCTTCAAGATCAAGATCGGGCAGAGGATGGGGAACAACACGGACGTGTGGCCGAACCGAACCGCGGAGGTCGTCACGGCGGTGAGGGGCGCGGTCGGGCCCGACGTCACGCTCATGGCGGACGCGAACGGATGCTGGACTTCGGCGGACAAGGCCTGGCCGGCAGCCCAGCTGCTCGAGTCCCAGGGCTACTTCTGGTTCGAAGAGCCGGTGGTGTACTGGCTCTACGGCGAGGACGTCGCCCTGATCCAGCGCATGCGGCAGGCCGGCATGAACCTCACGGTGGCGGCGGGGGAGGAGGAGTACCGCGAGTTTCTGCTCCAGTACGGGATGCGCGGCGGCCTGGACCCCATCCAGCCGGACGTAGGCTACAGCGGCGGCTTCAGCGCCGTCCTCGAGGCAGCGCAGGAGGCCGCCCTCGTGCCCACGGGCATCGACCTGCACTCGCCCAACCCCAGCCTCAACCTCGTCATGACCATGGTGAGGACCGCGGAGGCGGCGCGAGCGATGCTCGACCAGTCCGCCGGCCGAGCCAGTGTTTGCCGCGCCGGGCCTGAACCCGTGCCCTTGCCCCGCCCTCCTCCGCCGCACTGGCGCCGCAGCACCTGACGCTCGCTGCGCCGACGCGTATGCCCTGGATGGAGCTGGCCTGCGTGGACGACGGCATCCCCGACCTGGGGCAGTTCTTCGAGGCCTTCCGCATCAGGCTGCAGGACGGCAAGGTGGCCTTTCCGGCGGGAGGATCGGGCTGGGGGGTGTCGCTGAGCAAGCGGGCCAAGGTGCTTTATCGCGCGTGCGTGGGATCGTGCGGCGCTTGGTGAGCGCGGGTGCCGGCAAGGGAGGCTGGGTTGCGAGCAAGGCCGACCGGCCGGGGGGCTGCCGCTGCCACGCGCCACTCCGGCTCCCGGGGCCGCCCCCAGCGTCCGACGCGCACACGCACGAACGGCGGGGGAGGGGGCGCCGCTCAGTCCTCCTCGTCCTCGTCCCCGTCCTCCTCGACCACCTGCGCCATGGCGTCCACCTCCTTGAGGGCGTCCGCCGACGCGCTGGGCACCCCAGGCTTGCGCTCCCTGCGACGTCATCAAAGCAGAGGTGCACTGGCGAGGTGTTCGCACCGCGGGGGCAAGCGTGCAGGGGCTCGGGGGGCATGATGGGAGCCGCGCTCTCACACGAAGGATCCTCCCATCTGCGCCTTGGAGTCCTTGCGGCGGAGGAAGGAGGAGAAGGATCGCTGGAGCGCGCGCTTGCGCACGTCCTCGCCCTGGCCCGGCTTGAGGGCGTCGAGCAGGTTCATGCCGCGCCACTGGAGCTGGCCGTCTTCCGGGTTCGTGTCGATGGCGGCGCGGACGATGGGCACGGCTCCGTCCTCGAGGGCGGCGCGCAGGGCGGGGGCGTGCTGCGACGTGAGGCAGTGGATGGCCCTGACGCCGGTGCTCTGGATCTGGTGGCTCGCGTCCGACGCCCTCATCACGTCAAGCAGGGCCTGGACGACCTCGGCGGCGGTGCACGGCGCCGCGGCGAGCGGGCCGAAGGCGAGCACGGCGCGGATGCCGGCCTCGGCCGCGGGCTCCTGCCAGCGGTGCCGACGGAGGCTGTCCGCAAGCAGGGCCGGGAAGCCGGCGGCAACGGCCTCGGCCGCGCGCTCCTCTGCGGTTGGCGGCAGGGTGCGGGGGGAAGACCACTCGAGGGGGGCACTGTGCGAACGGCAGTTGAGGGTGGCGCGCGGTGCACGGTGCGGAAGAAAGGAAGGCGGACGGGGGGTCAGCACAGGCTTGTGACACTCGGCTGACGCGATCACGGTGGAGGCTCACCGCTCCCCTCGATGGCGCTCGCGGCGGCATCCAGGGCCCACATGCTCAGCTCCGCGTCCTCGATGCCCTCCGCGAGGTGCGCCATCAGCGGGGCGATGCCCTCGCGGGCCTTGTCGGCCACAACGGCAGAGACACCGCTGAAGCCCGGAAGGCTGCCCTTGGCAAGCTCCGAGGCGCGGCCCTCGGCCACAGCCGTGCGAAGCGACATCCACTTGTTCACCTTGGGCGCCGGTGGGGCCGCCTCGAGCGCCTGAGCCTCGTTCATCTCGCCGAGAGTCTTTGCCAGCGCCGCCGCACGGAACTGAAGCTCGCCGTCGCGGCTGTACATGTCAAGGATAGCGCTGACCTCATTATCAGCGCCAGCGAGCTTGGCCCGGGCGAGGTTCGTGCGAGACGCCGTGAGGGCGACGAGGGCCCGGACGCCGTTCAGGGCGCACGCCAGATCGTCGTCAGTCGCCTCCATGATGCGGACTGCGCCCTCCACGGCACCTGCGGCCCCTGCGGCATCAGGGTCTGACGCTCCCACGGCCGTGATGAGCTGCAGGGTCTCGAGCTGGACGGCCTTGTCCCAGATGTACGCCTTGCACGCCTCCAGCACGGGGGCGAACTGCCCCGACGCCACAAACGCTGCCACCGCCTCGCCTGCGGGGATCATGGGTTGGTGTTTTCAAGCCTGGCGGGCTTCACGCGCGTCGGGGCGCGCACCCTGGCAGCCCGAGCCACGGCGAGTCTCTCGCCCCGACAGCCCGGAAAAGAACAAAACGCCCGCCCTCCCAGGTTGGGGAGCGGCCCCAGCGGCGCAGGGCTTCCCTGCCACGCCCAAAATCTGCAGCTGCCGCGCGTTGGGGGGTGGGTCGGGCTGCCCTTGTCTCGGTGGAGGCTCGGCTCACCGTCGCTGACCAGCTTGGTGCGCAGAACAAGCAACGCGTCGGCCATCGCCGGCCCGTTGTCCTTGCACGCCAGCGCTGCAGCAACCACCTCCCCAACGGAGGACTCCATCGATGCGCCCTTATCGTCGGCGGAGAGCGCGGCCGCGGAGGCGGTCTCGGCCATGGCAAACGAGTGACCGACGGAGCGAGGGTCCATCGTGGGCAACAAGGGCTCTGTTAGATATTGGTCATCACACAAACATTCGGGCAGTGGAGGGTGTTCACCAAGCGTTTCAAAAGAGTTTTGTGCCCTCTCTACAAAGTGGAGGGCGGGGCCTGCAACAGCAGGAACAAGCGAGCAGGCTCATCCGTGCATGACGAGGGGAAAGTCTGCAGGGTCAATGACGAGCCCTGTAGACCGTTCCCCTACTCATTTGATGTGTCATGGGCAGCTTCTGAGTGCAGCTGTGTCGTATGGCTGCTACGAATCATCGGCACAGACTTGTTCACCAATCGGGCATGTCATCGTCACTCGCATTCGGGAGGCGCCCATGCGCTCAGTCCTCGTCGTCCGCAAAGAGCACCGCGCCCCTGCGGCCCCACGCGGCCGGTGGTGTGTCGTCGCCGCACCGCAGCAGGACCGAGAAGAGCACGCGGCGCTTCTCCGGGTCCGCGTACACGGGGCAGAGGAAGCGCTTGCCCCTTGGCCGCCAGCGGGCGAGGCCCGGCCACACGGCGTCCTCCGACGACCCGGCGGACTGGGACTCCGGGGGGCCGCCCCCCTGCCCGGGCTCGAGCGGGGCCTCGTCGCCCATGACGTCATCCTCGTCCCCAAAGTCCCCGTCGTCCACCCGGAGGACGGGGACGAGCCACAGCACGGGGCACCGCGCCCTCGAGCGGCCCTGGGGCACCTCGGCGAGCCTCCCGGCCTGGGCGCCGCCCGACCAGCTGGCCCCGTCGAGCCACAGTCCGCCGATGAGGGCTCCGTCCTCCGGGATCTCCCTCGGCCGCGCGGCGTCGTCCCAGTCGCCTCCCCACGGGGCGAGGGCCCCGTCCGTCTCGTGGCCCGCCTCGTCGTCGTGGTTGGACCCGACGCGGGGCGCTCCGGGGGCCGCCGCCGCCGACCCTGACTGCGCCCTTGCCGCCCTTGCCGCGGCCGCCCCGCCGCCCGCGGGCGTCGACCCGGCCGACCCCTTGAGCGCCCTGCCCCACCGGCCCGCGGGCCGCTGCGTGAGCTTCTTGAACTTGTCCCCGAACAGCGCCGACGCGGCCTTGACCGTCCGGGCCTGCTCGTCCTGCGCCTCGACGGCCGAGAGGAACCGCCGCCCGGCGCCCCCCGCCTCGGCGCTGTCGTCGGCCACGTCGGGCCGCACCACACACTCGAGGCGCATGGCGTCCGCGGGCAGGCCCACGTCCCGGGACGCCTTCTGCAGCAGCGTGGAGGGCAGGGCGCTCGGCCGGGCGAGGCCGCCGAGCCAGATCACGGCAGGCCGGCCCTCCGCCGCCCACCGCTCAAGCATCGCCGCGCGGCGCTGGACCCACCGGAGCCACTGCCCCACGGCCGTTCGGGCGGCCCCGCCCTCCTCGCCGGCAGTCCAGGCCCCGGGGATGCGTCCCGCCGCCAGCGCGGCGAGCGCCTCCTCCGCCTCGTCGCCGTCGGCCCCGGCGCCGGCCAGCACGGCGCGGCACCGCAGAAGGGTCTCCCGCGCCCGCCCGACGCTGCCGTTGAGGGCGCCGATCTCCTGCTGCAGCAGCACGGACAGCGGGTCCACCGTCACGCCGCGGCCGATGCCCAGGCCGTCCCCGGGGCCCGCGGGCACGGCGGTCACCTCGCTCCTCCCGCCCCGCCGGGGACGGCCCGTGCCGACACCGATGGGCAGGGCCCGGGTCACGAGAGGGTTGGTCGCCGCGGCGCGGACCGCGGACACGGGCTCCGGAAGCTCTCGCAGCAAGAGCGACACGAGAGACGCGGCTGCGGAGCTGGCGGCGGTGCTGGCGGCGGCGGCGGTGGCGGCGGCCGCACGGGGGCTGCGCGGGCTGCCGTCGGACGCGGAGCGGGCCGTGTCCGGGACGATCGGGGCCGCGTGGTCGTCGCTGGGCCGCAGCGCACGGGGTGCGGTCGGGGGCGGGAGGAGGAGGGAGGCGGCGGCGAGGCGCGCGGCGAGGTGTGCGCCCTCAAGCATGGCGCCTGTGTCGCTGTCCTTGCCGGTCAGATCGGCCGATGACGTCGCAGCGGCGTCGGCCGTGTCGGCGTACGACTCCACCGGGGGCCCTCCCGCGGCGGCGCAGGAGGCGAGCATGAGCCTGCCTCGCTCGTTGTCCCGGGCACGACCAGCCGTGGGGCCGAGGCACGCAGCCGCCGGGGGTGCGACCTCGGGCACGGCCAGGCGTGCGTGCCGCAGCGCTGCCGTGTGCGTGGCCACGGCAGGGAAGCCGCCGACGGCGCGGAACGTTGCGAGAGCCCCGTGGTCGAGGCCCGACGCCTCCGACAGCGCGAGCCAGGACCCGAAGGACGAGCCGGCGTCGTCGGGGGGCGGGGCCGCCAGCGCCGCCGCGGCCTCGTCGATGTCGTCGCGGGTGATGCCGACGGGATGCGCCCCGTGTGTGTCGCCCGCCGCGGTGATGAGCACTGCCTGGCGGAACGTGGGGCGCTCGAGCGCGTCGGCCGAGGCCAGGAGGCCGCCGTGCACCGCGGGGCCGAGGAAGACGTGGAGGATGCGGAGCAGGGTGCGTCGGTCCACGCTGTCGGTGATGCGGCCGCCGTACACGCACTCCCCGATGGCGCAGCGGAGAGCCTCGTAGGGCACCTGCCACAGCGGGGAGTCATCGGCCTCGAGCCCAAGGGCCGCGCGGACGGTGCCGGCCTGCCCGCGGCTCGCGGGGCCGCCAGTCATGGCCGGCAGGGCGCTGGCGTGCGGCAGGTGGTGCGGCGCCCCGCCCCCCTCGACGCGGGCCGCGGCCTCCTCGGCCTCGGCGGCGGCGTCGGCGGCGAGCTGCGCCTCCGATGCGCCCTCTGCCGCCGCGAGGATCTGGGATCGGAGCACGGAGAGCGCCGCGGACAGGTCCGCCTGAGTGAAGGCCACGCGGTTGGTCCACCCCCGGCGGCCAAAGGTGGCGCGCTCCGTGATGGCAGAGTGGAACAGCACAAGCGCGTAGGCCAGCCGCTGGAACGACCCGGTCCAGCCGGACGCCCCGCGCAGGTGCTCCCCGGCGCGGGCCACCGCCTGCGCGAGCTCTGCAGGGCTCGGGGACGGCGGGCGGCCGTCGGTCGGTCCTTCGCCCGTGCCGTCGAGCCCGTCGTCGTCGTCCTCGTCACCGCCGCCCTGCCCTCCCCCGGCTCCGCTCCCGTCCGGCCCGTGCGGGTCTGTGACGTCCCCGTGCGGCCCGTGCTCGTCGTCACCCTCCCCTCCGGTCTCGACGCCGCCGTCGCTCTGGCCGTCGTCTCCGCGCCCCGCGTCGCCGTCCCCCCCGCCGAAGAGCGAGGCCACCGCGCGGCGCGGGGCGGTGATGAAGCCGGCGTCGATGTCGAGGTTCTCCAGCTCGGGGGGCGACAGGAACGGGAGGTCGCAGACGGGGGACGCCAGGAGCGCCGACACGGCCGTGGCCCGGAGCGACGAGGTGCCCGGCTCCAGCATCACCTTCTCGCATACCTGGAGGAGGGGGGCGGGGAGGCGGGTGGCGCTCCGGGTGACGGCGCCGGCCTCGGCCACCTCAGCTGTGAGGAAGAGGCGGAAGGAGGCGTTGACGGCGGCGGGGAGGAGCGACGTGTCGTCGTCGTCGTGCCCGGACGACCAGGCCTCGGAGCCGCCGCCGCCGTCGTCGCCCCCGCCGCCGCCGCCGCCTCCCATGCCGTACGCCCCGTCGGCGTCGCGCGTGACGGGTAGGGTCCCGAGGGCGCCGAGGAGGCGCACCAGGGTGCCGAGCCACGGGCGGGCCAGGTGCACGTTCTCAAGGACCAGCCACTGGCCCTCCGCCGCCGCCCTGGCCACCGCCATGCTCGCGGAGCGGGCCTGCGTGGCGCCCAGGGAGAGAGTCTCGCACTGGGCGCGGCGGGCCGAGGCCGCGCCCCGGACCTTGGGCACCGCGTCGGTGCCCGGGGCGAGGAGGAGGAGCACGGGCTTGGAGACCCCGACGTGGCTGGCCACTGTGGCGATGCTCAGGGGGTGCCGCATCACCGCGGAGGGGCCCGCCTCGGCCCGCGCCATGGCCTCCGCCGCCTCCAGCACCTTGTGGGGGCACAGGACGCGGGCCAGGCACGCCCGGCCGAGCAGGCTGAGCACGGAGAGCGCCCCTGGCAGCTCGCAGCGGTCTGCAGGGGCGTTGCCCGACACCAGGTCATGCCACAGCGCCGCGTCCCCCCCGTCGGGGTCGTCATCCGAGCGCTGCAGGCTCGGAACCAGCGATGCCGCGAGGATCCGGCAGTCCTCGAGGCCAGAGAAGTCGCCGCGGCCGCCCGACGACGGCGTCACGATGGCCCGGGGCGACGCCGTGGACGACGACGAGGCCGTCGGTGAGGACACCGCCGCCGCCGCCGGGTCGGTAGGGACCAGCGAGCGGTGATCGCCGCCGGCCCGGTCTGCCTCGGCCTGCGCCACGGCGGCCGCCGCGGCCCGTGTGAGTTCCAGCACGCCGGCCCAGCGCGACGGCCTGATCCAGCTCGGAGCGGAGGGCCGCACCGCGACCGCGGGACGGCGGCGGGTCGGCGCCGTCTCGGCGTCGGTGGTCGAGACCACGAGGCCGGAAGCCAGGAGCGGCGCCCCGCGCGGCCGGGACGGCCGGCGGGGCGTCGCGGCCGCGGCGGGAGCAGGGACAGCCGACGCGCCCGACGCCGCGGCCCTGCCCGTGCCGGGAGCGGCATCGGGGGAGTCCCCGGGCCGTGCGTCGCCGTCCTCGTCCTCGTCGTCCTTGGAGGCCTCGAGACCGATGGGCCCGACGAGGAGGAACGCCACCAGGGCAGGGGGCGCGTAACCCCCGCCGCGGAGGGCCGCGAGGCGGAGCGCCACCGTGGCGAGCACGGCCGGGCGGTCCGCCTCGAACACGGCCCGGAGGAGGGACTGCAGGACCACCTGCCGGAGGGCGGCCCCGACCACGTTGAGGCGGTGCTCCACCGTCTGGCGGTGGTCCCGGTCCGTGCGGCGCAGGGCGGCGAGGAGGGCGTCGCGCATCCAGGAGAGGCCGAAGCGGTACTCGGCTCGGACGCGGGAGAGCGACTCGGCGGCGAAGAAGAGACCGGCCGCGGTGCGGGCGAGCGGCGCGTAGGCGCCTCGGGCGGCATCGATGCGCGCGGCGGTCTCGCGCGCGGCGGCCCGCTTGCGCGTGGCGGCGTCGGACAGCCGCTTGCTCTCCTGCAGCGTGTCCACGGCCTCGCTGGACTCCAGGAGGTCCCCGCTCCGCTCCTCCAGCAGCAGCAGCACGCGCTCCTCCAGGGACCGCAGCTGGGAGCCGTACTCCGCCAGCTCCAGCACCACGCGCGCCTTGTCCTCCTCCAGGTCCACGCGCTCCTCCGACACCGACGCCCCCAGCATCTGGTGGGCAACCCCGCCCCACGTCAGCGCGAAGTTGACCACCGTCACCATGGTCGACGCCTCCGCCGACAGCCTCGGGGCCGCCACCGCCTCGCGGAGGTAGAGCCGGAAGCCGTCGGCGAGCGGGACCAGCTTGCCGCCGAGCTGCACGAATCGCGCGTCGCCGCGCCGCACGACCTGGCGACGCAGCAGCGGCTCCAGCCACACCGGCACGTCCTCCCCGCCCGGCCCGCCGCCGCCCCCGCCGCCGCCCGCCACGCCCGACAGCATCACGGGCTGCCCCAGCTGCACCGCCGCCTCCACCCGCTGCGGGGCGTCCGGCGCGCGGGCGTCGGCGAGCACCAGGCCAGCCTCCCGCTCCATCTCCGAGATCCACGCCGCCGCCTGCCCCTGTGGGTCCACCAGCAGCGGCCAGCGCCGCGTCGTGACCGTGATCACAGCGTTTTCCACGCTGAACGGGTCGGGGGGCAGCCCCGCGAGCCGCCACGCCTGCACCTGCAGCTCGTCGTCAAACGTTCGCTCCAGCACGCGCCCGGGCCCGGCACGGACGCTCGGCCGCGCGAAGACCTCGGTCGCGGCGCGGCGGGCGGCGGCCTCGTCGGCCGCCGCCTCGTCCATCGGGTCGGCGCCTGGCTCCGACCCGGCCGACCGCGCCTGCTCGAGGCTGGCGGCGGCGTCGCCGTCGTCCCCGTCGACGCTCCCGCCCTCCTTGCCGTCGCCCGCGCCGGCCTCGCCGCCGACGGGCCGTGCCCCCGTCAGCTGGCTTACGAGGAGCCCGCTCGGGTCGGCCTCCACCGTGACCCCGACGCCGCAGCGGGCGATGGCGGCGTGCCACCGGCGGAGCGCGGCCGCGCGGGGCGCGGGTCCCAGCGGCCCCAGGTACGCGACGGCGGCGGCGGCGAGCAGGCAGTCGCCGACGATGTGCCGCAGCGCTCGCGTGGCGCCGACGACCTCCCCCGCCCAGCGCTTCTCCTCGCCGCCCATGCCCCGGACCAGGTGCCTCGCCCGCTGCATCTTGATGTTGGTCGTCTCCACGGCCTCCTCCAGCTCCCGCTTGCGGTCCTGGCTCAGGTGCAGCCGCGAGGTTAGGTCGTGCATGCGCTCCGCGACTCGGGCGAGCTCCCCCTGCTTCACCCGGAGGCCGCGGGCGAGGCCCTCGAGCTCGGCCTCGGCGGCGTCGGAGCGCTCGCGGCGGGGCCGGATGACCTTGAGCGCCTCGTGGTAGTCGACGATGGCGCGGACCCACAGGGAGATGCCGTGGGCGGCGGTCGAGGTCTGCCGCATCTTGGTCTCGTCGAAGAGCGGGTCGTCGAGCACGGGGGCCACCGCGCGGATGACGCGGTCGTCGACGTTGTCGCGGTCGTAGCTCGCGAGGCGGGAGAGGAGGCGGTTGTCGTTGAGCACCTCGGCCTTGGCCGCGGCCCAGTAGTCGGGGCGGGTGTGCCCCGGGTTCCCCGGCCGCGGGTCCGGCACCGTCTTGGGCGACACGTTGAAGAGGATGCACACGGCCTGCATGCACAGCCGGACGCCGGGGGGCG
>Ga0136560_1001977_pt1 | contig 10453 bp, 4 predicted proteins | sample AntRauMeHopE1497_FD_104925 | JGI IMG/M metagenome (GOLD analysis project Ga0136560, IMG submission 104925) | Saline lake microbial communities from Rauer Islands, Antarctica - Metagenome Hop E1 #497 | ecosystem: Environmental > Aquatic > Non-marine Saline and Alkaline > Saline | place...
CGAGGCAGTCGATCCGGCGCGACGCCATCAAGCGACGCATGGTGGCCCAGAAACAGGCGGATTCCCGAAAGCGGCAGGCGGCCCGCGTCACCCAGGTCGACCGGTGGCGCCGGAAGACGAGCAAGAGCCCCTTCGCGGTCGACCTCCTGGCAGAGCACGAGAGGCAGGGTGAGAGCCGGCTCGACCAGCGGCGCGACGCGACGCGAGCACCCGTCCGACAGCCCCGTATCGCGGCATCCCTTCCACCCCCGCCCTGCCCGTCGCTCCGCCGCCCGCAGACGAGGACATCCGGGTCCGCTCGAAGGAGCAGAGCCGCCGGGGCCGGCTGCTGCAGCGCCGGCGGGAGCACGTGAAGGCAGAGATCATCGTCAAGGCCCTGGCCGAGGAGAGCGACCTGGAGGCCCTCAGGGCGGAGAAGCGGGCCATCCTGCAGGAGGAGCAGCGCCTCAAGGCCCTCCTGGGCATGGAGAAGGTTAAGCTGCACCGCAAGGCGGACATGCAGGCCGCGGTGAGGGCGGAGCGGCAGCGGGTCAGGTCCAAGCGGGAGTTCAGGCGCGACAAGTACGCGGCTCTGCAGAAGCAGCGGCAGAGCACGGCGCGGCTGCACAAGATGCTCGCCGCAGGGCTGGTGACGGACCCCAAGACGGGCACGGCGGTGCCGGTGGAGTCGGAGGAGGGCTGGTTCGCGCTGCAGGAGCTGGACCGCGCGGGGGGCCTCCCCGACGCGTACCGGGCCTTCCTGGACGGGGAGGGGGACGTGGGCATCCCGGGCGCGGCGGGGAGCGGCGCCGGCGGGGCGGGGGAGGCGGAGCCGGGGGTGGGAGACCCGAGATCGCTCCCCGCGGGGGCGCAGGGGAGCTTCCTGACCGGCAGCGCGGGGCCGAGCACGTTCATGGGGGCGTCGGCGTTCGGCTCCGCGGCAGAGGTGGGCAGCCCGGGTCCCTCCACGCTGGAGGCGGGGGGAACCATCGTGGCGGGGCGGGTGGCCGAGGGAGGCGGCGGCACGGGAATGGACGCGATCGACGCCATCGCCGGGACGGGCGGGGAGGGCGGGGCCGACGCGGGTGGGTCGTACTCGGACGAGTACGACGACGACGGGGAGCTCGGGGACGAGCAGCCGTCGGTGGAGGACGCGTCGTTGGCGCTGTCGCGGCTGCGGGAGGCGCGGGAGTGAGGAGAGCGAAGCGGGGGAGCGGGGGCCGTGATCGCGTGCCGGCCCGTGGCCCCGTTGAGGGCGTCAGCGGCCGGGTGAGTGGACCGGCCCGTGCCTCACCGAGACACTGTGTGGGCACGTGTGTTGGCGCACGCTGCCCGGGCCGGCCAATGAGAATCCAAGGTTGCGACGCTGCCGGCTGCCGCGCACAAGCTCACGCACCCGGGCCGCCTTCATCCCGGCTTGTGAAGGCGCGCCGGCCTCAGAGGAAGTGATCCTTGCTGCGGGTGCCGAGGCCTGGGATGAGGCTGCCGCCGCGGCGGCGGCCTCCGCTCATGGCGGCCATATAGAGCATGACGACGACGCCGACGACCAGGGCGGCGACGAGGACGACGACGACCCACGTGCCGGCGGACCAGGGCTTGGAGGAGCCTGCGGCGATGTCCCTGAGCTCGTCGATCTGGCTCTGCATCCGCACCTTGATGTCCCGCACCGCCGACCCCGACGCATCGGCGCCGCGCTGCGCGGCCCTGACCGCGCTGTCGACGCTGGAGCGGACGCTGTCGCCGAGCTTCTGGTCCACGTGCCGCTCCACCGACTGCCCCACGTGCTTCTGCACCTCGTCCGCGAGGGAGCCGCGGAGGCGGGCCTCCAGCTGGTCCACGCGCTCCTCCACCTTCTTCTCCGCCTCGGTGAGCTTCTTGATGGTGTGCTTGAGGCCGTCGGTGACCTTGTCGAGGCTGTGCTCCAGCTCGTGGTGCAGATCGAGAAGCTCCTTCTTCACCTTGGCAGCCTCCCGCGCCGCCGCCGTCTGCGCGGCCGTGTCCAGCCGCGGCTCCCCCGTGGAGATCATGGCGGGGGCGTCCTCCGTCTCCGCGTGGTCCTGCGTCACCCCGTTCCCTTCGATCACGCCCAGGCTGATCACGTCGTGGTTGTCCGCCAGCTGCCCCGTCGTCGCCGTCATCCCGATGTGCGCCGTCTTGTGCCAGTCCTGAGGCAGGTCCACGCTCGCCCTGTCGATGCACTTCACCCACTCCCCGGTGTTCTTCGCGTCAACCTCCACCGTCACGGCCCGCTGCCTCGAATCGAAGTGGATGCGCGCGGCGGAGCGGGCCTTGGACGGGTTGAAGTCGTCGCGGCCCTCGTGGAAGCGGAAGTTGGCGTCGCAGCCGGCCCCCTGCGGGTCCACCGCGGCCCCGTTGGGCGCCGCGCGGCTCTGCGTCCCGTCGTTCGTCACCAGGGCGATGTCCTTGTGCACGTGCCCGGGCTCCGTGTTCACAAACGTGTCAAAGATGATGCCGAACCCGGTAAACGTGTCCGCGTACCCGTGCAGCGCGCCGTCCTTGTGGTAGCCGTCCTGCGTCACCCACAGCGCAAACCCGTCCCCGAACATCCGCTTGCCCTGCCCGCTGACGCGGAAGCGCAGCGTCACCGTGAACTCATCCTTATCGAGCTGCTCCCGGCTCCAGATGAACCCGCGCTTGCTCTGCGATGGGCGCGGAAAGGAAAAGTCGCCGGGCTGGCATTCGCCGAGGCGGGGAGCGCGACGGCGGGGCCCAGCGCCGCCCCATGACCAGGAACATGCCACAACCACGCATCCCGCGGCGGGAGGCGCGCGCGTTGGACACGGCGCCACGACAGCCGCGGGAGCCTGAATCGTCGCCTCACCGCTCGGTCGGGCGTCAAGCGGATGTAGTTCTTCTTCACCTCCGTCGAGCCCCCGTGCAAGAAGCCGTCAACGACCCGCCCGCCTTCCGAATCAAAGTTCTCAAACGCCGGGGTGAAGCTGAGCCCAGCGAGCACGTCGTTCCGGATCGCGACCTCGGCGGCCCGCTCCCCCGGCTCGGCCGCGGCGCAGGCAACTGCGCCAGCCGCGACCAGAATAGCAGCTGCCCGGATCATCCTCCCTGCGCTCCACCGGCGCGGCCTCGCGGCTTGTGCCGCGCGGCCAGAACCACCCACGTGGCTGAACTTGAAGCTCTGCTACCTCACGCCGCCCAGAGCAGCGGCAGCTGCTACACGGCAGCTTCGTCGTGACCAGTGGGTGTGTACCGCTTGCGGACCAGCCGGGGGCGGCGATGCGTGGGCATTCCTCAGAGAACGCGACCCGCCCGCCGGTGTCTGGTGCCCCAAGGACTGAGAGGCCCCCCCTCGCGTATTCGTCGAGCATCGGACAGGTTGTCGCTCTCTCGCGGTGCCGAGGCGCTTCAACCGCTGGTGGCGGCTGCGGGAGCCAATGCTGCGCGAGTCTCATTGCCCCGACGCCCCACAATCGAGATGCGGCCGCAGCCATGGAACACGAATGGCGCACATATCAGTGCACGGACAGCCCGAGCATACGAACGGCCGCGCGGGGTCGGCGGCGCGGGGCGTTTCCGAAGCGCTGACGCCACGGGACCGTGCCGAACATCACGGTGGCACGGGCCCCAACGCGGGCCGTTCTACCGGCAGCACGCGTAGGCTACCGGTCCGTGACATCCGAGCGCAACGATTCCGCAAATTTTTCGCGAGATCCGGCGTGGGCGGCAGAGTTGGCCGAATTCTGGAGCCCTCGCATCGTGCACACCCGAGCCGTTACCACGGCAGCCATGGGATCCTCAGCGAGCCACGCGGCCTCCACGGAGGCTGCGGCAGTGCCGGCCGGCCCGGTGGCTGCTTTTAAGCTGCAGCACCCCGGCACTTGCACCGGGATGTTCTGGCGCGGCGACCCGCGGTCAAGCGGGAGCGCGCCGTCCGGCGAGTGGCCGAGGAACGGGTCCATCCTGCACGGCCACGTGCACAAGGACGTGGGCGGTGATGACTGGCTGCAGGTCACCGAGTGGTCGCAGGCAGGCAAGACGTCACTGTCCAAGGCCCCCGGCGCCTGGATGCCGTTCCACCAGGGCGGCCTGCTCCTGCACGCCGTGGGGAAGTGAAATGTCCCGCGCTTGCGTTTGCCACGCGGAGATGACCCCTCTGAGTGGCCTGCACGCACGTTCCCGAGAACCGCAAATCCTGACGTGTCGTCACGCACACGGTGCCCATTCACGCTGATCAATCATGTCCACGTCATCTCGCGGTACGGTCGGACCCTGCCCCTCAGGCGCGCTGCGCGGCGCGGGGAGTGTGGTGGTGGGCGCTGAACTTGGTAGCGAGCAGCGCGCCGAGCGTCGGGCCCGGCGTATCGCTGTCCGTTGACGCGCCCGTGAAGGCCGAGGACGTCATGCGGCCCGATAAGGGCGACCTGCCGCCCACCGCGGCCTCCGCCGCCGCCCTGGCGTGCGCTGCCGGCGAGGCCGGGAGCCAGGGGCGGGATGGCGACGACGCCTTGCCCGCCGCCGGTCCCCGCACGATGGACGGCGACTGGGACGGCGGCATCCCCGACGGCGCGCGGGGCTGGGCCTTGAGCGCCGCGGCCAGGGCCGTCGCTGCCTGGTCCGCCCGCCGCTTCAGGCCCTCCAGGGCCGAGTGCTGCGCCCAGATCGCACCGGCGACCGCCGACACCGACGCGGCAGAGCCGCAGCACTCGATGAGCTCTGCCGCGATGCCTGTGCGCTCGGCGTCCGACGCCCCCTCCGCCTCCGCCCACGCCTCCGAGCACCGAGCCAGCGCCAGAAGCGCCTGCCTCGCCTCGTCGGCGCATCGTTCCGCCGACTCCGACACGCCGAGCCACAGGTCCACGGGCCGGTAGGGCGGCCGCCCGGCAGAGCCGGCGCCGCGCCCCGTCCGCGGTGACAGGAGCAGCATGCCTGGCGTCACCGGGCTCCCCACGCCGCCCGGCCCGGCCCCGCCGTCCTCCTCCTCGTCCTCGTCCTCCTCCCCGTCCGCGTCAAGGTCCCGGTGGCGCCGCCTCCGCCGCCCACCGGCCCCGGAGGCCGAGGGCGACAGGAAGAGCGACGCGGCGACCGCTGCCGGCATCGACGCGCGCCCCCCCCTCCCGCGCCTGCCGGCCGCGGCGGCCGCGGCCGGGCGCGTCGCCTCGTGGAGCCGGTCCAGGAAGGTCGAGGGTCCCATGTGACACGACCTGAGCGACTCCTCCGAGGCCTCCGCCGCGCGCTGGGCCCTCCGCCTCCGAGCCCCCGCGTCGGGGCCGGCCGCGGCGGCGGCCTCCTCCTCGCCTTCCCGCCCCGCCGCCCCGCGGCCCCCGACCCCGTCCAACGGCCATTCCGCCCCCGTCACGAGCGTCTCGACGTCGAAGATCGCGTGCCAGCGGAGCGACGCGGCGTCGCCCAGGCGGGACAGCGAATCCCCGCTGACCGCCTCGCCCAGGCGACGGGCGGCCCACGCGGCCTCGTCGTCCAGTAGGCCGACGGCGGGGGCGCGCCCGGACGCGAGGCCGGAACGCATCGCGGCGGCTGCGATGCCGAGAGCGGCGGGGGAGGCGACGGCCCATCGCTCCCCGACGCCTGCCGCGAGCCTGGCACGGGCCCTGCCGTCGTCCCCGGCGGCCCCAGCGACGGCTCGCGCCGCCGCGTCGCTCACCGCGGCAGCGAGGGACTCGCAGTGCGCGGCGATGCGGCCGAGGGAGGCGAGGGCGCGGTCGCGGGACGGCGCGTCGGCGGGGTCGGCCGCCTCTGGCAGGGTCTCCGGCACGCCCGACACGACGCAGCGGCGGACGAAGGAGGCGGCGCGGGTGGCGAGGACACGGTCCTGACGGGAGGGGAGGGCGTCGACGGCGGCCTTGACCGCGGGGCGGAGGCAGGCATCGAAGAGAAAGGCCGCGGCGGTGGGGGCGCCGGCGTTGCCCTCCACAGCCCCGGCGGCGCAGAGGACGTCGGCGGGGAGGCAGTGGGGGAGGGTGTCGTCGGAGAGCTCTGCCAGGAGGGGCGTGAGGGCCTCGGCGAGGGCGGCGAGGGCGGCGGGGGGAGGGATCCAGCACGGGGGGGTGCCGGCGGCGTCGCTCCACCCGGCGGGGCGGCCGGGGCTCCGCTGGCCGGCGCCTGGCGACGGGGCGTTCCTGGTCCTCGGCGTGGCGGCGAGGCGGCTGAGGAGGGCGGGGGAGGCGCCGCCGGGGGAGCCGGCCGACGAGATGTGGACACGGCCGGAGCCGCGGGCCGGGGAGGCGCCTCCCGTGGGGTCGGCGAGCCGGAGCGACACGACGATGTCGGCGACGGCTGACTCGATCCTGGGGACGATGGTGTCGCGCCTCGCGGCCCTGACGTCCTCTCGGCCGCGGAGAGACCGGGCCAGGGCGGCGAGGGCGGAGGCGTCCCAGCCGCGCATGTGGTCGTGACCCGAGGACGGGGAGGAAGGGGAGGAGGGGGGGTGCTGGTCGGCCGCGCGGCGGGAGGAGGCTGGGGCGGTGGCGGCCCCTGCGGGGCTGAAGAGGCCTCCGCCCGAGGGGGAGGCGGAGGCGGAGTCGACGTAGACGCGGGTGGCGGTGGCGACGAGGGCAGCGAGGCGGCCAGGCTCGGCGCACGACGGGTGGAGGAGGCCGAGAGTGATGGTCCTGCAGAGGGCGTCGACGGCCGCGCGGGGCGCCGTCTCCGCCGTGGACGGGAGGCCTGCCGCGGCCATGGCGTCGAGGAGAGCGGGGCGCCCGGCCCTCGCTGCGTCACGGGCCGACGAGAGGAGGCGGATGCACGCCCCGGGGGAGCACCGGAGGCGCTGGAGGACGACGGCGGCGGCTCGGGCGGCGTCCCGGCCGCCCAGGGCCGAGGGGCCCGACAGGTCGGTGCGGACGCGGCCCGGCGTCGGCGATGGGGCAGAGCCGGCCCAGTCGTCGGCGACGCCCGGCCAGGGCCCCGCCGCGCCGTCGTGCGCCGAGCGCAGCTTCGCCAGCGCCCGCACGTTGCGGGCGGTGCGAGCAGCGAGCACGCCCCGGTCCCGGCGGAGGGTGGAGCCGCGGGGCGTGAGCTGGGCGGGGGCGCCGAGGAGGCCTGCGGCGCGGAGCGACGCCGTGGCGCGCTCCAGCTCCCGGGCCGCCCTGACCACGAGGACGGAGGAGGAGGGAGCGGGTGACCCGGGCGAGGCGGCGCCGGCGGCGGCGCCGGCGGGGGAGGGCGGCGACGCCGCGCCGGGTGAGGCGCGGGGGGTCGGTGTGGGCTTGGGGGGTGTCGACGACCCGCTGCCGGCGGCCTCGGGGGAAGAGGGGCGCTGCCACGGCGCCTCTGTCGGCGACAGCTCGGCCGTGGGTCCGCCGGGGCGGGGCGGCGACCGGGTCTCCCGCGCCCGCGGTGACTCCCGCCGCGCGTAACCGCGGGAGGCGGCGAGGCGTGCGATGAGGGCGGACGACTCGTCGATCTGCGCCGAGGCCTCCCGTATCGAGCGGACGCGAGCCTCGCGCCGCGCGACCGCCGACGGCGGGGTGCCCGACGGGCCGGCGGCGGGGCGCTGCGGCTGGGCGGGGGAGGCGTAACCGCCCGAGGGGCCGGCGCCGACGGGCGATGACGCGGGGCTGACTCCGTCGTGAGCGTGGGAGGGAGAGGCGCCGTCACCGGCGGCTGGCCCGGCAGGGCTCGCGTAGCCGCCCCCGCCGAGGCTGGGGGAGCCCGCGGCGCCGGTGCGGCGGCTCTGCCCTAGCGAGGGTTCCGGCTCTGCCGATCCGGTGTCCGCGTCTGCCTCGTCTCCATCGTCCTCCGCGCTGAGGGCGGCGGGGCCTCTTGCAAGCAACTCCCGCGCGCGGGCGAACGCCGCGAGGTGGGAGTGTTGGTCGTCCGGCGAGTGCGGCGCCGCCTCTGCTGGGGGTGTCGAGGTCAGGCCCCGGAGCGGCCTGTAGGAGATGGGCGACGCGGCGCCGCCCGAAGGCGAGGCGGGGCCGGGCGGCGACTCGAGGCTTCGGAGGTGGGGCCGGGCGGCCTCGCGGTGCCTGTCGAAAGGCGACGACGCGGCGCCGGCGCCGGCCGAGGCGGCTGGGGAGCCCTGCTGCATCCAGGCGGGGAGGTGCGCGGCGAGGAGGCCGGGGGGCGACGGCCCGGCATGGAAGGCCGGGTCGGCGGCTCGCATCGCCCCCGCCGGCGACGAGCTCGACCGCGACAGGGGCGTCCGGCCGGCGGCCTTCCCCTCCGCCGCACGCGCCCCCCTCGCCCTCGCGCCCGCCCCCGCCTCCGCGAGAGGCGTCCCCGCCGCGGGCTGCCCGAACCGTCCGGCCGGCTGCTGCTCCGTCGATACCGCACGCCCCGACCGGCTCTGCTTGCCCCTCGGCCCCCACTCGGCGACCCTTGCGGCAGCGGGCCCGCCGAACGACATGCCCGAGACCGGCTCGGCGGCGGTCTGCGCCCCCGTCTCGGCGCCGACGCCCTCGCCAGCGTACGGTCTCGCGGCCTCGGCACCCTCCCCGATGTCCTCCGCCCCGCTGGACGCCGTCCCCGCGGCCGCGGGGGCCTCCCTCGCGCTCCCAAACTCCCGCAGGATCGTCCCGGGGAGTGACGTGCCGACGGGGGCCGAGTGGCCCGTCCGCCACAGCAGGCGCAGCACCTCGTGGCGCCACCGGGCGGCCGCCTCGGCCGTCTCCGCCCGGACCGCGTACTCCCCGAAGCCGTCCAGGCGGAGCGTGAGGACCCGGTCGCGGCACTCGAGCCCCTGCGTCGAGAGCGTGGCCAGCGAGGCGGCGGGGCGGGCCCTGGGGGCGTCCCTCGCTGCCTGGTTGTCAAAGTACACCAGCGAGGGGGGGTCTGACGTCAGCACGAAGTAGCGCCGCTGCCAGGCTCTGCCGACCACCCACCGCCCGCGGCTGCGCTTCTGGAGGTATCCCTCGGTGAGAACCGCCTCGGGGACGAGCGACGGGCCGTCGCCGTCCTGCGGACGCTTTTCCACGGCCGACGACTGCGTGGCGCGGGACGAGCGACGGCGGGAGTGCCCGGGCCCGGCCTCGGATGCGGGGCCGGCCAGCGCGGGGTTGGGCAGGGACAGCCGCCGGCCGTCGCCCGTGTCGCTGCCAGGCTGCCGGGCCCCATCGGAGCGGAGCGACGCCGGGGCGCCGTGCGCCGGGGGCTCTGCCCCCTCGGAGTGCTGGTAGTGAGGCGACACCGGGCTCGACGGCGGCGCGTCGGCCGACTCGAGCGTCGCGGCGTCCATGGGCGGCTCGGCGCCGGCGAGCTCCCCGGGCGCCTGCGCGTCGTCACGCGGGGGCGGGCGCGGGGCGGCCTTGATGGCCGGGTGGCCCGCGGCAGCGAGCGCCGCCATCGGGTTGGACGTGGCCACCCGCCCGCCATCGGCCACCACTGACTCGAGCCGGGCCGGCGCGTCGGCGCGCTGCGTCGGCTCTGCCGGCTCAGCCTCCCTGACGCCCGCTGCGAGCCCTCTGAGCTCCTCCGGCTCGTCCAGCCGCACGTCCCCCGTGGCGCGGTTTCGCCACACGGAGTAGCCGGTGACGGGGTCGGTCTCGACTCGCCAGTTGGTGACGCGGCTCTTGCCGTCGTCGCGGGCGGGCAGCGGTGGCGGCGTCGCCGCGGTGCGGCCGGGGCCCTGCCCGCCGTCGGCCTCCACGGCCGGCTCGGCGTCGTCCTGCAGAGCCGGGGGACGCGGGGCCGTGCCCGGTACCGGCGCCGGGGCGGCAACGGGCGCCCCCGGGACGCCCCACGATGACGGATCGTCCGGGTCCGGGGTGTCTGCCGCAGGACCGGGCGGCACGACCCAGGCGGGTTGGGGCGGCGCCGCGGCCGTCGTCGTCACCGGCGCTTCGGCCCCGACCCCCTGTCGCGGCGTAACATGACCGGCAGCGGGAGCGACTTCGGCCGGAGCTCCGGCCTTGGCGGCCTCATCCACGGCCACTGGGGCGACCGGTGCTGCCTCGCCTGCGCCTGAGGCAGCGGCCGGGCCGGTGGCCTGCAGGCCCGGGCCCGACGGCCACGTGTTCGGGTCGTCAGGGTCGTACTCTGCTGCCGGCGTTGCCGTCGGTGCCGCCGTGGTATCGACGGCCTTGGGCGCGGCCCCCCACGTGCTTGGGTCCTCAGGGTCGTACGCCGGGGCTGCCTCGGCCGCAGGAGCCTCCGGCTTCGCATGCTTGCCCGACACCTCGTCGTCGCTCTCGTAGCCAGCCGGCCGCCTGGAGCTCGTCGCTTGGGTCCGGGCGTTGAAGAAGATGTACTTGCCGCTCCCTCGCGGGTACTCTCGCTTGGACCAGTCGCTGGGGGCAGGGCCGACGGCGCCAGGACCGGTGTCCGCGGGGCTCGATGTCGTCTGGGCTGGAGCTGGGTCGGCAGGCGGGTCTGCGGGGCGTTTGAGGACCGCCGCTGATGCCGCAGCAGCAGCCGACGACGACGACGACGGCCCCTCCTCCCCGTCGCTCGCGTAGTCCGCCGGACGCTCCCACGTCTTCTCGCCCGTCGCCTTGTTCGAGTAGAAGTACCGACCAGACCCCTTGGGGTGCTCCTTCTTGCG
>Ga0136560_1001978_pt1 | contig 10453 bp, 11 predicted proteins | sample AntRauMeHopE1497_FD_104925 | JGI IMG/M metagenome (GOLD analysis project Ga0136560, IMG submission 104925) | Saline lake microbial communities from Rauer Islands, Antarctica - Metagenome Hop E1 #497 | ecosystem: Environmental > Aquatic > Non-marine Saline and Alkaline > Saline | place...
TGGACTCCTCGATGTGACTCCAGACGGCCTGTTCCCTCCCTACATGCACACAAGCCGCTCAGCACCACACTCAATCAGCGCACAAGCACAATCGCGATTGCCCTCCCCGCCACAGACAACTCAAGGACATTTTTCGATCACCAACACAGGCCCTCAGTCTTCAGGTTCTAAACGAAGCATGTGAACCGCATCACTCCATTGGTTCCTGTGTTCCTTTCATTTCTAGCAATGCATCGTAGAGTTCAGAGCCTTTGAATATTGCGTTGCACCGGTTACTGCTGTCTCGACGGTCTTCTCCAGTTCGCAAGACCATTCCCATGGCTCCATGTGCCAATGGTGGGCCAAAGCGTTTGCCTGGCTCGGCACAAGCAAGTATCCCAATATCCTGAAGCACAGACTTCCATCGTAGTTTCAGTCTGCGTTCTCTTTGGCACCTGCCGTTAACCTGTGCAGCCTCTTGTCGATACCATGATGACCACAAGGATGAATTGCCCACCTAGACCTTGTCCGTCCCAGCGAGGATGGGTAATGTAGGGAAATGTTTCTCTACAGAGCGAAGGGCAGTTTCCAGGTGGTTTGAATCTTGCTGGCCTTTTGCTGTAGACATATCCATTACTGGTGTTGACTCTGCTTCCATGTCCCATGTATCAGGGATGATTTGCGGTGGTAAGTGCCCAGCCAGGCACGCAGTCTGCAAGCGAAGCACTCGGAGTGCACCTGCATCATCCTGGCTATCTCGCTACTTCGTCAGAGCTGCAGCATGCAGGGCAGCCAACAACTCTTTCTCGGCCGTACTCGCGGCCCTATAGGCGGATGTCCCTCTACCTAGAGCCGATATAGTCCAATTTATTCCCGTCTACATCCTGGCCAGCCTAGTGCAAATTTCGAATGCACAACTGTCTAGGAAAGCAGAGAATAGTGGCACCTTAGGGTCAAGAGGCACAGATGCACCTCGATCAACCCTTATGCTGTCAAGGATGTCTCGAATCAACCGATCAGCAAACCAAGCTGTCATTGTGATTTTTGTGCGAAGTGTAGACGCCGCAACTGCCAGCGGCGAGCCTGCCTCTGCGCGACTGATGCCGCGGTGAGATTTAGCTAACTCACTAAGTTGAGATAGTAATGAAGATGGGGCATCATCGGTGAGCAGCCAAGGTTGAATAGCATCCAGTGTTACCTAGCTACTTCTGTCAGCATTAAATACCCTTAAAGACCTGCTTGTGCTGATAATAGACGTCAGCATAAGCTGCATCTGGGTGACGTACCTCGATGCGTCAGCGGCTGCTCGTTTCGCGCGATCGTATTCAGGCGTGCCGCGAGTACCTCTGACCGTCTAATGCGAATGTCGTACATGCTCCATTGCTGACCCTATCTGCAAGGAAGCCGCTGTCAAAGCCCCTCCAAGATAGCGCTATAATTCGATGAGAGTTGCTTCCATACTATCAGCGCTACCGCTCAGCTCCGCTCTGCCCGCAATCCAATGCCCAAGGCGGATGTTTGTGCTGGATGAAGAATCAACTCCGTCGCAAACGACAGTCGCAAGGACAGCACTGATGCAAACGCCTGGAACAACTGCTAGTCCATATGCGGCCAGCATGATGTGAGCGCCTCGCTCGGTCATCTTCCAACGAGCAACCCCGCCGACATCGGAGCAAGATACACACTTAAACACTTTACTCTCGAGACAGAGCAACAGTCGTTCGATGTGCTCAAGTTGATTGTCTGCAGGAAGAAAAGTTACTGTGCTAAACTGCGAGGCTAGTTGGGCAATGGCAGAGCCAGGCGAAGCCAGCTAGTCCTCCATCGCCTGTCGAATGTCGTCAATGGTACTGCCATCGGGGTCCTATAGTTGCGACCCCATCGATAGAAGTGCGGCCAATGGTGCAACATTAGCCCCTATCTACGCCTCGCAGTTCGAGCACATTAGGCACGGAACCCGCGACTTCCCCACGCCAAGCTCGGAATACATGCTGCGCATGATGCATTTAGTCGAGCTTTTCAGCAGTGTCGCCATTCGACGGCGGCGTTGAATAGATGTCTCACGATGATCTTTTGCAGCCTAATTCCAGCTAGATTCGATATCTGCGGCGTTGGCTCCTTGCTCAGCGATGTCGGCCTATTCTGAGGCTGCAATCGCGTCCAATCCCTCCCACACTCTATAGCTTCGGCTTAAACTTGGACAAACGACCACGTCTGCGCAAGGGCCCGAAGCGTGGGATACCCCTCTTCCGATCATCTGCACCATGTCTTCAACGCTGCCAGGTGCAAATGCTATACATATGAGGTCAATATGCCCAAGACTGCACCCAAGGCCGAGAGCAGTGGTGCCGACCAGAACCCCGTCCTCACGCGAGTTCCAGGAATCCAGAGCCTATTTCTAGGCTTCTCTTCCGAGACCGCCGTGGTAATATTGTGCTCTCAATTCTCCAATATTGGACGCCAATAATTTAGCACTGTCACGCGTTTGCACGAAAATCACAATTCGTTTGTCCCGATACTATGGACTGCGAGCGAGATTGGTCAAGTAGCCATTTACGTTGAGCCCGGGTGATCCATCAATATCGACCATTCGGACGCGTGGGAGTTGGAGCAGCGGTAGACCGTACCGATCAGCATTGGATAGAGCCAATTGCTAGCACAATAGATTCTCACCGTCCACTGACAGGGTGGCTGTCATACCAATTAGGGGGACTTGGTACAACCTGCAGCTGGCCTGGCAGCGCAAGCGGTCTACCAGCCACCAGTACGCAGATCGATATGATGAAGATACGTCCAAGATGGTGTGAATTTCGTCGATCACAACCGCTTTCAGTCGATCCCCAGCTTCTTCAATGTTGGTGAGCAGGTTTGATACACTTGTGGATGTTCGCATCCCATTCTCTCCAACCGCCCGTTCACCTCTGTGAGGATGCCCAGCACGTTCTCGACCTCGGTCAAGGATCGCAGGCACAAAGAGAGACTCAATCGTGCAAATGATGGTAGTCGACACATCCGTCATCTTGGTTCTTTCGATAATCTCGGGTATCGTTGAGCACTCCCCTTTTTGTAACAGTTGCTTGGAGTACACGTACGTTCCAACACCCGTCCTACCGATAAACTCTGCCGCAATTGCTACGGTAGGAACTACGACGAGGACAAGGGAACCAATCGCATGAGCATGCACCAACGCCTCAGCTAGTTTAGATTTCCCACTCCTGCAGGAAGACACTATAATTCTGGATCGAGCAGTGTCTTCAAGAACACCGTTAAAGGCAGCCGCTTGCATCGGCCTTGGGCTCTCTATGCCAACCCTGCCTAGTGCTGCGGCTGCAACTACATTCAGCTCCGGCGTTTGTTCAACTGGCGAGTAGTGATGCTGATTTCCAGCATTAACGCTGTCCTGAACAATCTACTTGACAGCCTGAACTGAGATCGGCACCACATACGGAGCTCCACCTACTTCATCGGGGACGACCGGTTCCTGCTGAACTTCGTCATCCAAATTGCCCGGGGCATGCATTTCACCAATCCCTTGGTCATCATGTTGATTGGCTTCAGCGCCGAATCCTGCCGTTTCGGCCTACGTGTGTTCACAGGCCAGCTAAGCAGCTCTAGCTGCTACATCTAACCGCGCCGCATCCATCATGGCACCAGCGACATGCTATTCAGCACCATTCGGTAATTCGCCAGCCATGTCCTACTACGGGGCTGCATTGGCAGCACCAGCTACAGGTTCACCGACGGCAATCGCTAACTGCTGATCGTCCGTATTGGTATCATCAGCTAACTCAATTCCTGCTTGTTCAGCTACTTTGCGAATTTCTTTGGTAGCAACAAGCTACAAACCATCCATGGCACCAGCAACATGCTACTCAGCCCCATTCGGCTATGCAGCTGCACCATTCGGTAATTCACCAGCCATGTCCTACTACGGGGCTGCATTGGCAGCACCAGCTGCAGGCTCGTCTTCGTCATCGCCAGCGACAAGATGTACACCCCCATCCCCAACTCTGGGCCCGGCAGCATCAGCTTCGTTCGTTTGGTTCAGCTATGCGTCAACCATCGGAGCCACACCAGCGTTCATCGGGTTGGCCGAGGAGGCTCTCTGAATGGCGAGAATCGCATGTAGATGCTTCTCGAGCTAGGCGAGCTTCTTTGACAGAATTCTCTCGGTTGCTCGTACACCATCCAGTTTCGTATGTCCAACATCCCGCAGTCGCTGGAGTGTAGCTTCGAAGTTCTTCAGTACTACGTCGATAGACTTAGCAGCAGATGCGGCTAAAGAGGCATCTCCTACATACTGCGCGAGACCAACTATGTCTGGACATCGACCTTGCGCGGTTGCCTCAGCCTTGGGCTAGTTGCCGCAGGCCTCCTAAATCACGAACTATACGGCAGCTGGAGGCGACCGAAGGTTAATTTGAGTGAACGTCCCCGCTTTCCGTCCACGACGCTTAGACGTACCGCACTTCTGCTACGATGGCAGCGACGAGGAAACTTCATCACCACTGCATGGGGCCCCTGCCCCTGACGCTGCCTGTGGTATTCTCGAAACCTCTGCACCAGGTTTCCAGTCCTTCAAGGCTTCGTCACATACCTCCTACAGGCACATGCACGCTTCATTTATATCCTTCATCCTGTCGTTTGCAGAGTCAAGATCCATTGACTAGCCCGTGACTGCAGGCACCCCAAGCATCGCTTCAATTGCAGCCGCAATCCTGACCGTTTCTTGCCTCAGTGATCCCAGCTGCGCTTGCAACGTGAGAACATACCTTCCTACTCTCTTCTCGAATCTGACCGGGTCAGCATCGTTGACTTCGTCCTTAAGTGTGATTCGAAAATCAATCATAGCCTAGATCGAGTTGGCGAGTTCCATCTGACGCAGCCTATGAGCATGGACGAGAAGCTCTCGATGCCACCGCTCAGCTTGCTCGCCATCAGAGTAGCTTCCCGAGACCTGCGCAGCAGAAGCTACCGCGAAACAGAGTAGGTTATGCGAGTAGCTGTGAAAGCTTGCCACGGAAGCGTCCTTAGCCACTTGTTTGAGCTCCTTATAAAAAGAAGCAGCGTCCTCTCCGAGCAAAAGCCCTACATTCTGCAAACATTCCTACAGCCGCTCATCTGGTTCATGGAGAAGGCGAGAGCGACAAATTCTGCATGCGAAATCTACATAGAGCTGAATAGAGTTGTCGAGTTCGCTGGATCCAGGTGCCCTGGTTTCGATGACCTTGAAGAGGGCAACAGCTAGTGCTAGCAGGTGTTGTGCATCCGTTTCTGACCCCACAAGTGGCACCTACGAGACAGCAATGCCACATGCACACACACACGAGACCTGTCCATTCACCCGCGCCTTGCTCGACACAGGGGCTGCTGGATTTCCTGCTGGTGGTTGATCTTGTTCTTTCAGCTGGGCATGGCACTAGGCGGCACTCCTGCTCGCAGTCCTGGGTGACTTGTCCACAGCATCAATTGGAAACTGCCGCTGCTGCACTAGAAGCCTTGCACGATCCTTCTTTGCTTCATCTGCCAACTTGTTCCATTCGGCTCGAACGGATGATGCGGCGGCAACCCTGGCCAGGCCAGCAGAACTACCTCCATCTGTAGAGAAGGATACCGGGAGCTTCTTCCCATTGACCCAAGCCCCGCAGCACACCTCGCACACATGTCTGCTCCTTGGGTCCATGACAGATAGCTACTCTTGCATATTGCGCCACGTAGCTTTCAGTACATCGGCAAATGCCTTCTCTGAGATCACCTGCGAAAGGAAAAGCGACGAATCTTGAGGAGAGTCTTGGTGCGCGCACAAACTGATCACTATACGGGAGCATGACATGTCGCTGTTGCGTACAATCTGTGGAACTCACAGGTATACCAGCTTCACGTGATTCCCCATCGAGCACCTGCAGGAGCTCGTAGTACTCATCCGCTGATGTCTTCGCCGGGCGGGCTCCCCACCTATGTACTCTTCTAGCCGCATCACGAACATACGTTGGCTCAAACATGAACTAGCCCATCTTTTCGACACCCGAAACTGTGTAAAATTGCGGCGCCCACTCTCTGAACTGCTGCCACGCACCGCAATCAGCGCACTCCAAATCAACAGGAACAACCGGTACAACAGACCGAGTACTCGTGCTAATGAATACCATCCCAGCAGCTTTCTTTTTGGGCCACCGCGGAAGCATCAATGCTTGACAGCCCTATCTACTGCATTCCAAGGGACACGTGTATGGCATTGCTGGTTTGTCAGCAGTCACAGTGAAGCCAAGCTCCGTCTACTGCAAATATGCGTTCGCAGGCAGATACTTCATGCCGTCCCGCATTGCAAATACGCAAACGCATCGATTCCCATCGCAAGAAGCATAAGGGAGCCGGCATACCGCACAACGTCCATTAAAGCTATCCAGCACGCGCGCATCCATCTTCTTCAAGTAGACAACGTCTGCGTCGTCGAAGTCAATCCACTCCTCCTCCTCCGCACTTCCACTGAGATTGCACAATTTATCACACTGGGACGAATAGCACGGGGAACAGTAGCTTTCTCCACTTATCTCACTATAGAGGCTGACAGGAGTGTCTTTATTCTTGCACTGGCTACACATCACGTTCGAGGAGAGTCCACGATGCCTCAGCATTACATCCTAGGCACGCTTGGATTGTCGCTATGCGCGCAACCCACCACGAGCTGCATCATCTCTGGCCCGCATGGCTTGTCGAGCAACCGGGTCGATAGGAGCGGGTCTCCCGAATGCTCCTGGTACATTTGAGGAGGATCCTGGTTCTTCATCATCGGACTCCAACGTTGATTCCGAATCGCTATCACTATGCGGATTGCAACCATGCGTCCAGGAGTCCTGCGAATAGAATTGACCTGTTTTGTTAGTTTGATCCTCAACTGCAGTACGAAGAGCTGCAAGATCGCCAGCCCAGACAGGGAACTCCGGCATGAAGCTGCTGTGCAGTGCGGCGGCAGCATAGACCATGCTTGCCTACACTTGCCACCCCGTGGAACCTGTGGCTCTGCCAGCGAAAGCCAGCGTTCGGCGCAGAACAGAGTGCAATTTGGCGTTCCGCCCCGTCGGTGGATGAACCGCACCCGCCTTCGCTAGTTCATTCTTATGCGACACCATATGGTAGAGCATAAGTATTACACCGACGAACAGCGATACATCGCCAGCTGAATCGTCCAGCCAGCCTTGGGAGCTACCCTGGATTATTATACCCACGAGGACTGGAAACGGCAATTCGACTAAACTACTGACTGACTAACCCCCAACCTCTCTCCAATGCGCGCAGATCTTCTCGTTCGTACGATCTAAAGCATCGCTGTTGAGGGCAACGCCGACGTCGCCCGCAACGGTGCACACGCCTGTGCACAGTATCATTGCCCTCAAAGAGACATCCGTCCAGCTCAATTGTGGACACAAAGGTAGCCGACTAATGCAGTGTCTGTTCATGGAATTCCCTTTGAACCACGGCGAGAGCATCGCGCAGGTAGTTGAAAACCTTTCGTTCACCTGAAACGTTGTTCCTGTTGTTTTGCTGCGAAGCCATACGATATGCTCGCCGACTTTTCCAGGAAGCACATCACTTCTAGCTTCATTGATGTTGTTGCAAGCTTTCACGAATCTTGCGGCAGTATGTTGTACTTGGGTACAGGCTTGGATCCGTTTGGCTTCAACAGCCCCTCTATTAGCTACTACATGGCTTTCGAGCTCATGGCCACCGTCAGGGTCAAACGTATTGAAGGCGCTTTGATTAATTCCGTAGACTGATCCCTGCGCTTGTAACAAACGCTCAAACTAATCGGCATGTACTCCGATGTAAGGATTACTGCTGGAACCTAGCAGATCCTACAACTAGCCTTCCCTCTCTGTCATAAGGCGTTTGACACAGTTTAAAACCCGCACATATGTTTAAAAGCACTTATTAAATCCAATGCATGCAGATTTGGACCGGTTAAAGTAAATTCAAGCGACTAGAGCCTTACTCTAAACTAGGCCTGTTCGAACCACAAGCGATCCAACAATTATGTTGTGAGCGATTTGAGAGAGCAGACGATTATTGGGTTTTTATGAGATTAACAAGAGATTCCCCCCGGATAATCCGGAGCGTAAACATAGAGCATGAGAAAATCGCATCCCGAAAAATGTCGAGGTTGATTGGCAGCTGTGAGTCTATTTTGCAAGTAAATTAGCGTTTCTAATTTGTCATACATCCGCACGCGAAGAATCAGCTACGCGATGGCTTTCAATCATGATGTTTTTGACTAGTGCCTGTTGGCTTTTGCGAACAAATCTAATAAGTGCCTGCATGTATCACTCGATTCTTAGATTAATTGGCCGAAACTGCAAGGTGTTATGACAGTAGATCTCAGCCGGCCGCAGGTCATTCATGGTGCGCATACATCAGTTCAGTGGTCAGTCAATAAGCACCATCACTTGCAGGTCAACCAGCTGAATCAGAAGTTAAGTCAGCGAGTGGAAACTGCAACGCTCTACTGCCTCCGAGCCCTACACTTGAAGCAGGCAGTGCTGATGACGCTGGGCGCGGCTCATCTACCGCTGATAGACGCACTGATGCGAAGTTGCACAGCGGAAATCGGCCTGCTGCTGATGGTGGCACCTCTCGATTGACGGGCTCTCCCTCCTCCGGGGCCCTGGCAGCACCATGCACCAGCATGTCTAGTGAAGGCGGTGCATTGGCTGCCGTGCGGTCCTTGGAAGCCGTCGCAGCCGCAGGTGGGATGGAGACACTCAGCGAGCAGGAGAGGACGGAAGCCATGGCGGCGGCTTGTAGCGTGCTGTTATGCGGAATAGGCGAGGACACTGGTCGCGAAGGTCTCGTCAAGACCCCAATGCGGATGGCACGCGCCCTCCTGGAGCTGACGCGGGGCTATAAGGCCGACGCCGGGAGCATCCTGAGCGGGGCTCTGTTCGAGGTAGACGGTGGAGGGGGTGTAGTCGTGGTAAAGGACATCGAGTTCTCGTCCCTGTGTGAACATCACGTCCTGCCTTTCTTTGGTAGCGTGCACATCGGTTATCTGCCTGGGGCACGGGTGGTTGGTCTGAGTAAACTGGCCCGTGTGGTAGCGGTCTTTGCTGCCCGATTGCAGGTGCAGGAGCGACTGACCCGGCAGGTCGCGGAGGCCGTTCTGGAGCATGTAGGGGCGAAAGGAGTGGTGGTGATGGTGGAAGCGGAACATATGTGCATGGGAATGCGCGGTGCCCGTAAGCCTGGGTCTAGCACCGTGACGATGGTTCGACTGGGTGCCTTCCTAGAGGACGAGTCACTCATGGATGAGTTCCGCATGCAGATGGGATTACGCGGCGGGGGAGGAAGGGCAAGCGGTAGAGGTCGATGACACGGGTCGAACTGTGGGGGAAAGGGATGGGAAGCCTGTACGAGGAGGATCCACTGCTGTGGACGACATGTGAATGCATGTCCCGCACATGTGGCGTCAATCTCGGGTGGGACAGAAAATGGCCATCCCCCGGATAAAAAAGGGAGTATTATTTAGGTTAGGGAGACACTGTCTCGGGTCTCATCAATGAGATCAATCCGAACCCTTTCATCATCTTCGAGCCGAATCGATCGATCGATCGGTCTCGGCCAAGAATCGGTTTCCCGCATATAGCAGCCGGAGAATTACGCAAATCATCATAAGGGTGTATGCAGTGATCGTACAAAGCGAGGATCTGTGAGGAGCTAAGGATGCATGCACCGCTTGCGGTGTTGGTTGGCGTAGCGCTGTTGACAGGCGAAATAAGTTCGGCCGAATACAATCAATAGCGCATGCCGCTCAACCTGACAAGTATTGTCGGCAAGATAAGACCTCTTGGGATTTAGTGGATGGCCCCGTTCTTCAGCGGTGGCGGGTATTCGTCGGAAGCTACTGCACTGATGACTGGACTTCGCCGCCATCTGGCGGATCTTACTAAGGACCAATCTCCAACCGACGACGCCAGCGTGCGCAATGCCCCTCGGCTGGACACGCTGAGCATCGTCCAGCATGGAGATTCATTTAGCAATAGCGTGCTGGAGTCGATGCCGCATGCAGACCGGTCCGATCTCATTGCCATGCACCGAGCACATCCCTCTGGCTCTAGCTATTCTCAGATGTCTGTCTGCCACAGCGAACCAGGGGCATGGACTCTAGGTGCTCCTGGCCGAGTAATACCACGCGACAGCAAAGGTCGCCTCATGCCTGCATATTAGGATTTAGGGCCCCGATATTAGACCTCGGTATGTCCCGCTCGAGGTGCGGCATTCATCGTGGGAAGGACCATGTTCGAATCTGACAGATGTCCTAGAGGCTGGGATCGACGTCTGGCCCGCATGGATGTCGTATGGGCACCCACAGTTTTCCCTGCCCGGGTGTTTGGACGAGCGATCGACAGATACATTGCAGCATTGATCCTGCGTGCAACTGTGGGCATGCATTCGGCGGCCAGGGAACAACAACCAGGCACAA
>Ga0136560_1001979_pt1 | contig 10451 bp, 9 predicted proteins | sample AntRauMeHopE1497_FD_104925 | JGI IMG/M metagenome (GOLD analysis project Ga0136560, IMG submission 104925) | Saline lake microbial communities from Rauer Islands, Antarctica - Metagenome Hop E1 #497 | ecosystem: Environmental > Aquatic > Non-marine Saline and Alkaline > Saline | place...
CAGAAGTGAGATAGCAAAGAATGCAGCAATAATTGCCCAGTCAATTCCGGTAACATTCATAGGGGTGGGTTTATTTAATTCGGGCCAATTAACAAAAAAATAGCTGATTGTCCCTTAACTTATTCAATAAATTTTATAAACATCCTTTCTGACTGGTTTCAAAATCAATTTGAAAAATACCGGTTAGAGCGGATAATTTTGTTTTTGGACTGTAAAAATCTGACTAGTTTTGATCATGATTCGAAATGAGATTGTGTCGTTAATTGGGCACTATCAGCTGGAAAATAGTGAAGAACTTAGCTTTCAAAGGTTTGGCTCGGGATTGATTCATCAAACTTTTTTGATTGAGGTAAATCAGAAGAAATACATCCTTCAGGGCTTCAATTCAAATGTATTTAAGTATCCAACCCGAATCAACGATAATCTTACATTTCTCAGCCAGTCAGGTGATCTGCGGCTACTTCCTTTCCAGCTTCCACTACCGATTCTTAATCGAGAAGGTTTAGGAATGGTAGATTTTCAAGGAGGACTGTACCGGTTATTTGACTTTGTAGAAGGGGAGACGCTTCAACAAATCACTGATCCCGATCAAGCGACAGGTGCAGCTGAGGCTTACGCAATTTTTTCCAAATGGGCAGATCGCTTTTCGCTTTCTCAGTTTGTCGAAACGATCCCAAATTTCCATCGATTAGACTTGCGCTTTGATCGACTGGAAGAAGTAGCGAAATCTGCTCAAAACTTAAGCGCAGCCGAAACTCAAATGCTCAGCTTTTATCTAGGGCAAAAGCCACTTGTGGAGGCTTATCTCAACATCATTCAAAGTATCCCACAGCGGCTCACTCACAATGACACCAAAATCAACAATCTGATTTTTTCGTCAGATCGGAGAAAAATAAAAGCGATAATCGATCTGGACACCATTATGCCGGGTTATTTGCTTTATGACTTTGGGGATTTGGTGCGGACAGTGGCAAGTGGGGAAGAGGAAATCAGTCAGAATTGGGGTAATCAAAAGCTGCTGGTGCCCATATTTGAAAAATTACTCGCAGGATATTGGGCAGGAGCCGGCGATTGGATGAGTCAGGCCGAAGCCAAATCTTTGCTGATTGGTGGGGAGGTCATGACTTGCTTGATGGGAATTCGATTTTTTACCGATCACTTGGAAGGCAATGTATATTATCAAGTGGCCTACGAAGAGCAGAATTTTCATCGAGCCAATAATCAAATGATTCTGCTCCAAAGCTTACAAAGTCAGCGACCGGAAATGGAAAATATCTTCTCCGAAATCACGGGGATTCCAACCGAATCTTGACAATTCAAGACATTCCTGTTGGCTATTGTCCGAACTGGGTTTAAATTGTCGGTTCTCAAAATTTAAATTTCCTTGGCAGGCTTTTTCGACACCCAAATTGAATTTCTCAAAGGCGTAGGACCGCAGAAAGCGGCGCTACTCAATAAGGAACTGAATATTTTTACTTATGGAGAACTGCTCCAACACTATCCCTTTCGATACGAAGACCGGACGCAATTTTTCAAAATAGGTGAGCTTTCAGCAGAGCTGGAAAATGTGCAAATAATCGCCAAAATCCGAAAAGTGGACTTGGTATCGATGGGTAACAAAAATCGATTGGTAGCTCATGTGGTCGATGAAACGGGTGAGATGGAGCTGACTTGGTTTAAGGGAATTCAATGGGTGCAGAAAAAATTACCCATCGGTGGGATCTTTATTTTCCTCGGAAAACCTGCTCTCTTTGGTCGAAAATGGAGCATTGCTCATCCGGAGATGGAGCCTTTGACCAGTGGAAATGAGCAACGGAATAATTTTCAGCCGGTCTATTCTACCACCGAAAAGCTCCGAAATAGATTTTTGGATTCCCGTGGGATTTCCAAGATCATGGAGGGATTGGTGCAGGGGAGTTTGCCCCACATCCAAGAGACCATTCCTGATGACATCCGAGTGCAATATCAATTGATCGATCGGCAGGAAGCGATCAGACAAATCCATTTCCCGTCTGAACCCAATCTGCTTCAGCGTGCTAGGAAGCGATTGAAGTTTGAAGAGTTTTTCTACCTACAGCTTCGATTGCTCAAGATGAAAGTCACACGTACGGAAAAGTATCGGGGACAAATCTTGGGTAATACAGAATCACTGACTGAGTTTTACAATCATCATATCCCATTTGAGCTGACGAATGCTCAAAAGCGGGTCATCCGAGAATCTTATCAGGATTTGAAGTCTGGAAAGCAAATGAATCGCTTGATTCAAGGTGATGTGGGAAGTGGCAAGACGATGGTGGCGTTTATCTGCGCATTGATTGCAATCAGTTCGGGAGCTCAGACGTGCTTGATGGCGCCAACGGAGATCTTGGCAAATCAACATCACGATGGACTGAAAGAGTTTGCCGATATGATGGGAATCAAGATCGCTTTATTAACTGGCTCTTCGAAAAAAGCCCAGCGAAGAGTGATTCATGAAGAGTTACTCTCCGGCGAACTAAAAATCCTGATCGGTACGCATGCGCTTCTGGAAGACATTGTCCAGTTTAAAAATTTGGGCTTGGCGATTGTGGATGAGCAGCATCGATTTGGAGTGGCGCAGCGAGCCAAGCTATGGGCGAAGAATGAGGAATTTATCCCGCATGTATTGGTGATGACGGCTACTCCGATTCCAAGGACATTGGCGATGACACTTTATGGTGACCTGGATGTATCTGTCATTGATGAGATGCCTGCCGGGCGTAAACCCATTCAGACCGTGCACCGCTACGACAAGGATCGGCTTAAAGTATTTGGCTTTATCAATGAGGAAGTCAAAAAAGGGAGGCAGGTTTACATTGTCTATCCGTTGATCGAAGAGTCTGCGACTTTGGACTTGAAAAATGTCATGGATGGTTTTGAGAGTATTTCGAGAGCTTTTCCTAACTATCCCATCAGTATCGTGAATGGTAGTATGAAAGCAGATGCCAAAGACTACGAGATGCAGCGATTTGTCAAAGGCGAAACCAAGATCATGGTCGCAACTACGGTGATTGAAGTTGGGGTGAACGTACCAAATGCTTCGGTGATGATCATCGAGAACGCCGAGCGCTTTGGACTGTCGCAGCTGCATCAGCTTCGTGGTCGAGTGGGCCGGGGTGCGGAGCAAAGCTACTGTGTCTTGATGACCAAATATGAATTGTCCAAAGACTCGCGGGTTCGATTGGATACCATGGTGCGCACGAATGATGGCTTTGAGATTGCGGATGTAGATCTGAAGTTGCGAGGTCCTGGTGATCTGATGGGAACACAGCAAAGCGGGATTACCGATTTGTTGATTGCTGACTTGAGCAAAGATGCGGCGATACTGACGCTTGCGAGGGATGCCGCACAGCAGGTATTGGCAAATGATCCGACGTTGAATCTTCCTGAGAATGCCCCGATTCTAAGACAGATCCGTCAGCAAAAGAAGCACGCAGTAAATTGGAGCAGGATATCTTGAAATTTAAAGCAAATCAGTCCGCTCAAGATTTTTAATTCGTTTTAAATCTTCCTCTTTTGAATTGCGCTCTTCCTCAATATCATAATCAACTTGAAGGCCAAGCCAGAATTTTGCCGAAGTGCCAAGATACTTACTTAACCGCAAGGCAGTATCAGCCGTTATTCGTCTATTCTCTTTGGTTATTTCTGAAATTCTGGTTTGGGGAATATATAATTCCTTGGAAAGTCGATAGGCAGTAATTCCAAGAGGCTCCAAAAACTCAGTACTTAAAATTTCTCCCGGATGAATATTTGCTAATTTTTTCACGATTTTAGTGATAGTTTATTATTTCAACTTTCTGGGCTTTACCCTTTTCCCACTGGAAAATTATTCGCCATTGAAGCTTAATTCGAATGCTGTAAAAACCTATTAAGTTTCCTGAAAGCTTTTCCAATCTATTAGATGGTGGAATCCTGAGATCACCTACGTCCTGAGAGTTGCTGAGCATTCTTAATTTTCTCCTTCCGATATTTTGGATATCTAATGGCATTTTTTCAGCTCTAATTGCATTCCAAATTTGCTCGGTTTCTTTTGATCCAAAAGATAGAATCATGAATGTGATTTTGCTAGCGTAAAAAGTTAGTAAAAGTTTTGGTGTTACGCCCTGAAATAAGCGTATTTTAATTTACTTCTACTTAAGCTCGATTTCCTAAAAAATTGATTTTGAAAGATTTAATTTAAATTGCTTTTGAGGCCTTGAATATTATTCACTAAAGATTACCAAATCCGTTAGCAAAAGAAGCTCGCTGTGAATGGGAGTAGGATATCTTGAAGAATTTGAGATTACATGATATGAAAATTGAAAAAATTTATTCATATTATTTTTAGTCAGTTGGTTAGATTCTGCAATTTTTTATTTCTTTTTTGAAAATATTCCTCCAATCCTCCTAAAAATCTGCTTTTCTTTTTCCCAGAAAAAACGGAACTGTCCAAAAATAAATCCATAGATCAAAAGGAAGATTTGATAGAGTGGTAAAACCAATAGGAGATAAAGAAAAGTATTCAGAAAACCGCCTTTTTCTACCCCGAAGAAATCAAGAATAGGATTTTTGATAAATAGGATCGTAAAACCGGTACAGGCAAAAACCACCAAAACCATGATCACCTGAAATAGGCTGTCCAGCTTCCACTTCGTTTGTAATCGCTGAAGAAATCCCGCTTTGGGACTGTCTTTTTCCATCTCACAAAAGTAACACGAATCCCTTTGAATAAAAGAGCCGGACATAATTCCGGTTCCTCAATTATTCAAATTTATTCGAATGTATTAATAACCAAATCTACCCCGAAAGCCCCAATCACTCGGGATGGCTCGCAATCTCTAATGCGCTCATTATCCTAATCTCTAATTCTCCCAGTTAAAAACTCCATCATTCAAACTCTGAAGCGCTTCCTTCTTGTATTTTGAATCGATCAAAACGGAGACATTGTGACGACTTCCTCCGTAAGACACCATCCGAACAGGGTAAGGAAGTAAAGAATCCATCACGGATTTAAGCACTCCTTTTGTCTCAGAGACCATATTCCCAACGATGCAAATAATCGTCTGATTTTGGTCCACTTCCACTATTCCAAACTGATTCAATTCCTCCAGAATCTGGGCTAAATGACTCAAATCATCAATTGTGACAGACACGGCCACCTCGGAAGTGGTGATCATATCGATGGGAGTTTTATACTTTTCAAAGATCTCAAATACCTTTCTCAGGAAACCGTAAGCCAAAAGCATTCGGCTGGATTTGATCTTGATGGCTGTGATTCCGTCTTTGGCAGCGATGGCCTTTACTCCAACTGTTTCGACCTTTTCTTTGATTAGCGTCCCTAGAGCTTCAGGTTGCATGGTGTTGAGCAATTTTACCGGGACATTAAATTGCTGAGCAGGCCAAATAGAAGCCGGGTGAAGAATTTTTGCTCCGAAATAAGCCAACTCGGCTGCTTCATCAAAAGACATCTCCGCAATCGGGCGTGTGCGATCCACTACCCGTGGATCATTATTGTGCATGCCATCAATATCCGTCCAGATCTCACAGGCAGAAGCCTGGATCGCTGCAGCAATCAGGGAAGCCGTATAATCTGAACCTCCACGCTTAAGATTATCAACTTCTTTTCGGTGATTTTTGCAAATATAGCCTTGGGTGACAAAGATTTTTCCGTTTGGATGCTTTGCCAAAATAGCCTTGAGTCTCTCAGAGATTTTGCCAAGCTCGGGCTCAGAATTCTCATCAATACTCATAAAATCCAGCGCAACTAAAAATATGGAAGGGATATTTAATTCCTCCAAAAGCGTCTGAAATAACTTTGTGGAAAGGAGTTCGCCTTGCGCTAGAATATCTCTGTTGATTGCCTCGTTGAAAGAGATTTTCAGCAGAATATTGAGAAATTCGAAATGCTCCTGAATAACTGTTTCTGCCTTTTCTCTTGCGGAATCCGATTTTAGAAGTTCTAAATAGAAGCTCAAGTAATGAGCATTCAATTCATCAATTCTTGATTTTGCTAAGACTCGATCTGCATCGGCTAATGCCTCACCAATCCCTACTAGCGCGTTGGTGGTGCCAGAAAGGGCGGAAAGTATGACGATTTTTGGTTCGTCCCCTCTTGTGATCAAGTCTTTCACCTGATGCATACGTTCAGGGCGACCTACGGAGGTTCCTCCGAATTTCATAATTTTCATAGAATAGGTTTTTGAGCGTGGTTTTTTTTATTCAGTGGAACAGCCAAGAACACGAAGTACTCTCACAGGGTAGAAAGAATAATGAGTTTTTTGGGATATATAAATTGTCATTTATAATGATCAAGTTTCAGTTTCATCCAACTCTCATTAGTTGACTTTCTTTTTTCATGTCCATGTGTGAAGATCCGATCGCCACATTTAATTAGAATCCCAGCATCTTGATTGCTGTGATGGCTGCTTCATCGCCTTTATTGCCATGTTTTCCGCCTGCACGATCCAATGCTTGCTGTTGGGTATTTGGAGTCAATACTCCAAAAATCACCGGCTTGTTATATTTTAGGCTGACATTGGTAATGCCATGCGCCACGGCATCACATATAAAATCAAAATGCTTGGTTTCACCCTGAATCACACAGCCGAGGCAGATCACTGCATCAATACCTTCTTCCTGTGCAAGCCATTGAGCGGCTAATGATAGTTCAAACGAACCCGGAACGTTCTTTCGGGTGATATTTTCCTTCTTAGCTCCATGCTCAATTAGGGTTTGGTACGCACCGGAAAAGAGTGCCTCGGTGACGCCTTCGTTCCATTCGGAGACGATGATTCCAAAGATTTTACCGCTGATGTCTTGTATGTTTTTAGATGAATGGGCGCTGAGACTTTTATGGGATGAGGACATGTGGAGAGTTGTGTTAAATAATAGGAGGTTAGAATCAAGAGGATAGTATCAAGTAATTAGATGTTAGTATTAAGACTTTAGAGCCAAAAGTTAGTATCAAGTAATTAGATGTTAGTATCAAGAATTAAGAGTCAAGAGACAAGGAGTTTAGAATCAAGATGTTGATATCAAATATCGGAACTTTAGAATCGGGAGGTTAAATTCAAGTATCAAGAACTGAGAGTTTAGAATTAGAATTGATAAATCTGATCGTTTATGGAAAGATAAATGGTATCTGGATTGTTTTTGGGAATAAATGGGAATAAAAAAAGAGTAAGACCTCAAGGCCTTACTCTTCTAGAATGCGTTGCAATCAAAGCATTACTTAGCGGCAAGGCCTTCTAAGCGGGCTTTATGTTTTCTTGCTGAAGAAAACTCAAACGACTCATAATACTTGTCCTCAATAGTACCATAAGTAGCAATAGCCTCATCAATTTTACCTGATTCTTCGTAAGCAATTGCTAGTTTATTCAAATACTTTGGAGTGAAATACTTATTTTCATTAGTTTCTGCTGCCTTTTTATAGTTGGTGATTGCAGCATCTACATTGCCCAACTCCATATTGGCATCTCCGACAAGCGAATATGCTTTTGCCTGTACCAAATAGTCATCAGCTGAGAATTGCTCTAGGTGGTTCAATGCCTCCTGGTAGTTTCGCTCCGAAAGGTTGATCGATCCGATATAGAAATGAGCCAAGTTTGCAGCATCAGTTCTGGGATATTCTTCTACGATGGACAGAAATCCCGGATTGATGCCATCACCGTTCAAAGCCAACTGAATGCTGTCTTGCTCGAAGAAGTAAACCGCCTGAAACATTTCCTTTTGGGCGGTTTCATTTTGGTTTGCAGTATTAATCTGGAAGAATAATATTCCGCCAATCAAAACTATGGCAGCGACTAATACGCCTGCCAAAATTTTGCTGTTATTTTTCAAAAAGTCCTCACCCTTTTCTAATCTTGAAGCGATTACTTCCGGATTTTCCAGTAGCTCAGTTTGATCGTTTGCTTTTTTTGATTGTTTTGTTGCCATGTTACTCGATTTTCAGGCGCAAATATACGGTTTTTATAATTTAACCAAAGGGAAATACAAAAGCCATGAATTTGATTCTCTATTCATGGCTTAAGGTCTTGATTATAAATTGTTTACTCCATCACAAAAGGATAGTCCTCTTGCATGTATACATCTTTAAAGGCATCCATTCCATCAGGCCAAGGAGATTCATCAGCAAATTTGACTGCATCAGTTACCTGCTTTTTCACTTTTGCGATAATCGCTTCGATCTCATCCTCCGTCAAAATTTTATTGTCACGGATCGTGCCTAGCACCTGCTCCACCGGATCTCGCTGCTTGTACTCTTCCACCTCTTCTTTGGTGCGGTATTTTTGGGGATCAGACATCGAGTGGCCTTTGTAGCGATACGTTCGCATCTCCAGCAAAGTAGGTCCATCTCCTTTTCGAGCTCGATCTGCCGCTTCAGCCACTGCTTCGTGTACTGCCTCGACGTTCATTCCGTCTACTGTGAAAGAAGGCATATCGTAAGATTCCCCAAGGGTAGAAAGATCATCGACGTTCGAGGAACGTTTCACAGCTGTACCCATTGCGTAGCCATTGTTTTCAATTACAAAGATGACCGGTGTTTTGTACAGCATGGCCAAGTTTAGCGATTCGTGAAAAGCTCCCTGACGTACTGCTCCATCACCCATATAGCAAATTGCAACATTCTTCGATCCTTTGTATTTTTCAGCAAAGCCAATTCCAAGTCCCATGGGTATCTGCGCGCCTACAATTCCGTGGCCACCGAAGAAATTTTTCTCTTTGTCAAATATGTGCATCGAACCACCTTTTCCTTTGGTAGTTCCGGTAGCTTTTCCAAAAAGCTCTGCCATGACGGCTCCGGGATCAGTCCCTAATCCCAATGGGTGGGCATGGCATCTGTAAGCGGTAATCCACTTGTCGTCTTTCTCCAAAGCGGAGATCGCACCTGAGGCACAAGCTTCCTGGCCAATGTACAGGTGACAAAAACCTTTGATTTTTTGCTGTCCGTAAAGCTGACCCGCCTTCTCCTCGAATCTCCTCATTAGGAGCATGCTCTCGTACCAGTAAGAATAAGTTTCTTTCGAATAGTTTACCTTAGACTTGGTTGCTGCAGTTTTCTTTGCCATATCTTAAAATCAAAATGTGCTACTTTTAGACTTCAAATATAATCAACCATCCCTAAAAATCAGGCTACCGCCAAAATAATTACCCTGTCGCATGTATCTGAAGTCGCTTGATCTTATCCAATTCAAAAATCACGAAAAGCTTCATTTCGATTTCAGTAGCCAATTGAATTGCTTTGTTGGGCTAAATGGAAGCGGCAAAACGAATATTCTTGACGCTATCCACTACCTCTCGCTCACCAAAAGTGCAGTACAATCAAGCGATAGTCTCAATGTGCAGCACGAGCAGGAATTCTTTGCCATTAAAGGCGAATTTGAACTCAGCGAAAAAAAAGTGGAGGTTCGCTGTACGTTCGAACTGGGGAAGAAAAAGCTCATCTATCAAAACGGAAAAGCACTCGACAAAACGGCAGAACATGTGGGATTGATTCCCTTGGTATTGATTGCGCCAGATGACACGGAGCTGATCAAAGGTGGGAGTGATGGTCGGCGAAAATTTTTCGATGGGTTGATTTCTCAGTTGGATCGTGGCTACTTGGACAAGTTGATTCGGTATCACCATTTTATGAAGCAGCGAAATGCATTGCTTAAGCAATTTGCAGAAACGGGACGGCGAGATCTCACTTTATTAGAAGGCTACGATCGAGAGCTGATTGGCTTGAGCAAGTTTCTGGCTTTGCGAAGATCGGAATTGCTCCAAGAGTTAGCTCCGCTCCTTCAGCGGGACTATGCCGAAATCTCCCAGGGACAGGAAAAAGTCACGATCACCTATGAGACGGAAGGGCTTCGGGAAGATTTTGAGTCGTACTTCTTTAGCCTCCGGAAAAAAGATCTGATTACCAAAAATAGCAATGCCGGAATCCATAAGGATGATTTCAATTTTCAGATAGGCGGGCACCCGATTCGGAAAATCGGCAGTCAGGGCCAGCAGAAGTCATTTATCATTGCGCTGAAATTGGGGCAGTTTCAGATTTTCGAGCATGCCAGAGGCGAGAAGCCGCTTTTATTGTTGGACGATATTTTTGATAAGCTCGATGATCTTCGGATTGCACAGCTGATGCAATTAATCTCCAAGCAAACTTTTGGACAGATATTCCTGACCGATGCCCGTCCCGAACGATCCAAGAAGATTCTGGGGGATTTAGATGCGGAGGTGAAGTTTTTTGAGCTGGGGGAAATGTTAAAAAAGTAATATGTATATCCGCAATGATGCCAGTAGCCTAATTTTCTTCGTTTTTTGGGACCGAAGACCGAAGTCCGAAGACCGAAACGCCCAATTATCAATTGTGCACCAATTATATTCTTGCCTCTTCTGCTTACTGGCTAAGTAGAGGTTAATCAAAAAATGTAACTAAAAGAGGCCGAAGGCTCTTAATTACTTTTTAAGCC
>Ga0136560_1001980_pt1 | contig 10451 bp, 4 predicted proteins | sample AntRauMeHopE1497_FD_104925 | JGI IMG/M metagenome (GOLD analysis project Ga0136560, IMG submission 104925) | Saline lake microbial communities from Rauer Islands, Antarctica - Metagenome Hop E1 #497 | ecosystem: Environmental > Aquatic > Non-marine Saline and Alkaline > Saline | place...
GGACGACTTCACCGCGTGCGGCCGCTTCTGGACCCACTTCTACGCCCTCATCTGCAAGCGCGTCTCCTACCAGGCCCGCGACTGGCGCTTCTTCTGCTGCTCCATCCTCCTCCCTGGCATCATCGTCATCTTCGGCCTCGCCCTCCTCATCAGCGCGCAGATCACCAGCTTCCCCGAGCTCAAGCTCTCCACCACGCAGGTGAACATCAAGCGCGTCGACGGCGTCGACACCAACCTCCCCTTCCGCGTCCCCACCTTTGCCCTCGACGCCTCCGTCTTCCCCGAGGCCGACAACTCCTACCCCGGCACCGTGGTCAAGGACGGAGTCATGCCCAACACCACCGCGGAGGTCGTCCCCTTTGACGCCACCATCGCCAACACGTACGGCTTCATCAACGCGTCGACCGTCCCCTCCACCCCCGCCGGCAACGTCGCCTACCAGCTCTCCCGCATGTCCACCTGGCTCCTCCTGAACCGCGCCTCCAACGAGGCCTCCCGCTACGGCGCCGTCGTCTTCGGCCGCGAGGCCATCCGCCCCGCCGGCCTGACCCTCGCGCAGGTCCCACAGCTCACCGTCTTCGTCAACACCTCGGCCCGCCACGGCGTCGGCATCATGGGCAACCTCGTCGCCAACGCCATCGCCAAGGCCGACGCCTCCACCGCCGTGACCAGCATCACCGTCCGCGTCGACCCCCTCCCCTGGACCGCCCGGCAGAGCCTCGTCTTCGGCCAGTTCGGCTCCCTCACCGCCGCCCTCGTCATCATCATCGCCTTTGCCTTTGTCTCCCTCGGCCCCGTCTCCTTCGTCGTGCGCGAGCGCGAGACCTCGGCCAAGCACCAGCAGCAGCTCGCCGGCGTGTCCATCCTATCCTACTGGCTCTCCTCCTACGTCTGGGACTTCGTCTGTTACCTCATCCCCATGACCATCGCCATCCTCACCGTGGTCGGCTACAACCTCACCGACTTCATCAGCGAGGAGGGAGGCTCCCTCGGGGCCTTCCTCGCCATCATGTTCCTCTACGGCCTCTGCGGCACCGCCTTTGCCTACCTGGTCGGCCACGCCTTCACCTCCAACACCGCCGCCCAGGTCGCCGTCCAGCTCATCGGCGTCATCTCCCTCCTCATGGTCATCGTCTCCTTTGTCCTCCAGATCATCCCCGACACCTGCCTCGCCGAGCGCACCCTCCGCTACGTCTTCCTCCTCTTCCCCGGCTACGCCCTCGGCAACGGCCTCCTCCAGATCTCCTTCCGGAACACCCTCCCCCTCCTCATCGCCCAGTGCGACAACTTCAACAACATCGACGTCGACAGGCCCACGAGCTACGAGGCGTCGGACCTCACCGCCGCCGGCATCAACATCCTTTACCTCGTCATCACCGCCGGCGTCTACCTGGCCCTCGCCATCCTCGTCGACGTCGTCCGCAACAACCCCTCTGCCATGTCCTGCTTCTGCCCCCGCTCCTCCGCCACCGAGGAGCCCCCCATGGATGACGACGACGACGTCGCCCGCGAGCGCTCCCGCGTCCAGACCGGCTCCGAGAAGGACCTCGAACACGACGTCGTCGTCCTCGACCGCCTCACCAAGACCTACGCCGGCGGCAAGAAGGCCGTCCGCGGCCTCAGCTTCGGGGTCAAGGTCGGGCAGGTCTTCGGCTTCCTCGGCATCAACGGCGCCGGGAAGACCACCACTCTCAAGATGCTCAGCGGCGACGAGCTCCCCTCGGGCGGCGGCGGCGCCAAGATCGCCGGCTTTGACATCCTCACCCAGCAGGACCGCGTGCGCCGCCTCCTCGGCTACTGCCCCCAGTTCGACGCCCTTCTCGACCTCTGCACCGTCCGGGAGCACCTCTTCCTCTTCGCGCGCATCAAGGGCGTCCCCGAGAGCGAGATCGCGGCCCTCGTGGAGACCAAGATGGAAGAGATGGGCCTCACCATGTACGCCGACCGCATCTCCGCCGCCCTCTCGGGCGGGAATCGCCGCAAGCTCTCCATGGCCATCGCCCTGGTCTCCGAGCCCCCCGTGGTCTTCGCCGACGAGCCGTCGACGGGCATGGACCCCAAGGCCCGCCGCGACATGTGGAAGATCATCCTTCGCATCGCCCGCTCCAAGGCCACCTCGGTCATCCTCACCTCCCACTCCATGGAGGAGGTCGAGGCCCTCTGCAGCCGCGTCGCCATCATGGTGGGCGGGCAGCTCCGCTGCCTCGGCTCCATCCAGCACCTCAAGAACAAGTTCGGCCGCGGGTGGATGATCGAGGTCCGCCAGCGGGGCATCACCGCGGACCAGGTCGAGGCCGTCTGCGCCGCCGCCCGCAAGGCCGGCGCCGTCACCCGCGTCGGGGGCGACGCCGCCGACGCCACCGAGTGCGTCGTCCGCGACAGCCTCGGAAGCCTCTTCGCCGAGCTCGGGCACCGCGAGTGGGAGGGGGAGATCCACCCCAAGCGCTCCGGGTGGATGGTCAACGCCGCCATCGCCGCCCGCCCCGGCAACGACGTCCCCCTCGACGTCCTCGCCCCCTGGGTGGCGGAGCAGCAGCTCGCCGACTCCCTCGTCAAGTTCGTCACCGTCGACACCTTCAAGCCCGGGGATGGCGAGTTCCCCCGCCTCATCGAGCGCCACGGCACCAAGTTCCGCTTCCGCATCCCGACCCAGGAAATGTCCCTCGGTGACATGTTCCGCGGCATGGAGGCGGGCCGCAAGCCCCAGCACATCGCCGACTACAGCATCGGCCAGACCTCGCTGGAGCAGGTTTTCAACCAGTTCGCGGCCAAGCAGGACCAGGAGAAGGGAGCCATGCAGGGCATGATCGCCGACGAGGGCGGCAGGCCGCCAGCCGCCAGGGCCGGAGGCGCCGCCGCCGCCGCGACCCACCCCCGCAACATCGAGAGCCCGCTCGCGGCCGCCTCGGCGCCCCGGGCAACCTGAGCGCGAAGCGCGACGACCGGCCCGGGCCCGGCCCCGTCGCCGACCCGCGGACTGCATGGATAGTGGGTGATCGCCGAAGCATGGTGCTCCTGCAACAGCCTTTCGTGTTTCCCGCAGCCTTTCGATCGAAGCAGGCACCACACTCCTCTGCTGTGAACGGTTCGCGCCCCACCGAACCACACGAAAACCAGCCATGGCAGCGGCCGGCATCCCAAAGCAGTGGATCTGCTACGTTTGCACGGTGCAGAATGACCCAGATTTCCTGGCATGCTCCGTTTGCGGCACGGAGCGCCGATGCCGGCCGGTGAGCTCAGTTTCCTGAGCGGCTCAGGCGCTTGCGCTCGTCCGCCGCCGCCGCCGAGGCTGCCTTCCCGGCTCCAGCACACCACCCACGCAGGAGGCCCCAAGCCCTGCACCGTTCCGAGCGGGTGCCGCTGCGGCATCGGCCTCTGTGGCAAGCCCAGCGGCGCCGAAATCCCCATTCGAGCTATTTTTGGATCACCCGATCAAGCCGCGCTTTGCCGTCGAGGCCATGGACCGAGACGAGCTCATCGAGGAAGTCATGGTGCTGCAGCGCATCGTGCAAGTTGCCAGGGATGGTCAGGCTTCCGATGGCGTCGTGGCTCGCGGACCTCCGACGGCTGCCGAGGTTGTGTCGGAAAACGCGAGCGCTTCGGCCAGCTACGACGCAATTGTCGCTGCATTGTGCGAACAGAAGCAGCAGGGCTTTAGGTTGTCGCAAGAGGAGGAGAACTTCCTCGTCTTGGCGTCGCTGGGACGCACCGCCAGCGCGATCAGCGACGAGGACTGCCCGATCTGCTTTGCAACGCTAGACCCCTCCGACACTGTTGTCATGGAGCCTTGCGGCCACTTGACGTGCAGCGGGTGCATGCGGGAGCACATCCAGGCCAAGGTGTCGGAGGCCAAGATGTCCGAGCTGTGCTGCACGGCCGAGGAGTGCGAGGAGCCGCTCTCGCCCGCGCTCATCGAGCGAACCCTTCACGGCCCCAAGTACGCGAAAGACCTGGGCAAGTACCACCGCTTCAGCACCGACGCCTTCCTGGACGGCACCGGCATGAGGATGATCTGCCCGGAGCGGGAGTGCCAGGCGTCGTTCCTCGTCGAGCACACATCGCCGCGCGTCGTCTGTCCTCACTGCAGGCACGCCTTCTGTGCACACTGCCCCAGCAAGCCCGACTGGCACCCGGACTCGTCGTGCGAGAAGTACCAAAAGTGGGCCCGTGAAAACAGAAAGGGCGATGCAGCGTTCGAGGCGCTGCTGCGCAGCAAGAAGAGCCGGATCAAGAAGTGCCCCAAGTGCAAGGGCAACGTCTACAAGCCGCCCAGGTCCGACGGCGGCGCCTGCAACCACATGACGTGCTCCTGCACGCACCAGTGGTGCTGGCTTTGCTCTTGCACCTACAGGGCAGGCCACTATAATGAAGATGGACCTTGCCACGGCAAGCAATTTTACGACCAGCCCGGCACCTTCTGAGCGCTGGCTGTGCGTTGTAGTGTTGCGATGGTGTGAGAGGCATGCTTGACAAAAGTCACTGTCCGCGACCGTCAGCCGTGCTCGCTGCCTGGCACAACAGCTGGGGGCACAGAGCTGTTGAGCTTGTCCTCATGATACCGGGAGCTGTGCCAGCTCGGCCCTGACGATGCGCGGGCTGGGCGCGGGGGTGCCCGGGTGGCAGAGCCTGTTTCGCGTGGCATGCTTGCCAAGGTGTCACCTGAAGCCCGCGGCCCCAAACTGCAGCGACGACCATGGCATCACCACGAGCAGCATCGCCTAGCCCCACCATGCTTCTGCCGCGCGGTCCTGGCGACGGGCCGCGCGACAAGCGTCCGTGGGTGGCGCCCGGCAGCAGGTCAAAGATCACGGCCATCAGCTTGCAGCGGCATCTGGAACTGACGGGCGCCCGCCCGGCGCAGGAACAGCACCCCATTGCTGTTGCTCAGGCCACGGCAAAGCTGCCTGGCTGGGCAATGGCCCGCTCGCCGGTCGTCAAGTCGCCTGCCAGATCGCGCACACCGACTCCCCGGGCCAGCCAAGGTGACAGTACGCCGCTCCTACCTCGAAGCAGCTGGCAGCCTCAATCGGCAGAAAGCACTGGACGGATGGCCAATGTGGACGGAGTCGAGGTGCGCCACGACCCCTGGCTGGGCGTGGACAGGTATTTCGCGGGAGGCAGCGAGTTCCCGACCGTCGGCGAGGCAAAGGCCTCTTTGCGGCAGCTGTTAATCGCCAAGAGTGAGGCCAGAATCCTGTCCAGCGGGGAGTTCACCGGGCCTGCGATCGGTGAATCGCGGCCGGCTCCGCTACAGGTGGCCGAGACGATGAGCTCCAGCCCGTCTTCGAGGCAGGCCGCATCAGCGGGAGTGCACACCAGCAGCGATATCGAGCTCGGGGCGCCTCCGCCCTCTCACGTTCCGCTATTTGAGCTGCACGGGAGCGGGCACGAGGAAGCCGGGGTCCCTGCTCCGGTCCGGGACGCGGCACGCAGACGCTCCGCGGTGATTGGCTTGAGGGAGGTCACGGGCCAAGGCGAGGCGGATGGCACTGTGAGGGCAGCCCAAACGCTTGCGACCGCCGACGATACCGTCAGGGGAGGGATCCGGGCCGCCCGGGCAGCACTGGACAAGCTTGACCAGTGCCTAGTGGAAGCCAGGGTGCCCGGCGTCGGGACGGAGAAGGTCAGAAAACACAAGCATCAGCGGGCTGGTCGCAGCCGTCGGCCCCTCTCCACCAGCCTGTCCCCAGGAAACGCTCAAGCCTCGCAGCCAAGCCCCGCCGCTGGCGGCGAGCCCTTCTTCGGCGACCCCGCGCCGGTCCAGCCCGCCACCACCGCGGACGGCATCGCGCTGGAGCGCATGCGGCACCCGCACGGGCTCGAGTACTCGTCCCTCAGCAACACGGTCATGGCCGGCGAGCAGGCACTGCTCCGCCGCGAGGCCGAGGCCGCCGCTCTTCGCCGCGAGATCGCGCAGCTGCAAAAGCTCGCGGACCGCGCTGCACCGAGGGTGCCCCGGGCGGGCGCGGAGTTGACGCAGCGCAGCACGAGCGTCTCTCCCGCGAAGCGCGCCGCCGCGGCGTGGGGCGCGATGTTCGGTCCGGAGGCGGGCGCCAGCACGGCGCCTCCCGCAGGCACCGAGCACGGGGTCTCCAAGGCGCGGCACAGCCGAGGCGCTCGCTCGCCGGACGAAGCCCCTCTCTGGGGCGCCGCCACCGGATCCACGGGGGGTCGCACGACGACGGCGCCACACCGGCAGCCGTCGAGCGGGTCGAGCGGCCAGCCGGCTCGCAGCACCCGGCGCTCCAGCGACGACCCTGCCTCCCCGTCCATAGCCGTGGTCCGTGACCGGTCCCGCAAGGCAAGGGCCGGATACGCCGTCACGCTCTCGCGGGGCAGCGACGACGACCGGAACTCCGCCGCGCCCCGCTGGGACAAGTTCTTCGGGCCCGGCGAAACCGCGGCGGACATCCGCAGGCGGTATGACTCCCAGGACCAGGAGGGCGCTGCCCAGGGCCCCAAGAGCCCCGGTGTGGCTGAGAGCGGCCGTTTCGTGGACAGCATCGGGGCCGCCATGGGCCTCGACGCGTCCGCCGTTTCACCGCGCCCCGGAGCACCGACCCGTAGCCCCCGGGCCTCGCACGCTGCGGCAGCCCGCGCCGCCGCTCGTCGCTCCGGAGAGCGGCGCTCGCCTCTGGCGTCGCCTCGCTCGGGAGCCCGACCCGGCCGGTCACCTCTCGGGTCCGCCTCGCGGCGAGGTAGCTCGGCCGTCGCATAGGTGCGAGTGAACCGTTTGCGGACTCCGTCTCAACGAAACATGCACGGCGAGCGATCACGGCTCCACAGCTGTGATTCTGGCCTCGGCCGATCACTCTCCGCCGCCCACTGCCCTAGCCGCGGACACGGCATGGCATCTTTCTTCTCCGGCATGGGCGCCGCCCTTAGGCGCGCCGTGGGCAATGAGAAGCCGGCCGATGTTTCGATCGAAACGTCCGCTGGCGCCGTGACCTTTACGGCCGATGAGACCAAGCTGTACTCGCTCATGTTCACTGCCATCGACTCTGACGATGACAGCCAGATCGGTGGAGGCGAAGGTGCGGTGTTCCTGCGCCGCTCCGGGCTCAGTGACGAGGTTCTGCGCAAGGTGAGGTTCCCGGCAAGCGCGCAGACCGCCCGGGCGGCCCGTCCCGTGGCCGATCCACGCCAGTCCCGCGTGCGTGTGGCTTGTGTGCACCAACGGGTCGGTTTCGCGTCGCGCCCTTGGGCTGAGGCCCGCGGTATCGTCGTGCGGATGCTTCCAAGGCCAAGCAGCTTTGACCCATCTCGCCCGTCCCGAGAACTCGCAGGCGTGGCGGCTTGCCTGCGGCGGGGAGAGCTCCAAGCCGGATCTCGACAAGGACGCCTTCTTCGTCGTCTGCAAGCTCGTGGCGCTGGCGCAGGTGAGGAGGATGCAGCCGCGAGCGCGTGGCGCCAGGTTGCACTGGAATCGCGCGCGAGATCAGGCCGCCCCTCGCGGCGCCGCCACCGCTCCCGCTCCGATCCCGCTCCGCTCCCGTGCTGCTACTTCTCAGGGTGGCGGTGAATGTACCGTGGAGAAGCTCGTCGAGAAGCAGGCGGCCCTGATGCTGGCGGACTTCCGGTGGGGCGGCGAGGCGGACATCTCGCCGACGGTCGCGGACCCCGTGCCGCCCGCGGCAATCGAGATCCGGGTGACCAACCCGCAGACCAAGGGCAACGCGATCCGCTCGTACACCGCGTACACCGTGTCGCTGTCCACGTCGCTGCCCCAGTACCCGAGGAAGACGGTCGAGCTCGCGCGCCGCTACTCCGAGTTCGAGTGGCTCCACCACCGCATCTGCCGGACCTACCCGGCGGCGATCATCCCCCTCTTCCCCGGCAAGAAGGCCGTGGGGTCCATGGACGCGGCGTTCATCCACGAGCGCATGCGTCAGCTCGAGGCGTACCTCGACGCTTGCGCGCACCACCCGCGCATCAGCGCCTCGTACGACCTCGTGGTCTTCCTCACCGGCTCGGACGCCGCCCTCAAGGCCGCCCGCGACTACGCGGCGGCGGCCGAGGCCCACGCCGACGAGGCCGATTCCTTCTACAACCAGATCGTCTCCACCGCCGCCGGCGGCACTCCCTACGTCATCAAGGCCGACGAGGACTTCGTGCAGCTGTCCACCTTCCACGCCGCGGCCCTGGAGCGCCTCCGCGCCGTCTCTGCTGTCTCCACGAGGCTCAACCAGGGCGCCCACGCGGCCGAGAGACACTTGCTCGAGCTGGGACACGCCATCGCCTCCCTGGCGGAGCAGGAGGAGCAGGGCGTCAAGGCCGGCCTCAGCGTCGTCGCGTCCCGCAAGGTCGACGACGCGCAGCACGAGGCGGTGAAACGTTTGGCCGGCGGGTCCGCCACGGGCGACGCCGCCGCCGCGGCCGCCGCCGCCGCCGCCGCGCCGAGCGACCCCGAGGCCTCGGACGCCTTCGCCGCCCACGAGCGCGCCTCCACGGCGGCCTCTGGGGGCGGCGGCATCGCCTCAATGTTCGAGACGGACTTCGACGACCCCCTGGCGGGCATGGGCGACCCCCTCGCCACCGGCTTCGCGGCGCCCAAGGGGGCGTCGGGCGCCGACGTCGACGGGCCCGCGGCAGAGCTCGCGGCGATGTACCGGCTCTCAGGGGAGACGACGATCCGTCTCTCGCAGATGGGCCGGGACCACCTCGACCGCGGCGAAGTGGCTCTGCACAGGCCGATCGCGGACGAGCAGCGGCGGGAGGCGGAGCTGGACCAGGCCGCCCGGCGCCGGGACGCCGTCGTGGACGCGCTGCAGCGGGCGCACGCCCTGGCCAACCGTAGGAAGGACGCCTACTCCAAGCTGGCGGCGGCGGGGGGCGACCCGGCCAGGATCTCCAAGGCTGAGTGGGACGTCTCCCGGTCGTCCCGGGCGCGGGAGGCTCGCGAGAAGGAGCTGGATGACATCACGGAGTCGCTCAAGCAGGAGATGGTGGCGGTCATGAAGGGGCGCCGGTCAACGCTCGCCCGCTGCGCCGCGGAGTACTGCTCTACCCTGTCGGCGACGGGCGGCGCGCGCAAGGAGGCGTGGATGAAGACCGCGCGCGAGCTGGCCGGCGGGGACGACGAGGCCCTGGCCGCGGCGCGGCGCCGCGTCGTCGCCTATGCTAAGCGCGAGCGGCACGCTGGTGTCGCGGGCGTCGCCGACACGCGCGCGGCCCGCCGCGGGGCCACCGAGGGGGCGAGGGAGGCCGCGACCGCGGGCCTCGCGGGTGCCCGCGCCGCGGCGTCGGGGGGAGGCGCCGCGCCCACACCGTCGCCCGCGCCAACGGACGCCTACGAGGCAACGGATGTCGGCGCCGCGTCGCCGCCCGCCCCTGCGCCGGCAGTCGATGAGGAGGGCGAGTTTGCGTGATATGGAAAGGCGGATGAGCGTGTGATTGAGCCCCGTGCCACGCAGGCGGCGGGAGCCAAGAACAACGGAATCGTCGACCCGGCTCTGGCGCCCATGGCTCACGGCAGCACACATCGGCCCATTCCTTGGAACAAATCATCATCTGGGGCGCACAAAACCGTCACAGCGGAGCCTATGGGGCAGTGCGGGGCCACGGGGCACCGAGTCCACCCAGCGCCCGCAGCGATCCTGGAGGCGGCGCCGGGGATTGAGCGCGTCTTCGTGCTGTGGGACGAGGAGAATGTCAGCGCCCGGAGTGGACTGGACGTGCGGGTGGTCGTGGAAGAGCTGGAGCAGGCCGCCAGGGCACTGACCGCCGGGCCGGGAGTGAGCTTCCGGCTGCGAGTGTTCGCGGACGTGGGCCGCCTCTCGAGGCAGTTCCGCACGACGGTCACCCGCATGGGCGTGAGCATCATCGACAACGGCGTGCGCAAGGCGGAGCAGGCGGACAAGCACATGGAGCGCAACATGGTCGAAATTGCGGACGACTTTGGCACCGGGAGCGCCGCCCCACGCACGGCCCTCGTCCTCGTCACCACCGACATGGACTTTGGACCCGTCCTTAAGCGGGTCAGGGAGTCGGGAGTGCGGGTCGGGCTGATCGTCCCGGACGTGAGCCCCGCGGTCGACCCGCAGGCTCCGTACTGCGCCGTCGGTCCTATCCAGGGGCCGGGCAGCGAGGCCGTGCATGCCTTCGCGCGCCGGCGGCCCGGGTCCTCGGGCTCCGGCCCTGGCACGGCCGCCGTGTCGGCTTCCATCTGGTCGCTTGCGAGGCACGTCGATGCCGTCGCCATGTCCGCCGCCGTGGCCAGCGGGACCATGGCACCGCGCAGGTTGTTCCCGGCGGCCGGCGCGCCCGCGGCGCCCCCAACCCCGGACCGGGCAGCGGCGGCCGCCGCCACCCCGCCCCGCGCGACACCACCGAGCGCGCCTGCCGCCGCGACGACGGGGCTCGTGGCGGCAGCCACGCCGGGCAGGGGCACGAGGGGGCGTGCTGCCGCCCCGGCCGCCGCGCAGGCCTCTCCGGCCGCCCCGGAAGCCACC
>Ga0136560_1001981_pt1 | contig 10449 bp, 15 predicted proteins | sample AntRauMeHopE1497_FD_104925 | JGI IMG/M metagenome (GOLD analysis project Ga0136560, IMG submission 104925) | Saline lake microbial communities from Rauer Islands, Antarctica - Metagenome Hop E1 #497 | ecosystem: Environmental > Aquatic > Non-marine Saline and Alkaline > Saline | place...
ATCGTCGCCAAGTCCGCCAATTGCGTTGTCCTCCTACTCGCCGCCATCACTTCCTTCATCACCAAAGAGTGCGCCACCACCACCACCACCGCCCGTGGATGAGGACGTAGATGTAGATGTGCCGGCTGGTTGACTTCGTACAGCAGGTGCGTTTGATGGCCGGGCGCCAGACGGCGGTTTCGGCACTGCGACCGCTGCGGGCACAGGAGCCGGTGCCTGTGCCTGTGTAGCTTTGGGCTTGGGCTTGGATTCTAGTCCGACGTCGGCGAAGAGGCCCCCACCGGAGCCACCGAGGCCCCCGAGTCCCAAGTCGGACCCACCTCCCAGTCCCAGATCGTCGAGGCCATCGAGCAGTCCAAGTCCATCATCGTCACCGAAAAGAGACGAGCTTGCAGCTGCAGGAGCAGGTGCTCGGGAGGCTGCGGCCCGGCCTCGAGAACTTGAGCCTGCTGCGGCTCTGGAGGTCGTGGCGACATCCTCGATCGCGAATATCTCATCATCATCGTCGTCGTCGTCGAAGAGAGAAGACTGAGCGGCGGGGCGAGAGCGGCGGGCAGCAGCCGCTGCAGGGGCGGGTGCAGGGATACGTGCATTCGGGCGAGAGCGCGGCACGGGTTTGTTTGCTTGTTCCCCGAACAGATCGCCGTCATCCTCTCCAAGCTCATCATCGAGACCAAGATCATCAATAGGTGCATCCACTCCTCCTCTGATTGCCGCAGGACCTCGGGCCTGGGTCTGTGGCTGCTACTGCTTCGCACTGGCAGCTGGGAGGGCCGCTGCTGGCGATGGCGATGGCACCGGGTCAAACAATCCGTCGTCGTCGTCATCATCGTCTGCCCGTTCCACGACAGCCGTCGACTGCGCCGGGGGCTACCGCGGCGCCACACCAAGTCTGGCGTTGAGTTCCGCAGCCACGCCACCACGCCCCATCGGCTGCATCGGCCCAGTAGGCTCAAGTGCCGCGGCGCCAGCAATCGGAGCAGCATCTTCCTCACTGAAACTGCCTTCGCTCAGGTCGTCACCGTCGGCGTTCTCTCCAGGCCTCTAGCTTGACCTTGCCGCGGCACTGCCTCCTCCTCCTCCTCCTCCTCCTCCTCCTCCAACCACCTCGGATAGCAGCGCTTCGTCCTCGTCATCCCCTCCTATACCCGCCAGAGGGTCTTCCCCATGCAAACCAGCACCACCAAATCCCTCTTCATCTTCGTCTTCGCCGCTGAGGCTGCTGAGATCATCCTGCTCCTATCCGGGTGCTGCTGCCCCACCGGGTATCGAACCTGCCACCTACCCGTAGCCTGCGTCGGAACTCACCGCACCCCCCTGGGGAAAGCCTCCACCCCCGGCGACCGCTTGCCCCGGCGCATCGAAAGGACTCTACCCGGAGACAAGGGGCTCACCGGTAGCATAATCTACCTCCTATTCGGGCGCCGCGCCGTACGGAACCTCGCTAACCCTGGCACCTCCCCCACCGATGACGCTCTGGTCGGGGCCGAATGGCGACTCCCCGGGTGCATTGGTGTCGGCATACTGTTCCCCGTCGGAGGGCTGTACAGTGGCATAACCGCCCACAGCAGCAGCATCTTCTTCATCTTCTTCGTCCTCCACATCCAGGCCCACGTCATCGGACTGGACGAAATCTTCAGTGAGTATTACGAATGGCAGGGGCTCATCATACTACTCAGGGTCAGCGCCGCGCCAGTTCCGCCGGCGAGTGCCCATCTCCAAAGCCTCTACAGGCTTCGAATCAAAAAACACCTGGTCAAGCGATAGTGCCTCGACGCCAGCCAGCAGTGCGTCCTCCATGGCGCCCCTGACCGGGGCAGATGTGCCGTCGGCAGCCTCGCCATCGGCAACCTTGCTCTCCTCTTGCGATTTGCGCTCACTATCGGCACGAGTGATCTCGTCGTCATCAATAACACGCTGCGAGGTTTAATATCAAATGGTCAAGATCATTTTCATACGCACTTGACCTACTCAGCAGTAGGCTGCAGGACTAGATATGGTCCACCTTACGTTCTCAACGAATTGCAACTCTGCAAGCAATAGCAGACTGTTCACAGTAGACTGAAGCTAGGTTTCTGTTGCTTCTGCCTAGAACGACAAGTCCTCGAGATCGTCAATGACAGACTGCGATAAGCAAGCGAACATTAAAAGGTCTTTACTTTGGCCGAGACACTTAAAGCTATAACAGCATATCCTATCATATGCTTACCTTGGCCTGCCCCTAAAATGTCTCCGAAAAATCTTCGAGTATTTTAAAAAGCTGCGAGCTTGCATGTGAGTCTAAAATCCCATAAAACTTGATTGCACTTGCAGGTAGCATCGCGATGATCGAGCAACGCAATTAAAGCAACTCACGCTGATGTCTTGCGTGAGCGATCTAGATCCGTCCCCAAATCGGCTTAAAACGGCCAGTTGTTGTTCCAGGCGTCCAGGTGGAGGTTGCCCCGCCATGATACAGAGCTCTTAAGGGCTCTTGCAGAAAATTCGGCGAATATGATTTAGGCCAAATCCGCACGGTTCGTACACTCGTCACATAGGCAGGGTTCCGATCGTTCAATTTTTGCCAGTACGTTTTCCAATTTCCCCCTCTGTGTCCGTCGAAAATGTCAGCAGGTGGTCCAAAAAGGCAGACAAAGGTATTCAATTCTGCCATGCTGGCGTCCATGATGGATCAAACTCCGATTAGAGCTGCTGGCTAGCGTGCAGAAGCTCCCCGTTCTGCGGAGGGTAGCCAGAGCTCTTCATCCAAGCTCACGGATTCCGTTTTGAAGGCTCCTATCCTGCCAGTTCGACCTGGGCAACATAGCCATATTCTTGGTCGTTTAATGGACTCGTCTGGCTCCTCGTCTGGAAGGACGAGTGATGGACACATCTCCAGTAGATCAACTGCTGGTGTATTCTCAGCGCACGAGTCTCCGTAGGAAGAGATGCGACGAATTGGGTCCCTTCGAAAAACTGCCCCCGAATACATGTCTGCTTTGATGAAGCAGGGGGCAGGCCTCGTTGCTCTAGCTAAGAAGGGCAAGCTTCCTGAGATCATACGCCAAACGCAGTCAGCACGCGAAGGGGAGTTGCTCTAGTACTTTGTCGCAAAGATGGCTCGGGAAGCATGCGCTGGGGGGCATTGGCTGATTGTACGATATCTGACGCAAGAAGGGTTCCGCACCCCGCCGGGTGTCCGAGGTGCTCGTCGCCGCCCCGATGACCCTGCCCTCGCCCCGCTCTGGGCAGTCCTCGGCGCAGCGTCAAGACCGCCAGAATCGATATCAGAATCAGAATCGGAATCTGTGCTCAAACCAGGTGCACTAGCGGTATCATCAAAAGTGCTGAAAGAGAGCGGGTCACGATACTCGGCAATTCCCCCTACCTCCACCTCTACCCCAGCTGCTGCCGATCCGACCGCCGGAACTCCACTCGGGATATCCATAGGATAGACACATGCTATCTCCACTCCCACCCCCATCTCTTTGTCACCAGCAAGAGGGCAGGCTTCTCCTGCTACCTCAAGTTACCACAGATCTACGCATGAAGGTGACGATCAAGCACACCCCCACTTAATTGTGCCACTGAGTGTGCACTCGGTTGCAACCGCAAGTGCCTCCGCTGGACTGGCGATGCCAGCCGGGGCAGCTACAGGGGAAACGTCTCCCAGTTCTCCCTTTGGGGAACAAGGAAGCGGTTCACCGCCCACCTCTCGCTCTCCCTCCCAGGAAGACCCCGCTGTCCCAGTGCGGGCACACGCAAGGGACACGTAGGAGCGACTAGGCAGGAGATTGGAAGCGGGCGCCGCGCATATGCAGCTCCTTGCGGAGGAACAGCAGCGGAACCGGACCATTGGCCGAGAGGGGGTATGCATTCAAGTGCTGCAGGCGCTGCTGGAAGGGGGGTGGGGCTTTGATATCGCGGTGGCTGAGTCCGACTTCTCGACCCCTCTGCACGTGGCTGCCAGATCCGGTATGCCTGTGGTGTGTGCATGGTTAGTAGGCGAGGCAGGGGCTTCAAGAGGGGCGGCAGATGCAGCTGGTTTGACCCCGATCGAGGTCGCGAGGCAATCGCTTAGCGTATGCAGCGAAGATGAAGAGAGCGAGAAGGCCCGACTGGCTGCAGTGATCGACGTCCTCGAGGGGCAGCTGGATGAAGAGGAGGAGAAGGGCGGGAGAAGTCTCAGGGGGGTCAGGGGGGTCATGGCATACAGTGCATAGGACACAGCAGCACTAGCAGCTGCTGGCGGTCCGATTAGTGGGTCGGTGGCCACATCTGGGGGAACAGAAGCAGCCGAACCAGCCGATGGCACACAGTCTGTCCTGAGAATTCCTGGCTCGGCGAGTATTTCGCAGGTTAGCGGCAGCAGCAGCGCAGCGAGGAGAGATGACGCAGCCGTATCTGGATCCGCTGCCTCCGAGAAACAGAGAGAGAGACAGGCGTTCATCGACAGGGATGACGAGTGGGTTCGGCAGGTGGCACTGGCCGAGGCACAGGCTGGGCGACCCATTCACAGCGGGTGGGCGCACATTGCAGCTGCAGCCGCGGCGGGGCGCCTTGTAGCCGTGGTTGGTGATGAGGCTGCATCTGGTCATGCTCCAGATATAGCTGGCGAAACGCAAAGTGCTGAATCTATGGGTCGGGCGGTGCTATAGAGTGGAGGGGTCGGGAGCGGAAGTGGGGGCGGGTTGATGTTTGACACCTCGCAGAGCGCCGGGGAACAAGAACCAGGGAACAAAGGGGCTGCAAGCCTCTCGGTAGGTGTGGTCTCATCTGGTCCTCCACGCGATCGGGGGGAGAGAACACATGGTCAGGCTCGGACGTCTGGCTTTTCGCTCTCCGTCGATATGCCTCCGAGGGGATGATCGCCTTAGGGTGCACGCGCAGACATAGACATAGGCATAGGCAGTGGATTTTAGCCTCGATTCGGTTTGCTCAGGCCAGGTGCAGTTCACTAGTCGGCGATTGCGATTAGATCCGGAACAAAGCTGGCAAAAATCACATTTGCCGCAAGTTACGACACATCTATAACATGCGAATATAAGAGTTGGATGATGCATACTCAAGTCGTGTTACTAGAGGGCAAAGGCCAGACTATAGAATCTGTCTAGTCCAACCTAATCGGACCAAAATGCAGGGGAGAACGAAGTAAGACAACCAGCTGTGATCATGCCTCACCTCCTGCTGCCTTGCTCTGTCCGAAAAGAACGTCGTCCATCGTGTATTGCCCGGTTTCGCCTGCCGCCTTGCGCTAGCCCAACCAGCGAGCCGCTCGCAGAGCCCCACTCGCGAAGACGTCTCTCGTCTGCGCCCGATGGGACAGCTCGATCCGCTCAAAATCAGAAGCGTAATTCACGGTGTGTTCCCCCACGACAGCTCCCATTCGGAGCGCGTGCATCCCAATCTCGCCTTCGACTCGCTTGGCGTCAGTTCGACCTTCGCGGCCATGTCTGAGCGTCTCCTTCGGGTCTTTCCCGAGGCTGGAACATATCGACTCAGCAATGGCCATGGCAGTGCCTGAAGGTGCATCTGCCTTGCGATTGTGGTGCGCTTCGGTAATTTCGATGTCAAAGGCTGGGCCAAGGGCCTTGGCGACTTCGGCACAAACGCGCTGCATTAAGTTCACACCAAGGCTGAAGTTGCGAGCCCATAGCACCGGAGCCTTCTTGCTGCAATCTGCCAGCATTATCCGGTGGTCCTCGTTCAGTCCAGTGGTACCTGACACGAACGCAACGCCTTTATCTGCGAGGCCCGTGCAGTGCCTTGACATGGCTTCAGCACTGCTAAAATCGATCACTACGTCGGGGAGATTTCCTTCATCGACTTCAGTCGTGCACAAGAGGGATTCCCATGATGTACCAGATATGATTTGAGGCTCAATATCTTTGACAGCTTTCCCTTCCGAGCTTGAACCTGAGCGCACAATGGCACATACAATTTCAATATCTGCAGATTCAGATGCTAAGGCAAGAAGACGACGGCCCACTCGCCCCGCAGCACCAAGGATACCAATTTTCACCTTTTCACCAGACGACCCGCCAACTGCCGCCATGATGAAAGCTACTGAGTGAGAATATCTCCGAATAGAATCCTGGCTCGTTCCGGTATGTGTGATGAGTGCATCCATGGATCCACGGCAGCTTTATGAGCACAGAATACGAATACGGCCATGCGCAAGTGCGCAATGTGAAAATAATTGGTACCAGCGTATGCATGCTCTCTGAAGCCACGGCTCTGGAATTCCCGCACACACCAACTTTCTGGGCCGCCTAGCCAGACGGCACTCCATTGCGACCACCACGCAGGCCACACTTGATCCATCCTAGATCAGATCCGGATTTGGTTGCGACCGCAGCAACTAACGGCAACATCAGTGAATTGGTGGTGGGTCTGTCTTCAGCCAACTTGAATTGCAACCGAACGCATGGGGGACCATCCCATTATCACATCAACATTAGCCGTGCTCGTCAGAGCGTCGGCAGGCATCGACGATGATACATTGCAGCAGGAGTTGGTGCTTGCAGCACCTCGAGCGGCGGACGATGCAGAAATTGATCCTGCAGATACCGCTCAGCTTGTCGTGAGATGATGGTACCTACAAATTTGCAACTGAATATGCACGCGCAGGCTGGTCGTGTTGTTTGTGTGAACTCAGCGCGAAGCATCATCCATCGCCCCAACCTACGTCCGCAGGCGGCATTTCTGCACGGCAACAAGTTAACAAGACTTCCGTCCGTCCTGACGAATGGACACAATAGTGCACTACTTCCTCGCTGCATCTAGCCGCAAATTTCGACGGAGCATCTCGTGAAGCTCGACCTGGCAAGGAACCAGCTTGACTCCATTGGTCCGCAGGAATCCTGGTCAAGACTTCCATTTCTTGCGGTCCTGTATCTTCACGAAAATAACATCTCAAACTGGGCAGACTTCATTGCTCTTGGGCAACTCCCCAGTTTGCGCGTGCTGACTGTGCACTCTAACCCCGGCTTGATCGCCCGACTGTGGCCACAGACTGATTTCGAGCCACTATCTGGAGCAGACAAGCAGGGCAGTCCATCGCTACGAGGGGATTCTATCGCGACGGCAGGAGCAGCCACCTTCTCACTCGGTGGTGACCATTCTATGTTTATGCGCAAGAGCATGCTTGGCGATGGCGACGAAGGACCTGACGAGCGCGCAAACCACCACAGCCTCGGGCGAGGGGCTCAACACAAGCTAGAAAGCTCGCTCCGGCACTGGCACCCCCTGCTGCCTCTAATTTCACCGTCCGCGGATGCCATCGGTGGAACGAGAGGCTCCTCGATATCGCATAGGCGAACATTTAGCGGAACTGTTGCCGCCGTTGGCCCTGAGTCCTTGATGCCGGACTACCTCGCCCTCGCTGCCACGAACGCCGTCGGAGATGCTGACCGTGACCATGACGGCATTGGCACCGGCTCGGGAAGCGGGAATCGGAGCCAAAATAGACTAGGGGTCTCAGGACGAGGATTATCGCACTCGTCACTCCCTCGCGGGGCAGCACCGCCTCCGGCTGCCGTCGCTGCCGCTGCCTCCCTCCCGGCGTCCAACTCTAGGAGGCAGGCTGGCCTGGGACTTGTCTCCGCCTTCGCCAGCATAGAGGCAGGCGCCCTCCTGTTCCCTGGCGAGGGGTAGGATACATCGTCCCTTGTACTAGGCCTACCCCAGGTAGGAATGTTCCGCAGCGATACTGGTGCCGCGCGCTCGCTCCGGCTCGCGTCCTAGGACTCGCTGCTTGAAGGACGTCAAGTGCCGGCTGGGCATCGGAAGGAAGTGCTTCGACTTGTCAGGCGCCTTTGTGTCCTTACTGCTTTGGCTATGGGACGGCATGTGGCGAGTGGCGGGGCATGGCAGGGGCTCTATGGTGACCCGGAAATTGATTCCGGATCCGACCGTGACCCCACTGGCGCTGGGTTCACAGCAGGGGGAGGGTCTGCTACTGGGGCAACAAGCCAAGGCATGGCGAGCCCCTCTGCTTCCCAAGCGGGAGCCTCAGAGAACAAGGTCCGCTGCTGGCTGTGCTAGTTAGACGAGCATTTGGTGCATCCTGCAGAACATCATGGAGCGCTCCGCATAGCATAGAGCCACTCGTCCAACCCACTGGATGCTCAACGCGAAGACAAAGCAGACGAAGACGAAGGTGATGATGGGTCAAGAGCAAGTCAGGCTTTTGGAGTATCTAGTAGTCAAAGAGACACTGGCATCAGACGTGCATCTCCACGCCCAAGTCATGCCCTGGTGCTATCCGATGTTCAGAGGCAAGACCACTTGCTGCACTCTCAACGAGTCAGGCGCGTGCTGCCCCCTCCTTCTGCTCTTCGAGCCGCTCTGGCTAGTCTGCCGCCAGTTGCAAGTGCTCTCTTGGCAGCACCTGCGCCGCAGTTCTCTGCCGAGGCCTCGCCGTACTAGCACCTTCGAGCAGCGGCGACGGAGGTGCAGAGGATTATCGCTCTCTGGACGGCTGCTTTTGCGGGTCGCGATGCGAGCCGTGTCGTGCTTGCAGCCATGAGACTCGCCGATGAATCCGGAGCCGAAAGAGTGCGTAGACAGCTGGCCGAGTCTGCAGCGAGCGGCGATCGAGGCGATGGGGCCTCCGTTGTTCCCTGGGCCCTCGACGGTCTCCCTCGACTAACTCCGCAGCTTTTGATTCCGGGTGACATTGTACGCGCCCTTTCCGTAGGATTGTTCCCTGGACGTGCGTTCAAGTCGGGCAATGAAGTCGGGTTTCACGATAGGGGTAGAGTAGTTAATCGGGGCATGGACGGGGAGGGGGGGCTGATGGAGGATGATGAAGGTGATTCAGAGAGCACGCCCGATGCACAGATCCTGCTGATGGTTGATGCTCCGCAGCTTGCCATCGTACTAGCAGAGGTAGACCGCATGCATCGAGCGGCTGCGTTGTCCCCTGAAGACAGGAGACGCTTCGTGAACAGCAGACTTAGGCAGGTAGCTGTGCAATTACATGACTCCCATAGAGTAGGGCAAGTGAGGTATAGTCATGAGAAAGCGCCTCCACCTGTGAGGATAGTAGTGGCAGCGGTGCAGGCAGCAGGGGGCCGGGTCTTGGAGGCAGATGATGGCAGCGGCCGCCCATCCAGTCCGTTCTTAGCTGCACTGAAACGATACCACAGGGAACCGGAATTTGACAGCAAAGACGGTGCCAGCACCGGTCAAAGCCGCGCAGGTGGTTCTGAATCACCGAAGCCTCCTCTTACACCGACGATGAAGAACCGACAGAGAACCACTTCAACGGAACCACATGCAGCGCCAGCTTCTCCCGCGTCATCGAGTGGCCGCACAAGTGGCCTTGACCGCCCAGTCGTCGCCCGCAGGCACAAGCTATCCATGATGGCGGGCACGACAGGTCGCAGAGGCAGCATGCCTCGGCTGTCGACGATAGATTCCGTCGTTCGATGCGTGCAGGCGGTCGCTCGCGTGTGGCTTTGGAAGAGGAAAACCATGGCGTCTCTCTCAGGGTGGCTGCTACGAGGGGCCCCAAGTTTGGAACCGAAGCGACCAAAGACTCTGCATCGAATTGGAGGCACCCCAAGCCCTGGTGCTAGGGAATCAGGGAGTTCGGGCGTTGACTGGAGACCGCATTCGGCCATGGATGCGGATGAATTGCCCAGTGCAGCACCTGGAGCAAGCAAGCAGATCGTGCGGCCTGCAACGGCCGAGTCACCCAGCGGGCACGATGTGGGAAGGCCGACCCTCCGCTGGTAGCAGCAATAGGCTAGACCCGAATTGAGGGATGCTGAAGGCCGGGCATCCCCGCGCTCCTTGGCCTCAAGCATCTCGGAGGATAGTCCTCGTGATCTCCGTGATGGGGGGGGTCGCACCGGGTCACCATCAGCTCTTCGACTGCTCGATGACGCGGTATAGGGCGTCTCTACCTAGCAAATGGCGAGTCTTGCTCGATATGATGCAAAGCTTCGGCGAAAGAAATCGCGGGTAGCCAGAAAGAATCGCGTCGAAGCGCAGAAATCCTTTATGATTGCGCGTGGGGAGGATATATCTTCGATGGAGGGAATCGGAATAGGAATCGACGGCGATGTGAGCGAGAGCAGCCGAGACAGCGATGGCGAGGAGGGCGATGACGGTGCAACCACGGATGCCGAAGCTAGGCATGTCGAGCGGGCACTCCGTCCTGGTAGGTCTGCTCGGTCGAGGCGGTCTTCGGTTGACCAGGCGTACAGCGGGCAGGATGCACTTCTAGCTCTCTCACATTACTAGAGGCAGGAATTCGAAGCGGCGACACTTGTCCAAAGGGTTTGGATCCGACGGACTCGGAAGCGACGCAAACACGGTGCTGCCGCAAGCATACAGGGATGCTGGCGATAGTGGTCGGCTAGAGTCAGCATCTTGGAGGCGGCACTGACTCGGCAGCTCACTCGGTTACCTGCGGTTCTGGAGAAAACCGCAAACAGCATAATGGGAGCAGAGAGAGGC